>RCUL01000966.1_pt1 | contig 11934 bp, 8 predicted proteins | sample 2167521 | NCBI WGS metagenome assembly RCUL01 (sample SAMN09932745, study PRJNA488358) | compost metagenome | feature: garden; material: soil; isolation source: compost soil in acetic acid-enriched culture | place: Germany: Experimental Botanical Garden Goettingen | collected 2016-01-27 | reverse complement strand
TGGGCGGCGGAGAACGTCGCGCCGCTGGTGGTCTGGCTGGGCAGCGAGCAGTCGCGCCACGTCAGCGGCCAGGTGTTCGAGAGCCAGGGCGGGCGCATCTCGCTGGGCGACGGTTGGCGCACCGGCGTAACCCGCGACAAGGGCGCCCGCTGGCTGCCGGAGGAAGTCGGCGCGGCCATCGACGAGATCCTCGCCCAGGCGCCGAAGGCGCAGAAGGTCTGGGGGACCTGAAGGGAGTGCCGCGGCGCCCCGGCCTGGTGGCCGGGGCGTCGTCCATTTTTGCCTGGAGAGCATGCATGGATTGGTTGAGACGACAGACAGTTGGCACCAAGTTGGTCTGTGGATTTTTCCTGGTATCGCTGATCGGCGCCTTCGTCGGTCTGCAGGGGATTCTGAAGGCCTCGCAGCTCAAGGAGCTGGCATCTCTGATGTACGAGCGCGAGGCCACCGGCCTGCGCCATGCCAGCGAGGCGAACATCCAGTTCCTGGCTGCGGCGTCCGCGATTCGCAGCGCGATCCTGACGGGGTCGTTCGAGGAGCGGCAGGAGTACCTGAGCGAGCTGGAGGAACGCCTGGCGCTGGTGCGCAGCGAGATGGCCAAGGCCGGGGACACCTTCGTCAGTGTGGATGACAAGACGCGGCTCACCTATCTGCTGGAGGTGCAGCAGGAGTTCGAGCAGAACATCAAGGATGTCATTCGCCGTCTCGAGGGCGAAGACATACCCTATCCGCGCTCCTCCACCGAATATCTGCTGACCTCCATACGGCCTGTCGCTGACCAGGCCACCGAGATGATGACGCAGCTGGTCGAGAGCAAGATGGGCAACGCCGCCGAACTCAGCCATCAGACCGACGAGATCTACGCCAGTATCCGCCTGACGATGATCGGTCTCACCGTCGCCGGGCTGCTGGCCGGGCTGCTGATCGGCGTGCTCCTGACCCGTGGGCTGACCCGCCAACTGGGCGGCGAACCCGCTGCGGTGGCCGATCTGGCGACCAGCATCGCCAATGGCGACCTCACCACGCGCATCGACATGACGAGGGCGCAGCCGGGCAGCGTGACCCATGCGATGAACCGGATGCAGACCTCGCTGACCCAGGTGGTCGGCTCGGTACGCGCCAGCAGCGACCGCATCGCCAGCGGTTCGGGGCAGATCGCCAGCGGCAACGTCGACCTGTCCGCGCGCACCGAGCAACAGGCGGCCTCCCTGGAGCAGACCGCGGCCAGCATGGAAGAGCTGACCGCCACGGTGAAACAGAATGCCGACAATGCCCGCCAGGCCATAGCGCTGGCCAACGATGCATCGAGTACCGCCGAGCAGGGGCGCGAGGTGGTGCATCGGGTGGTCGAAACCATGCAGGGCATCACCGACAGTTCGCAGCGCATCGCCAGCATCATCGGCGTGATCGACTCGATCGCCTTCCAGACCAACATCCTCGCGTTGAACGCCTCGGTGGAAGCGGCGCGTGCCGGCGAGGAGGGGCGCGGCTTCGCGGTGGTCGCAGGCGAGGTACGCAATCTGGCCAGTCGCTCGGCGTCCGCGGCGAACGACATCAAGGCGCTGATCGAGGAGTCCGCCCGCCGGGTCGAGGATGGTTCTCAGTTGGTCGAGCAGGCGGGCAAGACCATGACCGACGTGGTCGGCGCCGTGCGCCGGGTAACCGACATCATCGACGAGATCACGGCGGCTTCCCACGAGCAGAGCGAAGGCATCGCCCAGGTCAACGGCGCCGTCACGCAGATGGAGCAGGTGACCCAGCAGAACGCCGCGCTGGTGCAGGAGGCGTCCGCCGCGTCGCTCTCGCTGGCCGACCAGGCGCAGACGCTGCAGGAGGCGGTGGCGGTGTTCCGCCTGAGCGATGGTCACCACGGCGCGCATGCGGTGCCATCGCGCAGCGTCTCCACCCGCCCGCAGGCCTTACCGGCACCCTCGCAGGCATCGCCTGTCAAGGCGGCCAGCGTCAAGGAAGAAGAGTGGGAGACGTTCTGATCGTCCCTTTGTGCCCGTGAGCGTTCGCGCGACCGGGTTAGGTCAAGCCGTCGAGGAGCTCTCGTCGTCCTGTGCGACGAGTTGTTTTGGCCATGTGCGGGCACGACCCGCGACAAGGGCGCGCGCTGGCTGCCCGGCGGAGGGTGAGATCCTCGCCGAGACGTCCAAGGCGCAGCAGGTGAGGGGAGCGTGAGGGGGAGGGCAGCCGGCACTGCGCCGGCCGGAATGCCTCTTCTACGTGTGGTGCGCCTGACCGCAAATCCTGCGGCCAGGCACTGCCATTGGCTGGCGAGCCGCTCAGTATTTCAAGCCATTGGCCACTGCGATCTCGCGCAGGGTCCGGGCGAGTTCGCTGCCCTTGATGCCATTGCCTTCCGCTTCAGCGGACCATGCGACCGTGACCTGATCGCCGACCTCGCGCATGCTGCGGTAGGCCTGGCTGTCAATGCGAACGAGCATCGCGCCCTGGTCGGCCACGACCTGACGCGCGCGGTTGCCTTCCTTGTCCCAGCTCGCCCCGAAGGTCACGGAGAGGCCGAGCCCGCTGTTGCGGTCGACGATGGCCCGGAGGTCGTCCGGCAGGCTTTCGTAGCGTTTCCTGTTCATCAGGAAGCTGAGCAGCGTGGTGGAGAATATCGGCTGTCCTGCTTCCGGTTCGGCGTGGAAGCGCGTCACTTCGTCGAGTTTCAACGCCGGGATTACCTCCCAGCCCACCAATGCGCCGTCAATGACCCCCTTGGACAGCGACTCGGTCATCTGCGCTGGCGGCATGCTGACCGGCGTGGCGCCCAGCGCCTGTAGCAGGCGCGAGGTCATGCGGGTCGAGGCGCGCAGCTTGAGGCCCTGGAAGTCTTGCAGGGTCTCTACGTTGCGGCGGGTATTGTGCAGTTGCATACCACCGTCGCTGTGCAGGGCCAGTACCTTGAAGTCCTTGTAGTCCTCCTGCAAGGCCGCCTGGTAGAACTCCCAGATGATCTTCGAGCCCGTCTCGCCGTTGGCCGGCAGCATGAAGGGCAACTCCACCGCCTCGCTGCGCGGAAAGCGGCCGGTCGAATAACCGGGGGCGGTCCAGACAATATCGGCGACGCCATTGCGGACCATGTCGGGCAGCTTGGCCGGGGTGCCGCCGAGCTGCATGGACGGGTAGATCTGGCACTGGATGCGGTTGGCGGACTCCTCGGCGAGCTTGTCGCACCAGGGCTGGATCACGTTGCGCTGCGCATTCGAGGTGGCGGGGAGAAAGTGCGCGACTTTCAGGGTCACGGTTTCCGCGGCCTGGCTGAATTGGCTGCTCAGGCACAGGGCCAGCACGGTCAGGGTCTTCGGGGTCTTCATGGCCATACCTTTTGTTGTTTTAGTTGAGGTGGTTCTGGTCAGGCTCGTAGCCTGTGCACGCAGGCTCTGATCGACTACCAGCCAGCCCTCGGACTGGGCCGGCTGGTGGAACTCGTCAGGCGACTTGTCGGGACTGGCTGGCGGCGGCTTCTTGGGTAGCCCGTCGTTTCAGGTAGATGCGCATGGCCACGGCTGGCGCATCGCTGGCCACCGAGATTTCGTAGTGGTGTTCGTCCTGGTCGCCCAGTACATCTTCGAGGGCGCCGAGGCCTTCCACGTCCTCCTGGAAGGCGGCGAACAGTCCCTCGTGCATGAACTGCCCCAGCGCCTCGTTGCCGAGGTCGAAGTCGCGGCCGTGGATGATGTGGTAGTGCATGGTGTTGCGGGTTTCCGGGGTGAGGATGTGCGCGGTGTGGATGCGGTACACCGGGCGGCTGTCCTCCGGCACTGCGGTGTCGTAGAAGCTCACGCTGACCCGGTGCAGACCGGGTGAGAGGAACTCCGAGGTAGCGATACGCGCCGCGCTCGGCCCCTGGATACCGGTGGACTTGGCCCACACCGGCGCCAAGGTGGTCGGCACCACGCTGCGCACCAGCTTGTAGTAGCCGTCCTTGAGGTCCAGCTCGAAGGGCGCGGCGGCGTAGTCGGGGGTGCCGATGGTATTGGCATGCAGAAACGACAGGTGGGTCAGGTCGAGCAGGTTCTCGTGCATGCTCACGTAGTTGCCCGGATGCTGGAAGTAGCCGGAGGTGCACTCCCACGCAGGGTCCTGCGTCCACGGCTGATCGGGCAGGCGGCTCTCGTCGGCCTGGGCCGGATCGCCCATCCAGATCCACAGCAGCGGGCCCTTTTCCACCAGCGGGTAGGTGCGGATGCCGATGCCGCGCGGACAGGCCTTCTGCGAGGGAACCTCGATCAGCTCGCCGTTATCGTCGTAGCGAAAGCCGTGGTAGTTGCAGACGATGGTGTCGCCGTCCAGGGTGCTTCTGGACAGCGGGTAGGAGCGGTGCACGCAGCGGTCGTCCATCGCCACCGGCTTGCCGGCCTGGGTGCGATACATCAGCACGCGCTTGCCGAGCAGGGTGCGCGGCAGCAGCTCGCGCCCGACATCGGTGGCGAAGGCGGCGACGTACCATTCGTCGAAGAGGAACGGGGTGTCGCGGTCGGCCATCAGGCTAGTCGCCTTGCGCGAGCTGGTGATGATGTTGTCGGAGGGCAGGGTCATGGCATGGGTTCCTTGTTGTTCTGGGGAATGCCGGGTTCAGAGGTCGAGTTCGAGCGAGGAGGACAGCGCCCGCGATACGCAAATGAGCATCGACGTGTTGCCGGCTCGCTCCTCTTCGGAGAGCACCAGGTCGCGGTGGTCCGCAGTGCCGGCGCAGATGCCGGTTTCGCAGCTGCGGCAGATGCCCGAGCGGCAGGAAAACGGTGCGTCGAGGCCGGCGGCCTCCAGCGCCTCGAGGATGCTTTGCCCCTCGCCGACCCGTAAGGTCCGTCCGCTGCGGCGCAGCACCAGGTCGAAGCCTGCGGCGCTGGCCGACTCGTCCGCGGGCTGCTCCGGGGCAGCGAACCACTCGAAGTGCACGCGCTCGGCCACAGCGCTGCTGACCTGCCTGACCTCCTGCATCAGCGCGTCCGGCCCGCAGCAGTAGAGCTGCTCGCCGTCGCGCAGCGAGGCGACCAGCTCGTCCACCGCGAGGTGCTCGCCGTTGCGCTCGTCGTTGAAGTGGTAATGCACGCGTTCGGCATCCAGCGCCTGCAGCTCCTCGTAGAAGGCCGCCCGGCTGCGATTGCGTGCGGCGTACACCAGGCGCCAGTCCTTGCCGTGACGCACGCACCAGCGAACCATCGACAGGATCGGCGTGATGCCGATGCCGCCAGCGACGAAGCAGTAGCGTTCGGCATCCTCGTCGAGTGGGAAGTTGTTGCGTGGCCCCACCACCTTGAGGCTGTCGCCCTGGCGCAGCGTGCCGTGGATGTACCTTGCGCCGCCGCGGCTGTCGGTGTGAAGGCCAACGGCGACCACGTAGCGTTGCCGCTCGCGGTTGTCGTTGAGCAGGGAGTAGTGGCGGATCAGCCCGTTGCGCAGGTGAAGCTCCAGATGCGCGCCGGGGGTGAAGGGCGGCAGTTCGCCGCCGCGGGGATCGATCAGCTCCAGGGAGACCACATCCTTGGCTTCGGCCATGATGCGGCTGACCTGCAGGGTCAGGGCTGTGTTTGCAAGGCTCATTGTTGTTCTACCTGCATGGCGGGGCGTGCCCGTTTCTTCGGCTCGCTGTTCGGTCGGCGAGCGTGTGGATGCAGGTTATCCGCCTTCGCGCGACCGGGCTGTCATCCCAGAGGAGGACAGCCCGGCTGGCGCACCCCGCCAGGTAGGGGCAGAATGGCGGCAGACAAGAACAACGATGAAAAAGGTCCCGCCATGCTCAGTGTCTGGAAACCCTCGTCCGCCACTCCGCGCGCCGACCTGCAGCGCTTCGTCGATCTCACTTGCATCATGGGCACCGACGGCTTTTCTTCCTCGTTGCTCGACTGCCTGGCGCACTGGGTGCAGTCCCAGCACTTCAATGTGCTGCGCATGGACAAGGATCACCCGAGCATGCTGCTCGCCGGCACTCGCTATCGCGATCCGCGGCTGGTCTGGCGCTGCTGGCATGCCTATTCGCGGCAGTTCCATGCCTACGACGACCTCTACAGCCAGATGCAGGGCCAGCGTAAAGCCGACAATGGACTGCTGATCGGTCACATCCTCGCTGAGGACATCGAGTTCGCCCCGTACCGCGAGGATGTCTATCAGCGCAACGGCATGGGCGAGCGGCTGTCGAGCCTGACCTGGGATGCCGACGGCACGCCACTGTTGTTCAACCTCTACCGCCAGCGCGAGTCCGGCTATTTCCAGGACCGCGAGATCGGCGCTTTCGAGCAGCTCACTCCGGCGCTGCTGCAACTGCTCAAGGGCCACCTGGCCCTGCGCCGCAGCGGCAACCAGCCGGACGACTGGCGGCCGATCCTGCTGCGCCGCGCGCCGCGACTCACCGAACAGGAGCTGGAGGTGTGCGTGCGCCTGCTGCGGGGCCTGACCCACGCCGCCATCGCTGCGGACATGGGCATCAAGGAAACCACGGTGAAGACCTACCGCAATCGTGCCTTCGTGCGCCTGGAGATCAACTTCCGCAGCCAGCTGTTCGCGCTGGTGCGCTGAAGCTGACTATCCGCCATCCATCCGCCAGGCCCGCCGCTTGAGCAAGTGGGCAAGCGCCGGCCGCCCACTGGATCATCCGATCTACAGGCAATGACGGAGGACACGGCTGCCCGGTGCCCGATGGAGCCGGATTCTCCTGTGAGTCATGTAGTTGTGATTTTCGCTGGGCAATGGCAGTAAACTGTCTCGCGATTTGATCGCCAGCCCGAAAATAACAACAGAAGCCCTGCCCGAACCGCACTGGGGTATCGGAAGCCGGGGCGCATTAGAGGCTACCGTGATGCACAGTCACGCCCATTCCCTTGCGACTCGTTCGGCGAGCGACAGGTTGCCCTTCGCCGGGCAGCCCTGGTTGTCATCCCGCGATCTGGATGAGGTGGCAACACTGCTCAGCAGCCAGGTCGAGGAGCGCAGCCTGCAGCCCGGCCGGCGCGGTCAGGCCGATATCCGTTTCAACATGCAGACCATGCCGCAGCTGAAGCTGTTCGGCGCCGACTGGGGGCTGGAGATCGGCGTCCGCTCGCTGCCGCTGGCCAACTGGCATGCGATCCTGCCCTTGCAGGGCGGGGTGAGCAGCCGTCCGGACGGGCAGCGTGCCGCTGCCGGCGAGCTGCTGGTGTTCACCCCTGGCCACGAGGTGGACGTGGTCTGGCACGAGGGGACGCAGGCGGTGGTGATCGCTCTGGATGCGTCGTGCTTATCCGATCATGTGATGCGCCACCATCAGCGCGAGGTGGTGCGCTTGCCTGCCCAGGCCCAATTGATCGGGCGTGAGCACCCGGCCCTGGTCAGCCTCGGCAACCTTCTCAGTCTGGTGGACAGCGAAGCGGGCCGTCCCTCGGGGCTCTTGGCGACCCCCATAGGCCAGCAGCACCTGCAGCAGCTGTTCTGCGAGAACCTGCTGCATCTGATCCCTTCCCTGAGCACCCTGCCGCAGCGCAGCCTGCTGCCCGGCACGGTGAAGCGGGTGGTGGACTTCATCCATGCCCATCTCGACCAGCCGCTGTGCATCAGCCAACTGGTGGCCGTCAGCGGCGCCAGCCGGCGCAGCCTGGAGCAGGCGTTCCAGCGCAGCCTGGGCATCAGTCCGCAGCGCTACATCCAGCGCTGCCGGCTCGATGCGATCCGCGAGCTGCTGCTGCGCCACCAGCCGGGCGAGCTGCAGCTCTCCGAGCTGGCCTTCCGCTGGGGCTTCGCCCAGCCCAGCCATTTCACCACGGCCTACAAGCAGGCCTTCGGCGAGCTGCCGTCGCAGACCCTGGCCCGCCAGCCCTGAACCAGGCGGGGTCAGCCCCGCCGCGCTTTCCGCCCTAGTGCCCCGAAAACGCGACACCCCGCGAGGACGTCCTCGCGGGGTGTCATGCGTCTTGCCGGGTGTTACTTGAAGCAGTGCTCGTACAGGCAGGTCTCGAAGCCGTACTTGATCTTCACCGGGCCGAGCAGCACGTTGTTGCGCTGCACGTAGGCTTCCCACTCCTGGGTCAGCTCGGCCAGCTTGGCCGGCTCCTGCTTGGCCAGGTCGTGGGCCTCGACCGGGTCCTTGGCCAGGTTGTACAGCTGCCACTGCGCGGTGCCGTAGGGCGCGGTCATCCAGGTCATCTTCCAGTCACCCTTGCGCAGGGCGCGGCGGCCGAACAGCTCCCAGCCGACGGCGCGCTCGGGCATGGCCTGGCCGTGCAGGCCGGGCAGCATGGACACCCCCTGCATGGGCTGCACCTCGCGGCCGCGGAACTGCGTGCCGGGGTGCTCGACACCGGCCAGCTCGAGGATGGTCGGCATGACGTCCATCACGTGGAAGAACTTGCCGTTCAGCTGGCCGGCCTGCGCTTTCAGGCTGGAGTGGCTGAGGATCACCGGCACCGTGGTGCCGCCCTGGCTGGTGAAGCCCTTGAAGAACGGGAAGGGCGTGGCGCCGACCTGCGCCCACTGCGCGCCGTAGTCGATATAGGAGCCCTTGCGGCCCATGTTCTCCAGGCTGTTGTCGAAGTCCTTGGCCATCCATTCGCGGTTGCCGGGCAGGTCCACCGGGCTGTTGCCGTCGGCGCCGTTGTCGGACATGAACAGCACGAAGGTGTTGTCCAGCTTGCCGCTCTGGCGCAGGTAGTCGAGCATGCGGCCGATGTGATGGTCCATGTTGTCGACCATCGCGGCGTACACCTCCATGCTGCGCGCCTCGCGCTGGCGCTCCTCGTCGCTGAGCTGTTCCCAGGTCGGCAGCCCGCCCTCCATCGGCGTGTTGGCCTCGATGCCGGCCGGCACGATGCCCAGCTCCTGCATGCGCTTCAGGCGCTGCTGGCGCAGGGCCTCGTAGCCCTCGGCGTAGCGGCCCTTGTACTTGTCGATCCACTGGTCCGGTGCGTGCAGCGGCCAGTGCGGCGCGGTGTAGGAGAGCACGGCCATGAACGGCTTGTCCTCGGCCTTGTCGCTCTCGATGTACTGGATCAGGCGGTCGGTGTAGAACTCGCTGGAGAAGAAGCCCTTGGGTACCTCGACCTGCTTGCCGTCTTCGCGGTAGATGGCCTTGGGATCGACGCTGATGATCGCCTTCTGGTCGTCGAAGTGGCTGGCGCCGCCCTGCACCAGGATGAACGAGCGGTCGAAGCCGCGCGCCTTGGGGCTGAGTTCCTCGGTGCGGCCCAGGTGCCACTTGCCGGTGGTGTAGGTGTTGTAGCCGGCGTCCTGCATCACCTCGGCGAGGTTGGCGACGCGCTGGTTCAGGTAGCCCTCGTAGCCCGGCTTGCCCTTCTGGTTCTCCTGCAGCAGTTCGCCCATGTTGCCGAGGCCCGCCTGGTGGCTGTCGGTGCCGCTGAGCAGCATCGAGCGGGTCGGCGAGCAGGTCGGCGCGGCCTGGAAGTTGGTCAGGCGCACGCCCTCGCTGGCCAGGGCGTCGAGGTTGGGCGTCTCGATCTCGCCGCCGAAGCTGCCCAGATCGCTGTAGCCCATATCGTCGGCGATGATGATGAGGAAGTTCGGCTTCTCGGCGGCCTGACAGCTCAGACTGACAAGACCGGTGATGCAGAGCGCCAGGCTCAGGTGCCTCAGGTTCATGGTGGAGTCCTTCTTCTTGTTGTTGTAGGTGGCCATGGCTGGCCGGATTGCACTCGGGAGCGCGGCAGTCGACCTACCAGAGCTTCCAGGTGTAGGTGGCGATCAGCCGGTTCTCGTCGTAATCGCTGCCGTGCTCGAACTTGCCGTCGATGTTCATCCAGGCGAGGCCGACGCCCTTGAGCGGGCCGCTCTGCACCACGTAGTTCAGCAGCAGGTCGCGCTCGCTCTCGCTCGAATCGCTGAGGTTGCCGCCACGGTCGATGCCGGTGCCGCGGAGGTAGCGGGTCATCAGTCGCAGCCCCGGCACGCCCAGCGCGGCGAAGTCGTAGTCGTAGCGTGCCTGCCAGGAGCCCTCGTTCGGCCGGATGAAGGCCACCGCCGACCAGTTGACCAGATGGGGCTGCGGGGTGAAGCCGTTCAGGGTGGGGAAGGCGCTGTCGCCGAGCATGCGCTGGTAGCCCAGGGTGAAGGTGTGGCCGCCTTTGGTCAGCGCGCCCAGCAGGCCGTAGGCGCGATTGTCGATGTCGCCGTACAGCGCCTCGCCATCCTCGCGGTTGTCGTAGTAGCGCAGGTCGGTCTTCAGAGAGTAGCCATCGCCGAGGGCGACGTTGTGGGCCAGGCCCAGGTAGTGCTGCTGGTAGATGTCTTCCAGTTGGCCGTAGAAGTAGGTGGCCGACAGGCGCGGGGTGAAGGCGTAGGTGCCGCCGGCGAAGTTCAGCCCGTCGCTGGGCCGGCGCGGACCGTTGGGGCGGGTGAACAGGTACAGCTTCTCGTGATCGGAGGATTCGCGGGTGCTGATCTCGTTGAAGCGGCCGGCGGTCAGGCTCAGCCCGTCGATTTCCTGCGAGGCGATCTGGAAGCCGTGGAAGGTGCTGACCAGCTGGCGGGAATCGTCGAAGTAGGCCACCGGCAGGCGCGGACGATGTTCGCCGACCGTGAGTTCGGTCTTCGAGTAGCGCACCTTGGCGGTCAGCGCCGAGCGGCCGTAGTCCTGCACCTGCTCGCCCTTGCTGTCGTCGTAGGGCAGGACGGTATCCGGCCCGCGCCCGCCACCGCCGTCGAGGCGGTAGGCGTATTGCGCCGAGGCATCCAGGCCGAACTGCACGGGGCCTTCGGTGTAGCCGGACTGGAAGCGCAGGTCGAAACCCTGGCTCCAGCTGCCCACCCGGGAGATCGGCGCGGCGTCGCCGCGGAAGTCGCGATCCAGATAGAAGTTGCGCAGGCCGAGGTTGAGCTGGCTGTCTTCGACGAAGTCGGCGTGGGCCGCCAGCGGGCAGAGCACGCCGAGCAGGCTGGCCGCCCTGACGCAGGCAGCCGCCCGGCTGAGCGGGCCGGGCGCCCGGCGCTGGTGGGCAACGCCGGGGCGTGGAATGGCGATGGAACGCATGACGGTTGTTGCCATGGAAATCTCCGCAGGGTTCTTGTTGTTGTTTTCCTGGTCAGTATTTCCAAGCCGATTCGCCTACCGTTATCCGCTGTGCGCAACCGCTAGCGTGAAAGCGCAGGTATCGTTCGCCGGGCCTGTTCGCCGAGCGGCCGCGACGGCAGCATTGGTCTCACCGCGCTGTGCGCTACTCATGTCTGCCCCGGGATGATTGCCATGCCGAACGCTTCACGCTCGTCTGTCGCCGGCCGCCCGTTGCCGGGCTGGCTCCTGTTCGCGCTCTCGCTGTCGCTGCTGGTCGGGCTGTTCGGCTGGCAGCAGCCGCTGCTGGCCGCCGAGCCCGGCGCGCTCGAGCCGGTGCATGTCGGCAGCCAGGCCTGTGCGGACTGCCATAGTGAGCAGTTCCAGGCCTGGCAGGGCTCGCAGCACGCCCACGCCATGCAGCACGCGACGAGCGACACGGTGCTCGGCGACTTCGACGACGCCACCTTTAACTACGCAGGGATCGAGTCGCGCTTCTTTCGCCGCGACGGGCGCTTCTTCGTGCGCACCGACGGTGCCGACGGGAAGCTCGCCGAGTTCGAGATCCGCTACACCTTCGGCGTCGAGCCGCTGCAGCAGTACCTGGTGGAATTTCCCGACGGCCGCCTGCAGGCCCTTTCCATCGCCTGGGACAGCCGCCCGGCCGGTGCCGGCGGGCAGCGCTGGTTCCACCTCTATCCCGATGAGCAGGTGGATCACCGCGACGAGCTGCACTGGACCCGGCCGGCGCAGAACTGGAACTTCATGTGCGCCGACTGCCACTCGACCGCGCTGCGCAAGGGCTACGATGCGCAGAGCGATACCTTCGCCACGCGCTGGGCCGAGCTGAATGTCGGCTGCGAGGCCTGCCATGGTCCCGGCTCGCAGCATCTGGACTGGGCGCGCGGGGCAGGGGAGATCCCGCACAAGGGCCTGACCCTGCTGCTCGACGA
>RCUL01000960.1_pt1 | contig 11987 bp, 9 predicted proteins | sample 2167521 | NCBI WGS metagenome assembly RCUL01 (sample SAMN09932745, study PRJNA488358) | compost metagenome | feature: garden; material: soil; isolation source: compost soil in acetic acid-enriched culture | place: Germany: Experimental Botanical Garden Goettingen | collected 2016-01-27 | reverse complement strand
CCCCATCAGCCCTCACCCCCAGCCCCTCTCCCAAAGGGAGAGGGGAGCCGTTCGTGCATGCGCTGGACTGTTGCGCTTTTCCTGTGGGGGCGATTTCAATCGCTGAGCAGACCGCAGGTCTGCCCGTCCTCGGCTATCCAACCGCAAAACACCCATCGAGCCGGCTGTAGCCCATGCCCACGCCCTTGTGCACCTTGAGCTGCACCGGGATGCGCTCCTTCAGCGCCTCGACATGGCTGATCACCCCGATCATCTTGCCGCTGGCATTCAGCGCATCCAAAGCGTCCAGGGCGATTTCCAGGGTCTCGCCGTCGAGGGTGCCGAAGCCTTCGTCGAGGAACAGCGAGTCGATGCTGGTCTTGTGGCTGACCAGGTCGGAAAGCGCCAACGCCAGGGCCAGGCTGACCAGGAAGCTCTCGCCGCCGGATAGCGTCTTGCAGTCGCGGGCGACGTCGGCCTGCCAGGTGTCCACCACTTCCAGCTCCAGCTCGCCGCCCTGGCGCCGGGCCAGTTGGTAGCGGCCGTGCAGGCGCTGCAGCTGCAGGTTGGCCAGGTGCACCAGGTGGTCCAGGGTCAGGCCCTGGGCGAACTTGCGGTACTTGGCACCATCGGCTGAGCCGAGCAGTGCGTTGAGGCGCTGCCAGAGGTCGCACTCGGCCTCCTGGCGGGCGATTTCGGCGAACAGCGCCTGCTGGCTTTGCCGGCGCTGTTCGTCGCCGGCCAGTTGGGCGCGGATTTCGCCCTGGCGCTGGCTCAGCTCGCGCATCCGCTCGCCCAGTGCCTGCCACTCCGCCTCCAGCCGCTCGCGGTCCAGTTCGCTCTGCGGCGTCGCCTGGAGCCGTTCGGCCTGGTTGCGGGCATCGGCCAGCAGGGCCTCGGCATCGCCCAACTCGCGGGTCAGGCGCTGTTGCAGGTCCTGCAGGGCGGCGCGCTCGGTTTCGTCCAGTTGTGCGGCGAGGAAAGCCGCCTCGTCCGCGAAGGGGCTGGCGGCCAGACCCCGACGCCAGAGGTCCAACTGCACCTGCAGCTGGTGCCGGGCTTCCTGCACCCGCAGGTCCTGGCTCTGCTCGGTGCCCTTGAGACGGTTCAGCCGCTGCTGGGCGGCGTCCAGCTCGGCCTGCACCGTCGCCAGGGCGGCTTGCGGATCGTCCACCTGCGCCAGCGGTGCCTGCCCGGTGTGGCCGGAGGCCTGCCAGCGGCCCTGCCAGAGGCGGGCCTGTTCACGGGCGACGCCCAGTGCGTGCTGCTGATCGCGCAACTGGCCGTCCAGTTGCTGGCTGGCGGCCTGGTCCTGCTGCCATTGCTGCCATTCGGCATCCCGCTCGGCCAGCCAGGCGTCGCCCGCCTCCGGCAGGGCATGACCCAGCTGCGCCAGGCTGGCGGCCAGTTGCTCGCGGGCCTCCTGCTGCTGGCTGGCCAACTGGTCGAGACGTTGGGCATTGGCCAGTTCCTGCTGGCGCAAGCCGGCCTGGTCCTTCTCCAGCAGGGCAAGTTGGCTGCCGCTGTCATGCAGGGCCTTGTCGCGCTGCTGGCGCCGCTCGCGGGCGGCGGCCAGGGCAGCCTTGAGCCCATCCAGCCGAGCCAGTCGCTCCTGCAGCGCCTGCAGGCGCCCGGCATGGTCCTGCTGCTCGGCCTGCAAGGCGGCGAGGTCCGGCAATTGCAGATCGAGGGCCTGGCACAGCTGGCGCCAGCGCTCGACGCACTCGCGCTGCTCGGTTTCACCCGCCTGCAGGGTTTCGTCGAGCTGATTGACCTGCGCCTCCAGGCTGGCCAGGCGGCTGCTCAGGGTTTCACCCTGGCTGCGCACCTCGTCCTGGGCAGCCTTGCACGCCTGCAAAGCCTGCTGGGTGGCGGACAGGTTGAGGGCCTGGTATTCGGCTATTGCCGGGTGTTCGTGAGAGCCGCACAGGGGGCAGGCCTCGCCCGGCTGCAGGGCGGCGCGGTAGGCCTCCAGCTGCTGGATGCGCTGCTCCTGTTCGAGGAGCTTTTCCTTGTCGACGATCTGCTGCTTGAGTTCGCTGAAGCGGCGGCGCAGGGCATCGCGTTGCTCGGCGAGCGCTTTCTGCTCGTCCTGCAGGGGCTGCAGCTGTTCGCGGGCGCACGCCTGCCGTTCCGCCAGCTGCCGGCGCTGCTGGGACAACTGCTCCAGGCGCTCCAGTTGGCGGCCGCGCTCCAGCAGTTGCTGCCACTGCTCGCGCAGGGCGGCGTCGTCCTGCCCGGCCAGGAGTTCATCGAGCCTGCCCTGGGCCTCGGCCTCGGCCTGCCGCGCCTGGCCATGCTCGGCCCCGGCGTTGTCCAGGGCGCTACGGGCCTGGTGCAGGCGCTCTTCCAGTTCGACGCCCTGGCGCTTCAGCTCGGCTTGGGCACAGTGCAGGCCGGCAAGCTCTTCCTGGCGCCGGGCCAGCACGCCGAATTCGGCCCGCCAGGCGCCCAGGTGCTCGCCCAGGCGGGCCCGCTGTGGATGTTCAGCCAGGCGCCGTTGCAGGGCTTCACGCTCGGACTGGAGGCCGTCCAGGGCCGTTTGGCGGGCTTGTGCCCACTGTTCGCCCAGCTGTGCGCCCTGCCAGAGCTGGTCGAGGATGCGCTCGGCGAGGTTCTGCAGGTCGTGGCGGGTGACCCGCAGTTCGCTTTCACCCTGGTTCAACTGCTGCTGCGCCCGTTGCCAGTCGCGATGCAGCGGCAGCAATTGGCTGGCCGGCTCGCTGGCCGCCAGACGGGCAAGCTGCGGCTGTGCCTGTTCCAGGGCTGCGCGCGCTGCCTGGCCTTGCCGTTCGGCGGCCTGTTGGCGGGCCAGTGCCTTGTCCAGTTCGTCGCGCCATTGGCGCTGGCGCTGCAGGTCGGCCTGGCGCGCCTGCAACTGCTGTTCTTCGCCTGCCCGGGTTGCGGCTTCCTGCAGCAGGGCGGCGCGGGCCTCGTCATCCAGGAGTTCCACGCCTTCGGCACGGGCGCGCAACTGGTCCAGCCCTGCCTTCACCTCGCGGGTGCGTTCGAACACCCGCTGGGAGATGCGTCCGTAGATTTCAGTGCCGGTCAGTTCCTCCAGCAGCTCCGCGCGCTGGTTGGCGTTGGCCTCGAGGAAGGCGGCAAAGCCGCCCTGGGCCAGCAGCATGGACTTGGTGAAACGCTCGAAGTCGAGGCCGCTCAGGCTTTCGGTGAGCCTGAGCTTGTCGTTGATCTTGTCGGTGAGGATTTCCCCGTCCAGCACGCGGGCCAGCTCCACCTTGGGCGGCTGCAGGCCGCCGTCGGCCTTGTCACGGGCGCGGCGCTGGCTCCAGAAGGCGCGGTAGGCCACGCCCTTCACTTCGAACTCCACCTCCGCCAGGCAGTCGGCGGTGTGCCGGGTCATCAGCTCGTTGACGCTGGCGGACACCGAACTCATGCGCGGCGTGCGGTGGTAGAGGGCCAGGCAGATGGCATCGAGCAGGGTGGTCTTGCCGGCGCCGGTGGGGCCGGTGATGGCGAACAGGCCGTTGCCGGCGAAGGGTTCGCCGGTGAAGTCGATCTTCCACTCGCCCTTCAGCGAGTTGAGGTTCTTCAGGCGCAGGCTGAGGATCTTCATGCCGGCTCCTCCCGCAGTTCGGCCAGCACCTCGCGGTGCAGCCCCTGGAGGCCGCGGCGCAGGTCATCGTCCAGCTCCTCGCTGGCCAGGCGCTTGTCGAACACCTCTTCCGGGTTCAGTTCATCTAGGGTTTCCCGCGCCTCGCGCGCCAGCCCCGGTTGGGCGCCTCCGCGCTCGCGGCGGATGCGCAGTACTTCCACCGGCAGGCCTTCGCAGAGGCTCGCCAGGCGCGCCTGCAGGTCGTTCAGGTAGTCGTCGCTGCTGACCAGCACCTCGACCCACACCGGTCGCTCCGGCGTCCCTTCGTGGGCGATCGCGGCCAGTTGCGCGGGCAGCTCAGCCAGGGCGCCGCGCAGGGAATGCAAGGGCTGGAAGCGCGGCACCGGCAGGGCCTCGACCTTGTGCAGGCCGATGCTGTCCAGCTCCACCAGCAGCACCTCCTTCTGCTGGCGCGCCTCGTCGAAGGACAGCGGGATGGGCGAGCCGCAGTAGCGGATATGCTCCAGGCCGCCGACCTTCTGCGGCCTGTGGATATGTCCCAGGGCGATGTAGTCCGCCGCCGGGAAGGCATTGGTGGGGAAGGCTTCCAGCGCGCCGACGTAGATTTCCCGCACCGACTCGCTGGCGCTGGCGCCCACCGTGGTCAGGTGTCCGCTGGCGACGATCGGCAATCCGCCGCCCAGCTCTCTGCGGCGCTGCTCGGCCAGGGCGAAGAGCTGCTGGTAGTGGTCCTGGATGGCCTGTTGCAGGGACAGCTGCTTGTCCGTCGCGCTCTGGCCGGCCTGGCTTTGCAGTACGTCCCGCGGGCGGATGAAGGGGATGGCGCAGAGGATGGCGCCCGGCTCGCCGGAATGGCGCCTGAGCACCAGCACCTGCTCCTCCAGGGCATTGCCCACCGCCGGCACCACCCGGGTATCCAGCTGCGCCAGCAGGGTGCGGCTCTCGCCGAGCATCGCCACCGAATCATGGTTGCCGCCCAGCACCACCAGCCCGGCGCCCGTGGCGCGCAGCTCGACGATGAACTGGTTGTACTGCTCGCGGGCATAACTGGGCGGCGCGCCGGTGTCGAACACGTCGCCGGCGATCAGCACCACATCCACCTGGCGTTCGCGCACCTGCTCGATCAGCCAGCGGCAGAAGGCCTGGTGCTCGGCCTGCCGGGTCTTGCCCATGAAGTGCTGGCCCAGGTGCCAGTCGGATGTGTGGAGGATGCGCATCGGATATCACTGTGGCGGAACGGAAATGCCCGCAACCCTGTCATTTCCTGGGAAGCCTGGCAACCGCCGAGCCGCTATCCTTGCACCCACAAGATGCAGATAGGGAATTTCATGCAACGCATCCTCCGCGACATCAAGATCATGCTCCTGGCCAACCTCTGGCTGATTCCGGTGATGGCCGCGCTGGTCGGCGCCCTCTTCTACTTCGTCGCCCCGCCGCCGCCCATGCACGCCCGCCTGGCTACCGGCAGCCCCACCGGCGGCTACAGCGCCTTCGGCGAGAAGCTCAAGGCCGAGCTGGCCAAGCAAGGCTTCGAGCTGGAGCTGGTGAGCAGCAGCGGTTCCCTGGACAACCTGGCCAAGCTGCAGACCGGCGAGGCGGAGATCGCCCTGGTGCAGAGCGGCCAGGAACTCACCCTGAGCAACAACGAGCGCCGCCACCTGCACGGCCTCGGCGTGATGTTCCAGGAGCCGGTCTGGCTGTTCAAACGCAAGGACCTGACAATCGACAGCATGGCCGACCTGCTGCCGCTGCGGGTGGCCATCGGTGCACCGGACAGCGGCACCCGCTCGGTCAGCGACGCGATACTCGGGGCCAACCAGATCACCCCTGAACGCTACCCGCCGCAATGGCAGGCCATCAGCGGCAGCAGGGCGGCCAGCGCCCTGATCGATGGCGAGCTGGAGGCCGGCTTCTTCCTCGGCCCGGCGGAGAACGCCGTGGTACAACGCCTGGCCGCCCAGCCCGAACTGGACCTGATAAGCCTGCGGCGCAGCGCCGCCTACCGCGCGCGCCTGCCCTACCTGACCAAGCTGGAGGTGGGCGAAGGCCTGCTCAACCTGGCCAGCAACAGCCCGTCCCAGGACATCCGCACCCTGGCGCCCGTGGCGACGCTGGTGGCCAGCGACGACTTCCACCCCTCGCTCACGCCACTGATCCTCGACGCCGCTCGCGAGGTGATGAAGAACGGCTCCCTGCTCGACCCGCCGGGCGCGTATCCCAGCGCCAAGCCGCAGACCCTGCGCACCCTGGACGAGGCCGACTACTTCTACGAGAAGGGCCTGCCGATCCTGCAGCGCTACCTGCCGTTTCGCATCGCCTCCCTGGCCGACCGCTACATCATCCTGCTGATTCCGCTGCTGGTGATCATGATCCCGCTGTCCAAGGTCATCGGCCCCATCTACCGCTGGCGCATTCGTGCGCGCATCTACCGCTGGTACAAGTACCTGCGCGAGATCGACCGCAAGCTGGACAGCGGCACCCCGCCGGACCATCTGAGCGCCGAGATCGAGCACCTGGAAAAGCTCGAGCAGAAACTGGCCAAGGTGGAGGTGCCGCTGTCCTACTCCAACGAGCTGTACGACCTGCACATGCACCTGCGCTATGTGATCAATCGGTTGCAGGCGGTGCAGAGTCGGCAGGCAGTCGAGGATCAGGTCGGGTAAACTGGCGCACTTTTCCTGCCGGCGCCCGCGCGCCGGGTGTGCCCATGAGAGCCGAACGCCCATGCCCATCCGCCATTGCATCGTCCACCTCATCGACAAGAAGCCCGACGGCAGCGCCGCCGTGCTGCATGCCCGGGATAGCGAACTGGGCGAGTCCCAGGCCATGGAAAACCTGCTGGCCGACCTCAACGAAAGCTACAACGCCAAGCAGGGCAAGGCCTGGGGCCTCTTCCACGAGGAGTCGGGCGCCTACCCGTTCAGCGGCTGGCTGAAGGAGTACCAGGACGGCAGTCGCGACTTCACGGCGTTCACCCGCCAGGCCGTGGAGCACCTGCAGAAGCTGATGGAGGAATCCAACCTCTCCACCGGCGGCCATGTGCTCTTCGCCCACTACCAGCAGGGCATGACCGACTACCTGGCGATCGCCCTGCTGCACCACAGCGAAGGCGTGACCGTGACCGACGCCCTCGAAGTGGCGCCGGCCAAGCACCTGGACCTGGGCCAGCTGCACCTCGCCGCGCGCATCAACATGTCCGAGTGGCAGAACAACCAGCAGTCCCGGCAGTACATCTCCTTCATCAAGGGCAAGAACGGCAAGAAGGTCTCGGACTACTTCCGCGACTTCATCGGCTGCCAGGAAGGCGTCGACCCGCCGAGCGAGACCCGCACCCTGCTCAAGGCGTTCAGCGATTTCGTCGAGAGCGAAGACCTGGCCGAAGAGCAGGCCCGCGAGAAGACCAAGACCCTGGTGGACTACGCCAGCACCCAGGCCAAGCTGGGCGAACCCATCACCCTGGACGAGCTGTCCGGGCTGATCGACGAAGAACGCCCGCGCGCCTTCTACGACCACATCCGCAACAAGGACTACGGCCTGTCGCCGGAAATCCCGCCGGACAAGCGCACCCTCAACCAGTTCCAGCGCTTCACCGGCCGCGCCGAAGGCCTGTCGATCAGCTTCGAGGCCCACCTGCTGGGCTCGAAGATCGAGTACGACGAAGGCCGCGACATGCTGATCATCCGCCAGCTGCCGACCCAGCTGAAGGACCAGTTGAAACGGCGCAAGGAAGACTGAAACGACAAAGCCCGGCGATGCCGGGCTTTGCGTATTCGAGCAGCCGTTCTTCCTGTGGGAGCGAATTCATTCGCGAAAGGGCTGCGAAGCAGCCCCATAGGGCCTCAACGGGCAGCCCTGCGGGCTGCATTCGCGAATGAATTCGCTCCCACAAGTCAGTCCGCTCCCGCCGATCAACGCGCCTCGATGCGGAACCCCAGGCGCGGCACATGCACGTGCACCACGCCGGCGCGTTCGTCCTCGCGGCGCAGGATGATCTCCTCGCGGCCGGCGAACAGCAGCTCGCCTTCCACCGGGTCGACGCCGTAGTCGGTCGCCGCCACCAGCACCTTCTGTCCGGGCTCGAAGCCATTGGGATCGACGAAGTCCTCCTCGGGCAGCGGCGCCGGGGTGGCGTTGCGGGCTATCTCCAGGGCATCGATCGAGGACAGTTCGCTCGGTGCGCCATGGCCGAAGCCCAGCACCCGGCCGAGCCAGGCGGCCACTTCCGGGTAGTCGTCCACCAGGGGGGCGGTCACCGGTGTGCCCTTGAGGAACCAGAGGCAATGGGCCAGGGAAAAGTCGGCGACGGAAGGCTCGCCGAAGAGGAAATCGCCTTCGCTGCGGGCCAGTTGCTGTTCGGCGCGGGCCATGATCGCCGGCCAGTTGTGCCGGGCCTGCTCCAGCGGCAGGCGGGTCAGGCTGCCGCCGCTGAACAGCGCGGTGCGATCGGCGATGAATGCCTTGATCGCCTCGGGCGGCAGCTTGGCGAAACGCAGCGCCACGGAGTCGGGCTGGAACACCAGGGCCACGGCGTGCTGGAACACCACCGCGTCCACCCAGAGGGCGAAACTGGCGACATTGAATTCCTGGCCTTCCGGGAACAGCGCCGGGGTCGCCTTCTCCACTTCCAGGCGGCGGGCGATCAGCGCGGTGTCGCAGTAGATATCGGCGCCCACCTGCAGCACCGGGGTCTTGCGGTAGCCCCCGGTGAGGGCGGTGAGATCCGGCTTGGGCATCACCGGCGAAATCATCACCGAACGCCAGGACAGCTGCTTGAAGCCCAGCATCAGGCGGGCCTTCTCGGCGAAGGGTGAGGTCGGGTAATGGTGCAGGATCAGCTCGTGCATGACGGTCTCCGCGTCAGGTCTGTGGATAGGGGCAGCTTACCCGGCTCCAGCGGGGCGGCCCATGACCTTGGCCTGATGACGTGGCATCAGCCGGCTGGATGGAGCTGCACCAGGCGTTCCTTGGCCGCCTTGCGCAGCTGCTTGATGGCGCGCTCGCGGCGCAGGGCCTCGCCCTTGTCGGCACAGGCCTCGACGAATACCAGCGCCCGGGCCGGGCTGGAATGGAAGAAGCGCGCACCCTTGCCGCTCTGGTGCTGGGCGAAGCGCCGCTGCGGGTCGTCGCTGATGCCGCAATAGAGCGCGCCGTTCTCGGCACGCACCAGGTAGACGAACCAGGGCTTGGCGGCGGGGGTGGCGTCGGCGGTCTCGGGCATGGGCGGGTCCTGATGGAAGCCGCCGCATTAGGCAATGCCTCAGCGGGTCAAGACAAGTCCCTCAGCGTCCCGGCCCGGTAGGCGGCCAGGCCCCGCGCGGCCTGCTGGCGAATGGCGTTCTGCACCGCCGGCAACCAGCCCAGCAGCAGGCCCTTGGCGCCCAGGGCCTGCCGCGCCCAGCGCCAGAGGTCGAAGCTGTCATGGTGCTCGATGATCTTGCCGTCGGCGAAGAGGAAACGAGCCTGGATGCGGTTTTCCACCATGCGCCCGGTCTGGCTGAACAGGTAGGTGGCCACCCAGTTGGCGCGGCCGCTGAGGTCATCGGCCTCGACGCCGTCGAAGCTCAGGCTGAACTGCTGGGCGCGACTGGCGAGCATGCGCCACATGTCGGCCGCCTCCTCGCCATTGAGGTCGGTGAACACCGGATCGCTGAAATGCACGTCAGGGCCGTAGCACTCGGCCATGGCCTCGGCGTCCAGGCGCTGGAAGGCCTGGTAGAAGCGGGTGATGAGTTCGGCGTTGGGGTGAGCCATGGGGCAACTCCGGCGGGAATGTATTGGCAGAAGTATTGACCCGGTTGGGGGTGATGCTCCAGTGCCATCAATCTCGCGAATGAACGGACTCGGTCCGCATTGCGTGGCGCGCCCGCAGCGGCGCTACAACGACTCTTCCTTCAACTCCTTCAGGTGCTTGTAGACGGTGGCGCGGCCCATGTTGAGGACGTTGGCCACGTAGTTGGCGGCGCTCTTGCCCCTGAACGCGCCTTCGGCGTGCAGGGCCAGGACCAGTTCGCGCTTGTGCTCGCGGGTCAGCAGGTTGAGGCCGAGCTGGCGCTGGCGCAGCCAGTTGTGCAGGAAGGTGTTGATGCGCTCCTGCCAGTCGTCGCGGAACAGGGCGTCGGGCTGGGGGATGAGCTTGCTGGAGGACAGGAAGAGGTCGAGCGCGGCCTTGGCCGCTTCGAACATGGAAATGTTCAGGTTGATGCAGAGCACGGCCATCGGCGCGCCATGGGCATCGCGCAGCACGGTGCTCATGGAGCGGATCTTCTGGCCGTCCCAGTTGAGCTTCTCGTAGGGACCGATGTTCCGCTCGCCCACCTCTTCGCCGAGCATGTCTTCCAAGGCGGCGTCGTCGCCTATGCAGCGCTTGGAGATGTTGTTGGCGATGTAGTCGATCTTTTGCGTGCGCAGGTCGTGCAGCACCACCTCGGCATGGGGGAAGAACAGGCTGGCGATGGCGTCGGCAATGGCGTGGTAGTTGTCCAGGGCGGGATCTGGGCGAGGCGTCATGGGGGCGGCTCCTGGAGCGGAAGAATCAGCGCCGGGCGTGGGCCCCGGCGCTGCGAGTGTGGCGCAAAGCGCCTGCGTCGTCACCCCAGCCGCACGGGGGAAAGCACGGCCTCGTTCAGGCCGAAGCGGGTGAGGTGCTCCGGTAGTGGCTGGTGCAGGATCAGGCAGGCGCTGGCCTCGCCCATCGCCGCGGAAGTCTGGATGCCGTAGCCGCCCTGCCCCGCCACCCAGTAGAAGCCAGGCGTGCGCGGGTCGTAGCCGGAAACCAGGTCGCCATCGGGGAAGAAGGAGCGCAGGCCGGCCCAGACCCGCGCGGGGCGGCGGATGCTCATGCTGGTGTGCTCTTCGATCTGGTAGATACCCAGCGCGATATCCAGCTCTTCGGGCTGCACGTCATGGGGCTCCACCGGGTCGGCGTTGGCCGGCGATCCCAGCAACATGCCGGCGTCGGGCTTGAAGTAGAAGGATTCGTCCAGGCTCACCAGGGCCGGCCACTGGTGCGCATCCACACCCTCCGGCGGCGCGAAGATGAAGGCAGCGCGGCGCTTGGGCTGCAGACCCAGGGGACGGACGCCGGCCAGTTGGGCGAGCTGGTCGCACCAGGCGCCGGCGGCGTTGACCAGTACCGGCGCCTGGAAGCTGCCCTGGCTGGTGCTGACCTGCCATTGCTCGCCCTGGCGCTGGACGCCGGTCACTTCGCAACCGAGCTGAACCTGCCCGCCGTTGCGGCGAATGCCGCGCAGGTAACCCTGGTGCAGGGCGTCGGTGTCGATGTCGGCGGCGCTGGGATCGAGCATGGCGCCCTGGACCTTGTCGCGGCGCAGCACCGGCACCAGCGCGCACGCCTCCTCGGCGCTGAGCATCTGCACGTCGGGCACCTTCTCGCGGGCGCTGTCGAACTGGCGTTGCAGCTCTTCGGGGTCGCCGCTGAAGTCCACCACCATCTCGCCGCGCGGCGTGAGCAGCGGATGTTCGCTGAAGCCTTCCGGCGGTGCGTCGAAGAAGGCGCGGCTGGCGGCGGTCAGGGCGCGTACCTGGGGCGTGCCGTAGGCCACGGTATAGAGCGCGGCGGAGCGCCCGGTGGAGTGGTAGCCGGCATGCTCTTCGCGTTCCAGCACCAGCACGCGGCCGTGGCGCGACAGCCAGTAACCGGTGGAGGCGCCGGCGATTCCGGCGCCGATGATGATGAAGTCAACCTGGTTCATGGAGTGCCTCACTGTCCTTGGCGCTGCAGTTGATAGAGGGCGTTGGCCAGGGCCATGTCTTCCAGGCCGAGACCGATGGAGCGGAAGAATACCGGACGGCGGTAGTCCGGGCGCGGGGCGCTGCCGCTGACCAGTCCGGGCAGGTCGCCACGGATGGCCTCGCGGCTCCAGCCATGGCGCTCGGCAGCCAGCACCATCTCGCCGGCGGAGCCCGGCGTGGTGGCGCGGTAGTCACAATAGACATCCATCTCGGCCAGGGCCCCGGGCGGCACTTCATGGGCGCGCGGGGCGTTGGTGCTGATGGAGGTGACCAGGGCCGGCCGGGCCAGGCTGCGCGGGTCCAGCACCGGGCCTGCGGAGGAGGTGCAGAGCATCACCACGTCCGCCTCGGCCACGGCGGCTTCGAGGCTGGCGGCGATCTCCACGCGCGGGTCCTGGGCGCGCAGTTGCGCCTGGGTCTCGGCATCCCCGGCCAGGGCGGGGGAATGGACGGCGATGCGCTGCCAGTCGCGCAGGCCTTTCACGTAGTGCAGGTGAGCGCGGGCCACCGGGCCGCTGCCGATCACCGCGAGGGTGCGCGCCTGCTCGGGCGCCAGGGCCTCGACCGCCACCGCCGTAGTGGCGGCGGTGCGGGCGGTGGTCAGCTCGCCGGCATCGCAGAGCAGCAGCGGCTGGCCGCTGTCCATGGACATCAGCAGGGTCCAGGCGGTGACCAG
>RCUL01000957.1_pt1 | contig 12036 bp, 8 predicted proteins | sample 2167521 | NCBI WGS metagenome assembly RCUL01 (sample SAMN09932745, study PRJNA488358) | compost metagenome | feature: garden; material: soil; isolation source: compost soil in acetic acid-enriched culture | place: Germany: Experimental Botanical Garden Goettingen | collected 2016-01-27 | reverse complement strand
CAAGGTCGGAATGCAGCCGATCCGCCGCTCGCAGTTGATCCAGGCCACTCTCGAATCCGTCGACCAGGTCGGCCTGGGCGATGCCAGCATCGCCTACATCGCCCGTGTCGCCGGGGTGTCCAACGGCATTATCAGCCACTACTTCCAGGACAAGAACGGCCTGCTGGAAGCCACCATGCGCCATCTCATGGCCGCCCTCAGCTCCGCCGTGCGCCAGCGCCGCGCCGCCCTGCGCGACGACAGCCCGCGGGCGCACCTGCGCGCCATAGTGGAAGGCAACTTCGACGACAGCCAGGTCAGCGGTCCGGCGATGAAGACCTGGCTGGCCTTCTGGGCCGCCAGCATGCACCAGCCGTCCCTGCGCCGGCTGCAGCGGATCAACGACCACCGGCTGTACTCCAACCTCTGCTGCGAACTGCGCCGCACCCTCGACATCGATGACGCCCGCTCCGCCGCCCGCGGCCTGGCCGCACTGATCGACGGCCTGTGGCTGCGCGGTGCGCTCTCGGGGGATGCCTTCAATACCCAACAAGCGCTGCAGATCGCCTACGACTACCTGGACCAGCAGTTGGCCAAGGCCGAGGCCCTGTAGGGCCTCTGTTGTGGGGGCGAATTCATTCGCTATGGGCAGCGCAGCTGCCCCCTCGGAACCACAGGGTAGCCCTTCGGCCTGCTTAGCGACTGAAGTCGCCCCCACAGGAAGAGCACAGCGCACAAACAAAAAAGCCCGGTCCATCGGACCGGGCTTTTTCATTCCAGCAGGGGCCTCAGTCAGGCCGCCTCGCGGCGCAACGCCACCTGAGGTGCCGTTTGCTGCGCCGCCAGGTCCGCCTTCATGGTCTTCAGCAGGGCGAACATATAGAGCAGCAGCACCACCGAGAAGGGCAGCCCGGCCAGCACCACCACCGTCTGCATGGCGGTGAAGTTGCCGGCGAACAGCAGGCCGATGGTCGCCAGGGTCACCACGACCGACCAGAAGATACGCAGCCAGTTGGGTGCGTCCTCGTCCAGGTCGCCTTCCTCGCGGGACAGGTTGGCCAACATCACCGAGCCGGAGTCGGCCGGGGTGAGGAAGAGCACGAAGCCGACGCAGATCGACAGGCCGATCACCGCCTTGGCCCAGGGGTAATGCTCCAGCAGCAGGTAGATGGACATGGCCGGCTGCTCCAGCGCCGCCTTGCCCAGGTCCGCCGCGTTCTGGTTCATCACCAGGTCGATGGCGCTGTTGCCGAACACCGAGAGCCAGGCCAGGGTGAAGCCCAGCGGGATCAGCAGCACGCCGCAGACCAGTTCGCGCACGGTGCGGCCACGGGAGATGCGGGCCACGAACATGCCGACGAAGGGTGCCCAGGAAATCCACCAGGCCCAGTAGAACAGGGTCCACAGGCCCATCCACTCTTCGCTCTTGCCGGACTGGCCGGTGTACACGTAGAGGTCGAAGGTCTTCAGCACCAGGCCGTTCAGGTAGTCGCCGAGGTTCTGCACGAAGCCGTTGAGCAGGTGCAGGGTCTGCCCGGCCAGCAGCACGAACAGCAGCAGGCCGCTGAACAGGATGATGTTCAGGTTGGACAGGCGGCGGATGCCCTTCTCGATGCCGGACACCGCGGCCAGGGTGGCCACCGCGCTCATCACCAGGATCACCGCCAGCAGCGCGCCCTGGCTGTGGGGCAGGCCGAACAGGTATTCGAGACCCGAAGACACCTGCAGCGAGCCGATCCCCAGGTTGGTCACCAGGCCCAGCAGGGTCACGAAGATGCCGAAGCAGTCCACCGCGTTGCCCACCGAACCCTTCATCAGGCGTTCGCCGAACAGCGGGTAGAGCGCCGAACGCAGCGCCAGCGGCTTGTTGTGGCGATAGGCGAAGTAGCCCACCGCCAGGCCCACCAGCGCATAGATGGCCCAGCCGTGCACGCCCCAGTGGAGGAAGGTCAACTGCAGCGCCTGGCGCGCGGCGGACTGAGTGCCCGGCTCGCCTTCCGGTGGGTTGTAGAGGTGATCGATCGGCTCGGACGCCGCGAAGTAGAGCAGCGAAATACCGATGCCCGAGGAGAACAGCATCCCGGCCCAGGCGCCGTAGCTGAAGTCGGGGCGGCTGTCGTCGGCGCCCAGGCGCAGATGGCCGTAGCGGGAGAAGGCGACATAGAGCACGAAGAACAGGTAGGCGCCTATGGCCAGCATGTAGTACCAGCCGAAACTGCGCGAGAGCCAGCTCTGGGCCTTGCCGAGCCAGGCGCCGGCACTATCGGGGAAGACGATCAAGGCAACCGTGAGCAGCAGGATGAGCGCGGTGGACCCGAAGAACACGACCGGATTCAGACGCACCTTGCCATGGCTTGTTGTTATTGAAGCTGTACTCATTTGGAGATTCCAGGGCAGTGAAAGCAGGCGCCTGAGAGGCGCAACGACAGACCCGCGCCAGCGGCCGGCGACGGATGGAATCCGCCGGCAGATGGCCTGAAATCAGGTGCGGCGAACTGCCGCATCCCGTTCCATGGTGCGCATCGTATTCTTTGTTGTTTGAACGTTCAATAAAAATAAAGTAGGCTGGATTTCAACCTGTCCGGGAAGGGCCCGGAAGAGGAGGAAACCCCAATGCCGAAAATCGGAATGCAGCCCCTGCGCCGCACCCAGCTGATCCACGCCACGCTCGAGGCGGTGGACCAGGTCGGTATGGGCGACGCCAGCATTTCCTACATCGCGAAGCTGGCCGGGGTTTCCAACGGCATCATCAGCCACTACTTCCAGGACAAGAACGGCCTGCTCGAAGCCACCATGCGCTTCCTCATGAACGATCTGCAGGCCGCGGTGCGCAAGCGCCGCCAGGCCATGCGCGACGAGAGCGCACGCGGCTACATCCGCTCGATCATCGACGGCAACTTCGACGAGACCCAGGTCAACGGCCCGGCCATGAAGACCTGGCTGGCGTTCTGGGCCAGCAGCATGCACCAGCCGTCCCTGCGCCGTTTGCAGCGCATCAACGACCTGCGCCTCTACTCGAACCTCTGCTGGCAGTTCCGTCGCGAGCTCGATGCCGGCAGCGCACGCGCCGCCGCCCGCGGCCTGGCCGCCCTGATCGACGGCCTCTGGCTGCGCGGCGCGCTGTCCGGCGAAGCCTTCGATACCGAGCAGGCGCGCCGGCTCGCCTACGAATTCCTTGATCAACAACTGGCCAAGCAGGCGGCCTGAGCCACCTGCCCGCCTTGCCCATACAAGACCTAGAGAGGACAACCACCATGGCCCGATTCGAAGAACAGAAGCTCTACATTGGCGGCCGCTACGTCGACTCCAGCAGCGGCGCCAGCTTCGAGACCGTCAACCCGGCCAACGGTGAAGTCCTGGCCAAGGTCCAGCGCGCCGGCAAGGACGACGTCGAGCGCGCCGTCGCCAGCGCCGTCGAGGGCCAGAAGGTCTGGGCCGCGATGACCGCCATGCAGCGCTCGCGCATCCTGCGCCGCGCCGTGGACATCCTGCGCGAGCGCAACGACGAGCTGGCCGAGCTGGAAACCCTGGACACCGGCAAGCCGCTGGCGGAAACCCGCGCCGTGGACATCGTCACCGGCGCCGACGTGATCGAGTACTACGCCGGCCTGATCCCGGCCATCGAAGGCGAGCAGATCCCGCTGCGCGAAACCAGCTTCGTCTACACCCGCCGCGAGCCGCTGGGCGTGGTCGCCGGCATCGGCGCGTGGAACTACCCGATCCAGATCGCCCTGTGGAAGTCCGCCCCGGCCCTGGCCGCCGGCAACGCGATGATCTTCAAGCCCAGCGAAGTCACCCCGCTGACCGCGCTGAAGCTGGCCGAGATCTACACCGAAGCCGGCGTGCCGGACGGCGTGTTCAACGTCCTCACCGGCAGTGGCCGCGAAGTCGGCCAATGGCTGACCGAGCACCCGCTGATCGAGAAGATCTCCTTCACCGGCGGCACCTCCACCGGCAAGAAGGTGATGGCCAGTGCGTCCAGCTCCTCGCTCAAGGAAGTGACCATGGAACTGGGCGGCAAGTCGCCGCTGATCATCTTCGAAGACGCCGACCTCGACCGCGCCGCCGACATCGCCGTAATGGCCAACTTCTTCAGCTCCGGCCAGGTCTGCACCAACGGCACCCGCGTGTTCGTACCGCGCGCCCTGCAGGCCCGCTTCGAGGCCAAGGTGGTCGAGCGCGTCAAGCGCATCCGCCTGGGCAACCCGGAAGACGCCAACACCAACTTCGGCCCGCTGACCAGCTTCGCCCACATGGAAAGCGTGCTCGGCTACATCGAGTCCGGCCGCAAGGAAGGCGCACGCCTGCTGATCGGCGGCGAGCGCGTCACCGAAGGTGAATACGCCAAGGGCGCCTATGTGGCCGCCACCGTGTTCAGCGACTGCACCGACGACATGACCATCGTCCGCGAGGAAATCTTCGGCCCGGTGATGAGCATCCTGGTCTACGACACCGAAGAAGAAGTGATCCGCCGCGCCAACGACACCGAGTACGGCCTGGCCGCCGGCGTGGTCACCCGCGACCTGGCCCGCGCCCACCGCGTGATCCACAAGCTGGAAGCCGGCATCTGCTGGATCAACACCTGGGGCGAATCCCCGGCCGAGATGCCGGTGGGTGGCTACAAGCAGTCCGGCGTCGGCCGCGAGAACGGCCTGACCACCCTGGCCCACTACACCCGCATCAAGTCGGTGCAGGTGGAGATGGGCGACTACTACTCGGTGTTCTGACCGACGCCGGCCCGGACGACCGCTCCGGGGGCGCATCCAGCGCGCTCCCGGATTTCATCCGGGCTACGGCTCGACACCGGCCCTGGTAGCCCGGATGCAATCCGGGGAAGAGAGATGCCGCGCCCCGGAGCCGTCCGGGTCATTTAGCAGGTAAGTCAAATGTCACAAGAATTCGATTACATCATCGTCGGCGCCGGCTCCGCCGGTAACGTCCTGGCGACCCGCCTGACCGAAGACGCCGACGTCAGCGTGCTGCTGCTCGAAGCCGGCGGCCCGGACTATCGCCTGGACTTCCGTACCCAGATGCCCGCCGCCCTCGCCTTCCCGCTGCAGGGCCGCCGCTACAACTGGGCCTACGAGACGGACCCCGAGCCTTACATGAACAACCGCCGCATGGAGTGCGGCCGTGGCAAGGGCCTGGGTGGCTCCTCGCTGATCAACGGCATGTGCTACATCCGCGGCAACGCCATGGACTTCGACAGCTGGGCCAAGCTTCCGGGACTGGAAGACTGGACGTACCTGGACTGCCTGCCCTATTTCCGCAAGGCGGAAACCCGCGACATCGGCCCCAACGATTTCCACGGCGGCGAAGGCCCGGTGAGCGTGACCACGCCCAAGGCCGGTAACAATCCGCTGTTCCACGCCATGGTCGAAGCCGGTGTGCAGGCCGGCTACCCGCGTACCGAGGACCTCAACGGCTACCAGCAGGAAGGTTTCGGCCCCATGGACCGCACCGTGACCCCGGAAGGCCGCCGTGCCGCCACCGGCCGCGGTTACCTGGACCAGGCGCGCAACCGCCCGAACCTGACCATCGTCACCCATGCCCTGAGCGACCGCATCCTGTTCAGCGGCAAGCGCGCCATTGGCGTGGCCTACCTCAAGGGCAACAGCGACACCCCGATCACCGCCCGTGCCCGCCGCGAAGTGCTGGTGTGCAGCGGTGCCATCGCCTCGCCGCAACTGCTGCAGCGCTCGGGCGTCGGCCCGGCGTCCCTGCTGCGCGACCTCGACGTGCCCGTGGTGCATGACCTGCCGGGCGTCGGCGCCAACCTGCAGGACCACCTCGAGCTCTACCTGCAGTACGCGTGCAAGGAGCCGGTGTCCATCTACCCCGCCACCAAGTGGTGGAACCAGCCCATGATCGGTGCCGAGTGGCTGCTCCTGGGCAGTGGCCTGGGCGCCAGCAACCAGTTCGAAGCCGGCGGCTTCATCCGCACCCGTCCGGAATTCGCGTGGCCGAACATCCAGTACCACTTCCTGCCGGTGGCGATCAATTACAACGGCAGCAAGGGCGTGCAGGAGCACGGCTTCCAGGCGCACATGGGCTCCATGCGTTCGCCGAGCCGCGGCCGCATCCACCTGAAGTCGAAGGACCCGCGCCAGCACCCGAGCATCCTGTTCAACTACATGTCCCACGAACAGGACTGGCAGGAGTTCCGCGACGGCATCCGCATCACCCGCGAGATCATGGGCCAGCCGGCGCTGGACCCGTACCGCGGCCGTGAGCTGAGCCCCGGCGCGCACCTCAAGACCGACGCCGAGCTGGACGAATTCATCCGCACCCACGCGGAAACCGCGTTCCACCCCTCCTGCTCCTGCAAGATGGGCACCGACGACATGGCGGTGGTGGACGGCCAGGGCCGCGTGCACGGCATGGAAGGCCTGCGCGTGGTGGATGCCTCGATCATGCCGGAGATCATCACCGGCAACCTCAACGCGACCACCATCATGATCGCCGAGAAGATCGCCGACAAAATCCGCAACCGCAAACCGCTGCCGCGCAGCACCGCCAGCTACTACATGGCGGGCGACAAGCCGGTGCGCAGCAAGCCGGTGCGTCAGCTGTAAGGCTGGTCACCCGCAGGAAACGGCCCCTGGCGCGATGCGCCAGGGGCCTTTTTGTTTCTCAGTCCGGAAGCTGCTCCCAGCCATACTGGCATCCCTCACCCCCGGCCCCTCTCCCGCAGGGAGAGGGGTGACGCACACTGCCCACCGCATGCACGGACAGCTCCCTCTCCCCCTGGGAGAGGGCTGGGGTGAGGGATGTCGGAGCCAACTCGGATCTCCAGGCGCAGCGCTACTCCGGCAACTCCTGCCGGATCATCCAGTGCCCGCTGGGCGGCATCAGGCGGCTGATATCGAAGCGTTTCAGGTTATCCCGGTCGATCACCTCGATCCGCGGACTGACCCGCCGCGGCAACTGCTTGCCCTCCAGCGCACGCACCGCCAGGTCCACCGCCACCCGCGCCTGGATCACCGGCGAGTCGGTGGGCGCGGCGAGGATGCTGCCTTCGGCGATGGCCTCCAGCACCCGCTCGGTGGCGTACAGGGATACCACCCGGGCCTTGTAGCGGCTGCCTTTGGCACGCACCAGCTGGGCGGCGAAGGCCGCGGCCTCGGCGTTGCCGAGTATGTAGTCGAGCTGGGGATCACGCGCCAGCAACTGGCGCACCAGCACCGCCTGCCTGGAACGGTCCACCGGGCCGTAGCCGGCCGGTACCAGGGTCACCTTGCCGCCGGCCTTGAACTCCGCCAGGGCGCGTTCGGCGTCGCTCACCCAGCCGGCATCCTCCGGCCCCGGCAGCCAGCCCACGCGAATCGGCCGCCCCTTGCTGTGCTCGATGATGTAGGCCATGGCCGCGCGGGCCATATCGGCGAAATCCACCTGGGCCCGCGCGGTGACGCCCGGGCAGTCGATGCGGTTGACCAGGTCGATCACCGGCACCTTGTCGCGGTGCAGCAGGGCGATCTCGTCGCAGAGACCCTTGGCGCCGATGGCGGCAATCACATAGGCGTCGGCGGCGAGCTGGATGCAGCGGGTCAGTTGCGCGCGCTGCATGTCCGGGTACTGATAGCCGCCGGCTTCGTACACCCCCAGCTGCACGCCCTGGCGCTGCGCCTCCTCGTCCAGGCCCCAGGCCACTCCCCACCAGTAGCGGTCCATGCCGTGGGGCAGCAGGGCACAGATGCGCCAGGGACGGTTCGCCCCATCCAGCGGCCGGTAGCTGGCGTCGCGACCGTCCACCTGGACCCGCAACGGGAACCACTCCGCCGCGAGGCCGGGCGCGGCCATCAACCAGCTCAGCAGCAGGAAACAGGGGGTCCGCATACGGAAGGTCCTATCCGTGGAGAGAACGGGAGGGGGGAATAGTGGCAAGCCTAGCAGCCGGGCGCCAGGGCGAATGCGCGCTGGCGGCGCGCCGGATAGCGGCCTAAAGTGCGCAGGGTCGCCCGCACGAAGTTTTCCATGGCCGAACCAGCCCTCCTCGACGCCCGCACCGCCCGCCTGCTGCCCTGGCTGGTGGCGGTAGCCTTCTTCATGCAGGCGCTGGACGGCACCATCCTCAACACCGCACTGCCGGCCATGGCCCGCGACCTGGCGGAAGACCCGCTGCGCATGCAGTCGGTGATCATCGCCTACATGCTCACCGTGGCCCTGCTGATCCCGGCGTCCGGCTGGGTCGCCGACCGCTTCGGCACGCGCCGGGTGTTCTTCGGCGCCATCCTGCTGTTCAGCCTGGGCTCCCTGTTCTGCGCCCTCTCCTCGACCCTGCCGCAACTGGTGGGCGCGCGGGTGGTGCAAGGCCTGGGTGGCGCACTGATGATGCCGGTGGGCCGGCTGGTGGTGCTGCGCGCCTACCCGCGCTCAGAACTGGTGCGGATCATGAGCTTCATCACCCTGCCGGGCCTGCTCGGCCCGCTGATCGGCCCCACCCTCGGCGGCTGGCTGGTGGAGTTCGCCAGCTGGCACTGGATCTTCCTGATCAACCTGCCGGTCGGCCTGCTCGGCGGCCTGGCCGCCTGGCGCTTCATGCCCGACCTGCGCGGCAGCGGCCCGGTGCGCCTGGACCTGTTCGGCTTCCTGCTGTTCGGCACCGCCATGGTGCTGATCACCATCGCCCTGGAAGGCCTGGGCGACCTGCGCCTGCCCCACGTGCGGGTGATGCTGCTGTTGCTCGGCGGCATGGCCTGCCTGGCCGCCTACTGGCTGCACGCGGTAAAGGTTGAGCAGCCGCTGTTCGCCCCTTCGCTGTTCCGCACCCGCACCTTCGCCGCCGGCATCCTCGGCAATCTCTTCTCGCGCCTGGGCAGCGGCGCCCTGCCTTTCCTTACCCCGCTGCTGCTGCAGGTGGCGCTGGGTTATCCGCCGGCACAGGCGGGCATGACCATGATTCCCCTGGCACTTTCGGCCATGCTCGCCAAGCCCCTGGCCAAGCCTCTGCTCGACCGCCTCGGCTACCGCCGCCTGCTGCTCGGCAACACGCTGCTGCTGGGCAGCATGATCGCCAGCCTGGCGCTGATCGACGCCAGCACGCCCTATCCGCTCCTGCTCCTGCACCTGGGAGCGCTGGGCGCGGTGAACTCCATGCAGTTCACCGCGATGAACACCGTCACCCTGCTCGACCTCGACGACCACCAGGCCAGCAGCGGCAACAGCCTGCTCTCGGTGGTGATGCAGCTGTCCATGAGCCTCGGCGTCGCGGTGGCCGCCGCCCTGCTCGGCGGCTTCGGCGAATCGGATGCGCCCGGCGTGCTGGCGGCCTTCCAGGCCACCTACCTGTGCGTCGGCGTACTGACCCTGCTGGCGGCGGCGATCTTCTTCCAGTTGCCGCCCGACAGCGGCCGCGCCGTGCGCCGGGTGCACCGCGAACTCGACGAGTGAACGGGGCGCCGCCCGCCATCCTGCTAAACTGCGCGCCATTTCGACTTCCAGGCCCGTCCCGTGACCACCACCGCCTTCACCACCCTGCCCCTCTCCGCGGCCACCCTGACCAATCTGGAGAGCCTGGGCTACCGCGACATGACGCCGATCCAGGCGCAGAGCCTGCCGCTGATCCTCAAGGGCCAGGACCTGATCGCCCAGGCCAAGACCGGCAGCGGCAAGACCGCCGCCTTCGGCATCGGCCTGCTGGAACCGCTGAATCCGCGCTTCTTCGGCTGCCAGGCGCTGGTGCTCTGCCCCACCCGCGAGCTGGCCGACCAGGTGGCCAAGGAAATCCGCCGCCTGGCCCGCGGCCACGGCAACATCAAGGTGCTCACCCTCTGCGGCGGCGTCCCCTACGGCCCGCAGGTCGGCTCCCTGGAGCACGGTGCCCATGTGATCGTCGGCACGCCGGGACGGATCCAGGAGCACCTGCGCAAGGGCACCCTGGTGCTCGACGGCCTCAACACCCTGGTGCTGGACGAAGCCGACCGCATGCTCGACATGGGCTTCTACGACAGCATCGCCGAAATCATCCAGCAGCTCCCGGCGCGCCGGCAGACGCTGCTGTTCTCCGCCACCTACCCGGCCGGCATCGCCCAACTGGCCAAGACCTTCATGCGCGACCCGCAGCAGGTGAAGGTGGACGCCCTGCACGACGACGGCCAGATCGAGCAGCGCTTCTACGAAATCGACCCGCGCCAGCGCATGGACGCCGTGCTGCGCCTGCTGCAGCAGGTGCGCCCGCAGTCCTGCGTCGCCTTCTGCCATACCCGCCAGCAGTGCCAGGAACTGGAAGCCCACCTGCGCGAGCAGGGCGTTTCCGCGCTGTCGCTGCACGGCGACCTCGAGCAGCGTGAGCGCGACGAGGTGCTGACCCTCTTCGCCAACCAGAGCTGCAGCGTCCTGGTGGCCACCGACGTCGCCGCGCGCGGCCTGGATATCGCCGGGCTGGAAGCGGTGATCAACGTCGAGCTGTCCCGCGATCCCGAGGTGCATATCCACCGCGTCGGCCGCAGTGGCCGCGCCGGCGAGAAGGGCCTGGCCCTGAGCCTGGTGGCGCCGGCCGAGGCCAACCGCGCCCAGGCCATCGAGGACCTGCAGCAGGCGCCGCTGAACTGGCAGCGCCTCGACGAGCTGGTGGTGAAGAACCGCGAACCGCTGCTGCCGCCCATGGCCACCCTCTGCATCAACGGCGGGCGCAAGGAAAAACTGCGTCCCGGCGACATCCTCGGCGCCCTCACCGGCGAAGCCGGGATTCCCGGCAGCCAGGTGGGCAAGATCGCCATCTTCGATTTCCAGGCCTTCGTCGCCGTCGAACGCGGCGTCGCCAAGCAGGCCCTCAAGCGCCTCAGCGAAGGCAAGATCAAGGGGCGCTCCTACAAGGTGCGGATCATCTAGCTTCAGCAGCCGGCAGGCCGTGGCGGGCGAATATGGCCTGATAGGTGCCGTCTTCGCGCATGGCCTGCATGGCACGGTCGAAGGCTTCCACCAGTTGCCGATGATGCGGGTGGCTGCGGCGCACCAGGATGTGCAGGCCGTTCTCACTGAGCGGCTTGGGCAGGAATTCCAGCTGGTCGCTGATCCCCTTCAGCTCGCGATTGAGGTAGAAGCGCGCCGCCAGTTCGTCCTCCAGGGCCAGTTGGACACGGCCGGCCGCGAGCATCCGCGCGGCCATCTGGAAGTCCACCACCGGCACCTTGGTCAGCGAGGGATCGTTGTCGAACGCCGTTCCATAGCGATAGCCGCGCCCCACGGCGATGCTGTAGGCGCGCAGGTCAGCGAGCACGGAGTATGCGACCGGCCCATCCTTGCGCTTGAGGAACAGGATCCGGTTGGTGAGGTAAGGCTTGGAGAACAGCCCGTAGCGGGCACGCTCGTCGTTGTACCAGGCGCTCACGAGCAGGTCGTAGTCGCCCTCCTGCAGCCCACGCAACGCACGGGCCCAGGGCACCTCGACATACTCGGTGGTATGACCGGCACGCTTCAGCGCGGTACTCACCAGCTCGGCCGCCAGGCCATTGCCGGTCAGGCGCGCATCGGTGAAGGGCGGCCAGAGATTGGCGGCCATTCGCAGCTGCTCGGCGCTGGCGCTTCCCCAGGCGAGCAACAGCGCGAACAGGGCATGAGCCCAGCGACTTCTCATCCAAGGCCTCCGCGAAAGAGCCTGAACGGCGGTTCCATCTAGCGTGCGCCCTTTCCCCCGACGCGAACAAGGGAGAGCAGCGCCTGCGTTCCTGCCCCCCGGATGGGGCGCCACAATAAGTGCATCGACGGCTGACAGTTGCCGTCCGAGTCCTTAGGCTGTGGCTCAGCCAAACCGGACATCCGCCCACAAGGCCCCTATGCCCCCGACTCGCTTCAATCAAACGCTGCGCCGCCTCTGGGCGCTGGACAAGTTCAGCTACAGCCTGCGCGTGTTCGTCGCCCTTACCGGGAGCATGGCGCTGTGCTGGCAGCAGGACCGCATGGAGCTGCTGATCCCGCTGTTCCTCGGCATCATCGCCAGCGCCCTGGCGGAAACCGACGACAGCTGGCGCGGCCGCCTGCAGGCGCTGCTGGTGACCCTGGTCTGCTTCGCCGCCGCGGCCTTCGCCGTCGAGCTGCTGTTCCCCTATCCCTGGCTGT
>RCUL01000956.1_pt1 | contig 12040 bp, 12 predicted proteins | sample 2167521 | NCBI WGS metagenome assembly RCUL01 (sample SAMN09932745, study PRJNA488358) | compost metagenome | feature: garden; material: soil; isolation source: compost soil in acetic acid-enriched culture | place: Germany: Experimental Botanical Garden Goettingen | collected 2016-01-27 | reverse complement strand
CATTACCGTCCTGTCGCCGGTTTGACGGCGATAGGACGGTACTGACAACTCCTTCATCCGGACCCGCCCCATGCCATTTTCCTTTCGCGCCCTGCGTTTGGGGCTGATCACCCTGCTGATCCTGGCCGGCACCGCGCTCAGTGCGGGCTGGGCCATGCAGCAGGCCAAGCGTCAAGCCATGGAGGATGACGCCCGCCGCGCCAGCCAACAGTTGGGGCTGTACGCCACGTCGCTGCATACCCTGATCGAACGCTATCGCGCCCTGCCCGCCGTCCTGGCGCTGGACCCGGAACTGATCCAGGCACTGCGCGGCCCGATCAGCGAGCAGGTACAGGACGCACTCAACCGCAAGCTCGAACGAATAAATGGTGCAGCCAATTCCTCCACCCTGGAGCTGCTCGACCACACCGGGCTGGCCGTGGCGGCCAGCAACTGGCGCTTGCCCACCACCTACGTAGGTTCCAACTACGGCTTTCGTCCGTATTTCAAGCAAACCCGCAGCCAGGGTAGCGGCCGCTTCTATGCCGTTGGCGTGACCAGTGGCGTGCCGGGGTATTTCCTGTCCAGCGCAGTCACTGACGAACAAGGGCGCTTTCTCGGGGCCATGGTGGTGAAACTGGAGTTTCCCGAGCTGGAACGCGAGTGGCGCCAAGGCAACGACATCCTGCTGGTCAGCGATGCACGCGGCATCACCTTCATCGCCAACCAGGACGGCTGGCGTTACCGCGAGCTGCAACCGCTCAGCGGGCCCGATCGGGCAGAGCTGGCCGAGACCCGCCAGTACGACAAGCAACCGCTGGTACCGCTGCAGCATCAGGTGCTGACCCGCTTCGCCAGCAACAGCACCCTCAGCCGCGTGCAGGGGCCTGATGGGCCTGCCGAGTACCTGTGGGAAAGCTTGCCGCTGGAAAGTGAAGACTGGACCTTGCACCTGTTGCGCAAACCACAACTGGCCGCTGATGGCCGTAATGCAGCCCTGGGCGCAGCTGCCGCGTGGCTGAGCCTGGTGTTCGCTGCACTGTTCGTCAGCCAGCGCCTGCGCCTGGCCCGCTTGCGCCGGCGCAGCCGTGAAGAGCTCAAGCGCCAGGTCGAAGAGCGCACCCGCGAGCTGCGTACCGCCCAGGAGGGCCTGGTGCAGTCGGCCAAACTGGCCGCACTGGGGCAGATGTCAGCCGCCATGGCCCACGAGATCAACCAGCCGCTGACGACCCAGCGCATGCAACTGGAAACCCTGCGCCTGCTGCTCGATCACGGCCGCTACGACGAGGCACGCCAGGCCCTGGAGCCGCTGGAGCAGATGCTCACGCGCATGGCCGCGCTCACCAGCCACCTGAAAACCTTCGCCCGTAACAGCCCGGTCGGCCTGCGCGAGCGGCTGGACCTGGCGACCGTTGTCGATCAGGCCCTGCACCTGCTGGACACACGCATCCGCAGCGACGAGGTCGAAGTGGCCCTCTACCTGGCGCGCCCGGCATGGGTGCGCGGTGATGCGATCCGCCTGGAGCAAGTGTTGATCAACCTGCTGCGCAACGCCCTCGACGCCATGGCCGACAAACGTTACAAACGCCTGGAAATCCGCATCGAACCCGAGCACGATCAATGGCGACTGAGCGTGCTCGACTCTGGCGGCGGGATTGCCGAGACCGACCTGGCCAGGGTTTTTGACCCCTTCTTCACCACCAAACCGGTGGGTGAAGGGCTCGGCCTGGGCCTGGCGATTTCCTATGGCATCATCCATGAAGCCGGCGGCCAGTTACAGGCCGAAAACCTGCCAGGCGGTGCGCGCCTGAGCCTTACCCTGCCCCGCGACCTGGAGCCTGCATGTTGAATTCAGTGATCGTTGTCGATGATGAAGCCAGTATTCGCAGCGCCGTCGAGCAATGGTTGAACCTGTCCGGTTTCAACGTGCAGTTGTTCGCCCGCGCCGAGGACTGCCTGGCTCAGTTGCCCTGTCATTTTCCAGGGGTTGTCATCAGTGACGTGCGCATGCCGGGCATGGGCGGCTTGCAGCTGCTCGAGCGCCTGCAGGCCGATGATCCGGACCTGCCGGTCATTCTTCTGACCGGGCATGGCGATGTGCCGATGGCGGTCGAGGCCATGCGCAACGGCGCCTACGATTTCCTGGAAAAACCCTTCACGCCACAGCACCTGCTCGGGAGCCTGCGCCGCGCGCTGGAGAAGCGCCAGCTGGTGCTGGAGAACCGCCGCCTGCATGAGCAGGCAGACCTCAAGTCGCGCCTGGAATCCACGCTTCTGGGTATGTCCCAAGGCCTGCAGCAATTGCGTCGGCAGGTGCTGGACCTGGCCAGCCTGCCGGTCAATGTGCTGATTCGCGGCGAAACCGGGAGTGGCAAGGAGCGCGTGGCGCGCTGCCTGCACGACTTCGGCCCGCGTGCAGGCAAGCCCTTCGTGGCGCTCAACTGTGCAGCCATCCCTGAGTCGCTGTTCGAAGCCGAACTGTTCGGCCACGAAAGCGGTGCCTTTACCGGCGCCCAAGGCAAGCGCATCGGCAAGCTCGAATATGCCAACGGCGGCACGGTGTTTCTCGATGAAATCGAGAGCATGCCATTGGCCCAGCAGGCCAAGCTGCTGCGGGTGATCCAGGAGCAGAAGCTGGAAAGGCTGGGGGCCAATCAGAGCATCAGCGTCGACCTGCGAATTATCGCCGCAACCAAGCCCGACCTGCTCGAAGAGGCACGCGCCGGGCGTTTTCGCGAAGACCTGGCCTATCGCCTGAATGTCGCCGAACTGCGCCTGGCACCGTTGCGCGAGCGGCGCGAGGACATCCCGCTGCTGTTCGAACACTTCGCCCACGCTGCAGCCCAGAAGCTCGGCCGCTCAGCCCCGCCGTTGTCGGGTACGCAACTGGCGCAGCTGCTGTCACATGACTGGCCGGGCAACGTGCGGGAACTGGCCAATGCCGCCGAACGCCACGCGCTGGGCTTGGGTTCGCCGAGCCTTGACAGCTTGCCTGCAGGCCAATCCCTGGTAGAGCAGATGGAGGCGTTCGAGGCGCAATGTCTGCGTGTGGCGTTGCGCTTGCACAAGGGTGAGATCAAGGGCGTGATGCAAGACTTGCAACTGCCCAGGCGCACCCTCAACGAAAAAATGCAGCGCCATGGGCTGGTACGCGAGGATTTCGTCGTGCGGGAATGAGCGGAAATCCGCCTATTGGTTAATCTCAATAAGCAAAAATCCGCTTACTTTTACTCTTTTTCCTAAGCCTGCCCTGCAGTTCATCACGTGCAGGCGCAGGCCGATGCAAACCGCGGCCGGCCAGCGGCAGCGCGGCTTCCATGCAAGCTGCAGCTCCGTGAACGGCGCCACGCGCCCTCAAATGAATCACCACGCACCCGTTTGGCACACCTTCTGCAATCTCGCTGGCAAGCTGCGCTTCGGCGCGCTCCACAAAAACAACGAGAAGGTATCCCTGATGGATAACGCCACCTCCCTGCCAACCGGGGCAGCCGTCGCGCCCGCCGCAGAAAGAACCACCGCCAGCCGCCTCAAGTCGATTTTCAGCGGTTCCATCGGCAACATGGTCGAATGGTACGACTGGTACGTCTACGCCGCATTCTCGCTGTACTTCGCCAAGGCCTTCTTCCCGGCCGGCGACTCCACCGCACAATTGCTCAATACCGCCGCGATCTTCGCCGTGGGCTTCCTCATGCGCCCGATCGGTGGCTGGCTGATGGGCCTGTACGCCGACCGCAAGGGCCGCAAGGCCGCGCTGATGGCCTCGGTTCTGCTCATGTGCGCCGGCTCTCTGGTCATCGCCCTGACCCCGGGTTACGAAACCATCGGCGTCGCCGCCCCGGTCCTGCTGGTCATCGCCCGCCTGCTGCAAGGCCTGTCGGTAGGGGGTGAATACGGCACCTCGGCCACCTACCTCAGCGAAATGGCCAGCAAGGAGCGCCGTGGTTTCTTCTCCAGCTTCCAGTACGTGACCCTGATCTCCGGTCAGCTCATCGCCCTGGCGGTGCTGATCGTTCTGCAGCAGACGCTGACCACCGAGCAACTGTATGCCTGGGGCTGGCGCGTACCGTTCGTGATTGGCGCGCTCTGCGCGGTGGTCGCGCTGTACCTGCGCCGCGGCATGGAAGAAACCGCCTCATTCACCAAGAAGGAAAAGGCCAAGGAAAGCCTGATGCGCACCCTGATGCGCCACCCCAAGGAACTGATGACCGTGGTCGGCCTGACCATGGGCGGTACTTTGGCCTTCTACACCTACACCACCTACATGCAGAAATACCTGGTCAACACCGTTGGCATGAGCATCAGTGACTCGACCACCATTTCGGCGGCCACACTGTTCCTGTTCATGTGCCTGCAGCCGATCATCGGCGGCCTCTCGGACAAGATCGGCCGTCGCCCGATCCTGATCGCCTTCGGCGTACTGGGCACCCTGTTCACCGTACCGATCCTCAGCACTCTGCACACCATTGAGTCCTGGTGGGGCGCGTTCTTCCTGATCATGGCTGCGTTGATCATCGTCAGCGGTTACACCTCGATCAATGCCGTGGTCAAAGCCGAACTGTTCCCGACCGAGATCCGCGCCCTGGGTGTTGGCCTGCCTTACGCCCTGACCGTCTCGATCTTCGGCGGCACCGCAGAATACGTAGCCCTGTGGTTCAAGAGCGCCGGGATGGAGAGCGGTTTCTACTGGTACGTCACGGCGTGCATCGCTTGTTCGCTGTTGGTGTACGCGACCATGAAGGACACCAAGCAGCATTCGCGGATTACGACTGACTGACAGTGACCCTGCGGTTTGAAAAGGGGCGCCCCAGTAACTGGGCGCCCCTTTTTTTGGTTGCTCGCAAAGCCTTTGTGATGTCGCTGGTTGCATGGTTTGAGGGTTCTGGCGCCCTTGACACTCACCCGACAGCCCACCAAATCCCCGCCTTAACCCCGAATTAATACCGCTGCTGCATCCTGCGTAGGCTGGAGAGCCCAATTGCACTGCGCAACGCATCCCTGGCGTTGCCGGGCCGTACCCAGTGCGAAGTGACAATCGGTGCGCCCAAAATGATCTGATAATTCGATTATTTAACGCCAATTTTTGCGCTTTTTAATCAAATTAATCGGCGTAGCATTGGACCCATAGAAACAAACAACCTCTTGAACCCAACGGAGCAACGACCATGAAAAACAAACTGATCCTCACCCTGGCCCTCTCGGTTTTCGCCACTGGCGCCTTCGCCGAAGATGGCTTCGAGCGCACCAACGCCCACAGCTTCGCAGCGGCCCAGAGCCAAGCGGCCACTTACGCTGAAGACGGTTTCGACCGCACTGGTGCACAACGCTTCGCCGAAGACGGCTTCGACCGCACCAACGCCCACCGCATCAGCTGATCCCTGATGCGTGCAACCAGCCCGGCCTCGGTCGGGCTTGATCATTTCCAGGCGGGCACAAGCTTGGCACACTAGGCGCCTCGTCCCCTCTGGAGGTAGGGCCACAGGCCCGACAGATGTACTACTACGAACCCGCCAAAGGCCACGGCCTGCCCCACGACCCGTTCAACGCCATCGTCGGCCCACGCCCGATCGGCTGGATCTCATCCCAGGACCGCGAAGGCCGTTTGAACCTCGCCCCCTACAGTTTCTTCAACGCCTTCAACTACATCCCACCGATCATCGGTTTCTGCAGCGTCGGGCGCAAAGACAGCCTGAACAATATCGAGCAGACCGGTGAGTTCGTCTGGAACCTGGCCACCCGCCCGCTGGCCGAAGCCATGAACCAGAGCTGCGCAGCCGTACCGGCAGAGGTGAACGAGTTCGACTTGAGCGGGTTGACGGCAACCCCGTCGAGCCTGGTGAAGGTGCCCCGCGTGGGCGAAACCCCGGTGGCTTTCGAATGCAAGGTGAGCCAGATCGTCCAGCTCAAGCGGGCCGACCAGGAACATGTGCCGAGCTGGCTGATCCTCGGCGAGGTGGTGGCGGTGCATATCGCTGAGCACCTGCTCAAGGACGGTATCTACGATACCGCGGCCGCCGAGCCGATCTTGCGAGGCGGTGGCCCGGCGGACTACTTCGAGCTGGGCAACCTGTTCAAGATGAGAAGGCCGCAGGCCTGATCACCAGACCAACTCGCCTTCTTCACCAACGCCCTTGAGGCGTTCGAGTTCGGCGCAGGCGGCCTCATCGGCCGCCATGGCGCTCTTGAACACCTGGCCATCGAGCACCTTGTGAAAGCGCGGCGCACCGCCCATGCCCAGCGCCTTGACCGCGATAGCGGCGTTGTAGCCGCCGCCTTCCACCGGGACCATCGCCGAAACCGCTTCGAAATGCGGGAATTCTTTACGTGCCATGTTGCAATCCGCGTCGTTGATCGAGGGGCGGCATTTTACCCTGCGCGGCATGGCATTCAACCGAAGGTATGCAGATCCAGGCTGCTGACCACCTGGGCCTGCACCAGTTCGCCAAACACCTGCAAGGTCGGCGACTCGAAATAACCTGTCATCGCCTGTTGGTCACGCCAGCTCCCACTGAGCAGCCAAAGATCGGCATCGGCCTGCGAACGCTGTACGGTAAAGCTCAGGCAGCCAGGCGCGCTCAGCGAAGGCTCAAGCAGGTCCCGCAGGCGCGCGCCGAGCTCCGCCGAACGACCGCTGCTGGCACGGATGAAAGCCAAATGGGTGACCGGTTGTAGAAGGGCCATTGCACGATCTCCTTGGAGCAGACGGACGGGAAAACCAGGCTGCCAAGGTTAGTGGCGCGCTCGCGCGGCGCGTTAGGCCATTACTGCACGTCGATTGCCTGATCCTGCCGCACGGCAGGATCAGGCAATCGACGTGCAGCTTTGGACTAGCGCCCGCCATTGCCCAAACCTATGCTGCGTCGGTCAGCAGAGGAAAGCCATCATGACCACCGCCCCGTCCATTGATCCGACCCTGGAAGTGCAGCGCCAGGAACTGGCCGAGCTGATCGGGCGCCATGCCGGCGAAGCCCACGGCCCCGCGTCGGCCATCGATGATCTGTACCTGGTGCGCTACACCGAGAACGTGCGCTCGGTGCCAACCCTGGCCCAGCCTGCCCTGTGCGTCCTCGCCCAAGGCAGCAAAAGCCTGTTTCTGGGCGACGAGCAGTATGCCTACGACCCGCTGCATTACATGGTGGTGTCGGTGACCCTGCCGCTCAGCGGTGCCAAGCTCGATGCCAGCCCGGAAAATCCCAGCCTGGGCCTGCGTCTGGACCTTGACCCGGCCGAGATCAGCCAGTTGATTGCCGAAAGCGGGCCGATGCTGGTGCCCAATCTGCCCTCAGGTCGCGGCCTCTATGTGGAAAGGACAGATCCGCAACTGCTCGACGCACTGCTGCGCCTGATTCGCCTGCTGGACGCCCCGCGGGACATTGCCATGCTGGCGCCGCTGATCCGGCGGGAAATCCTCTATCGCCTGTTGCGCGGCCCTCAGGGTTACCGCCTGTATGAAATTGCCCTGGCCAACAGCCAGACGCACCGGGTGTGCCAAGCCATCACCTGGCTCAATCAGAATTACCAGCAACCGCTGCGCATCGAGGACCTGGCTCGGGAGGTCAACCTCAGCACGTCAACCTTGCACCACAGGTTCAAAGCCGTGACCTCCATGAGCCCCTTGCAGTACCAGAAGCAGTTGCGCCTGCAGGAGGCCCGCCGGCTGATGCTCAACGATGGCCTCGAGGCAGCGGTGGCGGGTTATCGGGTGGGTTATGAAAGCCCATCACAGTTCAGCCGCGAGTACAGCCGGCTGTATGGCGCGCCGCCGATCCGGGATGTGGCGCGCTTGCGGGCCAGTGCCGGGTAATAGAGTGCACAATCAGCCTTCTACCACCGCCTGCCACTGGTTCTGATCGACCTGGATCAACGTCGGCCCCTTACGCTCCACCGCCCGCCCCAGGGCCGCCTGCAACTGCTGCACATCGCCAACCTGTTCCGCTTCAGCCCCCAACGCACGTGCCACGCCGATGAAATCCGGGGTAAGGATATCGACCCCTACCGGCTCGATGGCACGATTGACCATGTATTTCTTGATCTCTTCATAGCCCTGGTTATTCCACAGCAGCACGATCAACGGCACCTGCGCCTCCACCGCACTGGCCAGCTCCGGCAGGGTGAACTGCAGCCCACCGTCCCCGATCAGGCACACTGCCGGGGCACGCGTGGCCGGTTGCTCGGCGCTGCCCAGCCACGCCCCCATCGCCGCCGGCAGTGCATAACCCAAGGTGCCGTAACCGGTCGAGGCATTGAACCAGCGGCGTGGCTGATCCATATCCAGGGTCAGGTTGCCGGTGTACACAGGTTGAGTCGAATCGCCCACCAGGATGGCGTTGGGCAAGCGTTCCAGAATGCTGGTCAGCAGGCGGGTCTGGCTCAGGGTTGGCTGGTCCCAGGTAGCGTTCAGTGACGTGCGCAGGCGCTGCGCGCGTGCCGCCCCCCACGTGCCATCGCGGGCAGGCTGGGGCAGGTCGTGCAAGGCATCGAGCAATGCCTGTGCTGCCAGCTCGGCATCGGCGACCAGCGCCAGCTCCGGCAGGTAATTGCGCACGGTCTGGTCCGGGTCGATGTCGATGCGCAGCAGTGCCCCGGGGATTTCAAAGCCGCCCTTGAACGTCACGTCGTAGTCAGTTTCAGCCAGCTCGGTGCCAATCGCCAGCACTACATCAGCCTCAGCCACCAGCGCACGGGTAGCGACCAGCGACTGGGTCGACCCGATCTGCAACGGATGGTCAGAGGGCAGCAGGCCCTTTGCATTGATGGTCAGAGCCACAGGGGCCTGCAGGTACTCGGCCATGCGCGCAAGCGCAGGGCCAGCAGCCAAAGCACCGCCGCCTGCCAGGATCAAAGGCTTGCGCGCCTTGGCCAGGCGTTCGGCCATCAGTGCCACAGCCTGCGGCGCGGCGCCCGCGCGGCTACTGCGTACAGGGCGGCCCGGTAGCAGATGGTCAGCAGGCTCGACCAGCACGTCCAGCGGAATCTCGATATGCACCGGACGCGGCCGGGCGCCATCGAACACGGCAAACGCGCGCGCCAGTACCTGTGGCAAGTCATCAGCGCTCATCAAGGTTTGCGAGAAGGCGGCCACCCCAGCCACCAGGGCGCTTTGGTTGGGCAGCTCGTGCAGCTTGCCACGGCCACCACCCAGCTGGCTGCGCGATTGCACGCTGGAAATCACCAGCATCGGGATCGAATCGGCGTAGGCCTGGCCCATCGCGGTGGTGATGTTGGTCATCCCAGGGCCGGTGATGATGAAACATACACCCGGCTTGCCACGCGTACGCGCATAGCCGTCAGCCATGAACCCGGCGCCTTGCTCATGACGCGGTGTGATATGGCGGATGGACGAGCCCGCCAACCCTCGGTAGAGCTCCACTGTATGTACGCCGGGGATGCCGAAGACATGGTCTACGCCATAGCCTTCAAGGAGTTTGACCAGTACTTCGCCGCAGGTAGCCATCGCGTTTCACCTTGGATCTTGTTGGAATCTGCGCTCATTGGACCCAACGCACAGCTATCGCCACAAGGCAAAAAAACACATACTAGCCATGTCCTGTAATCATGGCTTGCGCGATGAAACGCCTTCCACCGCTTTCCGCTCTGCACACCTTCCTGATCACCGCTCAGCACTGCAACTTCACCCGTGCCGCACAGCAGTTGCATATCACCCAGGGCGCCGTCAGCCGGCAGATCGCCGGGCTCGAAGAGCACCTGGGGTATGCCCTGTTCCAACGCCAGGCCCGCGGCCTGAGCCTGACGCGTGAAGGCCAGGACTGGCTGCCGCGCGTGCAACAGGTGTTCGCCTTGATCGAACAGGGTGTGCGCGAGGTGGGCGGGCGCAGCACGACCTTGCAGCTCAAGGCGCCGACCTGCGTGATGCGCTGGCTGTTGCCGCGCCTGATGGAATGGCAGGCACTGCGCCCGGATGTGCCGGTAGAGCTGACCACCACGGTGCAACATGGCGTGGATTTTCGGCGCGAAGGGTTCGATGCGGCGGTGGTCTATGGCAGCTTGCCCAATCATGGGCTGCGGGTGCGCAAGCTGTTCGATGAGCAACTCACGCCCGTCTGCGCGCCATCGTTACTGGCTGGGCCTTTGCCACTGAAGCAGGTCGAGGACCTGGCGCGCCATATGCTGCTGCACCCATCGCGGGATGAGCATGACTGGCGCCTGTGGCTGCAAGCGGCCGGTGCGTCACTCGACCTGCACGGGCCGAAGCAGCACTTCGAGACGCTGGACATGGCCATGGCCATGGCATCCCAGGGCACTGGGGTTGCCATTGGCGATTGGGCATTGATTGGCGATGACCTGCGCGGCGGGCGTTTGTGCATGCCCTTCGGGTTGAAGGTGACCACCGGCAAAGCCTATTACCTGGCCTGCCAGTCCAAAAGCTTGCCAGCAGGGTTGGCCGAGCTGATGGACTGGCTGGAGGGCCGTGCCGAGGCTCAGTAACCGACGGTAAAACGCTGCCGCGAATGCGCCGGTTTCTCCAGCTCATCGAGCATGGCAATGGCGTAGTCGGCAAAGGTAATCCAGCTCTTGCCATCGGCGCCGATCAGCAGGTGGTCCTTGCCCAAGGTGTAATGCCCTGTCCGCTCCCCTTCGACGAACTCAGCCGACGGCGACAGGAAGGTCCAGTCCAGGTTCTGTTCCTGGCGCAGCACCTCAAGAAAGCGTACACCGGCGCTGGCCTCGGCCTTGTAAGCCTCGGGAAAGTCCGGGCTGTCGATGACCCGATGCCCGGAAGGCAACAGCAGGCTGCCGGCGCCCCCGACCACCAACAGGCGTTTGACGCCCGCACGCTTGACCGGCTCGATGATCGCATGCGGCTCGATGGTCGAAAAACGCGCAGCGCTCAGCACCGCATCCACACCCGCCAGCGCCTTGTGCAGCGCCGCGCTGTCCTTGACGTCGAGCGCCTGCACGGTCACGCCCGCGCGCCCCTGCAGTGTCGAAGGGTCGCGGGCAATGGCGAGCACACTGTGCCCGCGGCGCAACGCCTCTTCCAGCAGTTGGCTGCCAGCGCGGCCAGTAGCACCGATGATTGCGATCTTGCTCATGAGGAACACTCCTTCAGTTGAATGGAATTACCACTTCATCTCGCCCTTGGCGACCTTGGCACCGAGCTCCAGCGAGCTCTCGTCGGCCAGGCCCGGGTAACGCTTCTTCATTGCGCCGATCAGCCCATCGGCGTCTTTGGCCTTGGCCGCTTCAACATCGAACGCCTGGATGTAGCTCGCCGTGAAATGCACGGCATCGAGCGAATGATCGCTCTGCCCCAAGTAGTGGCCGGCCACGACAGTACGCGGTGCCAGCTGCTCGATGTGCTTGAGCGTGCCAAGCCAATCCGCATGCGACTTGGCTGACTGGGTATCGGCCATCCAGACATGGATGTTTTCGGAGACCACCACCCCACCCACCACCGCCTTGATCGACGGAATCCAGACAAAACTGCGCTCAGGTTGCGGGCCATCCAGCCCCATGACTTCGAGCGGCTGCCCCTCCAGCATCAGGCGATTGCCATCGAGCACCTGTGGCACCACCAGCCGCGCCGGTTTGTCGGAGCCCATCTGCGGGCCCCAGTAAGCCAGCTTGGCATCCATGGTCTGGCGGATATGGGCAACGGTGTCGGCCGAAGCAACCACGCTGGCCTCAGGGAAGGCCTGGGTCAGGGTGTCGAGGCCGAAGTAGTAGTCCGGGTCGCCATGGCTGATGTAGATGGTCGTCAGGTGTTTGCCGCCAGCACGCAGGCGTTGCGCCAGCTGTTCGGCCTGGGCCTTGCCGAACTGGGCGTCGACCAGGATGGCGTCCTTTTCGCCACTGACGATTACCGAGCTGACCGGGAAGATGGCCTCATGGCCTGGGTTGTAAATGTCCAGTTGCAACGGCTCGGCAGCCTGGGCCTGGCCAGCCAAGGCGACACATGCCAGCACCAGGCTGCGCAAGGGAGTGAATATCGACATGCTCTGTGACCGTCCGCGAGAAGAATGATCAACAGCTTAGTTGCCCGATCCATGACAAAAAATGCGATGCTCGAACATAGTTTGTTTCTGAAATCGGGCAAATCATG
>RCUL01000955.1_pt1 | contig 12045 bp, 8 predicted proteins | sample 2167521 | NCBI WGS metagenome assembly RCUL01 (sample SAMN09932745, study PRJNA488358) | compost metagenome | feature: garden; material: soil; isolation source: compost soil in acetic acid-enriched culture | place: Germany: Experimental Botanical Garden Goettingen | collected 2016-01-27 | reverse complement strand
CGGTTCTGCACCTGCACCTGGGCGTTGTCCAGGTCGGTGCCCAGGGCGAAGGTGATGGTCAGCGTCAGCTTGCCGTCAGCGGTGGACTGGGAGGACATGTACAGCATGTTCTCCACGCCGGTAATCGCCTGCTCCAGTGGCGCGGCAACGGTTTCGCCGATGACCTTGGGGTTGGCGCCGGGGAAGTTGGCGCGCACCACCACGGTGGGCGGCACCACTTCGGGGTATTCGCTGATCGGCAGCTGGAACAGCGAGATCGAACCCGCGATCAGCAGCACCAGCGACAGCACCGCGGCGAAGATTGGCCGGGTAATGAAGAATTTCGAGAAGTTCATCGGTGTGGTCCCTTAACCGCGTGGCGCCTGGGCGCTGGCGACTTTCACGTTGTTGCCCGCCACCTTCGGCGCCGGGTTGCTGGCCTCCAGGGCCTGGCGCTGCTGGGCGAGGGCGGCGAGGGTCTGTTCGCTGGCCATCGGTGTCTCTTCCGGGGTGACCGGTGAGCCAGGGCGCACGCGCTGCAGGCCCTTGACCACGATGCGGTCGTCCTTGCCCAGGCCGCTGCGCACGATGCGCAGGCCTTCCAGCTTCGGCCCCAGCTCCACGGCGCGGTAGGCGGCCTTGTTGTCCTTGTCCATGACCAGCACGAACTTCTTGCCAAGGTCGGTGCCCACGGCTTCGTCGTTGATCAGCACGGCCTGGTACTGGGCGCTGCCCACCAGCTTCAGGCGTGCATACAGGCCTGGGGTGAACTGGCCGTCGCTGTTGTCGAACACCGCACGGCCACGGATGGTGCCGGTGCGCGGGTTGACCTGGTTGTCGACGAAGTTCATCTGGCCCAGGTGCGGGTTGCCGGTTTCGTTGGTCAGGCCCAGGTACACCGGGGTGCTCTGGCCGCGCTGGCCTTCGCGGGCCAGCTGGGTGTACTTGAGGTACACGCGCTCGTCGGCGTCGAAGTAGGCGTAGACCTTGTCGGTGGAGACCACGCTGGTCAGCGGGGTGACATCGGCGGTGACGATGTTGCCGGCGGTGAACTGGGCGCGGCTGACGCGGCCGCTGATCGGTGCGGTGACGCGGGTGAAGCTCAGGTTCAGGCGTGCCAGATCAAGTTGGGCCTGGATCGCGGCGACACCGGCACGCGCTTCGGCGGCGGCGCTGGTGCGCGATTCGGCCAGCTCGGCGGAAATCGCGTTGCTGCTGCGCAGGCGCTCGCCGCGCTGGGCTTCGTTTTCGCTGCGGATGGCGGTGGCGCGGGCTTGTTGCAGCTGGGCTTCGAGGCGGCGGACCTCAGCCTGGAACGGACGCGGGTCGATCTGGAACAGCAGATCGCCTTTTTTCACCTGGGCGCCTTCGGTGAAGGCCACCTGGTCGATCTGCCCGGAGACGCGCGGGCGCACCTCGACGGTTTCCGGTGCCTCCAGGCGGCCGGTGAACTCGTCCCATTCGTTGATCGGTTGTTCCAGTACCTTGGCCACGCTGACCTTGGTCGCCGCCGGCGCCTGCACGGCCTCCGGGGTGCGACCGCAGGCACTCATCACCAATACAGCCAATAGAGCAAGGGGGTAACGCAAAGGTTTGAGTGACTGTTCCATGGGGAGTCCGCCAATTTATTGATAGTGGGCGGATTCTGCGATTTGTAACTATTAACAACGAATCGAATGGGGCGAAGGTTATTATCATCGGGAATGATATGAGGGATGTGAGGGCAGCGTTTCGAGGGTATGCTGCTGGATTGATGGCCAGAGGCCATGCAGGGATACCGCCGGAGTAAGAATGCTAGCGCGTGAAGTACAAGTTGCAGTCGAAGGTCACGACAGAGCTGCGCAACAACGCGACGACGATCTGCTCGATCGTTGGAGCATCGCCCGATCGGTTTTGCGCGCCGCCAGTGCAACACCCGCATGGTCGACGCGAATTGCCCTGTGCGGCAGGTGGGGCAGTGGCAAGACCAGTGTGCTGAATTTCATCGAGCGCCAGGCCGAGGAAGAGAATCACCGGCGTTGTCAGGCAGATCGACATTGGGTGGTTGTGCGGTTTTCAGCCTGGAGCGCAACCGAGCAAGGTGGGATAGAAAGTTTTTACCGGGCATTGCTCGGCCAATTGGGCAAACAGCAGATCAAAGTACCCAGGCTGGCCCGATGGGCCAAGGACGCCGCGGCGAAGCTGGGCAGCATGGCCGATGTGGTGAAGGTCGTTGTCGACGAGGGGCTGAAGCTTCTGCCTGGCGCGCCACTGGCGACTACCGCAGCAGGGGGCATGCACAGGTTGCTCGCCTGGCTACCAAAACGGCTAAAAGCAGGTGCCGAAGATTTGCGTGCTTTGCAGGCTGAGCTGCATTCGGTTCAGGTGCTGGTATTTATCGACGACCTCGACCGCATTGACCCCAAATTGATCCCCAGCGTACTGATGAGCCTGAAAGAGTTGCTGGACTGGCCAAGGTTCGTCTTCGTCCTGGCATTTGACCTGGAAGTTGTCAGCAAAGCGCTCAAGGACCATTCGCAAGCCTTCGGCCCTGATGCCCAGCGGTTTCTGGAAAAGATCATTGATATTCGCTTCCACTTGCCGGAACCCGAGGCCGAGCAGGCAGCCAGCCTGGCCTGGTCATTGTATGAGCAGAATTTGGCGTTCATACCCAGGCCGGCCTTTGCCAGGGTCGTCGACTGTATGCCGGGTAATCCGCGGTTGGCTAAAGCGATTGTCCGGGAACTCTGTTTGTACAAGGAGGTGGCCGGAAGGCATGTTAGCCACGAGCTTCGCTGGGAAGTCATTGTTTTGCAGACCATCTTGCGCCATGAAGCGCCGGCAACCGAGCGTGCGCTCACAAGGGCTTTGCAATCCTCAGAAATTGGTCTGAAAGCAAAAACAGACAGCTTTGTAGCTGAATCCATCAAGGCAGGCGAGGTGGGTTTCGAGGCATTACAGCACAAGGTTCAAGAATTCCTTTTGCTGTGTGAGCGCGTGCCCGCAAAGTTGATTGCAAAACAGGCAAAGCTGCTGATCAGCGAGCCCGTTTTCACTGAAAAGGAATACCAGGAATTTCTTCGGTCCTGGAACAAGCAAGAAGACGCCAAGCAGGTGTCTGCATTTATCAGACAGTGCGTTGACATTGCCTTCAAGCGTCCTGGTGATGTGGGCCGTGAGTTTCTGGACCGGGTGCTGACTGACTACGAGGATGCTTCACGGAAAATGATCGATCAGGGCAGTGAAGGGTTGCGCCGGTCGTTTACCGATGCTGCTCATAAGCAGCTTTCGTTACTTGAAACTGCTTGGCGCATGAGTGATCCGGCCATCCAGGAGAGTTGCCAGAGCTTCGACGCCTTCAAGCGCCTGTGGAATCATACGTTGTTGAGCAGAATGCCCTTCCTGTCGGCATCGGTGCCTCGGGACTTTTTGCAACGCGAAGAGCAGTTGCTCGAACGTGCGCTTGAGTTGTGCCGTAGCAAGATCGAGCTGTTCGAGTGGATGCAGGAGATGCTCTATCGACATCCGCTGGAAAAAAGGACGGGTCAACGCCACCTTAAGTTCATCGATAAACTGGCACACTCATTAGCCTCGGTGGCCATTGACAGTACCCTTGAGGCGTTTACCCCAGCCAGAGGCATACAACAAGCGAAAGATCTATCAAGCCGTCAACAGGGTTCGCTGTATTGGCGGATGTTTTCGGTAGATTCGCCACTCTACAGTCAGGCGGGCTTCCAGCGCTTGCTTGAACTGATCAATGCTGTGCCATCCGGCGTAACAGCTCGGGCCGACTTTACCGAAAACGTTGCTGATTATCTGCACACGCTGGCAGGTTATGTAATGACCACCGAGAAAATGGCCACCTACACGACGCAGCATTGCCCCCGCTTGGAGAAGATTGCCGCAGCGGCTTGGGAGGCCTTGCTGGAGACGGCACGAGACTATCAAGATCCTGGTCGGTTGATGGAGAACCACAAATACCTGGCGTGTTACCTTGACCCTGAGCTTATCCCTATACCTGAATGGCTATCACAATGGCACGCAAGTACCTGCTAGTGTTTAGTTTGGTAATATATAGCAATATATACCGCTGCTGATGGGGTGAGGAGTGTATGGGGCTTGGAAGGGTATGGTGATGGATTTGTTGTTGAATGGTATTCGTGGCGTTCTTGAGCTGGGCTATGTTGCAATTGTGCTGCAGTACGCCGGTTTTATGTGTATCGCCGCAATCATTGGTTTTTTGTGGGTGACTCATCGGGTCAAAGCGAACAAGGTCCCGCTCACCGAGAATAGCTTCCAAGCGCTTTATTGGGTCAATCGGCGAGACGTTTTCTTTGTCATCATACTGCTGTCGATTTTTAGTTTTTTAAATGCGACTGTTATTGTCTGTTCCGGAGAGGGCAGCGAGTTTCATAAAAACCTGTCCGCGCACCCAGCAGTTTTGTTGTGCTCGACGGTTATTGTGTTATTGATGGTCATTTTCATGCGCGGGCAGGGGTTTGCCCTTCCCTTGGGCGGCGGGGTGTCGCTGGGTGTCGATGCGACAGAGCTTCAGGCTGGCAAGCCAGTCAAGCGCGTCATGAGTTTTCACCTGAGTTGCGACTTTAAAAAACACCGGTCGTTTGTGCTGGGGAAAGTCCAAAAGGCGGTCAGTGACATTCAAGGGGGCGCCCCTGGGTTCGAGGTGGTATTGAAAAGCTGGTTCCTGGCCAGCAAGCACGGAATGGATGACGCCTTGGTCAGGCAGTTACGACAGCATATGCGCGGCACGCGATCTGCTGTGTTGTCAATTGCTACTGCACTGACATCTCTGATTGTGGCGATGGCTATATATGAACTAGTCAATACCGTTGCTGCGGAGCAGTGTGTTGAGTGGCAGTGTGTGTCGTACGTAAATTTTATTGTATACGTCTGTGGCTGCGTAACGCTGATCGGTATGCTTGACGTGCTTTCCGAGCTGTTTAACGCCCGTAGAAAGATGAAGGAAATAATCAGTAGCTACCAAAAATCGCCTTCACTGGTTAACAACCGCACGGCGTTCAAGAACGGTAATTGTGGCGTCGTCGCAAAGCGAGTGCAGCGTAAAGCCGCTGTGCAGTGTCGGTTCATTGAGCCTGAACCGATGAGCCTGAGAAACTTTCTTTCCATCAGTGTTTTGATGCCCAACGTTATGAACACCTGTGTCGGGGCGGAGGCTGGCGTAATTTTTACCAGACGATGAGAGGGCCTGTAGGGCCCTGCATCAATCTAAAGTGAACGTAAGAACTCCAGTAACATCTGGCGATCTTGCATCGAATAGCCTGCAAATCGCTCCCGCGCCACGGCCCCTTCACCCCCATGCCACAACACCGCCTCCTCAAGCGTACGCGCCCGGCCGTCATGCAGGTACCCGGCGCCGGGGTTGATCCGCTCGATCAGCCCCAGCCCCCACAGCGGCGCGGTACGCCACTCGCGGCCGCTGGCCAGGTAGTCGTCGCGCCCATCGGCCAGGCCCGGCCCCATGTCATGCAGCAACAGGTCGCTGTAAGGTTCGATCTGCCGCGCTGATAACAGCGGGTACAGCGGATGCTGGCCCGTGGTCAGGCGCGGGCGATGGCACTGGGCGCATCCCGCTTCATTGAACAGCCGCTCGCCACGCTGCACCTCGGGATTGTCCAGGCCTCGCCGCGGCGGTGGCGCCAGATGCGCCAGGTAGAAGTGCAGGTCACCCAGTTGCAGGGCATCGAGCTCCGGCGCACCGCCACTGACCGCCTGGCGACAGTCCTGTTGCATCGACGTGCAGTTCTGTTCAGGGTACAGCGGCGAAGTAATCCCCAGGTCGCCGTGCAGGGCGCTGGCAATCTGCTGACGCAGGTCCGGCTGGTTCGATTTGAGGCCGAAGCGCCCGGCCTCAAGGCGCTGGCGCTCGACGCTCCACACCTGGTTGACGCGGCCTTTCACGCCATCAGGTTTAGGCGCGTCGGCCAGCGCTTGCAGGGTGCTGGCCTCGATGGCTTCGAGCAGGCCCAGGCCGAACACCGGTGAGCCAACCCGCATCGAGGTGTGCACGTTATCCAATGGACCATAGTTCAGCTCGCTGAAGCTCAGCCGTGGCGAACGCAGGCCGATGCGCTCACCATCCGCCAGGGTCACAAACTGCTCTTGCCAGCGGACATGCGCCCGGCCTTCGCCGGCCACACCGGGAATGGCCGATTCGTTGAGCTGATCACCATAGGCCGGATGCGGCAGTGGCCCGCCATGGGCATCGCGTCCGGGCCGCGACAGCCGCACCAGTAGCGTGCGCAGGGGCTCGTGGTCGCTGGCCGGGGCCTGGCCACGGCCATTTTTCGGGTGGCAGGCAATGCAACTGATGCGGTTGTACAGCGGCCCCAGGCCATCGACCGCTTCGTCCCGCGAGGGCGCGACCACCCAGGCCTGGCGGAACAGGCTGCGGCCGTGGAAGAAGCGCTCCCGTTGCAGGTCGTCATCCAGCCCCGGCAAGGGCTGGGCGAAGGCTTCACGGTTGACGGCGGCGTGCTCGGCGCTGGCGGGCAGGCTCACCAGCATGCCGAGCAACAGCCAAAGGCCATAGCGCTTCACAGGCCCATGGCCGCAAGCAGGCGCTCGGCTTGCGCCTGTTGCCTGGCGCTATGGAACTGCCAGGCGATCTCCTCGCGGCCCAGGGCGTCCTGGTCGCTGGCCGGCTGACGTTGCATGCCCTGGTCCTGACGTTGAGCAAACAGCGCCAGCAACGGCGCCGACATGGCTTGCTCCTCGTCGATGGGCGGCACGCTGAGGAACTCGCGCACGGCGGTCAGGTCCCGGCCCTGTGCTTCACCGGCATGCACCCGCGCCCACAACGCGCCGAGGCGCTCATGGGGTTGGCCAAGCCATTGCTCGAACAATGAGGTGATCAGCGCCAGGCGCTCGCGCGAACTGTCGTCGGTGTAGGCATAGGCACCCTGGCGGGCGGCGGCAAAGGGGTCGTGATAGCCCGCTGGCAGATCGGCATAAACGCTGGGGCGCACCGGCAGTTTGCGGATGTCCGGATCGGCCAGCAGGCGTTGCCCTGCAGGTGACAGCACGAAGCGCACAAAGGCCCGCGCGCCCTCGACCTGCCTGGCCTGGCGGGGGATGGCAATATGCGCCGGGTTGAGCCCGCCATGGGCGGGATAGATGAACTCGACCGCTTCGCCATTGCTCACCGCCGAGGCAACGAAGAAGTCGATCGATACGCCCACCGCCGAGCGCCCGCTGGCCACCTCGTCACTGACCAGGGTGCCACCACGGCTGACCAGCCGCGATTGCCCGGCAAGCTCGCTCCACAGGGCCCAGCCCTTGTCCCAGCCGTAGGCCTGCAGGACGATATCCAGCAGTACCGGGGCAAAGCCGACCCGCGCCGGGTCGGGCAGGGCGATGCGCCCGCGCAGGCGGGCATCGAGCAGGTCCGGCCAGTCTCGCGGGGCGGGCATGTTCAGCTTGGCCAGTTCGACCGGATTGATGGCAAAGCCGTAACCGGCAAGCTCGGTGGCCTGATAGCGAGCCGCGCGATCGCGCAGGGCGATGGCGCCAATGCGCGGCGGCAAACCGTCCAGGTCGACACCCAGCGGCTGCCAGCCGGCGTCCCGGGCCAAACGCTTGAAGTTGCCCGGTGACGGCGCCCAGTAGACATCGACCCCGCCCTGATCGGCCTGACGCAAATAGGGCAGGGCATCGAAGCCCTGGCGCCAGAGGATCTGCAGGCGATAGCCGGGGTTGGCGCGCTCGAAGGCTTCTTCGAAGCGCGTCATCATCTCCTCGGGGTAGCTGGTCAACACCACCACCGGCTGCGGCGCTGCCGCCTGGACGCTGGCCGCGCCCAGCAGCAGGGCCAGCAGCCAGGCCTTAGAGCGGCACATTGAACTGTACGAAGTAGCTGCGGCCACTTTCCGGGTACCCCTCGCTGTATGCATAAAGGCGATCGAACAGGTTGCGGATGCCCGCTTCGATGCGTACGTCGTTGCTGAAGCGGTAGCCGCTCTTGAGGTTGTATACCGCGTAGCCGCCGCTCATCTGGCTGCCATCGGACATGTTGTAGCGCCGCGACGCGGCTTCGACGCCGGCGGTGTGGCGCCAGGCATCGAGGTTCAAGCTGGCCGAGGCAAACAGGTTGTGGCGCGGTGTGTCGATCGGGTGCAGCTCGGGGTTGCTGCGGTTTTTCCGGTCCAGGTAGGTGTAGCTGGTGTTGAATTCCCAGTTGCCCAGGTCACCGCGCAGGCCCAGTTCAACGCCCTGGTTACGTGCCTTGGCGATGTTCTGGTACTGGCCGCACGGCGCCGCGCAACCGGCTACCGGGGCGACGGTGACCTGCTGGATGGAGTCTTCGATATTGCTGACGAACAGCGCCGTGTCCAGGGTCCATTGCTGGTTGACCGCGCCGCTGTACCCCAGCTCGTAGTGGGTGGCACGTTCGGATTTCAGGTCGGGGCTGGGGATCACCGTGCCAAAGCGGGTCGAGTAGCGGTCCTTGATGGTCGCAAAGCGGCTCTTGCGGGCCACCGTCAGGCGCACCTGGCCGTTGTGATCGATGTTCAGCAGCGGCCCGGTGTTCATGAACAGGCCCAACTGGCTGTTGACCGCATCATCGCTGCCGGTGGGCTCGTCATACAGGGTCTTGACCCTCGGCGAGGCGGCGCTGGTGCCGAAGTTCTCGGCCTCAAGGCTCTTGCGGTAGTTGTACGACACGCCGCCGACCACGCTGAAAATCTCGTTCAGGCGCAGGGTGTCTTCCACGGCGATGGACTGGGTCTGATCGCGAAAGTGGGTTTGCGGGTCGCTGCCATCGCGCGAGCGGTGCACGTCTTCCTTGAAGTGGTAGGCGATGCCCAGGCGGTTGCCCTCGCTCAGGGCCAGGTCGCCTTCGACCGAGAAACCCGTGGACTCATCATCGTACTTGCTCGGGAAACCAGGCTGCATCGCGCCGGGGATGCCATTGTTGTAGACGAAGCTTTCCAGCGAGTTCTTGAAGGTATCGCGGTACACCCGGGTCTTCAGGCCGTGCTCGCCGAAGCGGGTATTGGTGGCCAGGAACAGGCTGGTCTTGTCCCATTTCGGCCATTGCCACCAGCGCTTGCGCTGGCCGGTGGCGGGCAGGTCGCCGGCGTAGGGCGGCTGGCCCTTGCGGCCTTGCTGCTGGACATAGCCGAGTACGTACTCGTCGGTGTCGTTGGGGGTAAAGCCAAGCTTGAAGCTGAACTTGCCGTCACGCTTGTTGCTGTTTTCGCGGCGACCCTCGCCTTGCTGGTTGTTGGTCGGCTCGAAGTCGTCCGGCAGCATCGTGTAGTCATAGTCGACATAGGACACGCCGCCCTGCATCCACCAATTGCCCTGGTTGGAGCCGAGGTTGGCATAGCTGCGATAAGCGTTGACGTTGCCGTGGTCGGTCAGCTCCAGGCCGCCGCCCACTTCACCTTCGAAGGCCTCGGTGGGCCGTCGGGTGATCAGGTTGATCGCCCCGCCCAGGGTGTTGGGGCCGTACAGCAACGAGGCGAAGCCCTTGGCCACTTCAATGCGCGACAGGTCGTAGGTGGTGAAGCGTCCCAGGTCGATATTGCCGTCGTAGGGTACGTAGGTGGGAATGCCATCGATATAGACCGGCACCTGCAGACGGTCGAAGCCACGCACGTACACCACCTGTTCGGCACGCGCGCCCATGTAGGCGAGATTCACCCCGGGGGCCAGGGCCAGGGCGCGGTCGACGGTCTCGCGGTCGTGCAGGCGCATGTCATCCAGCTCGACGACGCTGCTGCCGGTTGCCAGGGCATCATCCTGCGGTGCGGAAATCTGGATTTCACCCAGGCTGAAGGTTTTTTTCTGCTCGGCCACGGCGGCCTCGGCACTGATCGCGGCCAGGGCGAGCAGCAGGGTACGGGGGGCGAACGGCGTCATGACGCTCCTTTGTTGGTATCGTTATATATTTTATTATATAGCGCGTGACGCAAAACGGCCGACAGCACCCTCCCCAGGGGCTATCAGGTCGAATCGATCAAGCGAACACGCGCACCGGCAGAACGCCGCAGATACTAGAGCCAGGCGCGGAAATTGACAACGCTATATATAAATTTATATAGCGAATGGATTACAGAATGGCTAGCGCTTGCACTCGGCCAGCACCACTTTGCAGGTGTTGGGCAGGCCGCCGGAACGCCCGGCATAGCGGATGCAGTTGTTCATGGATTTTTGCCGGGCGATCTGCAGGGTCGCGCCCCAGGCCAGGCCGCCTTCGCCGGCAGTGGGGACGGCTTTGGCGTGGCAGTTGGAACCGGCGTTGGCCGCCAGGTAACGTGCTTTGGGTTTGCTCGAACAACCGGCTGTCAGCGCCAGGCAGAGGGCGAGCAGGCAGGTGGTTATGGCGGTGCTGTTCATATCAAAGGCTGTCCGGATCGCCGAAGAGGGCTGTACCCGGGTTGGCCCCCGGTCCACCCAATTATAGGCAGTGGGCAACAATCCCTGTCGGCTATTTTGGCCTGGCAGGGATTGTTGCCACGCTCACGCCTGCAAGGCCAACTGCATGCCGGCCAGCTTGATGCAGGTTTCCTCGTATTCGCTGGCAGGCTCCGAGCAGTGCACGATGCCGCAACCGGCGAACAAACGGGCGTGCTTGCCATTCACCAGTGCCGAGCGCAGGCCGACGATGAATTCGCCGTTGCCCCGGGCATCCAGCCAGCCCAGCGGCGCGGCGTACCAGCCACGGTCGAAACCCTCGAAGCGGCGAATATGCTCCATGGCCTGGCGACGTTCGTGGCCGCCGACGGCGGGTGTCGGGTGCAGCGTCGCGACCACTTGCAGCAGGCCTGCTTGCGGGCGCAGGCGGCCTTCAATCAGCGTGCTCAGGTGCTGGACCCGGCTCAGGCGCTGTATAGCGGGCGTCGACGGTACCTGTAACTGGCTTGCCCACGGGGCCAGGCCACTCTGGATGATCTGCACCACCAGCGCATGCTCGTGGCGGTTCTTCTCGCAGTCCATCAGCGCTTGCGCCAGCTGGGCGTCTTGCTGCGGGTCCGGGTCGCGGCGGATGGTACCGGCCAATGCCTGGGTTTGCAGGCGGCCGTCGTGTAGTTTTACCAGGCGCTCCGGCGAAGCACCGAGGAAGCAGCTCTGCTGCCGGCGAAAGGCGAACAGGTACGCCGAGGGATCGTTGCTGGCCAGGCGTACCAGGGTTCGGCCAGGGCTGATGGCATGGGAGTACTCGCTGATTACTTCACGGGCCAGCACCACCTTTTTCATCGGGCTGTCGCGCAGTACGTCCAGGGCATGGGCGATTTTGCTTTCCCAGCATGCCCGCGGCAGGCACTGGTCACGGGTATGCTGCGGCGGCGCCAAGGTGACCGGCGGCGACAGATAGCGATCCATCAGGCCGTTCCATTCATTGAGCACATGCTCGCAGCGGCTGTCGGCATTGTCCGAGGGGCCGATCCGCTGCTGGCACACCAGCCAGCATTGATCGCCGTCGCGTATCAGCAGCAAGGTCATCAACAGCATCGATGCATCGCCGAAACCTTGCCAGGCGCTGCTGGCCTCGACCTGATGATCGAATCGAAAGCCGCCGCAGAGCGCCGGAGGCTGTGGGCCATGGATCACCGCGCTGTGCAGCCATTGCTGCCATTGCTGCTCCACCATGGCGAAGCGCTGCCCGCCAGCGCCGCTCAGTTCTGCCGCCACGCCCCAGCCGAACAGGCTCTTGCCGCCATCGGCCGCGCGCCAGAACAGGCTCTCGGCGTCGGGCTGGTCGACGCGGCAAAACAGCTCCAGCAGGTCCAGCTCGACGATCGCCAGGGCGTAGCTGGCCAGCACCGGCGCGCCTTGCACGGCGGCGCGCTGGCGAGCCTGTTCGAACACCTGGGTCAGCCCCGCGGTGTGTTCTTCCAGCCGGGTAAAGGCCCTCATGCCGGGACTCTCATGGTGCGCCAGTGCCGTACTTGCTGGGCGATGTACCAGTGGATGATCTGGGCGAACAGGGTTTCGACAAAATGCGCATCCGGCCCGGCTTCTTCGGCCCACTGGCGCCGTTGCGGGAGCATCTGGGCGACGCGCTCGGGTGCGGCGATGCTGCTTTCGGTCGGCTTGAAC
>RCUL01000954.1_pt1 | contig 12055 bp, 10 predicted proteins | sample 2167521 | NCBI WGS metagenome assembly RCUL01 (sample SAMN09932745, study PRJNA488358) | compost metagenome | feature: garden; material: soil; isolation source: compost soil in acetic acid-enriched culture | place: Germany: Experimental Botanical Garden Goettingen | collected 2016-01-27 | reverse complement strand
ACTCAGGACAAGCCGCAGCGGGAGGGCTTCTTTGCCCGCCTCAAGCGCAGCCTGGTGCGTACCAGGGAAAATATCGGCTCCGGCTTCTTCGGCCTGTTCCGTGGCAAGAAGATCGATGACGAGCTGTTCGAGGAGCTGGAGACCCAGCTGCTGACCGCCGATCTCGGCGTGGATACCACCAGCCGCATCATCGAAGGCCTGGTGCAGCACGCGGATCGCAAGCAGCTCAAGGATGCCGAGGCGCTCTACGGCCTGCTCAAGCAGGACATGGGCGAAATGCTGACTCAGGTCGAGCAGCCGCTGGTGATCGACGCGAGCAAGAAGCCTTACGTGATCCTGATGGTCGGCGTGAACGGCGTCGGCAAGACCACCACCATCGGCAAGCTGGCCAAGCAGTTCCAGGCCGACGGCAAGAGCGTCATGCTGGCGGCGGGGGATACCTTCCGTGCCGCCGCGGTCGAGCAGCTGCAGGTGTGGGGTCAGCGCAACAACATTCCGGTGATCGCCCAGCACACAGGTGCCGACTCCGCCTCCGTCATCTATGACGCCATCGAGGCTGCCCGCTCCCGCGGTGCCGACGTACTGATCGCCGATACCGCCGGTCGCCTGCAGAACAAGAGCAACCTGATGGAAGAGCTCAAGAAGGTGGTGCGGGTGATGAAGAAGCTGGATGAAGAGGCACCCCACGAGATCATGCTGACCCTGGATGCGGGCACAGGCCAGAACGCCCTGAGCCAGGCCAAGCTGTTCAGCGAGGCGGTGGGCCTGACCGGCATCACCCTCACCAAGCTGGATGGGACCGCCAAGGGCGGCGTCATCTTCGCGGTGGCCGACAAGTTCCAGATCCCGATCCGCTACATCGGGGTGGGCGAGGGGATCGACGATCTGCGTCCCTTCGTTGCCAACGACTTTATCGAGGCGCTCTTCAGCCGCGAGGAATGAGTTCGGCCACGAAGAGTCAGCTCAGCCGTGATGAGCAAGTGTTCCATGCCCCGACTCAGGTCGGGGCTTGTCACTGTCAGGGTATAATTCGTTTCGACCAGGCCGCCAAGGTGCGTGGCTGCGGATCGGCCATTTCATCAAGGGCTTATGTCGCCGCGAAGAGTCAGTGTGCCATGCTTCGATCCCGGTCGGGGCTTGTCACTCTCAGGGTATGATTTGTATCGACAAGACTGACAAGGTGTATTGCTGCGGATCAGCTATTTCATCAAGGCCTAGTGTCGCCGCGAGGAGCCAGCGTGCCATGCTTCGATCCCGGTCGGGGTTGGTCAATCTCAGGGAACCGTTATGATTCGTTTTGACAAGGTCAGCAAGGTATACAGCGGTGGCCATCAGGCGCTGCAGAAGGTCAGCTTCCACCTGCGCAAGGGGGAGATGGCCTTCCTGACCGGCCACTCGGGGGCGGGCAAGAGTACCCTCCTCAAGCTCATCAGCGTGATGGAGCGGCCGACCGATGGTCGCGTCTTCTTCCATGGCGATGACGTCAGCCAGATCCAGCGCAGCCAGATCCCCTATGTGCGCCGCCAGATCGGGATGATCTTTCAGGATCACCGGTTGCTGATGGACAGAACCGTGTTCGACAACGTGGCCCTGCCCCTGGTGATCGATGGCTACAGCCATGCCGACATCAACAAGCGGGTGGCGGCGGCGCTGGACAAGGTCGGCCTGCTCGGCAAGGAGCGTTACCAGCCGCGCATGCTCTCCGGTGGTGAGCAGCAGCGGGTCGGCATCGCCCGCGCCATCGTCAACAAGCCGCCCCTGCTGCTGGCGGATGAGCCGACCGGCAACCTGGATCCCCAGCTCTCCATGGACATCATGCGACTGTTCGAGGAGTTCAACCGCTTCGGGGTCTCTGTGCTGATTGCCACTCACGATCTGGGGCTGATCGCCCGCATGCGCTATCGCACCCTGACCCTGAAGGCAGGGCGCATGTATTCCCAAGAGCAGGAGGAGAGCTGATGGCCATAGTTCGTCATAAACAGCCGCCGCTGCGCCCTCTGATGATGGTCACTCGGATGGATCAGGTCGCCGATATTCGACAGGGGAGGGAGTTCTGATGGCTATTGTTCGTCATAAACAGCCGCCGCTGCGCCGTCTGATGATGTACGGCGTGGATCACGTGCGTCAGGCCTTTGCCAGTCTGGGAGAGCTGTGGCGCAATCCGCTCGCCTCCCTGATGACGCTGGCGGTGCTCGGGGTCAGTCTGGCGCTGCCCTCCTGCTTCCACGTGCTGCTGAAAAACGCCGAGGTGGTAGAGGGGAGCTGGCAGACCAGCTCCCAGATCTCCCTCTATCTGCGCAAGGATCTGCCGGAGCAGAGCATCCTCGACATGAAGCAGCGGATCCTGCTCTATCCCGAGGTGGAGTCCGTCACCTACATGAACCGGGACGAGGCGCTCAAGGAGTTTCGCGAGATCTCCGGCTTCGGCGATGCTCTCGACTACCTCGACAGCAACCCGCTGCCGCCTGTGCTGAGCGTGATCCCGGATCCGCGCTGGCAGAATCCGGAAGGGGCCGCCGAGCTGCTCGCCAAGCTGGAGAATGAGCCCGGCATCGAGCAGGGCAAGCTGGATCTGCAGTGGCTGACCCGGCTGCAGGGGATCATGAACCTGCTGCGCCACACCATCACCGGCATAGCGGTGCTGCTGCTCTCCGCCGTGCTGCTGATCGTCGGCAACACCCTCAGGCTCAATATCCTCAACCAGAGATCCGAGATCGAAGTGCTCAAGCTGGTGGGGGCGACCGACGCCTTCATTCACCGTCCTTTCCTCTACACCGGCATCTGGTTCGGGGTCATCGGCGGCATGCTGGCCTGGTGGCTGACCGAGGTGATGGTGATCTGGAGCGAGGGGGTGGTGAAGGAGCTGGCGGGGCTTTACAACAGCAACTTCCGGCTGGTGGGGATGGGGGCGTTCGACGGCTTCAACCTGATACTGCTCGGCGCGCTGCTGGGGCTGATTGCGTCCTGGTTCTCGGTGCACAGACACATTCGTGACATAGAACCATCCTGATTAATTTATCAGCATTTTAAAGCGCTGGATTTTGCGAACTGGATCAAGTAAAAGAGTGGCCCGTTTCTGGCACGGGCCACTTTCTCAGAGTAATCTGAATGAGGCCTGCACCAAGGATCATATTTGGATCCTGTGAACCTTTTGATTTATAAACAGTCTATCTAGTGCAACAGAATGTATACGGGTGTGGCCCCTCTGCCTTGCTCGTCTGACTTGGCAAGCATGTGAAGGTTGCGAGCTCCGCAACAATGGACTTAGCATGCTACTTTTCAGGGGTCCTTCACTGTGACCCCTTTTTTTTGACTGTTCATTTATGATTCATCCAGTCGACTTAAGATAAGCCGGGTTCACGCCGGGGTTGTTTGATGCGGCCCGCAGAACGGCATCCGGTCAGTAGACAGACCCTCTCAGGGTGTTAGACTGATTCGATTGAAAAGTAAGAGGTAGAACATGGGAACTTCATTGCAACGCACTATGGCTCTGATTCCGCAAGGTAGTCTGGAAGGCTATATCCAAGCCGTCAACTCGATCCCCGTGCTGAGCGCGGAGGAAGAGCGTGAACTGGCGATGCGTTTGCAGCAGGGTGGCGATCTCGAGGCTGCCCGTCAGCTGGTCATGTCGCATCTGCGTTTTGTCGTTCACGTGGCCAAGAGCTACTCCGGCTATGGCCTGCCTCAGGCCGATCTGGTGCAGGAAGGCAATATCGGCCTGATGAAGGCGGTCAAGCGCTTCGACCCGAGCGTCGGGGTGCGTCTGGTCTCCTTCGCCGTGCACTGGATCAAGGCCGAGATCCACGAATATGTGCTGCGCAACTGGCGCATGGTCAAGGTGGCCACCACCAAGGCCCAGCGCAAGCTGTTCTTCAACCTGCGCAAGTCCAAGAAGCGTCTGGGCTGGCTGAACCACGAAGAGGTGCAGGCCGTTGCCGCGGATCTCGGGGTCTCTGCCGCGGACGTCACCGAGATGGAAGCGCGCATGAGCAACTACGATCAGGCCTTCGATCTGGTCGGTGACGATGAGGATGAAGGCGGCTTCGCCCCCGTCCATTATCTGGAAGACAAGTCTTCCGATCTGGCCGCCACCATAGAGAACGACAACTGGGACAGCCACGCCACCCGTCGCCTGAGTGCGGCCATGGCCACCCTGGACGAGCGCAGCCAGCACATCATCCGCGCCCGCTGGCTGGATGAGGAGAGCAAGACCACCTTGCAGGAGCTGGCCGACAACTACGGTGTGTCCGCCGAGCGTGTGCGTCAGCTTGAGAAGAACGCGCTCAAGAAGCTGAAGGATGCGATGGCCGCCTGAGGGCATTCGCCGAGCCTGTGAACCGCTCAAGAAACTGAAAGACGCCATGGATGCCTGAGGGCATTCTCTTGTAGAAAACAGGGCCTGATGGCCCTGTTTTTGTTTCATCGGGATCTGGTCGGCCTTGCCTTGGTTACCCTTGTGTATGGTATGTTGCCGCCACTGCCACAGTTAGGGAGAGCAGAAGTGAAACTGTTGAACGACCTGTTTACCAATAACCGCGAGTGGGCGGAACGGATCAAGGCCGAAGATCCCGATTTCTTCGCTACCCTCTCCGCCCAGCAGGCGCCCGAGTACCTCTGGATCGGCTGCTCCGACAGCCGGGTTCCCGCCAACCAGCTGATGGGGCTGCTGCCGGGGGATGTCTTCGTCCACCGCAACGTCGCCAACCTGGTGGTACACACCGATTTCAACTGCCTCTCCGTGCTGCAATACGCGGTGGAGGTGCTCAAGGTGAAGCACATCATCGTCTGCGGCCACTACGGCTGCGGCGGCGTCAAGGCGGCGATGCAGAACCAGGAGCTGGGCCTCATCGACAACTGGCTGCGCAACATCAAGGATGTCTATTTCAAGTACGGCGAACAGCTCGAAGCCATCGAGGATGAGCACGAGCGCTTCGACTACCTGTGCGAGCTGAACGTGGCCGAGCAGGTGGCCAACGTCTGCCACACCACCATCATCCAGAATGCCTGGCGCAAGGGGCAGGAGCTGGCGGTGCACGGCTGGATCTACGGCATCAAGGACGGTCTGCTGCACGATCTCGATCTCTGCATCAGCGGCCCGGATCAGATCCCGGACGTCTACCGTGCCTGGCCGGACATGCGTCCGCCTCACCGTCGTCGCTGAGGAACCCATTGGTGGCACCCGCCCTCTATCTGCAGATCAAACAGCACATCCTGGACGGGATCCGCGAACGCCACTATCAGGCAGGCGACAGGATCCCGACCGAGGCCGCCCTGTGCGAGCAGTTTGCCGTGAGCCGGATGACGGTCAACAAGGCGCTGCGTGAACTGGTGGCCGAGGGCTGGCTCAATCGCACCGCCGGCTCCGGCAGCTTCGTGGCGGACAGGCGTGCCGAGTCGCCGCTGCTGGCCATTCGCAACATAGCCGACGAGATCGCCGAGCGGGGCAGCCAGTACAGCGCCCGGGTGATCCGCCTGCAGCGCCAGGCTGCGGACGAGAAGGTGGCGGTGCGACTGGGTTTGCGGGTCGGGGCGCCCACCTTCCACAGCCTCATCGTCCATCAGGCCGATGGGGAGCCGCTGCAACTGGAGGAGCGTTTCGTCGATGCCGAGCGTCTGCCCGGCTATGGCGAGCAGGACTTCACGAGGCAGACGCCGAACAGCTATCTGATGGAAATCTGCCCGCTCTCCGAGATGGAGCACGTGGTGGAGGCGGTGCTGCCGAGCGCCGGCGAGGCGGGCTTGCTGCAGGTGAGGGTCGATACCCCCTGCCTGCTGCTGCATCGCCGCACCTGGTCGGATGGCTTCCTGGTCTCCTACGCCAGGCTGCTCTCGCCAGGCTCCCGCTACAAGCTGAGCTCCAAGACCCGATTGACTTGATTGTATATACATATCTTGTTTTAAAAGCCCACCCATTGGTGGGCTTTTTTGTGCTTAAACTCTAATGAAACCGCTGTTATCAAGATGTGAACTTGATCCTTTCTTTCTCGTCAGAGATCGGCTATAAATTATTGTATATACATTTAGAGGTCGGTATGAACAAGGAACTGTTGAACTGCGAGCGGGTCTGGCTCAACGTGACACCCGCCACCCTGCGCCCCGATCTGGCGGACTACGGTCTGCTGGAACCCCATGCCCTCGGCGTGCATGAAGGCAGGATCCACGCCCTGGTCCCCATGCAGGATCTCAAGGGGCCCCATCCCGCCCACTGGCGTGACATGAAGGGCAGGCTGGTGACTCCTGGCCTCATCGATTGCCACACCCACCTCATCTTTGCCGGCAGCCGGGCCGAGGAGTTCGAGCTGCGCCAGCAGGGCGTGCCCTACAGCGACATCGCCCGCAAGGGGGGTGGCATACTCTCCACCGTACGGGCCACCCGCGCGGCCAGCGAGGATCTGCTCTATGAGCTGGCGGTGCCGAGGATCAAGTCCCTGATCCGGGAAGGAGTCACCACTGTGGAGATCAAGTCCGGCTATGGCCTCACCCTGGCGGACGAGCTCAAGATGCTGCGGGTCGCCCGCCGACTGGGGGAGGCGCTGCCCATCCGGGTCAAGACCACCTTGCTGGCCGCCCATGCGGTGCCGCCGGAGTACCGCGACGATCCCGACTCCTGGGTCGAGACCATCTGCCAGGAGATCATCCCGGCGGCCGCCGAGGCGGGTCTGGCGGATGCGGTGGATGTCTTCTGCGAGCACATCGGCTTCTCGCTGGCCCAGACCGAGCAGGTCTATCTGGCGGCGGATCAATACAATCTCGCGGTGAAGGGGCACATGGAGCAGCTCTCCAACCTGGGGGGCAGCACGCTCGCCGCCAACTTCGGTGCCCTCTCGGTGGATCACCTGGAGTATCTGGATCAGGACGGGATCCAGGCGCTGGCCCACCGTGGCGTGGTCGCCACCCTGCTGCCTACCGCCTTCTATTTCCTGAAGGAGACCAAGCTGCCGCCGGTCACCGCCCTGCGCAAGGCGGGCGTGCCCATGGCGGTCTCCTCCGACATCAATCCGGGCACGGCCCCCATCGTCTCCCTGCGCATGGCCATGAACATGGCCTGCACCCTGTTCGGCCTGACGCCGGTGGAGGCCATGGCCGGGGTGACCCGCCACGCCGCCCGGGCGCTCGGCGAGCAGGAGCGTCTGGGGCAGCTGAGAGTGGGCATGCAGGCCGATTTTCTGGTCTGGAATTGCGCTCAACCCTCGGAGATCAGCTACCTGATCGGGGTCGATCAACTGGTCAGCCGGGTTCTCAACGGGGAGGAGACGCTCCATGGATAAGTTCAACGCGGCCGACATGTCGGTCTGGCAGGGGCGCCAGGATCCGGAAGATGGTGAACTGGCCCTGCGCTGGCACAACAAGGTGCAACCCTGGCAAGCCGACAGCGAGCCCGGCGTGGTGCTGCTCGGTTTTGCCTGTGACGAAGGGGTGCGCCGCAACAAGGGGCGGGTCGGCGCCGCCGCTGCCCCGCTGGCGGTGCGCAAGCTGCTCGCCAACAGCGCCTGGCATCTGAGCCGTCCCGTCCATGATGGCGGTGACGTGCGCTGCGAGGACGGCGATCTCGATGCCGCCCACGACAGGCTGGCCGAGCGGGTCGCCCGTGCGCTGGATCTGGGTCACTTCCCGCTGGTGCTGGGAGGTGGCCACGAGGTGGCCTTCGGTAGCTGGAGCGGCCTCAACCGTCATCTGGGTGGCAAGGGCCGGGTCGGCATCATCAACTTCGATGCCCACTTCGATCTGCGCATGAAGCAGGAGCAGGCAAGCTCGGGCACCCCCTTCTTCCAGATAGCCGAGCAGTGCGCCGCCCAGGGCACGCCCTTTACTTACGCCTGCCTCGGGGTGGCCGAGACCGCCAACACGGCGGCGCTGTTTGCCAGAGCCCAGGCGTTGGGGGTCTGGCATGTGCTGGACGAGGAGATGACCCAGGCCGAGCTGCCGGTGTTGCTGGCGGGGCTGGACGCCTTTATCGCCCGCTGCGATCACCTCTATCTCACCATAGATCTGGATGTGTTACCCGGCGCCGTCATGCCGGGGGTGAGCGCCCCCGCCGCCCGCGGCGTCGAGCTGGCCGTCATCGAACCCCTGATCGCCCATATCCGGGCCAGCGGCAAGCTCAGGCTTGCCGATCTGGCCGAGTACAACCCGAGTCTGGATCTGGACAACCGCAGCGCCCGCGTGGCCGCCCGGCTGGTCCATCAACTAACCAAGTAGCCGGCCGACTCGCCAGGGGGCACTGTGCCCCCGCATGGCGGCTGCATTGATAAACAAGGAGTGTCTATGTCTGTGCAACACCAGGATCCCCGTCACGACCCGAGCCGGGTCATCCGTGCCCCCCGCGGTACCGAGCTGACCGCCAAGAGCTGGCTGACCGAGGCGCCCCTGCGGATGCTGATGAACAACCTGGATCCGGAAGTGGCCGAGCATCCCCAGTCCCTGGTGGTCTATGGCGGTATAGGCCGCGCCGCCCGCAACTGGGCCTGCTACGACAAGATAGTCGAGGTGCTGACCCGTCTCGAGGAAGACCAGACCCTGCTGGTGCAATCCGGCAAGCCGGTCGGGGTGTTCCAGACCCACAAGGACGCGCCCCGGGTGCTGATCGCCAACTCCAACCTGGTGCCCCACTGGGCCAACTGGGAGCACTTCAACGAGCTCGATAAGAAGGGCCTGATGATGTACGGCCAGATGACCGCCGGCTCCTGGATCTACATAGGCACCCAGGGGATAGTGCAGGGCACCTACGAGACCTTCTTCGCGGTGGCGAACCAGCACTTCAACGGGGAACCGAAAGGACGCTGGATCCTCACCGGCGGTCTGGGTGGCATGGGTGGCGCCCAGCCCCTGGCCGCCACCATGGCCGGCTTCTCCATGATCGCCGTGGAGTGCGACGAGACCCGCATCGATTTCCGCTTGAAGACCCGCTACGTCGACAAGAAGGCCCACAGCCTGGATGAGGCGCTGGCCATGGTTGAGGAAGCCAAACGCAGCGGCACTGCCGTCTCCGTCGGCCTGCTCGGCAACGCCGCCGACGTCTTCGCCGAACTGGTGGCCCGTGGCATCACCCCGGATGTGGTGACCGACCAGACCTCGGCCCACGACCCCATCCACGGCTATTTGCCCCAGGGCTGGAGCGTCGCCCAGTGGCGTGAGCTGCAAAAATCCGCCCCCCAGGAGGTGAACCAGGCGGCTCGTCACTCCATGGCGCGCCAGGTGGAAGCCATGCTGACCCTGCAAGCCCGTGGTGCGGCCACGCTGGATTACGGCAACAACATCCGCCAGATGGCGTTGGAAGAAGGGGTCAAGAATGCTTTCGACTTCCCGGGCTTCGTACCGGCCTATATACGCCCGCTGTTCTGCGAGGGCATAGGTCCCTTCCGCTGGGTGGCGCTGTCCGGGGATCCGGAAGACATCTACAAGACCGACCAGAAGGTGAAGGAGCTGATCCCGGACGATCCCCACCTGCACAACTGGCTCGACATGGCCCGCGAGCGCATCGCCTTCCAGGGCCTGCCGGCGCGGATCTGCTGGGTCGGGGTCAAGGATCGGGTGCGCCTGGGCCTGGCCTTCAACGAGATGGTGAAGAATGGCGAGCTGAAAGCGCCCGTGGTCATAGGTCGCGATCACCTGGACTCCGGCTCGGTGGCGAGCCCGAACCGGGAGACCGAATCCATGATGGATGGCTCCGATGCCGTCTCCGACTGGCCGCTGCTCAACGCCCTGCTGAACACCGCAGGTGGCGCGACCTGGGTCTCCCTGCACCACGGTGGTGGGGTCGGCATGGGCTTCTCCCAGCACTCCGGCGTGGTGATCGTCTGTGACGGCAGCGATGACGCCGCCAAGCGGGTCGGCCGCGTGCTGCGCAACGACCCGGCCACCGGGGTGATGCGCCACGCAGACGCGGGCTACGAGATTGCCATCAACTGTGCCCAAGAGGCGAAACTGGATCTGCCGATGCTGAACACAGCTGGCAAAGGGGTGAAATAAGATGTTTGAACTCAATCTGCAACCGGGCAAGCTCTGCCTCGCCACCCTGCGCCGCGTCAGCCGCGAGCCTGTCCATGTCAGCCTGGACTCGTCCGCCCTGCCGGGGATCCACGCCTCCGCAGCCGTGGTCACCAAGGTGATAGAGCAAAACCGCGTGGTCTACGGCATCAACACCGGCTTTGGCCTGCTGGCCAACACCCGGATCCCGGTGGAGCAGCTGGACGAGCTGCAACGCTCCATCGTGCTCTCTCATGCGGCAGGGATTGGCGAGTACATGGATGACGCCACTGTGCGGCTGATGATGGTGCTCAAGGTCAACTCGCTGGCGCGGGGCTTCTCCGGCATCCGCCTGACGGTGCTCGAGGCCCTGATGACCCTCATCAACGCCGAAGTCTATCCTGTGGTGCCGAAGAAGGGCTCCGTCGGCGCCTCCGGCGACCTGGCCCCCCTGGCCCACATGAGCTGCCTGCTGATCGGGGAGGGCAAGGCCCGCCACAAGGGCGAGCTGATCGACGCCGCCACTGCGCTCAAGATTGCGGGCTTGGAGCCCATCGCCCTGGCACCCAAAGAGGGGCTGGCGCTGCTCAACGGCACCCAGGCCAGCACGGCGTTCGCGCTGGAGGGGCTGTTCCACGCCGAGGATCTGTTCGCCGGCGCCATCACCATAGGTGCCATGAGCGTGGAGGCCGCCCTGGGCAGTCGCCGTCCGTTCGATGCCCGCATCCATGAGGTGCGCGGCCAGCGTGGCCAGATCGAGGCCGCCGCCTGCTATCGCCACCTGCTGGTGGATGGCAGCGAGATCGGCATGTCCCACCACAACTGCGAGAAGGTGCAGGATCCCTACTCACTGCGCTGCCAGCCCCAGGTGATGGGGGCCTGTCTGGCCCAGATCCGCCACGCCGCCGAGGTGCTGGTGTGCGAGGCCAATGCGGTCTCCGACAACCCCCTGGTGTTTGCCGAGGATGAGGAGATCCTCTCCGGCGGCAACTTCCACGCAGAGCCGGTGGCCTTCGCCGCCGACAACCTGGCCCTGGCCATCGCCGAGATTGGCTCGCTCTCCGAGCGACGCATGGCGCTGCTCATCGACTCGCGCATGTCGGGCCTGCCCGCCTTCCTGGTCAACAATGGTGGGGTGAATTCGGGCTTCATGATTGCCCAGGTCACCTCGGCGGCACTCGCCTCCGAGAACAAAACCCTGGCCCACCCGGCCTCGGTGGACAGCCTGCCCACCTCCGCCAACCAGGAGGATCACGTCTCCATGGCCACCTTCGCCGGTCGCCGTCTGGCGGACATGGCGGAGAACACCCGCGGCATACTGGCGGTGGAGCTGCTCGCCGCCGCCCAGGGTCTGGACTTCCGCGCCCCCCTGCGCAGCACAGAGCTCATCGAGCTGGCCAAGGGACGACTGCGTGAAGAGGTCAGCTTCTACGACAAGGACAGGTACTTCTCGCCGGACATCGAGGCCGCCGCCGCCCTGCTGGGTCGTGCCAGCTACAACGATCTGATCCCGGCCGGGGTGCTGCCGAGCCTCTAAGCGGCCAGCCCGCCCATAACAAAAGACCGCCCGATGGGCGGTCTTTGCGTTTCTGGCATTGGTTGGATGCGGTTATTCGTGTTCGAACATCAGTAACAGCTAGACCACGAACAGCATCGCTGGGCGCTGGCGCCGGCTATTCGTGCTCGAACATCAGGAACAGATAAACGACGAACAACACCAGGTGGGTGGCGCCATGGAGCACATTGGTGCGGCCACTGCTGAAGGTCACTTTACAGACCATGAGAGTGGTGATGAGCAGCACCATGTCGGCGGCGGAGAGGCCGAGGCGCACCTCCTGTCCGAGCAGGGAGCCGATGAACAGCACAGAGGGGACCGTCAGGGCTATGGTGGCCAGCACGGAACCGAAGTAGAGGTTCATGGCGCGCTGCAACTGGTTGTTGAAGGCGGCCTTGATGGCGCCGACCGCCTCGGGGGCCAGCACTATACAGGCCACGATGAAGCCGCCCAGGGCCGCCGGGGCCTCCATCACATGGACCCCGTAGTTGATGGGGATGGCCAGGGTCTTGGCCAGCAGGATCACCACCACCA
>RCUL01000953.1_pt1 | contig 12058 bp, 10 predicted proteins | sample 2167521 | NCBI WGS metagenome assembly RCUL01 (sample SAMN09932745, study PRJNA488358) | compost metagenome | feature: garden; material: soil; isolation source: compost soil in acetic acid-enriched culture | place: Germany: Experimental Botanical Garden Goettingen | collected 2016-01-27 | reverse complement strand
CCAGCGGCCTGCCGGACGACGCCTATCGCCACGACGGCCAACTGACCAAGCGCGACGTGCGCGCCATCACCCTGGCGCGGCTGGCGCCACGACCGGGCGAACTGCTCTGGGATGTGGGCGCCGGCTGTGGCTCCATCGGCATCGAATGGATGCGCGCGCACCCGGGCTGCCGCGCCATCGCCATCGAAGCCAATGAAGGCCGCCAGACGCATATCCGCCACAACCGCGACGCCCTCGGCGTGCCCGGCCTGCAGCTGGTGGCCGGCCAGGCCCCGGCGACGCTGGAGGGCCTGCCCGCGCCCGATGCCATCTTCATCGGCGGCGGCGTCACCGAACCCGGTGTGCTGGAGAGCTGCTGGAGCCAGCTCAAGCCCGGCGGCCGGCTGGTGGCCAATGCCGTGACCCTGCAGAGCGAAGCCACGCTGGTGGCCTTCCGCGAGTTGCACGGCGGTGAGCTCACCCGCATCGCCATCGCCCAGGCGCAGCCGCTGGGCGGCTTCGACACCTGGCGTTCGGCGCTGCCGATCACCCTGCTTGAAGTGGTGAAGCCTTGAGCGCGGTACTGCCGCTTGTCTCCCCTCTCCCCCAAGGGGGCGAGGGGACTTGTCCGAGCGTTCCCGAACATGCGTGACGAAACCCCCGAACAGCCCGCGCCACTGCGCAGCGGCTACACCACCGGCAGCTGCGCCACTGCCACCAGCCTGGCGGCGGCGCGCCTGCTGCTGGGCGGGGCGGTGCTGGACGCTGTGGAGATCACCCTGCCCAAGGGCCAGCAGGTGCTGATGCGCCTGGAGTTCTGCCGGCAGGTCGAGGGCGGCGCCGAGGCGGGCACCCTGAAGGATGCCGGCGATGACCCGGACGTGACCCATGGCGCCCTGATATACGCCCATGTCCGCCTGGCCGCCGAACCCGGCGTGCGCTTTCACGCCGGCCCCGGCGTCGGCACTGTCACCAAGCCGGGCCTGACCCTGGCGGTGGGCGAGCCGGCGATCAACCCGGTACCGCGGCAGATGATGACCGACCACCTCACCCAGCTCGCCGCCGAGCGCAGCTATGCCGGCGGATTCGAGGTGACCATCGGCGTGCAGGGCGGCGAGGAGCTGGCGCTGAAAACCATGAACCCGCGCCTGGGCATCCTCGGCGGGCTGTCGATTCTCGGCACCAGTGGCATCGTCCGGCCGTTTTCCTGCTCGGCCTACATCGCCTCCATCCAGCAGGGCATAGACGTGGCCCGCGCCAACGGCTTCACTCACCTGTCCGCCTGCACCGGCAACGCCAGCGAAGACGCCATGCGCCGGCGCTACCACCTGGACGACACCGCCCTGATCGAGATGGGCGACTTCGTCGGCGCCGTACTCAAGCACCTGCGCAAGGCGCCGGTGGGCAAGCTCAGCCTGTGCGGCGGCTTCGGCAAGATCAGCAAGCTCGCCGCCGGCCACCTCGACTTGCACAGCCGCCACTCCAGCATCGACTTGCCGCAACTGGCCGCCTGGGCCGGCGAGATCGGCGCCTCACCCGAGCTGCAACAGGCCATGCGCGAGGCCAACACCAGCCAGCAGGCCCTGGCCTTGGCAAGCAAGGCTGGCGTCCGGCTTGGCGACGCGGTCTGCGCACGCGCCCTGGCCTTCGCCCGCAAGATAGTCCCGGGCCAGGTGGCCCTCGAGGTCTTCGCCATCGACCGCCAGGGCAACCTGGTCGGCGAGGCGCTGGAGCAGCGATGAAACGTATCCTCCTGCTGGGCGGTGTCGGCGAGGCGCTGGCCATCGCCCGCCGGCTCGGCGCGGACCACATCTACAGCCTGGCCGGCCTCGGCAAGGTGCCCGACGACCTCGCCTGCCAGCTGCGCGTCGGCGGCTACGGCGGCGCCGAGGGCCTGGCCCGTTTCATCGCCGAGCAAGGCATCGACCTGCTGCTGGACGCCACCCACCCCTACGCCGCGCAGATCAGCCACAACGCGGCGGCTGCCGCAGCGCTCGCCGGCGTTCCCTGCTGGGCCCTGCGCCGCCCTGGCTGGCAGGCCGGTCCCGATGACGACTGGCGCGAGGTGGCCGATTGGCGCGACCTCATCGCAGCCCTGGCGCCTTTCCAGCGGCCCTTCTTCACCCTTGGCCGCGAGCCCCTGGAGCATCTTCAGGAAATCCCCGCCCACCAGCACTGGGCGGTGCGCTGCCTGCAGAGCCTGCCCGGCACCGAGCGCGCCGAAGTCATTGGCGCGCGCGGCCCCTTCGATCTCGCCGGCGAGCGCGAGCTGTTCGCCCGGCTACGCAGCGATGTGCTGATCAGCAAGAACAGCGGCAGCCAGTCCACCGAACCCAAACTCCAGGTGGCCCGTGAACTGGGGCTGCCGGTGCTCATCCTGAAACGCCCCGAGCTACCGCCCGTGGCCCGCGAATTCGCCTCCGTCGAGAGCCTCTGGCAGGCCCTCACGACCTACCTGGAATCCCCATGAGCGCAACCCCTTATGCCCGCGTGCTGTTCGCCGGGCCGGACCTTGGCGAAGGCGCCTTCGCCGAACTCTTCCGCCGCCAGCTCAGCGCCCTGCGCGGCGACGCGGCGCTGGCCGATCTGGTGGATACCAGTGCCGGCTACGACGGCCTCTGGCAACGGGTGCAGCAGAGCGAACGCCCGCTGCTGGTGATCGACCTCGACCCGCAATCCAGCAGCCAGCACCTCGACTGGCTGCGCAGCGAACTGGGCAAACTGGAATCGCCCGAGCAGCTCTTCGCCGCCAGCCTGCTCGGCCAGTACGACGCCGACCCGGCCGGCGCCGCCTGTGCCCTGGCCGAGCGCCCGGAACTGCACCTGGCCTGTGCCGACGTGCCGCAACTGCCGGAGCACCATGCCTGGTCCTGCATCCCGCCCCACGCCCGCCGCCTGCTGCTGTGCAACGGCCCCCGCTGTACCCGCCGTGGCGCATTGCCGCTGTGGAAGAAGCTGCGGGAAACCCTCAAGGCCGCCGGCAAGCTGGAGTGCGAAGGCGGCGTGCACATCACCCGCACCCAGTGCCAGTTCCCCTGCGACGACGGCCCGACGGCGAGCCTGTATCCGGAAGGGGAGTGGTACCGGATTCGCGACGAGGAAGAGGTGTTGCGCTGGGTGCAGGCGCGGATAGTGGAAGAGCGTCAGGTGCCGGCGCTGTTGATGAAGGCCTGATTCCGTTCGGCAGCCGGCTTTGACCACCATGTGCCATGCGCATAATCTGTGCGCATTCTTCGTGAGGTCTCATCATGCCTGCCATCTACGATCAGCATGCCCCCAAGAAGCCTGCAAATCTCAGCATCAACAGCGACCTGCTGAGCAAGGCCCGCTCGCTGGACATCAACCTGTCCGCCACCCTCGAACAGGCGCTGGTGGAAGCGCTGAAAACCCGTCAACGCGAGCTTTGGCTGGAGGAGAACCGCGCAGCCATGGCCGCCTACAACCAGCATATCGAGACGGAAGGCGTGTTCAGCGACGGCCTGAGGAGCTTCTGATGCCCCAGTTCGCCGTCCACCTCAATTCGAACCCCGCCACGCGCACGGCCATCCCCTATCTGCTGGATATCCAGAGCGACCTGATCGCCGATCTGGGAAGCCGGGTGGTGGTGCCGCTCTACGCGATCGAGGTCATGAAGGGCAAGGCACTCAAGACCCTGATGCCCCTGTTCGAGGTGGAGGGGAATACCGTCGTGATGGTTACGCCGGAGCTGGCCGGCGTCCCCCGGAAATCCCTGGGCGAGGAAGTGGCCACGCTCTCAGGCATGCGCAACGAGATCATCGCGGCGCTGGATTTGCTGATTACCGGGATCTAGCTCGTAGGATGGGTTGAGGAACGAAACCCATCGATTCACAGCTCGGCGATGGTCCTGTATTCCGCCCCCAACTCCTCCGCCAACTGCTTCCCTCGCCCCAGGCGAATCGGCCCGCCCTCGATATCCACCAGCAGCGTCGGGCAGCCCAGCGGCTGCAGCGTGGGCCACTCCTTCAGGCGTCCATCGGTGAGGATCAGCATGCGCTGAGTCTCGGCGGGTTTCTGCCGTTGCCGGCGTGCCAGCCAGGTGGCTGATTGCTGCAGCGCTTCGATCAATGGCGTGCCGCCGCCGGCACCGAGTTCGGCGAGCCAGTGGTGCAGGGCGGGGGAAGCCTTGCTGCCTTGCCAGAGCCACTGCGGCTGGCGGCCGGTGGCGTGGAGCACGGCGAGGCGGGCGCGTTGGCGGTACGCCGCGTCGAACAGGCCGGCCAGCAGCCCCTTGGCCTGGCTCAGGGCGCCGTGGCGGCGGGTAGAGGCGGAGGCGTCCAGCAGCACCAGCCAGAGTTCGTCGGGGCGCTGGCTGCGCGGCGCGCGGATGAGGTCGGCGGCCTTGCGCGGGCGGCCGCGCAGCAGAGTGGGCAGCCACTGGATGGCGCCAACCGAACCCGCGCTGCGCGCGCCGCTGCGGCCGTGGCCGAGTTTGCCGGGTCTGGGCCGGGCATCCGCGCCTGTGACCGTGCGCGGGCGGATGCTCAGGGCTTTTTTGGCCAGCGCGGCAAGTCGCGCCGTTCGCCCATGGGCATGGCTTGCGCGGGCAATTCGCCCCATTGGCCTTCGCCGCCCGATGCTTGCGCTGGCTGGCTGGCAGGCGGTGCTTGCGGGGGCTGCGCGGCTGGCGGCGGAGTGTGCAGGCGGCGGTGGGCGAGGGCGAAGTGTTCGACGGCGTCCAGGTCCCCGGCTTCTATATGCTCGGCGCCGCGCCAGGCGGCGTGGGCGCGGGCGGCGCGCAGCCAGACCAGGTCGGCGCGCAGGCCGTCGACGCCGGCGGCGAAGCAGCGTTGGGCGATCTCATCCAGGGCGGCGTCGTCCAGGGGGATGTCCGGCAGGCGTTGGCGAGCGTCCTGGCAGCGTTGGGCGAGGGCTTGCTGCTCGGTGCTCCAGCGGGCGACGAAGGCCTGCGGGTCGGCATCGAAGGCCAGGCGCCGGCGCACGATCTCGGCGCGCTCGGCCGGTTGCGGCTGGCCGTCCTGCAGCACCTTGAGGCCGAAGCGATCAAGTAGCTGCGGGCGCAGTTCGCCTTCCTCGGGGTTCATGGTGCCGATGAGCACGAAGCGCGCCGGGTGGCGGTGAGAGATGCCATCGCGCTCCACCAGGTTGACGCCGCTGGCAGCCACGTCCAGCAGCAGGTCCACCAGGTGATCGGGCAGCAGGTTGACTTCGTCCACGTAGAGCACGCCGCCATTGGCCTTGGCCAGCACGCCGGGGGAGAACTGCGCGCGGCCTTCGCCGAGCGCGGCATCCAGGTCCAGGGTGCCGACTATGCGTTCCTCGCTGGCGCCGAGCGGCAGGGTGACGAAAATGCCGTCCGGCAGCAGTTCGGCGATGCCCCGCGCCAGGGTCGACTTGGCCATGCCGCGCGGGCCTTCGATCAGCACGCCGCCGATGGCCGGATCAATGGCGGCGAGGTAGAGCGCCAGCTTCAGCTCGTCGGCGCCGACTACGGCGGCCAGGGGGAAGTGGGGAAGGTCGGACATGGCGGGCTCCTGCAAATGCATGGCGGGCATGGTAGCGAATGCCCGAAGGCGCCGATAGAAATCAGTGATTGAACGGCCGGCTGCGATGCAGTAGGTTAGCCAGCATTCGCTTTGGAGATCGTCATGCCGCACCTCGCTTCCACTTCGCCCATCGCTTGCCAGGCTCAAAGCCCGGCGCGTGCGCGTGTGGCCGCGGCGGCCAGCTATTTCTACGGGTATTGGTTTAGCCACGGGCTGGCCTGATCCCCATCAGGCGGCCCACTCCAGCAGGGTCGCCGCCAAAGCTCCACGAAACCCCCGGTCGGCAACCCGACCGGGGGTTTTTGTTTTCCGGCCCACAAGGCCAACAACCGACAGACAGGATCGCACCATGATCAGCTACCGCACCTACCAGACCTATTACCGCAACTCCGACTGGCGATTTAGCCGCTCCGACATCGCGCAGACACCCTTGAATCGAACACCCAGATAGCGCCGCGCGCGGATCGAGCCGCGCCGGCTGAGGACGCCAGTCATGAATTCTTCCGTTTCCGTTCTGTCCACCGCTGCCCAGTCCCTGCACGCCGTTGTCCTGGACGCGGTCATCCCGTCTTCCCGCAGCACCCAGCCGCTGCCCACCCCAGCCGAATTGCGCCAGCGCCTGCCGCTGCCCCATGAGCTCGCCCGCCAGATCCGCGCCCAGCGCGAGGCCGTGCGTGCCGTGCTGGATGGCGAGGATTCGCGCCTGCTGGTGGTGGTCGGCCCCTGCTCCATCCACGATCCCGAGTCCGCCCTCGACTACGCCCGGCGCCTCGCCGCCCTGGCGCCGGAAGTCAGCGACCAGCTGCTGCTGGTGATGCGCGCCTACGTCGAGAAGCCGCGCACCACCGTGGGCTGGAAAGGCCTGGTCTACGACCCGCACCTGGATGGCAGTGGCGACATGGCCGAGGGCCTGGCCCTGAGCCGCCGGTTGATGCTGGAGATGGCCGAGCTGGGCCTGCCGATCGCCACCGAGCTGTTGCAGCCCCTGGTCGCCGGCTACCTGGATGACCTGCTGAGCTGGGCCGCCATCGGCGCGCGCACCAGCGAGTCGCAGATCCATCGCGAGCTGGTCAGCGGCCTGGACCTGCCGGTGGGCTTCAAGAACGGCACCGACGGCAGCCTCGGCATCGCCACCGATGCCATGCGTTCGGCGGCCCATGCGCACCAGCATTTCGGCATCGACGCCCAGGGCCGCCCGGCGCTGGTGCAGACCGCCGGCAACGCCGATACCCACCTGGTGCTGCGCGGCGGCCATCAAGGCCCGAACCATGACGCGGCCAGCGTGCAGGCGGCCCGTGCCGGCCTGGAGAAACTCGGCATCGCCCCGCGCATCCTGGTCGATTGCAGCCATGCCAACAGTGGCAAGGACCCGCTGCGTCAGCCGGCGGTGCTGGAAGACGTGATCGCCCAGCGCCTGGCCGGCCAGGATGCCCTGCGCGGCGTGATGATCGAGAGCCACCTGTTCGACGGCGCGCAGTCGCTGTCCTGCGACCTGCGCTACGGCGTGTCCATCACCGATGGCTGCCTGGGCTGGGAGGGCACCGAGCGGATTCTGCGGGAGGCGGCCAGGCGCCTGCGTGGTTGAGCGCGTAGGGTGCGCCGTGCGCACCTTGGGTGTCCGTGGTGCGCATGGCGCACCCTACGAAGAGGTCGCCCGGCTGCAACGCGGAAGTGGTGGTGGGCATTCCCCGGATTTCATCCGGGCTACGGGTTGGCCTTTGTAGGGGCAACTTCGTTGCCCTTGGCGAATGAATTCGCCCCTACAGTTCCTCGATATCCAGCAACAGGTTCTCGATGGCCTCGCGGTAGTCGCCGGGGTTTTCCCATAGCCCGCGCTGCTGCGCTTCCACCAGACGCTCGGCGATATCGCGCAGGGCTTCGGGGTTGTGCTGGCGGATGAATTCGCGAGTGTCGGCATCCAGCAGGTAGGCGTCGGCCAGCAGTTGGTACTGGTGGTCGTCCACCAGCTCGCTGGTGGCGTCGAAGGCGAACAGGTAGTCCACCGTCGCCGCCAGTTCGAAGGCGCCCTTGTAGCCGTGCCGTTTCATCCCGGCGATCCACTTGGGGTTGGCCGCGCGGGCGCGCACCACACGGCCCAGCTCCTCCTTGAGGCTGCGGATGCGCGGCAGGTCGGGCTGGCTGTGGTCGCCGTGGTAACTGGCGACCTTTTCCCCGCGCAGGGTCTCGGCGGCGGCGAGCATGCCGCCCTGGAACTGGTAGTAGTCGTTGGAGTCGAGGATGTCGTGCTCGCGATTGTCCTGGTTCTGCAGCACGGCCTGTAGTCGTTGCAGACGCTGGGCGAAGCGTTCCCGCGCCGGGGTGCCGGCGTCCTGCGCACCGTAGGCGTAGCCGCCCCAGTTGAGGTAGACCTCGGCCAGTTCGGCGCGGTCCTGCCACTGGCGCTCTTCGATGGCGCCCTGCACGCCCGCGCCATAGGCGCCGGGCTGGGCGCCGAAGATGCGCCAGCCGGCCTGCAGGCGGGCGTTCTCGGCGGCCAGGCCCTCGGCGGTGAGGCGCGTGCTTTCCTGTTTGACCCGCGCGGCGAGGGGATTCATATCCTCCGGCTCATCCAGCTCGGCCACCGCTTGCACGGCGGCGTCGAACAGGCGGATGAGGTTGGCGAAGGCGTCGCGGAAGAAGCCTGACACCCGCAGGGTCACGTCCACCCGTGGGCGGTCCAGCAGCGACAGCGGCAATATTTCGAAGTCTTCCACCCGCTGGCTGCCGGCCTGCCACACCGGACGCACGCCCATCAGCGCCAGGGCCTGGGCGATGTCGTCGCCGCCGGTGCGCATGGTGGCGGTGCCCCAGACAGAAATGCCGAGTTGGCGCAGGTGGTCGCCATGGTCCTGCAGGTGGCGCTCCAGCAGCAGGCTGGCGGACTGGAAACCCAGGCGCCAGGCGGTGGGCGTGGGCAGGTTGCGCACATCCACGGTGAAAAAGTTGCGCCCGGTGGGCAGCACGTCGAGGCGCCCGCGGCTGGGCGCGCCGCTGGGGCCGGGGGGGACGAAGCGGCCGTCGAGGGCGGCCAGCACGCCGCCGATCTCGGCGCCGCCGCAGGCGTCCAGGGTGGGGGCGATCACGTTGCGCAGGTTGTGGATGACCGCGTCGCTGGCCGGCCCGAGGGAGCCGAAGTCGCGGGTCTCGATCAGGCCCTGGGCCAACAGTTCCAGGCGCTCGCGGGTATCGCCATTGCTGCGCCAGGGCTCCGGGCTCAGCGCTTCCAGCACCGCAGGCCGCGGGCCTTCCCAGGGCTCGGCCCAGTTCAGGTCGAGGGGGTCGGTACCCAGCCCCAGGTCGCTGGCCAGGGCGCGCAGCAGGCTGGCATTGACGCCCTTGCCGTCGCCCCGGGGGATGCGCACCAGCGACAGCAGGGTGTCGTTGCGCAGACGTCCGACGGGGGACTCGCCGAACACATGGAGACCGTCGCGGATCTGCGATTCCTTGAGGTCGCAGAGGTAGGCGTCCAGCTGCGGCAGCCAGCTTTCCGGGTCGTCGCTGATGGCCAGGTTCAGCTCGCGGTCCAGGGCGGTGGCCTTGACCAGTTCGAGGATCTCCCCGCGTAGCTGCACGGCGCGCCGAGGGTCCAGCAGGGAGGCGTCGTAGTACTCGTCGGCCAGGCGTTCGAGGTCGCGCAGCGGGCCGTAGTTCTCGGCGCGGGTCAGCGGCGGCATCAGGTGGTCGATGATCACCGCCTGGGCGCGGCGCTTGGCCTGGGCGCCTTCGCCGGGGTCGTTGACGATGAAGGGGTAGATGTTCGGCAGCGGGCCCATCACCGCGTCCGGCCAGCATTCGGCGGACAGGCCGACGCCCTTGCCCGGCAGCCATTCCAGGTTGCCGTGCTTGCCGACGTGGATCAGCGCGTCGGCGGCGAACACCTCGCGCAGCCAGAAGTAGAAGGCCAGGTAGCCGTGGGGCGGCACCAGGGCGGCGTCGTGGTAGATGGCCGCCGGGTCCAGCTGGTAGCCACGCGCCGGCTGGATGCCGACGAAGGCCAGGCCGAAGCGCAGGCCGGCGATCATCATTCTTCCTGCGCGGAACATCGGGTCCTGCTGCGCCTCGCCCCAGCGTTCGCGCACCGCGCGCTGGTTGGCCTCGGGCAGGCGGGCGAAGCAGGCCAGGTAGTCGGAGAGCGCCAGGCTCTGGGCGCAGGGGCGCAGGTCGAGGTTGTCCAGGTCGTTGCTGACGCCGCCCAGCAGGCTGTGGATAAGCGCCGTGCCATTGTCCGGCAGGCCGGCCACCGGGTAGCCCCCGGCTTCCAGGGCGCGGAGGATGTTCAGCGCGGCGGCCGGGGTGTCCAGGCCCACGCCGTTGCCGATGCGGCCATCGCGGGTGGGGTAGTTGGCCAGCACCAGGGCGACGCGCTTGTCGGCATTGGCCTTGCGCGCCAACTCGCACCAGCGCCGCGCCAGCTCGGCGACGAAGTCCATGCGCTCGATATGCGGCAGGTAGCAGACCACGTCGCTCTGGCTGCGCTCGCTGCGCCAGGCCAGGCCCTTGAAGCTGATGGGACGGGTGATGATGCGGCCGTCCAGCTCCGGCAGGGCGATGTGCATGGCCAGGTCGCGCGGCCCCAACCCCTGAGGGTTGTCGCGCCAGAGCGGTTCGTTGTCCAGCGAGCAGATGGCCTGCAGCACCGGGATGTCGCGGCGGAAGGGGCGCAGGCTGGGGGCGTCCGGGTTGGACTGGGCGAAGCCGGTGGTGTTGATGATCAGCCCGGCGCCGGCCTCGTCCAGCCAGTTTTCCACAGCCTCCAGGCACTCGGCTTCCTTGAGGCTGGCGACGGCGATGGGCAGGGGGTTCAGGCCCCGGGCCGCCAGGCGTTCGCAGAAGGTGTCGATGAAGGCGGTGTTCGCCGCCTGCAGGTGGGTGCGGTAGAAGAGCAGGGCGGCCACCGGCGCATCGGGACGCCAGTCCGCCCGCCAGTCCTCCAGCCGCGCCTGGCGCAGGCGTGGGTGGTAGAGGGCGACGCGGGGCAGGGCCTGTGGCTCGCTCCAGCGGTAGTCGCGTTCAAGCCATTGGCTGGCGATGCAGCCGAAGAGTTGCCGGGCATTGTCCAGGCCGCCCTGGCGCAGGTACTGCCAGAGGCGTTCGGCATCCTCGGCCGGCACGTTGCAGAGGTTGGCCAGCTCGGGATCGGGGCGGTCATCGCCGGGCACGAGGATCAGCTTGGCGCCGCGCTCGGCCAGGGCCACCAGTTGCTCGATGCCGTAGCGCCAGTAACCGACGCCGCCGTGGACCGAGATGAGGATGACCTTGGCGTGCTGCAGCACCTCGTCGACGTACAGGTCCACCGAGGCGTGGTTCTGCAGCTGCATGGGGTTGGCCAGGCGCAGGCTGGGATAGTCCTCCGGCAGCTCGCGGGCGGCCTCGGCCAGCAGCGCCAGGTGCGAGTCGCCGCTGCAGAGGATCACCAGCTCGGCGGGCGTCTGGGCCAGGTGGGCGATACCGTCGTCGGGGACGAAGCCGCCGGGTTGGGTGCGCAACAGGTGCATGGGCGTTCTACCGGTGGGGCTCAGTAGGATGGGTGGAGCGAAGCGATACCCATCGACAGCGCTGGTGGGTATCGCTTCGCTCCACCCACCCTACGGTCAAGCATCAGGCCAGTGCGGTCTTCAGCTCATTGGCGATGGCCGCCTGGTCCAGCTCCTGGCCGATCACCACCAGGCGGGTGCCGCGGGTTTCGCCTTCCAGCCACTTGCGGTCGAAGTGCTTGTCGAAGCGCTTGCCGACGCCCTGGATCAGGAGGCGCATGGGCTTGCCGGGGATGGCCGCGAAGCCCTTGATGCGCAGGATGTCGTGGCGCTCCACCAGTTGGCCGAGGGCCGCCAGCAGGGGCGCTTCGTCCACTTCAGGCAGGTCGACATGGAAGGAGTCGAACTCGTCGTGGTCGTGGTCCTCATGGCCTTCGTGGTCGTGGTGGGTGGGGCGGCTGTCGATGTGCAGCTCGGCCTCGGCGTTCAAGCCCAGCAGGACTTCGAGCGGCAGCTTGCCGGCGCTGGCCTCGACGATTTTCACCGCCGGCGGCAGCTCCTCGGCCACCTCGGCGCGCACGGCGGCCAGGGTTTCGGCATCGAGCAGGTCGGCCTTGTTGAGGATCACCAGGTCGGCGCTGGCCAACTGGTCTTCGAACAGCTCGTGCAGCGGCGATTCGTGGTCGAGGTTCGGGTCCTGCTTGCGTTGTTCGTCCACCTGCTCGGGGTGGGCGGCGAAGGTGCCGGCGGCCACGGCCGGGCTGTCGACCACGGTGATCACCGCGTCGACGGTGCAGGCATTGCGGATTTCCGGCCACTGGAAGGCCTGCACCAGCGGCTTGGGCAGGGCCAGGCCGGAGGTTTCGATAAGGATCTGGTCGAGGTCGCCGCGGCGCGCCACCAGCTCGCGCATCACCGGGAAGAACTCTTCCTGCACCGTGCAGCAGAGGCAGCCGTTGGCCAGTTCGAAGACGCGGCCGACGGCCTCTTCTTCGCTGCAACCGATTGAGCATTGCTTGAGGATCTCGCCGTCGATGCCCAGCTCGCCGAACTCGTTGACGATCACCGCGATGCGCCGGC
>RCUL01000952.1_pt1 | contig 12063 bp, 13 predicted proteins | sample 2167521 | NCBI WGS metagenome assembly RCUL01 (sample SAMN09932745, study PRJNA488358) | compost metagenome | feature: garden; material: soil; isolation source: compost soil in acetic acid-enriched culture | place: Germany: Experimental Botanical Garden Goettingen | collected 2016-01-27 | reverse complement strand
ACACCTACAAGTGGGACGGACAGCAGTGGCTGATTACCAGCCACCACTCTTCCGCAATGCCGGAGAAAGAGTGAGGCGCCAACGGCGCATGGTGAAAGGGGATGGAGTGATAAAAACAAATCACTCAGCCCCTTTTGCCCGGAGAGAACATTAGTGATGGTGCTTTTTTGTCCGAAGTACTCAGACAGGGCGAAGAAACGGGCTTTCCAGATGCCTGCTCCGAAATCAGCAGATCGATAGCTGTGGCACATTCCTACGCTGCTTGCGGGTGCCCAGTTTCGTCTTCTTACAGAGAAATTTCCTACGACACATTACCCTTGAGCCCCTACAAACGCCCTCTATAGAGTCCGGCCCGTCACGGTCAATCCCGTGACCGGGGGTCAGAGCCCGGCTGCAAGACTCAGGGCGCGGTAGCGCCATAGCCACAGAGTTCAGGCGCTTTTTGTTTGCCTGCTGCTTTGTGCATCTATGGCGGACCGCGTGGGGAGGCTTAACGCCTACCGGTTCCCTGATCCGGCACTCTGACCCTCACGCGGTCCGCCACCCACTCGCGGTCAGAGGCAAGTGCTGGCGGTTGTTTCTCCAATCAGGGAGACCGGATATGCACTACCCACCTTTTACCCCCGCGCACCGCCACATCACGTCCTGCTCGACCACCCCCCCTCCTCCGGAGGTGCGCCATGTTTGAATTCAAGCCCCTCCCCAGCCCCGCCCAGCCATACCGCGATGTGCTGTTCTTCAACGCTCTCGCCCGCCCCGAAAGCCTGTTCGAAACAGCCCAGCAACGCATGTCCGCCGCACTGGACCTGCTGCAGATCGTGGAGCAGAGAGAGAACCGGGATTTCGTCCAGCATGAGGCGGCGCGCCTGTCTTTCGCCGTAGGTTTGCTACTGGCCGACGCTCGGGCCCTCTATGAGGCGGCTCATGAACGGGCCATGGAGCCAGCAACGTAGTCCGGATGAAATCCGGGAGCGGCGGCGCGACTTTCCCCGGATTTCATCCGGGCTACCCACTGCACGTGCCCCACCGTAGGGTGCGCCATGCGCACCGATCGCGAGATCAACCCCTGCGCCTCACTCAGCCATTGGTGCGCACGGCGCACCCTACTTGCTCAACTCCATCGCTCTGCCCCGAAAACTTGAGTCGTCACGGGCAGAGTCGATGACACATGACACACGCCCTAAGGGCGTGGTTTCCCAAGTTCAAATGAATTCGTTCCTTCAGGAGAATCCCACCATCGACCGGTTCACCAATGTAGCCCGGATGAAATCCGGGAATGGAATGACCGGCCGGCTTCGATCCGATACAGCCAGCTGTCCCGTCCTCTCAAAAGGAGGCCGCCGAAGCTTCGCGAGTAATCGCGGATGGGGAAGGCGCTACGACGGCCAGGGGCCCTTCTCCGCGGAGCCTTACTGAAATTCTAGTTCCGTAGTCCGGATGAAATCCGGGGAAATTCCCACCGCTGTGGATTATCCGACGGGACCTGCCGATATTCATGGCGGCCCATAATGACCCGGCGCTCAGCGATGAACCGAGCTGGAAGCGGATGCCATTTTGGGGTTGGTGAGGCCCGCTTTTGTGGGAGCGAATTCATTCGCGAAGGGCAACGCAGTAGCCCCACTCCATCAGGGCAGGCCTGCGGCCTGCTTCGCGATTGAAATCGCTCCCACAAGTGCGTGCCTTGTCAGGTAAGTGCGAAGGGTGACTCAACCGCCTACCGGTCAGCGCGCCAGGGCATTAGCAGTTCGTAGGATGGGTGGAGCGGAGCGATACCCATGCGGACGGGGCTGATGGGTATCGCAAACTCGCGGAACGCCACTCGCCCCATCCTACGTGTGGCCAGTTCCGTAGCCCAATGAAGTCCGGGGAAATTCCCACCGTCGCTCCCGGATTTCATCCGTATACGATTTGCCAGCCTGCTTCGGGACGTATCCCAGGTGGCAAATGACCCTTTCTGTTCTCCCTGGCCATCGATGTATGGGGCGGGCATCAGTGCCAATGCCTCTCCCGTGCCTTGCGGCTGCGGCCGCCGCCGAAGGCCCAGCCGAGCAGCACCAACTGGCTTTCCACCAGCCAGGCCAGCAACAGGCCGGTGCCGAGGCCCCAGGCGATAGCCTCGGGCACCAGCAGCAGCTGGTAGCTGTAGGCGGCCAGGGTTTCCTTGCGCAGCTCGGGGCTGGCGCCGACCAGCACATGCCAGGCGCGCTGGTACCAGGGGCCTTGCAAGGCCTGCCATTCGTGCTGCAGCAGGCTGTCGCGGGCCACCAGGTTGGCGACGCTCTCGGCGTCGCTGCGCATCACCGGGTCGTCACTGGCACGGTAGTGGGCCACCAGGGCGTCCAGGTCGCCCTTGAAGAAGCGCTGTGCTGTGTCGCGGAAACCCTTGAGGCCTTGCTCCGCTTCCAGGCGGTGGGCGTCGACGCGCTTGGCGTAGTCTTCGATGAAACCCGGCACCTGCACCCCGACCAGGAGGCCCAGGGTGAACAGGATCAGGCGCAGATAGCTTCGCAACATTCCCTGTCCTCCCGGCTCGTCAGGTGCGGCCCTGGGCGACCATCTCGCCCCGGCGCCAGAGGATCCACTCGCCGGGCTGGTAGATATTCCAGGTCTCGTTATCGGTCAGTGGCTCGGTGGCGATCACAGTGACCACGTCCTTGGGCGTGGTTTCCGCCTGGAAGTCCACAGTCAGGTCGGCATCCTTCAGGCGCGCCGGGCCGAAAGGGGCGCGGCGGGTGATGTGGGCCAGCTTCGTGGAGCAGAAGCTGAACAGCCAGTCGCCGTCGCTGAGCAGGCAGTTGAACACGCCCTTCTGGCGGAACTCGAAGCAGGCCTGGACCAGCACCGGCAGGAGGATCTCGGCCATCACCGGCTCGGGGAAGGCGGCGCGCACGCGGTTCAGCAGGTTGCAGAAGGCTGCCTCGCTGTCGGTGTCGCCCACCGGCCAGTAGAAGCCATTCGGCGGCTCGAAGCCGGCCAACTGGCCGTTGTGCGCGAAGCACCAATTGCGTCCCCAGAGTTCGCGGACGAAGGGGTGGGTGTTGGACAGGCAGACCTTGCCGACGTTGGCCTGGCGGATATGACCGATCACCGTCTCGCTCTTGATCGGGTAGCGCTGCACCAGCCGCGCCACTTCGGATTCGACGCTCGCCGCCGGGTCCTGGAACAGGCGCAGGCCGCGTCCTTCATAGAAGCCGATGCCCCAGCCGTCGCGGTGCGGGCCGGTGCCGCCACCCCGCTGCATCAGGCCGGTGAAGCTGAAGACGATATCGGTGGGGACGTTGGCGCTCATGCCGAGCAGTTCGCACATGGTTCAGAATTCCAGCTTCAGGGCGTTCTTCAGTTGGTCTGCTTCGCGCGCAAGGCGCGCCTGCAGGGCGGCGCGACCAAGGGGCAGGAAGCGGGTCAGGGCACGCCAGAGCAGGCCGGCGAGGTCGCCGCGGCGACGCGGGATCAGGTGCAGATGCAGGTGCGGTACGTGCTGGTTGGCAGCCGGGCCGTCGTTGATCAGCAGGTTGATCCCCTGGCGGCCATAGCCGGCCCAACGCAGCGCCTGGCCCACCTTGTCGGCGCGGGCCAGCAGGCGTTCGCGGGCGGAGGCGGAGAGATCGGCGAGGTGGGGCGCGTGCTCGCGGGCGACTATCAGCACATGGGCCGGACGCAGCGGGTAGATGTCCAGCAGCACCAGGAAGTGCTCGTCTTCATGCAGCAGGTGGGCCGGCAGCTTGCCGGCGGCGATGGCGCAGAACACGCAGTCCATGGGCACTCCTTGGCGAGGAAAGGCCCATGCTGAACGCGTCGTGGCCAGGCTGCAAGGCCCCGGCGGCTACAGGCGGGGCTCTATGCGCAGACGGCGGTCGCCGTTCTGGTCGTAGCGGGTGTCGGCGTCGCGGCCACGCTCGCGCAGCACTTCGTTCAGGGTGGGCTCTTCCTCGGCCTGGGTGGCGGCCTCACGCTCCGCGCGGCGTTCCTGGCGCTTGCGCTCGATGGGCCAGCGGATGCCGGCATACACCAGGTACAGTGCGAAGGCGATGATGCTGTACATGGTCAGGTCGAGGGTCGCCTTCCAGGCGTTGTTGCCGACCTTGAACACCAGGTCCAGGGCGGTGATGGCGACGGCCGGGGCGAACAGGTCCTTGGCCGGGTCGACTATGGTGGGCGTCAACAGCAGCACCGCCGCCAACAGCCGCAGCGGCTCGCGCAGCCAGCGCCACATCCAGCCGGTGAGGCGGTACCAGACGAGCAGGCAGCCGAGCGCCGCGAGTCCGTAGGCGGCCCAGGCGAGCAGGTAGTCGTTTTCAGTCATTGGCGTCCGTGGCAAGGCTGGCAAAAGGGCGCTTATGATAGCGGCTTTTCCCGGTTCCGGCGCTCCTGCCGTCGCCCGGCCGCCCTGCCTTCGAGAGTACCCATGCCCCAAGCCCCGATTGCCCGCATCGAACCCGGTGCCGACCCCTACCGCTGGCTGGAACAGCGCGACGCCCCCGAAGTGCTCGCCCACCTCGAAGCGGAGAACGCCTGGCTGGACGCCGAGATGGCCGGCCAGCAGGCACTGCGCGAGGCGCTGTTCCAGGAAATCAAGGGCCGCATCCGCGAAACCGACCTCTCCTTGCCGGTGCCCTGGGGCCCCTGGCTCTACTACCAGCGCACCACCGCCGGCGACGAGTACCCGCGCCACTACCGCTGCCCGCGCCCGGCCGACGGTTCCCTGACCCTGGACGAAGCCGGCGAGCAACTGCTGCTGGACCCCAATGAACTGGCGGCCGGCGGCTTCCTCTCCATCGGCGCCTTCAGCATCAGCCCCGACCATGCGCGCCTGGCCTACAGCCTGGACACCAGCGGCGACGAGACCTACCAGCTCTACGTCAAGGAGCTGGCCAGCGGTGAAATCCGCGCCCTGCCCTTCGAGCAGTGCGACGGCAGCATGACCTGGGCCAACGACAGCGCCACGCTGTTCTTCGGCGAACTGGACGACACCCACCGCCCGCACCGCCTGCATCGCCACCGCCTGGGCGAAGCCGGCGCCGAGCTGGTGTTCGAGGAGCGCGACGGCCGCTTCTTCCTCAACTGCTACCGCGCCAGCTCCGAGCGCCAGTTGATCCTGCTGCTCAACAGCAAGACCACCAGCGAGACCTGGGTACTGGACGCCGACACCCCCGCAGGCGCCTGGACCTGCCTGGCGCCCCGGGAAGAGGACCACGAGTACTACGCCGACCACGGCAAGCTGGGCGGCCAGTGGACCTGGCTGATCCGCAGCAACCAGACCGGCATCAACTTCGCCCTCTACCAGGCCAGCGAAGCCGAGCCCACCCGCGCCCACTGGCGCGAGCTGATCGCCCATGACGAGGCGCGCATGCTGGAAGGGGTCAGCCTGAATTCGTGCGCCTTCGTCCTCAGCCTGCGCGAAGGCGGCCTGCCGATCATCCAGGTGCACCCGGAAGGCGCGGCGCCCTACCCGCTGCAACTGCCGGACGCCGCCTACAGCCTCTACGTCCAGGACAGCCTGGAGTTCGACAGCCCGGTGATCCGCCTGCGCTACGAGGCCCTCAACCGTCCGGCCCAGGTGCGCCAGCTGGAATTGACCAGCGGCGCCCAGCAGGTGCTCAAGGAAACCCCGGTGGAAGGCCCCTTCGACGCCGACGCCTATGTCAGCCAGCGCCTCTGGGCCACGGCGGCGGACGGCACGCGCATCCCCATCAGCCTGGTGGCCCGCCGCGACACCCTGGGCCAGCCCGCGCCCCTCTACCTCTACGGCTACGGCGCCTACGGCGAGAGCCTCGACCCCTGGTTCTCCCACGCCCGCCTGAGCCTGCTGGAGCGCGGGTTCGTCTTCGCCATCGCCCACGTGCGCGGTGGCGGCGAGCTGGGCGAGGCCTGGTATCGCGCCGGCAAGCTGGAGCACAAGAGCAATACCTTCGGCGACTTCATCGCCTGCGCCGAACACCTGGTCGCCGAGGGCTATACCACGCCGTCCCGGCTCGCGATCAGCGGCGGCAGTGCCGGCGGCCTGCTGATGGGGGCAGTGCTCAACCTGCGCCCGGAGCTGTTCGCCGCGGCCATTGCCGAAGTGCCCTTCGTCGACGTGCTGAACACCATGCAGAACCCCGACCTGCCGCTGACCGTCACCGAATACGACGAATGGGGCGACCCGAACGAGCCGGAAGTGTTCGAGCGGATCAGGTCCTACGCGCCCTACGAGAACGTGCGCGCCCAGGCCTACCCCGCGATGCTGGTGGTGGCCGGCTACAACGACAGCCGTGTGCAGTACTGGGAGGCGGCCAAGTGGGTGGCCAGGCTGCGCGCCAGCAAGACCGACGCCAACCCGCTGCTGCTCAAGACCGACCTCGGCGCCGGCCATGGCGGCATGAGCGGCCGCTACCAGGCGCTGCGCGACGTGGCTCTGGAATACGCCTTCCTGCTCAAGGTGCTGGGCCTGCCCCAGGGCTGATCAGGGGTTGCCGGTGCCGGTGCCAAGCCCCTTGGTGTTGCGCTCCAGTTGCTCCTCCAGCACCGGGATGGGCTGGTCGCGTTGCTCCAGCGATTCGCGCAGGCGCCGCTCCTGGTCGACGTTGTTCATCAGCCGCGGGTTGCCGCTCTGCGGCACCGGGCTGGTGACGGCGCGCGGCACGATCTGCGGATAAGGTTGCGGCGTAACGGTGCCGGGCGCGCCCGCCGGCGCCTGCAGGGGCGCGCGCAACAGCGGCGGATTCTGCGCGGCCGCACCACCGGCCAGCAGGGCCAGCGCCAGCAGCAACGGAATGTGTGAAGGCTTCATGGGGCCTGTCTCCGGCTCGTACCTTGTTTGAGTCTAACCCCCGGTCGGCGGAGCAGCAGAGCGCGCGACGGGATGCCGTCGATCCCCGGCGCCCGGTCTAGACTTTGTTCGAGACACAGGCACGGGAGTGCAGTGGATGAGCACCGAACGACCGGCGCCCGCCACGAGCAAGCTGGACAAGCTGCTCGCCGAAGAGCGCAAAAGGCGCGAACACAGCTACCGGGAACAGGCGCTGAAGCTGTATCCCTGGGTTTGCGCCCGCTGCGGCCGCGAGTTCAGCGGCAAGCGCCTGTCCGAACTTACCGTGCACCATCGCGATCACAACCATGACAACAACCCGCCGGACGGTTCGAACTGGGAGCTGCTTTGCCTCTACTGCCATGACAACGAGCACTCCCGCTACACCGACCAGCAGTGGCACAGCGAAGAACAACCCGGCGCCCGGCGAGAGCCAGGCGCCACCTACAAGGCACTCGCCGGCATCGGCGACCTGTTGAAGCGCGAGGAATAGCCCGCCCCGGGCCGTTCGTCACCGAGTCTGCAAGGAGATCACGATGAAGATCCTGATGGTACTGACCTCCCACGACAAGCTGGGCGACACCGGCAAGAAGACCGGGTTCTGGCTGGAGGAATTCGCCGCGCCCTACTTCGCCTTCCGCGACGCCGGGGCCGAGGTGGTGCTGGCCTCGCCCAAGGGCGGCCAGCCGCCGCTGGACCCCAAGAGCGACGACCCGGACGCCCAGACCGAGGCGACCCACCGTTTCCGCGAGGATGACGTGGCCCGCCGCGCCCTGGCCAATACCCAGCGCCTGGACAGCCTGATGCCGGCCGACTACGACGCCCTCTTCTACCCCGGCGGCCACGGCCCGATGTGGGACCTGGTGGACGACCTGCATTCCATCGTGCTGGTGGAAAGCTTCTATGCCGCCGGCAAGCCGGTGGGCGCCGTGTGCCACGCGCCGGCCGTGCTGCTCAACGCCAAGGCCCCGGATGGCGCGCCGCTGGTGCAGGGCAACGCGGTGACCGGTTTCTCCAACTCCGAGGAGGCCGCCGTGGGCCTGGCCGAGGTGGTGCCCTTCCTGCTGGAAGATGCGCTCAAGGAGAAAGGCGGCCACTACTCCAAGGTCGCGGACTGGCAGCCCCATGTGGTCGCCGATGGCAACCTGATCACCGGGCAGAACCCGGCCTCGTCCGAGCCGACGGCGGCGGCGCTGCTGGAGCTGTTGGGGGGACGGCGGGACGAGCTGTAGGGATCTCTGTAGGAGCGAATTCATTCGCGAAAGGCCACGCAGTGGCCCCTGGGCAGACCTGCGGCCTGCATCGCGAATGAATTCGCTCCCACAATCAACGCAACAGCTTGGTATCCAGCACGTCCGACGCGCCGCCCATGATGTTCTCGCTGATTTCGACGAAGTCCTTGGTGCTGGCCTTGTTCAGGCGCATCAGGCCGCGGGTGACGTCGTCCATGGAATGCTTGCCGTCGGTGCGCAGGCGAATTTCCTTGTCCAGGTCCTGCAGCAGCAGCACGGCACGGGCGGTGACGGCGCCGCTGGCGCGCTCGCCGCGCAGGCTGTCGACCTTGTCGCTCCACTGGCGCAGCTGCTTGCGGATGGCCTCGTAACGGTCATCGCCCATGCCACCGGCGCGGCGCATCAGCTCGATGGCGTAGTACTCGGCGATGCCTTCGCTTATCCAGTCACTGCGGTCGGTGTCCTTGATCCGGCTGAGGACGTGGACCAGTTCGTGCACCAGGGAACTGGTGCCGTTTTCGCTCACCAGTGGCCGGGCCGAATGCATGAAGAAGGAATTGGGGGCGGACAGGCCGCCGCGCCACATGGGGTCCTTGGCGCCGACTATCAGCAGCTTGTCCGGCTCCCGCGGGAAGACCTCCTGGGCATGGGGCCAGACGAAGGTCAGCAGGGTGAGGATGTCCATGCGGCGCATCTCTTCGCCCACCGGCGCGCTGACGGTGACGCCGGTCTTGCCCAGGGTGGCGCGGCGGCTGCCCAGCTTGCCGGCGAGGATCCAGCCGGTGGGACGGTCGAACAGGCGCTCGGGGTTGTCGATGCGGAAACGGTTCTTGCCGACCCGCGGCCAGCCGGTTTCCACCGCTTGCCAGCCCTTGGGCAGGTCGAACTCCAGGCGCGAGACCAGTTCGGTGCCGTCCACCAGGTCGAGGCGCGCGCTCGGCACCAGGTCATCGCCACGCAGCAGCGCCCAGTCGGGGGTCATGCGCGCATCGAAACGGCCGTCACCGCGCGGATGGCTGACCCGCACCTTGTAGCTCAGGCTGGCCTTGCCGTTGCCGGGCGTCCAGGTGCCGTGGGCCGGGTCGTCCTGCTTCCAGTCGCCGCTGGCCTTGAAATCGCTGTAGTAACCCTTGTTGCCCAGGTCGAAACGCAGGCTGCGCACCGCCTCGCCCTTCTCCAGCAGCAGGCTGACTTCGGCCTGGTCGCTCTCGGGCAGGAAGCGCACCTGGTAGTCGAGATCGACCCGCTTGGCCGCCCACAGCGGGGCGCTCAGGGTCAGCAGGAGGGAGGACAGCAGAAGCTGGGAACGGGCGGACATCGAGGATGGCTTCCTTGGTGGATATGACGGTCAGTCCCTGAGACTCGAAAGGCGGCGGTTTGATCCCTGCCCGGGCTCAGCCCGCGCGAAAAATCAGGTAGTCCTCCCAATCGTCCTCGGCCACGCTGTTTTCACTGAGCATGCGCCCGGACTGGGAGATACCGGCCTTGTGCACCGCTTCGGGGTCGTTGCAGACCAGGTGGTGCCAGGGCGGCAGGTCCTTGCCCTCGGCCACCAGGCGATAGCCGCAGGTGGGCGGCAGCCAGGCGAACTCGTCGGCCTGGGCCGGGGTGAGCTGGATGCAGTCGGCAACGAACTGGCGGCGGTTGGCGTAGTCGGTGCAGCGGCAGGTCTTGAGGTCCAGCAGCTTGCAGGCGATGCGCGTGTAATAGACGCTGCCGTCGTCCTCGTCTTCGAGCTTCTGCAGGCAGCAGAGGCCGCAGCCGTCGCAGAGGGATTCCCATTCCTCCTGATCGAGCTGTGCGAGGGTCTTGCGCTTCCAGAAGGGTTCGACTTTGGCGGCCATGGCGTACGGGGGAGATTTGCGGGGCGGGTAGTCTAGTCGTGTCGAAGGTGTCGGCCAAGCATAGCTGACGCACGGCGACTCAATAGCCGCGCTGGAAATCCACCCGGCCACGCAAGGGTTCGCCCGAGCGATGGCGATTCAGGTTGTCGAGGAAGAGCGCGGCCATGGAAGCGGGCAGCGTCGGGGCCGAGCTGTGGCCGGTGATCTGCAGGTTGGGCGCGCTCCAGAACGGGTGCCAGGCGGGCAGCGGCTCTTCGCGGCAGACATCGATCACCGCGCTGGCCAACTGGCCGGCCTCGAGTGCCGCCACCAGATCATGGTCCACCACCGCCACGCCGCGCCCGGCGTTGATGAACAGCGCTGTGCTGCGCATCCGCGCGAAGAACGCCGCGTCGTAGATATCGCGGGTGGTCGGGGTGTCCGGCAACAGGTTCACCACGCAGTCGGCCCAGGCGGCCTGCTCGGCCAGCGCGTCCATGCCGAAGACCCGCTCGAAGGGCTCCAGCGGCCGGGGCTCGCGGGCGATGCCATGGAGTTCGACGCCGAAGGGCTCGAGAAAGCCGGCCACGCTCTGGCCGATATCGCCGCTGCCGACGATCAGCACCCGCTTGCCTTCGAGGCTGCGCGGCAAGCGATTGTCCCAGCGCCGTTCGGCCTGCGCGGCGACGCGCGCGAGCAGCTGCCGCTGGTGGGCCAGCAGGTAGGTGAGCACGTACTCGGCCATCACCTGGCCGAAGATGCCCACGGCGCGGGTCAACTGGTAGTCATGGGGCAGGTCGCTGGCCAGCAGCGGGGTGATCCCGGCCCAGGTGGACTGCATCCACTCGGGCTTGCAGCCCTTGCGCAGGAGCTGCGCCATCAGGTCGGGCTCGCCCAGCCAGACCGGGCACTCCCGCGCGGCGTCCAGCAGGCGCCCCACCTCGCTGCCGCCGTGGAGCTGCAGGCCGGATTCGGTACGCAGCAGGTCGGCGTAGAGGGCGAACTCTTCCTCGGCGATCAGGATCTTCATCAGAGGGGGTCGTTCATCCGCAGCAGTTCTTCCGGCAGGTGCTCGATGTATTCGTCCTGGGCCGGCGGCATCTGCAGGTGGTAACCCTGCTTCTCGATGTTCTCCAGCACCTTGCCGATATCCTCGCGGGCCAGCTGGCGCTCGGGGCTGAGCACCAGGTCGAAGGTGTGCTGCGGGGCGCCGAAGGCGCTCAGCAGGCCCTCGGGCACACGGCTCAGGGCCTCGCGCTTGTCGACATAGAGGTACATCTCGTTCTTGCGCGGGCTTTTGTAGATGGAGCAGATACGTTTCATGGTCGGGCTCGTGGGGCATGCCGTGCCGGCCGGCACGGCGGGGTGGTTCATTGGCCGTCGGCGGCCAGGGTGTCCAGCAGGGCCTGGCCCATCAGCTCGCGGCGCCAGCCGCGCAAGCCTTCGGGCAGGCTGTAGGGGCCATTGGGGAAGCCAGTTTTGAGCAAGGCCTCCAGGTGCTTCTTGCGCAGCATCAGCTCGGGAGCCATCCCCAGGCGCTCGGCCTCGGCGTGGCCTACGGCGCGAAGCTTCTTCAACAGCGGCGCGGCCTCCGGCGGCAGCGGTTCGGGCAGCGTTTCGGGCCATTCGGCCGGCGGCGTCTCGGCGGCCTCGCGGATCAATTTAAGCAGGGTATTGCCGTCCTGGCGCACGGTGCGCGGATGCATGTCGTCGATTCGCGCCAGGGCCACCAGGTTGTCCGGCTGGAAGCGCGCCAGGGGCCAGAGGCTGTGTTCGCGCAGGATGCGGTTGCGCGGCTGGTCGCGCAGGCGCGCCTCGAGCTCGCGCCAGGCGCAGAGTTCGCGCAGCACGGCGAGCTGGGCGCGGGATAGTTTCCAGGCCAGCTTGGCTTCGCGGTAGAGCTCCTCGGGGGCGATTTCGCGGCGCAGGTTGGCCACCAGCTCGGCGCCGTCTTCCAGCACCCAGGAACGCTTGGGCTCGGTGAGGCGCGGCGCCAGGGCGGCATAGAGCTCGGCCAGGTGCTGCGCATCCTCGGCGGCGTAGCGCACCTGCATCTCGGTCAACGGGCGCTGCAGCCAGTCGGAGCGGGTCTCGTCCTTGGGCAGGTCGATATTGAGCACGGCCTGTACCAGGCGCGAATAGCCCATGGAATAGCCGATGCCCAGATAGCCGGCGGCCAGCTGGGTGTCCAGCAGCGGCTGCGGCAGCGCACCGGTCAGGC
>RCUL01000947.1_pt1 | contig 12124 bp, 10 predicted proteins | sample 2167521 | NCBI WGS metagenome assembly RCUL01 (sample SAMN09932745, study PRJNA488358) | compost metagenome | feature: garden; material: soil; isolation source: compost soil in acetic acid-enriched culture | place: Germany: Experimental Botanical Garden Goettingen | collected 2016-01-27 | reverse complement strand
ATGCGCTCTCCGTCGCGCTGGTAGAACACGCGCTTGCGCTCCTCCTTGCCGTCGTTCCAGTTCATCCAACGGTACTCGGCGACGTGCACCTCTCCAGCCTGCAGAGTCAAAGCTCCTTTGATGGCGTCGCCGATAATGTTGTTGACGTTGCGCCCGACCAGGTTGACGGAGGGTCCTCCGCTGGCCAGCAGAAAACCGCTGGTATCCACCACATATACGTACAGATCACCATCGGTGAACTCACCCTGCCGACTGAATAAGGCGAAGGCCGCGTCACCGTTCACCTTGTAGGTGGCCACGGCCTTGTTCAGCAGTCGCGTAGCGCGCTCCGTCTCCTGGGTGTAGTCCTCCCCTTCAAGGGCAAACGCGCTGCACACGGAAAAAAGGCCGAGCAGTAGAAGCACGACATTACGCCAGATAACCAACATAGGATGACCTCATACTCTCGATCCGCGTGATGCCATGGCCCGCCCTGTTTTCCTTACAGGTTGCGACCAATGATTTCCTTCATGATTTCCGATGTGCCGCCATAGATCCGCGCGACCCGGGCATCGACCCAAGCGCGGCTGATCTTGTACTCGCTCATGAACCCGTAACCGCCATGCAGCTGGAGGAATTCGTCGAGCAACTTGCCTTGCATTTCAGAGCCCAGCAGTTTGGCCATAGCGGCAGTATCTGCCGGTAGTTCGCCTCGCATCACCTTGGCCAGACAATCGTCGACGAAAACTCGCAGCATAGTCGCCTGGGCCTTCGCCTCGGCAAGTTTGAAACGTGTATTTTGAAAGTCCAGTACCGGCTTGCCGAATACCTTCCGCTCACGGGTATAGTCGATAGTTTCCTCGAGCAGCGTATGAATCGACTGCGCCGCGCGGATGGCGATGATCAGTCGCTCCCATGCCAACTGGTGGGTGAGGTACTTGAAACCCTGCCCCTCCTCGCCGAGACGGTTACTGACCGGCACCCGTACTTCGTCGAAGAACAGTTCGGCAGTGTCCTGCCCCTTGAGACCGATCTTTTCCAGAAGGCGCCCCTTGGAGAAACCCTTGCGGTCCTCTTCGATGCAGATCAGCGTCAACTCCTTCGCTGCCGGGTCAAGCTTGGTGGCCGTGACCATCAATCCCGCGTTGCCGCCGTTGGTAATGAAGGTCTTCTGTCCGGAAACAATGTAGTCATCCCCCTCGCGGCGCGCCAGGGTACGCATAGAGCGCAGGTCGCTGCCAATACCCGGTTCGCTCATGGCGATCACACCGATCAGCTCGCCGCTGACCATGCGTGGGAGCCACTTCTGCTTCTGCTCTTCACTACCATAGGCGACGATGTAGGGCGCAACGATTTCCGAGTGGGTGGTGAAGCCCACAGCCGTGGCATTAGCCCGAGCCAGCTCCTCGATCATCACGGCCGAGTGACCGAAGTCGCCTCCCGAACCGCCGTACTCCTCAGGCACGGTCGAACACAGCAGACCGAGTTCGCCTGCCTTGAGCCAGACATCTTTGGGCACGATGCCATTCTTTTCCCATTCGTGAAGGTACGGAACGATTTCGCGATCAACGAAACGCCGCGCCATCTCGCGGAACATGTTGTGGTCTTCTCGGAAAACGGCACGCATTGCTATCACTCCAAATTTAATCGTTTGTCTCAACGATCCAGATAATCGGGCTTGCGCTTATCAAGGAAGGCAGCGACCGCTTCGTGGTGGTCTTCCGTGTGATGAGCCAGCGACTGGTAGGCAGCTGACAGCTCGAGCAGCGAGTCCAGACGCATGTGCTGTCCTTCGCGCAGCAGGCGCTTGCACAAGCGCAAGGCATGCCCAGGATTACTGGCGATGTGTCGAGCGATGGAGTGTGCCTCGGCTTGCAGGCTCTCATGAGTGCAGACCTGCTCCACCAGCCCCCACTCCAGCGCCTTGGCGGCGTCAATGGCGTCGCCCGTGAAGGCCATCAGGCTAGCCTTGGGAATACCGATGATGCGCGGCAATAGCCAGGCACCGCCGTCGCCGGGCACGATCCCCAGGCGAACGAAGCTTTCGGCGAAAACTGCCGAGCTGGCGGCCAGACGGATGTCGCACATACATGCCAAGTCCAGACCGGCACCGATCGCAGGGCCGTTGACGGCGGCGATGACCGGAATATCCAGTTCGTACAGCGCAAGAGGGATGCGCTGGATACCATCGCGATAGGTGTCGCGCAGCTCGTACGGCGAGCCGGCGAAAATGCCAGCACGCTCGCGCATGTCCTTCACGTTGCCACCAGCACAAAATGCGCTGCCATTCCCGGTGAGCACCATCACTCGTGCCGTGCGATCACGGCGAAGATTGGCGCAAAGATCGACAAACTCCTGGATCTGTTCCGGTGAGGTCAGCGCATTGCGTGTTTCCGGATGGTTCATGCGTACGGTGACGATGCCACCATCACGCTCGATCTGCAGAAAGGGACTCATACGGTTTCCTCCGCGAGACTGGATAGAGGATGAGTCACATGGCTGGTCAGCAGCGGCCAGTAGCCTTCTCCACCGGCAGCACAAACCATCTGGCCGATTCGCTGGCTCCACAGACTTGCCGAGCCGAACTCGCTGCGCCAAGCCCACAGACGTCGCGAGAACAGGTGCAGCGTGTATTCCTGGGTGAAACCGATGGCGCCGTGCACCGAGTGAGCGATTGCAGCACCAACACTGGCGGCCTCCGCAGTACTGACCTTGGCCGCGGCGATAGCGAAGGTGGCGAATGCCGCATCCGACTCGGCGAAGGCGGCCTCCGCGGCAATACCTGCAGCCGCAGCCTGTTCGGCGAAAACCGCGAGCTGCTGCTGGATAGCCTGAAAGGCACCGATAGGACGACCGAACTGGGTGCGCTCGCTAGCGTAGCCGGACGTCATGTCCAGCAGGGCATGCAAGGCGCCGGCGATCTGCGCCGAACGGAGCAGCGCTCCGCCGAACAGCAGGACATTAGCCGGCAGCCCTTTCGGTAGCGGCGCGGAAGCCAGGACCTGAGCACCATTGAAGTGCAGGCTGTCACGCGGCTCACCAGCCACGCTCAGGCCGAGTGCCTGACTGGAAGCACTGGAACGCGCGAGCAGGACTACGCTGGGCGTTGCGCTGTCGCCGTCGGCAATGGCCACCAAGGTCTCGGCATGCCGGCCCCAGGGCACATCGTGCAGGTCCCCCTCCACCGTGCCGTTGCGCAGGCTGAGGCGGGCATCGGCGGCGAAGCTGAGAATGCCGGTTTGCGCTTCGAGGCCAGCCTGACCGAGCAGCCAGTTGGCCAGCAGCGCCTCGCCCAAGGGTACCGGCGCGGCGAAGCGTCCGGCAGCACGAGCGAGCACGTAGAGGTCAGCCCAACTCGCTTCGGCGCCGCCCAAGGCTTCCGGCACGGCAGCTAGAGTGAATCCGGACTGCTCCACTGCGGCCCAGAGTTCAGCAGGCCATTCGCCGCCTTCGCAACCGAGCAAGTATTCCGGCGTGGCAAGATCAGCGAGCAAGCGCTCAATGGTCGATTCGAATAGTTCTCGCATGATTATCTCAACCCCAGTCCGCGCGCAATAATGCCGCGCAGGATTTCGCGGGTGCCTCCGCGCAGTGAGAAAGATGGCGCCATCTGTGTCAGGTAGGCCAGAACCTGGGCATGCTCGCTTCCACCCTCCTGGCGAGGCTCAGCCTCGAGCAGCAGCTGTGCGACCTCGGGAACCTCCTGCTCGAACAGGTTGCCGAGATCTTTCACGCACGAGGCCGCCCAAGCCGGGTGTTCGCCGGCAGCCAGTTGTGAGGTCACTGCAAGCGACATGTTGCGCAAGGTCAGCAACTTTGCAGTAAGCCGCCCGATTTCGCGGCTCTGCAAGGCGTCCGGCTTTGTCCCCACCGAGTCGATCAGAGTCTTGATCAGCGCGATGCAACTCAGGAAACGTTCCGGGCCACTGCGCTCGAAGGCCAGTTCGGCTGTCACTTGGTCCCAACCCTTGCCTTCGGTACCAATCAGCGCATCGGCCTCGAGCTGGACATTGTCGAAGAACACTTCGTTGAAATGCTCGCCACCGGCCAGATCACGGATCGGCCGGATGGTTATACCCGGCAGGCGCAGATCGACGATGAACTGTGACATGCCCTCATGGCGCGCCGCCTCTTTTTCGCCGGTGCGAACTAGGGCGATCATGAAGTGCGAGTGCTGCGCATTGGTGGTCCAAACTTTCTGCCCGTTAAGCAGCCAACCGGCATCGTTGCGTGTGGCCGATGTCTTGATCGAGGCCAGGTCGGAACCGGAGTTCGGCTCGCTCATCCCAATGCAGAAGTAACTATCGCCACGGCAAATTGGCGGTAGATAGCGTTCGCGCTGCGCTTCGGTGCCGAAACGATTGATCAGCGGCCCACTCTGCCGGTCGGCAATCCAGTGGGCAGATACCGGTGCGCCGGCAGCCAGAAGCTCCTCGATGATCACGTAACGGGCGAAAGGTCCCGCCGCCGCTCCGCCGTATTGCTCCGGCAACGCCATACCGACCCAGCCCTGGGCGCCCAACTTGCGGCTGAAGGCCGCATCGAAGCCCATCCATGACTGCGCACGGGCTGTCGCCGGGTAGTCGGCAAGATTATTGCGCAAGAACTCCCGCACCTCGTGACGAAGTGACTCCGCCTCTGGGGGAATTCTGCTGTAAGTGAACTGAGTGATAGACATGTGCGCTCTCAAAACTGGACACTTGGCCGTTCACCATACGGTGATCAGGCAGGCCGAGATTGCCTGCCCTCCCACCGCCGAGCGACGGGAGGGCGCTCCACAAGACCTTAAAGAGCAGTTGCGGCATCCGCCTTCTCGAACATCGAATTGATGTCGCCCGAGGTAACTGGCTTGCCATCGTTGCGCCCGTGGTCGGCACCTCCGAGACCGAGAGCAGGCTCAGTCTTGACGTGGGCAGCCTTGGCACGCAACGCGCCTACAGTGCAGTTCTCGCGACCGAGAATGGCGAACGGATCGTAGGAAAACTCGCGCATGGCGTTGAGGTGAGTAACCTTGTCGATGGTTTCCTTCGACAGGTGCTGCAGCCCTTCCCATGCAGTTTCCGGCGAGTTCGGCCAAGTGCAGTCGGAGTGCGGGTAATCGCTTTCCCAGGTAACCATGTCTTCATTCATGAACTTCAGGTTCTGCAGACCGAAGTTGTCTTCGATGAAGCAGGTGATAATGTGCTTCTTGAAGATATCGCTGGGCATCTTCCCGTCGAAGTTCGAGTTGGTCCAGGCGTTGTGGTGACGGTGGGTGAAATCGGCACGTTCCAACAGGTAGGGAATCCAGCCGATACTGCCTTCGGACAGAGCCATGCGCAGATTGGGGAACTTCTTCCACATAGGCGCCCAGATCCAGTCGGCCGCTGAGTTGGCGATGGAGATCGGCATGGAGGTGATCCAGGCATCAATCGGCGACAGGTCGGAGGCATGACTCGCCTTTACACCAGTACCGATATGGCAGCAGATCACCACATTGTTATCGGCGCAGGCTTTCCACAGTGGATCCCAATAATCGCTGTGGATCGACGGATAACCATGAACAGCCGGATTGTCAGACAGCGACAGCGCATGTACGCCCAGCTTGGCCATGCGCACAACCTCAGCGGCGGCGGCCTGCATGTCCCACCAAGGGACCAGCATCAGCGGAATGAAGCGACCCGGCGCGGCATTGCACCAGTCGTGCAGATGCCAGTCGTTGTAGGCCTGAATGGCGGCGAGGGAAACCGCGCGATCGGTATGAACCTGGAAGCGCTGACCTGCAAAACCGGGGAAGGTCGGGAAGCACAGTGAGCCGAGCACGCCATTGGCGTTCATGTCGTCGACACGGTCGCTAATGTTCCAGGTGCCACGGCGCATCTGGTCATAACCCAGCGGTTCCATACCGTACTCTTCCTTGGGGCGACCAACTACCGAGTTTAAGCCCATGTAGCCGGTGGCTTGCTCCTCGAAAACCCACACATCACGGTCGCCACGCTTGACGACGTGGGGCTCGCGCCCCTTGAAACGGGCAGGCATGTGACGAGCAAAGGCATTTGGCGGCTCGATCGCGTGGTCATCAACGCTGACGAGAATCAGATCTTCAACCTTCATTGTTGTTTTCCCCTTCGCTACGGGTTTTTTGATGTGCTTTGATCATAGAGCACGCTAGGCACAAATTAAACATATTTTTTAAATATGTTTAACTGCGTGAAAATTCAGGCATTGCAGCAAGCAACTAAATGCGCCCGGCTTGCGGCGACGCTGGGCAACCATGCGCTGCAAGGCGGCTGAATCGGTCAGTACAACCCACCCTTGATCCAGCCCTCCTTGCAGCGCGAACTGCGGCAACCTCAGTCCCAGATCACATGCACATGGTGCGGGCCGCGCAGCTGCGCGCCGGTGATCTCGGGTGCCGGCTTGCTCGGGTCAAGGCGGATGTTCGGCATCAGGTCGAGGATCGCATTGAGCGCACATTGCATTTCTGTCTTGGCAACAAACTGACCAATACACATGTGCGGACCGAAGCCGAAACCAAAGGACGGCCGCAGGCGCCTGTCGATATCGAACACGTCGGCATTTTCAAAGACATCCTCGTCGCGATTGGCCGAGGTGACGATGCACGAGACCATGGCACCCTTCGGAATCGCTACCCCGCGAATCTCCATGTCCTTGGCCGCCTGGCGCACCTTGAAGGTAGCCACCGGCTCAAAGCGCACAGCTTCGTCGATGGCCTTGGGCACCAGGTTGCGGTCTTGGCGAACACGCTCAAGTAAATCCGGTCGCTCCAGCAGCAAGGTCATGAGCGTGCCGAAGGTGCGGGTAGTGGTTTCGCCAGCGGCCGGTAGAAGCGAGCGCACGAAGGTAGTGATCTCGTGATCGTCCAGCGAACGACCTTCGTATTCCGCGTTGATCAACCGACAGATCAGGTCATCGCCCACCGCACCCTCGGCGCGACGCTGCTCCACAACCTTCTTGACCACGCCATACAGGGCTTTCGCTGCCTCCATCGCTGCACCACGCGCGGCGGCAGCCTTCTCAGGATCGACCTGCGGACCAGCCAGGATAGCCAGCGCCCATGCTGCATACTGCTCGATCTCTTCAGGACGATCCTCCGGAAATCCAATCAGCGAATAGATCACCCGGATCGGAAAATAGAGGGCAAATTCCATGAGATCCGCACTCTTGCGGGCCACCATGGGCTTCAGATATTCCTCGCGAATCACCCGATCAATCCTGGTTTCCTTCCAGCGATTGACCGTTTCAGGCATGAACACCGGCTGCAGCAAATTACGGATGCTCTTGTGCGCATCGCCGTCCATGGCGGTCAGAATCAGGCCGTCAAAGAACGCACCCAAGCCCTCAGCGATGAAGCCGCTGGTGAAATTGGTGCTATCGCGCATGACGGCCATCACGTCGGCGTGCTTGAAGAGGGTGAAGGTCGGCCGATTGGGATCAATACCGGCAATCGACGGCACGCCCAGGCGCTCCATGAAGTTATCTTGCAGAACAGGAGATTTCTCGCGCATCTCGCGATACACGGCGTGCAAATCGATATCGGTGCCACGGTAATTGTTCGCAACGTTGGCGAACACCTGCTCCAGGTTGCTCTCAGTTTGGGCGGACATAGACGTCTCCATTTTTATTGTGTCTGGTCGGAGACGCAGCCTTACCGAGGCCTGCGTCTTATGAGACATCTTAGCCATGACCGAGATATTATTGAACAGTTTTTTACATTATGATCAACAATATTGAGGAGCTTAGAGAGCAAACAGGCACAAGAAGGAGCATTAATAGGCCTGCTGGACATAAGTCATGCGTCCACCCGCCAGCATTAGGGCGCAGTACATGTTGATTTCCACCACCTGAGCCTGGGTGAAGAACTCCGCCAACCGTGCATAGTGGCTATCGTCGATGGCCATGTAGTCACCCGCAAACAGCTCAGCGAAACGCAGGGCCGCCTGCTCGGCAGGGGTGAAGTGCTCGCTGTCGGTCGACAGGCAAGCGATGTCTTCCTCGCTGACCTCCTCGGACTTGCGCGCCAACTGGCAGGCCTGGCAAGTGGTGATGCTGGCGACCTTCAGCCGAAGCAGCTCGCGCAGCCGTTCCCCCAAGAGGCTGTCCCGGTGGAAGCTGCCCATGAGCTCCAGCCAGGCCTGAGCGATAGGGGGGCGGTTCGCCCAAACTTGGATCGGTCTGGGCGAACTGAGCATACGGTTTTCCAATCCGCGCACGACGGACTCACGCAGCTCGTCCGTCATCTCGTCCAGCGGAACCATGGCAATCCGAGACATGCCCTCTCCTTCAGTCGAGTCGCTCGATGAGCGTCGCTGTACCCATGCCGCCAGCGCAGCAGATCGCCTGCAGGCCATAACGCCCGCCCCTTCGCTCAAGCTCATTGAGCAACGTGGTCATCAGGCGCGCACCACTGGCTCCGAGTGGATGACCGAGCGCGATAGCGCCTCCATTTACGTTCAGACGCTCATGCGAGACGCCTGTCTCGCGCATCCACATTAGCGGCACCGATGCGAATGCCTCGTTGACCTCGAACAGATCAATGTCATCCAGCGTCAGCCCAGCCTTGGCCAGAACCTTGTGGGTGGCAGCGACCGGCCCGGTCAGCATTAGCGTCGGATCAGCACCAACTGTGGTAAACGCCCGAATACGCGCCCGCGCCTTGAGCCCCAAGCGCTGCGCCGTCTCCATTGACATCAGCAGCAGCGCCGCAGCGCCGTCGGAAATCTGCGAAGAGTTTCCCGCGGTGACGCGGCCATCTTCCAGGCGGAAACTGGTTTTCAGTGTTGACAATTTTTCCCGAGATGTATCGCGGCGAATGGTCTCGTCGACCAGAAGATCCGCAACGGGCTCACTCAGGCCGCGCTCACGCAGGGCCTGGACCGGAACAGGCACCAACTGGCTGTCGAAATAACCCGCGTCGGCAGCCAACGCTGCCCGTTGATGGCTGGCAAAGGCATAGTCGTCGAGCTCCTCGCGAGTGATCGACCATTTGTCAGAGATCCGTTCGGCAGCCTCACCCTGACTGGTCAGCTCATAGCGTTCCGCCGCCATCCAGCCAAAGGCTTCGCCGTGGATCTCGCGATTGCTGCCCATGGGTACCCGGCTCATGTTCTCAGCGCCACCAGCTACGACGATATCCGCCACACCAGCGGCAATCATGCCCGCGGCAACATGCACGGCAACTTCACCGGAGCCGCACTTGCGGTCAATGGTGAGACCTGGAACGGTCACTGGCCAGCCCGCCCCCAGCAGTGCGGTGCGGGCAATGTTAGCCGATTGCTCTCCGATCTGAGTCACACACCCGAAGATCACATCGTCCACCTGCGCGGCCGAGAGATCGACACGCTCGAGCAGCGCATTGAGCACAAGCGAACCCAAATGATCCGCACGCACCCCTGCCAAGCTGCCGCGGAAGCGGCCTACAGGCGTGCGGACCGCATCCACAATGACGATATCCTTCATAGCGCACTCGCCTTGAGGCCGGAGTTCGGCACCTGCTTGCCTTCTTCGTAGCGATAGACGCCATGGCCAGTCTTACGACCCAGGCGACCAGCGGCAACCATCTTGATGATCAGCGGGCACGGACGGAACTTCTCACCGAGGGTCTGATGCAAATATTTGAGCACCGACAGACGGGTATCCCAGCCAGTCAGATCTCCAAGCTCAAGCGGTCCCATCGGGTGGTTGAAGCCTAGACGCAGAGCGGTGTCGATATCTTCCGCACTGGCAGTGCCTTCCTGCAGCATGTACATGGCTTCGTTGCCAAGCAACGCTGACATCCGACTGGTGGTCAGACCGGGCGACTCGTTCACCACGATCGAGGTCTTGCCCATCGCGTCGCACAATGCCCGCGTGCGTACCACTGTCTCGTCGGTCGTAGCCAGGCCACGGACCATCTCGACCAACTTCATTTTGTGCACCGGATTGAAGAAGTGCATGCCAATGACACGTTCGGGATGGTTCAGCGAGGCAGCGATTTCGGTCACGCTCAACGCCGACGTATTGGTCGCGATGATCGCATCGGCAGCCAACAGCGGTTCCGCTTGGGTAACCACCGCCTTCTTGACCGCCAGTTGCTCGGAGACGGTCTCCACCAGGCAGTTGGCACCCAGAGCAGCCTCGGCCAAATCGCTGCATGTGATCAGACGTGCCAGCGATGCCTGCGCAGATGCCTCAGAAACTTTCCCGAGCTTCACGCCATCATTGAGAATTTTCTCGATACTTGTCTTAGCACGTGCCAAGGAGTCGGCATTAGTGTCCACCAGCCAGGTAGTGAATCCAGAGCTGGCGAAACCATGCGCAATGCCGGTACCCATCAGGCCGGCACCAACAACTACGATTTTTTCTTCTTTATTTATTGTCATGTTCGCTTTCCATTAGACGCTGGACTTTTCGCTAACGACATTACGCAAGGTGCCAATGCCCTCGACCGTTGCTTCAACGACATCCCCCGGGTTGAGGAACCGCCCTGTTCCCAACCCCACCCCAGCGGGTGAGCCAGTAAAAAGAATGTCCCCACATCCGAAACTGGAGCGCTGCTGCACGAAACGGATCAACTGGCCAACATCCCAGGTCATCTCGGATGTGGATCCATCCTGGCGGATCTCGTCATTGACCTTAAGGGTCAGGCGCAGCGCGGGAGAGCCAGCCGGGAACTCGTCCTTAGTAACGATCCACGGCCCCACTCCCGTCGTGCGGTCCTGACTCTTGGCCGCGAACAAGTCCATGCCGATACCCGCAGGACCGCTACGCTGCAGATCGCGCGCACTGACATCATTGCCAACGGTGTAGCCCAGCACGCAGGCCAGCGGATCTTCAAGATCAACATCAGCGCTGCCGATCACCGCGACTAGTTCCACCTCATGATCGAGCTCATCAGTGAGCGGCGGATATCGAATCGGATCGCGCGCGCCAATCAGCGCACCGTAGGCCTTCAGAAAGGCTATCGGCTGTGGGGGGGCAGCAAGACCGAAATCATCGGCCAGATGCTTGGCATAATTGGCACCCGCAACCACAACCCGGCACTGCGGCTCTATCGGCGGAAGCAGCCGCACCGCTGACAAGGACAGCGAGACCGGCGACAGCCGCAACGCACTGATACCATCGCCTCTGGCAACCGCGGGAGCCCAACTGGAGAACTCCCCCTCGATGGGGTGCACTTCATTGCGCGCTGGATCCACCACCGCCCAGAACGAACCGGTGGCATGGTAGGAGCAACGAGCAAGTTTCATCAGACACCAACCTTGCCGACCTTCGCCGGATCGAGATGCAGCAGTTCACAGGCGTTCTTCCAGCGAATCTTCTGCAGATCCTCATCCGACAGGCGGAGCCCATCGGTCAGGTCATGGCGGACGGCATCGCTACCACCAAAGTTGGACCCGTAGAGCACACGATCCGCTCCGATAACATCGACCATTGCCTGGCGCATGGGCAGCTCGTGCAGCTCTACGTCGAAATAGAAGTTGGGCAGATAGTCCAAGACTGGCTTTTTGTTATGGTAAACATCGAGGTTAGGGTTGGTCTGGGCCAGACGCCCCAACTGGTAAGGAACGAATCCCCCGCCGTGGGTGATATAAACTTTCAGATTCGGGAATCGATCCAGCACACCACCATTGATCAGGTACCAGAAGCACTTTGTTTCGTCATAGTTCATACCGACGATAGCGGTAGTTTCATAACGATCAGTATTGGCTTCTTTACCCCAGGTTACGGACTGGTTGTAACCGTGGACGAAGATCGGCAGATCGAGCTCACACAGTACCTCCCAGACCGGGTCCAGTTCCGGCGAATCAAACTCCATGCCGCCGAAGTTGGAACCACCGGCAACCAAACCTTTGGCACCCAATTCCGTACAGGCACGACGGATCTCCTTGGCGGCCTCATGCGGCACGTTCAGCGGTGCATGTGCCCAGAACATAAGACGATTGGGCGCAGCCGAGCAATAATCGGCCAGCACATCATTAACCTTGCGGGCGAAGGGAACGGCAAACTCGGCCTCGGTCCAGTACATGTAGCAGTGGCTCGGAACCGACAGAACCTGCGCATCCTGGCCAGCCGCATCCATCGCGGCAAGACGGTGACTCGGATCACGCCACTTTGCCATGTACTCTTCAACATTTAGCGTTTCACCGCGAGCGTGTGCCTCACG
>RCUL01000946.1_pt1 | contig 12131 bp, 9 predicted proteins | sample 2167521 | NCBI WGS metagenome assembly RCUL01 (sample SAMN09932745, study PRJNA488358) | compost metagenome | feature: garden; material: soil; isolation source: compost soil in acetic acid-enriched culture | place: Germany: Experimental Botanical Garden Goettingen | collected 2016-01-27 | reverse complement strand
GCATCAGGGTGCGCAGCAGGCTTTCCTTGGGCTTGTCCTTCTTCTTGGTGAAGGAGTCGGTTTCTTCCATGCCGCGACGCAGGTACATGGCAACCACCGCGCACAGCGCGCCGATCACGAAGGGTACGCGCCAGCCCCAGCTTTCCAGCTGCTCGGTGGTCAGGGTCTGCTGCAGGACGATCAGTACCGCCAGGGCGATGAGCTGGCCGGAGATCAGGGTCACGTACTGGAAGCTGGAGAAGAACCCGCGCTGTTCCTTGGTCGCCATCTCCGACAGGTAGGTGGCGGAGGTGCCGTACTCACCGCCGACCGAGAGGCCCTGCAGCAGACGGGCTACCACCAGCATCACGGGCGCGGCGACGCCAATGGTCTCGTAGCTGGGGGTCAGGGCGATGATCAGCGAGCCGAAGCACATCAGCAGGACCGAGGCCAGCAGTGCCGCCTTGCGTCCCTTGCGGTCGGCGTAGATACCCATCAGCCAGCCACCGATGGGGCGCATCAGGAAACCTACGGCGAAGATCGCGGCAGTGTTGAGCAACTGCGCCGTCATGTCGCCCTGGGGGAAGAAGGCCTTGGCGAAGTACAGCGAGAAGGCGGCGTATACGTACCAGTCGTACCACTCCACCAGGTTGCCGACCGAGCCACTGAAAATGGACTTGATGCGTTGCGATGTCGTGCGGGATGTTGCAGAGGCAGTCAGGGTGCTGGAGCTATCCATCATCTTTCCTCGACGCTTAGTTGTTGTTGTGGGCGCGGCTCTGGAGGCTGCGCTTGGGCATCAGGCACATAGCAGGAGCTGTGCCAGGGGAGGAAAGGCCCGGAACAGAGGGGTTACGGAGGAATCACGCAGGGGAATATGCGCGGAATCCTGCCGATGCTGGAAAGGCGATGAGCAAGATTCCGCCGATGGTCATGCGGTGCCACTTACCACGGGGCTAGCTGGGAATGGTGTGGGAGCGAATTCATTCGCGAAAGGACGGTGCAGCCGTCCTCCCAGGGCCCAGGGGCAGGTCTTCGACCTGCATCGCGATTGAAATCGCTCCCACAGTGAACCGGTGGAGCTGACCTCTTGTTGTCAGTCGTCCTCGCCCGGCAGGAACTCGCTGCGCGCCAGGCCGTGGCGCTGCATCTTCTCGTTGAGGGTGCGGCGCGGCAACTGCAGTAGGGTCATCACCGCCTTGATATCGCCCTGGCTGCGCGCCAGGGCCTGGCGCAGGCATTGCGCCTCGTAGGCTTCCATCAGTTCCGCCAGCGAGGGCTCGCCTTCGCCCCGTTCCGCCGCGCCTGTGGATAACCCCAGCACATGGCGCTCGGCGGCGTTGGCCAGCTCACGGACATTGCCCGGCCAGCCGTGGGCCAGCAACTGCGCCAGCCCGGCCGGAGTCAGGGAAGGCTGCGGCTTGCCCAGGCGCTCGCTGGCCTGCCGGGCGAAATGTTCGAACAGCAGCGGGATATCCTCGCGCCGTTCGCGCAGGGCCGGCAGTTGCAGCTCGGCCACGTTCAGCCGGTAGAGCAGGTCCTCGCGGAAGCGCCCGGCGCGCACCTCTTCGCGCAGGTCCGGCTTGGTGGCGGCCACCACGCGGATATCCACAGCGATGCTCTGGTTCGAGCCGAGGCGCTCCAGGCGCTGTTCCTGCAGGACGCGCAACAGCTTCACCTGCTGCGCCAGGGGCATGCTTTCGATCTCGTCGAGGAACAGGGTGCCGCCGTGGGCGTGCTCGATCTTGCCGATGCGCTTGCCCTGGGCGCCGGTGAAGGCGCCGCTCTCGTGACCGAACAGCTCGCTCTCGAAGAGGTTCTCCGGAATGGCCGCGCAGTTCAGCGCGACGAAGGGTTTTTCCGCGCGCGGGCCGAAGTCGTGCAGGCATCGCGCGACCATCTCCTTGCCGCTGCCGGTCTCCCCGCGCAGCAGGATGTTCACCGGGGTTCGGGCGAGCTCCAGGACCTGGCGACGCAAGTGCAGCATGGGCCGGGAAACGCCGAGCAGGCGGCCGTCGAGCTGGTCCTTGAGGTCGACCTGGACCCGCAGGCGGCGGTTCTCCTGCACCAGGCGGCGCTTTTCCAGGGCGCGGCGCAGGCTGTCCAGCAGCCGTTCGGCGGTGAAGGGCTTCTCGATGAAGTCGTAGGCGCCCAGGCGCATGGCCTCCACCGCCTGCGGCACGTCGCCGTGGCCGGTGACCATCAGGAAGGGCAGCTCGCGGTCGATGGCTTGCACGGCCTGGAGCAGGGCCATGCCATCCATGCCGGGCATGCGCAGGTCGCTGATGACCACGCCCGGGAAGTCGGCGTCGAGACGCTTCAGGCAGTCTTCGGCACTGGCTTCCACCCGCACCTCGAAGCCGGAAAGCTCCAGCCACTCGCGTACGGCTTCGCGGATTGCGGCTTCGTCATCGACGAAGATCACCTGGGCTGTCATGACTATTCCTCTCTGGCTTTGTCCACAGGCAGGCGCAGATTGAACACGGCGCCTTCGCCCTGGTTGGCGGCGGCAAGGCTACCACCCAGTTCATGGACGATGGCATAGGACACCGCCAGCCCGATTCCCAGGCCGGCACCGGCCGGCTTGGTGGTGAAGAAGGGATCGAAGACCCGCGGCAAGTCCTCTTCGGCGATGCCTCCGCCATTGTCGGCGACACTCAGCAGCCAGTGGTCGGCTTCTCTGCGCAAGGTTATCCACAAGTGGGGAGCCGGCTTGTCCGCCACGGCATCCAGGGCATTGCGCAGAAGGTTGACCAGCACCTGTTCCAGGCGGATGGCATCCCCGGAGACCCAGGCGGGCACGCTGAGCTCCTGGCTGATCTCCACGTTCGCATCGCGCAGGTTGGGCGCCAGCAATTGCAGGGATTTATCCACAACGCTGCCGAGCTCCAGGCATTCGCGCAGGCCGCCGGGGGTCTTGCGTGCATATGTCTTGAGGTGGCCGGTAAGGGCCGCCATCCGCTGCAGCAGCTCGTCATGCCGCGCAAGGGCCTTGCGCGCCTGCTCCAGCTGGCCGTTGTCGAGCATCAGCCGCAGGCTGGCCAGGTGCATCTGCAGGGCGGTCAGCGGCTGGTTGATTTCGTGGGCCAGGGCCGCCGACATCTGTCCCAGGGCGGCCAGTTTGGCGGCCTGGATCAGTCCGTCCTGGGCGGTGCGCAAGGCGGCGGTGCGTTGCTCGACCAATAGCTCCAGTTCCTCCCGGCTGCGCTGGCGAATGCGCGCCAGGCGCCAGCGCTGGTGCAGGAAGAGGGCGAGGAAGAACAGCGCCAGCCAGGCGCCGCCGGCGGCGAGGCTGGCATTGCGCGCGCTGCTGGCGGCCTCCTGCGGCGCGCGCAGCAGGTGCAATGTCCAGCCTTCGCTGGGCAGCGGCAGGTTTTCCCACAGGTAGTCGGCACGGCCATCCGGCCCCTCGACCCGGGCCAGCCTGCTGCCCTCGCCGAAGTCCTGCAGCGTGCTGTGGATAAGTGGCGCGAGAGGCTGTTTGTCGTACTGCCGGGTAGCGGCCATCTCGGCGCGGCCCTCGCCGGAAATCGGCTGCAGCTCGCGATAGCGCCAGCCCGGCTGGTTGGCGATGAACACCACGCCGCGGGCATCACTGACCAGGATGATGTCCGGCCGCTGACCCCATTCCTGCTCCAGCTCGGGGAATTCCAGCTTCACCACCATGGCGCCGATGAATTCGTCCCGATCGCCGCGCACCGCGCTGGCGAGGAAGTAGCCGGGAATGCCGCTGATCACGCCTACCGCATAGAAGCGGCCGCTGCCGTGGGCACGGGTTTCGCCGAAGTAGGGGCGGAAACCGTAGTTGTGGCCGACGTAGCTGGTGGGGGTGCGCCAGTTGCTGGCGGCAATGGCCAGGCCGTCGCGATCGAGCAGTTCGAGGGTGGTGGAACCGGCGGCGCGGTTCATCTGCTCCAGCTTGAGGTTGAGCTGCATCTGCTCGTTGTTATCCACAGGCCCCTGGAGGATGGCGCGCACTTCCGGATCCAGGGCCAGCACGGCGGGCAGGGCGCGGAAGCGATCGATCAGGGTGCGCAGGCTGCCGGCGTAGAGCGTCAGCTGCTCGCGGGCCTGCGCGCCTTCGTCGCGCAGGGCCTGGCGCTCGGCCTGCCGGCCGGCCAGGTGCATCGCCAGGAACAGCCCGGCGAGCAGCAGCAGGATCAGCAGGACGATGCGCAGGGAACGGGGAATCAAGGCGTGAAGTCCGTGTTCGAAGGCGTCGACGATAGCACGGCTGGGCCGAACCTCTGCTCCGCGGGGCTGGCAGCGGATACACTGCGCCCAGTCTTTTCGAGGCACGTTCGATGCAATTGATCCCCTGGTCCCATTCGACTTCCGCCGGTTTCACCCTGCGCGGCTGGCATAGCCCGGTCTCCGGCAAACCGCTGTTGCACTTCCTCCATGGCAACGGCTTCTGCGGCCGCACCTACACCCCTTTGCTACAAGCGCTGGCCGAGGATTTCGATCTCTGGCTGTGCGATATCCAGGGCCACGGCGACAGTGACCACGGTGGCCGCTTCCTCGGCTGGAACCGCAACGCCGAGCTGGCGGTGGAGGCTTTCGAGGCAGGGCGCGCGCCATTCGGCGAGGTGCCGCGCCTGGCCGTCGGACACAGTTTCGGCGGCGTGCTCAGCAGCCTGATCCTGGCCCGCCATCCACAGCTGTTCAGCCGCGCCGTGCTGCTCGATCCGGTGATCTTCACCCCGGCCATGGTGGGCGTGATGGCGTTCTCCGAAGTGCTGGGTCTGCACCGTCGCACCACCATGGCCAGCCGCGCGCGGGCCCGGCGCAACCACTGGGCCGACCACGAGGCGGCCTGGAAGGGCCTGCATGGCCGCGGCATCTTCAAGGGCTGGACCGAGGAGGCCTTGCAAGCCTATGTGGAGCACGCGATCAAGGTTGTGGATAACGGCGTCGAACTCAAGTGCCGGCCGAGCCGCGAGGCGGAGATCTTCAGTTCCTGTCCGAAACGCCTGTGGCCCTCGCTGGGGCGCATCGCCACCCCGACCCTGATCCTTCACGGGCAGCACAGCTACCCCTTCGTCGCCAAGTCGGTGGCGCGCCTGACCGCCCTGAACGGCCATGTCAGCGCCCAGGTGGTGGAAGGCGGGCACTGTTTCATGCAGGAGTTTCCCCAGGCCAGCGCCGAGCGCACGGCGGACTTCCTGCTGCGTCCGGCATGAGCGAGCCGCATCGCGAAGCCGTCTGGCAGACGGTTATCCACAGAATCGGGCTGTTGCGCGAAGGAGATTGACGATGCGGGCCTGGTTATCCACGCCGTTGGCTTAAAGAACCGGAGCGGGCTCAATCCACCCGGCGCTGCTCGTCCGGCTTCGGATGGTTGCGCCGCCACTCGGTCATCTGAATGACCTTGCCCTCATGCTGGGGCTGGGCCTGGAAGGGATGGGCTTCGAGGTCGATGCGACCGAGATGGTTGCCGAACATCTGGATGCTGCCGGTCAGGCGCTGCTCGCCGGTGACGGTGAATTCGAAATCGTAGATCCGCGCCAGGCGGCGGTTGCCCTTGCCGTCCCGCACCACGGCCAGGCGGCGGAACGCGACGTTGCCATCCAGCAGCTCCACATCGAGGCGCGCGCAGTGCTGCTTGGCCAGGGCCAGGGCGCGTTCGCGCACACCGTGGCCACGCCACAACCAGGCCGCGCCGGCGGCGAACAACATCAGCAGGAAAACGTCAGCCAGGCTCAGCATGATGACTCCGGAAACATAGGCCCAAGCTTAACCCATCCGCAGAGGATTTCAGCTGGCCAGTTCGACGCGGTTGCGTCCCTGCTGCTTGGCGCGATAGAGCGCCGCGTCGGCCGCGCCTTGCAACTGATGCAGGTCGTCGCCGGCGCTTACGCCGGCCAGGCCAATGCTCACGCTCACGCGCAGTGGGCCGCTGGGAGCCGCGATCTCCAGCCCTTCCAGGGCCAGGCGCAGACGCTCCAGCAAGTGACGGGCGGCGTCCATGTCGGTGTCCGGCAACAGGAAGAGGAATTCCTCGCCGCCGTAGCGCGCAAAAAGATCGGTGCGCCGCGCCTGTTGCTGGCAGAGGCGGCTGAACTGGCGCAGTACCTCGTCGCCCATCTGGTGGCCGTGCAGGTCGTTGATCGCCTTGAAGTGGTCCAGGTCGAGGAGCGCCAGGCACAGCGGTGAATTCTGGCGGCGTGCGCGCTGCAGTTCCTGCTCGGCGCGATCCTCGAACGCCCGGCGGTTGAGTGTGCCGGTCAGCGGGTCGGTGGTGGCCAGATGCAGAAGCTGCTGTTCCAGCGCCTTGCGATGGCCGACGTCGCGAATCTCCACCAGGCGCTGGCGGGAGTCGTCCAGGGCGGCGATGGCCAGCTCCGCCGGGAAGCTGCCGCCATCTCCGCGCAGCGCCTCGATATCGTGGGGGCGGCCATCTGCCTGCAGCAACAGCCTGGTCAGCAGTGGCGCTTCGGCCTCGGTCACCAGACGCTCCAGAGGCTGGCCGAGCAACTGCTCGCGGCGTTGCGCAAAGAGCCGTTCGAGCATGGGATTGGCATCGAGGATACGCCCGTCCTCCACCACCAGCATGCCGGCGTTGGCCACGCCCATCAGGCGCTCGAAGCGATGCGCGCTGGCTTCGGCCTCGCGGGCGTGGCGTTGGCTGTCCTGGAGAATGCGCCGCATGGTCAGCAGGGCGAGCCCCACCAGGGCGATGACCCAGAGCGGGATGCCGAAGTTGTAGGGCAGCAGGTAGCTGACCGAGCGGGTGACGTCGGCGTGCTCGATCTGCTGCAGCCAGTCGTGCAGGCCAATGGCGGCGCGCAGCAGGGTGACCAGGGCATAGCCCAGTAGCGTGACGGCGACGAACAGCCGGGCGCTGCGCAGCTCCGGCTCGCCACGCTCTGCCAGCAATACGCGGCAGGCCTGCAGGGGCAGTGCGCCGCCGATGGCGGCGTAGATGGCGATCAGCAACTCGCTGTTGATGGCGCTGAACCAGTGCCAGGTGTTCACCAACGCCATGGCGCCGGCGCTGGCGGGTACGGTCCAGTAAGGGGGACGCTGGCCGAGGAAGCGGAAGACGCCGAGCAGAAGGATGGCTTCGCCGGCCAGTTGCGTGGCGTTGCCCAGCACGTTGAGGACGCGGCTGCCGTTGGCCATGAAGCCCATGAAGAAGAGGATGCCGAGGATCAGCGTCCAGGTGCCCGCCATCCAGAACCCCGGGCCGCGGTAGGGGCGCGAGAAATACCAGAGTCCGGTGCAGGCGACGGCGCTGGCGAGCATCAGGTTGAGTCCCAGCAGCATGGGAGAGAAATACAGGCTTTCCATGGAGGGCCTCCCGGCCCGGCAAGCGACGGCGTGGATTCTGGCATCGCCATCAGTCCCTGTCTTGCTGCCGAACGGCGGGAAAAGCGGCGTATCCGGACCTGCGGCCTTCTGTCCCAGCGACTAGGCTTCTACCCAAGCAGGCGTCTGGCTAGCATAGGCGCCCCCTACCGACCGGCATGGAACCCTTCCTGTGATCCACGGCAGAGCACGACAGCGCGGCGCCTGGCTTGGCCTTCTGGCCATGCTGCTGGTGTTCGTCGGTCCGCTGGTCTCCCAGGCGCAGGCCATGGGGCAGGGCGGGGTGCCGCACTGGATGGGCGAACTGGCCTGTGCCGCCGAAGACGGCACATCGAGCCAGCAACCGGCCATACCCAGCCACGAACTGTCCTGGGCGAAGTGCGGCTACTGCACCCTGCTGTTCAACTCGCCCGCCTTGAGCCCGACCATGCTGCACGGGTTGGCCCTTGGCGACCTCGCCAGCCCGCAGGCGGCACCCGCGCTACAGGCCGGTCATGCCGCGCAGCCGATATTTCCCGGCGCCCTGACCCGCGCACCCCCCGCGCTTTCCTGATCCCACGCAATCTCCATGCGCATTCCGCCCAGCGCCGGCCCGTATCGCTGCGCGCGCGGACCATTGGCTCATCAGGGAGCACGACAATGTCCAAGAACACTGTCTCCTTCTACAACCTGGCGTGGCGCTGGCACTTCTATGCCGGGCTCTTCGTCATCCCGTTCATGATCATGCTGGCGGTCACCGGCAGCATCTACCTGTTCAAACCGCAGCTGGACAACCTGCTCTATGGCGACCTGATGCAGGTGCGTCCCAGCACCCAGGCGCTCACGGCCGACCAGCAGCTGGAAAAGGTCCGCCAGGCCTATCCACAGGCCGCCGTCAGTCAGTACCTGCCGCCGGTGGACGCCGAGCACAGCGCACAGTTCGTCGCCACTCTCGACGGCCGCAAGACCAACCTCTTCCTCGACCCCTACAGCGGCCAGGTGCTCGGCACCCAGGACGCGGAAAACAACCTGCAGGCCATCGCCCGCTCCTTGCACGGCACCCTGCTGATCGGCACCTTCGGCGACCGGCTGATCGAACTGGCCGCCGGCTGGGCCATTGTCCTGGTGGTCTCCGGACTCTACCTCTGGTGGCCGCGCGGCCAGTCCATGCGCGGCGTGTTCTGGCCGCGCCTGGCCAATCGGGGGCGCCTGTTCTGGCGCGACCTGCATGCGGTGACCGGCTTCTGGGGTTCGCTGCTGCTGCTGTTCATGCTGCTCACCGGCATGACCTGGACGGGTTTCTGGGGCGAGAAGTTCGCCGATGTCTGGAACCGTTTCCCGGCCGCCATGTGGAACGAGGTGCCCAAGTCCGACCAGCAGGCCCGCAGCCTTAACAGTGCCGCCGACCAGACCGTGGCCTGGGCTGTGGAAAACACGCCGTTGCCGGTGTCCGACCCGCATGCCGCGCACAAGGGCCACGGCACTTCGGGCATGGCCGCGAACGCCAGCCAGGTGAGCCTGCAGCAGGTCGTGGAAACGGCCCGTGAGCGCGGGGTGGTGCCGGGTTACAGCATCACCCTGCCGGTCGATGCGACGGGGGTCTTCAGTATCGCCGTGTTCGCCGACGACCCGCGCAACGACGCCACCCTCCACCTGGACCAGTACAGCGGCAAGGTGCTGGCCGACATCCGTTGGCAGGACTACGGCCTGGTGGCCAAAAGCGTGGAGATGGGCGTGGTGTTGCACGAGGGCAAGTTCTTCGGCCTGGCCAACCAGCTGCTGATGTTCGGCGTCTGCCTGCTGATCCTGCTCAGCGCCGTGAGCGGCCTGGTGATGTGGTGGAAGCGTCGCCCGCAGGGCAGCCTCGGTGTGCCGCCGCTGCGCCATGACCTGCCGTTGTGGAAAACCGCGGTGGTGATCATGATCGGCCTCGGCATCGCCTTCCCGCTGGTAGGCATGTCCCTGCTGGCGGTCTGGGCGCTGGACTGGCTGGTGCTGTCGCGCATCGGTGGCAGCAAGGTGGTTGCGGGCTAGCTCGCAAATGGAGAGCAATCGGCGCCTGCCGGGGGTAGGCGCCAGACAATCGAATGAATGGAGTTCCAACATGCGCAAGACATTGCTGGCCCTGGGGGCCCTGCTGAGCTGTACCGGCACCCTGGCCGCCCATGACTACAACCTCGGCTCGCTGCACATCGAACATCCCTGGGCCCTGGCGGTACCCGCGGTGTCGCCCAATGGCGCCGCCTACCTGGTTATCCACAACAAGGGCGAGCAGGCCGACACGCTGCTGGGTGCCGACACTGCCCGCGCCGGCAAGACCGAGATCCACGAGCACCTGCACAAGGACGGCCTGATGAAGATGCAGCAGGTCCAGGGCGGCCTGGCCATCCCCGCTGGCGGCGAAGTGCGCCTGGAGCAGGGCGGCTACCACCTGATGATGTTCGGCCTGAAGCAGCCGCTGAACGACGGCGACAAGTTCCCCCTGACCCTGCACTTCCAGAAGGCCGGCGACCTGGAAGTGGAGATCCATGTGCAGAAGCAGGCGCCGGCCGGCAACGGCGAGCACCAGCACTGAAGTTATTCACAAGCCGCTGCCGCGTCCTGGCCGGCTGACTGATTCCCTCTCCCTTCGCCTGTGCAGGGAGAGGGTTATCCACAATCGCCACTCGGCGGTCAGGTTTGCCGAGGGTTCTCGCCTCTTCTAGCCTCAACTCATCGCAAGGAGCACCCGCCGGCAGGAAGCCAGACTCCGCGATTCACGCGGCCTCGCATCATTCATCTGCCCCTTTGTTTCTTGACGATGCGCAGCATCGGGCCCAGGGCTTTGCGCATGCCGCGCAGCCCGGATGGTCCGCGCCCTGATGAGACAAAAGGAGAGGGAAGATGAACGCTTCAAGGACATTCCGCGTCGCCTGGTCGTTGCTGTTGTCGCTGCTCCTCGCCGGGCCGTTGCTTTCTTCCGAACAGGCACAGGCGGCCACCCCTGCCTGCGCTGCCAGCCAGAGCTGGATTACCAGCCCAAACCCACCCAGCGAGATACCCGAGGGCAGCAACGCCGACTTCTGCGACTTCTACCAGTTCGCCTGGCAATGGTTCTTCCAGTTGGTCAGCCCTTCGCAAAGCGACCCGACCGTGCGCAACTTCCAGGTCAACGCCAACTACCCGATCCTCCAGGCCACCGGCACCAACTCCTGCGACCCCGCCAGGCAGACCGAGGTGATGTTCGTTCGCCGGGAGAAATCCCCGGCCGCCGATACGCCTTTCACGCTACCTGACCGCACCGGCCAGGCCGGCGGCGGCGACACCATCTTCGATCAGGCCGGCAACGTGGTGTTCTACGAGATCCGCTTCAGCCAGAGCCTGTGCAATGTGCCGCAAATCCAGAGTGCGCTGAACTATCCAGCCGGCACCACTGAGCTGAAAACCGCCTGGCGCATCATCACCCAGGCCGAGCAGCCCAACTATTTCTGGATCGAAGCGAATGTGGACGGCGTGCCGGGCACCGAGCTGCTGGGCCTGATCGGTTTCCACATGGCCATCGCCACGGCCCTGCATCCGGAGTTCATCTGGGCCACCTTCGAGCACCGCAGCAATGTGCCGGATTGCAGCGACCCGGGCACTGCGCCGGCTGGCGGCTGGTCGTTCACCAGCGCCACCTGCGCTGTGGATAACCCGCCGTCGACCTGCAATATCAACAAGGCCGCGCCCAGTTCAAGCCTCACCGGCACCCCGTCGGAAATCTGCCGGGTGTACCCCGACGGCACCGACCCCTCGGACCATGAGGCCGCCGACAACGTCGCCGACATCGACAGCCTGAACAGCCAGTTGCAGGGCTTCCTGGCCGCGCTGCCCAGCGACAACCCGATGGCCGTGTGGCAGAACTACATGAACGTCGGCGCCATCTGGGAAAACGACGTCACCCAGCCTTCCTCCACCTTCTCCAATCAGCGTGGCTCCATGCGCCTGGCCAACTCGGTGATGGAGACCACCTTCCAGAATGTGGATCCGACCCAGTCCTTCATCTCCAACTGCTTCGGGTGCCACAACTTCAATGGCAGCGGGAAGAGCAACACCATTCCCTGGGCCTCGCTCAGCCACATCTTCGATGACGTGATGCAGGGCCAGTGCAGCTCGCCTGCCGACGTACAGGCCGGGCCCATCTTCGACAACACCCAGGCGGCCGAGGTCTGCCCGAAGGTCTGCAACAGCAAGGGTGGCTGGAACGGGAACTGGAAGACCACAGAACCGGGCACCATGTCCGTCTGCGGTTGTTGCGGTGGATAACCACAGGCTGCAGCGGCTGCGCAGAAACTGAGCAGCCTGGCGAAAGCCGCGCAAACTCTGGCCCGCAGCGTTGCCCGCACAGCTTGTCCACAGCCTGCTGCACAGATTTTGTGTGCAGCAGGCTGGCTATCTTGTTGAATTTGCTCAAGAAATGTTCAGAAGGCTGGAGCCTGCGATTTTGCTGGTGCCTAGCCATCCATGGACAATTTATCCACAAGGTCATCCACGAATATTGGGCACAAGGCGGGATATCCACGCCCAGGGGTTGTGGGTTACTTGGCTGGTCGTGGACGCCTGAATGATCTTTCGGGAATGAACCGGCTTTCACGGGAACACGGGGCGTCCAGCAATCTGGCCGCCCCAATGGTTGGATGAAAAATGATCGGTCTCCTGCAAGCCGCGGCTACCAAGGCCTGCAGCGGTGGCTGCACAGTTTATCCACAGTTGGCTACACAGATAATGTGTGGAAGTGCACTCTCAAGTGCTTGAAATAGAACGAAAAACGAACAAGCAGCAGAAAACCGCGCCCGCTCTTGCCTGCAGCCGTCGAACTACAGCTTATCCACAGGAGCGTCCAC
>RCUL01000945.1_pt1 | contig 12132 bp, 9 predicted proteins | sample 2167521 | NCBI WGS metagenome assembly RCUL01 (sample SAMN09932745, study PRJNA488358) | compost metagenome | feature: garden; material: soil; isolation source: compost soil in acetic acid-enriched culture | place: Germany: Experimental Botanical Garden Goettingen | collected 2016-01-27 | reverse complement strand
GCGCCAGCTTGGGCCAGTGGGTGAGCGCCACCGCCAGGATCACCCCGCGCATGCCGCCCCCCAGGGTAAAGCAGATGAGGATCAGCAGCAGCATATGGGGCAGCGCCAGCATGGCGTCGATCACGAGGCGCACCGCCGCATCGCATCTGGGGTGGATGAGCGACACGCTTGCCGCCACCATGGCCAGCAGGCCACTGCAGAGCGCCGTGCCTAGTCCCAACTCAAGACTGGTGAGGGTGCCCTGAAAGGCCCGCAACCAGAGATCCCGCCCCATCTGGTCGGTGCCGAACCAGTGGGCCAGCGAGGGGGGCTGCTGACGCGCCAGCAGATCCATAGGCACATCCTGATGAGAGAGGCTCCAGCCGTAAGCGGCCAGCAGCGCCAATCCGATCAGGGCAAAGCCTAGACGCAACATTGAGGGGAGCGGATTAAACAGCATGCTCGCCCTCCCAACCCCGATTGATACGCGCCAGCAGCAAACTGGCCACAGTGTTGCCAATAAAGACCAGCAGGGTGCAAAAAAGCACGATGCCCATCAGCAAGGGGATATCCCCCCGCAGCCCCGCATCCACAGTGGCCTGGCCGAGCCCCGGGTAGGAGAAGACCTTCTCCGCCAACAGGGATCCGCCAATCAACTCGCCCAGGGAGGCAAACTGCAGGCAGAGCGCAGGAGTCAGGGCGTGGCGCAGCACGTGAAAACGCAGCATGGGCCAACCGCCATCCCCCTGGGCGCGGGCGTAGCGGATAAAGTCGCTCGCCAGCACCTCGGCCACTCGCCCCCGGGTATGCAGGGCTATGTTGCCCACCCCGAGCAGTGCCAGCGTGGTCACCGGCAGCAGCAGATGGCGCGCCCGCAATGCCCAACCCGCTTCATCGGCAGCCAGCCCCGGCGTCCAGGCGCAGCAAACCGGTAGCAGCGGCCAGTGCACCGCAAACAGGGCGAGCAGCAAGAGGCCGACCCAGAAGGTGGGCAGGGAGGCGAGCAGGTAGGCAAAGCGGCAGATAAGGCGATCGGGCCAGCGGTTGAGATAGCGACCGGCGCAGAGCCCCAGCAAAATGCCGAAAAAGCCGGAGAGCAGCCAGGCGCCCGCCAGCAGCAGGAAGGAGGCAGCAAAGCGGCTGCCTATCACCTGAGCCACAGGGGCGTTATAGAGCATGGAGTAACCGAGATCCCCCTGCAGCACCTGACCGAACCAGTGCCAGTAGCGCAGCCACAGCGGCTGATCCAGCCCCCAGCGGGCGGCGATGCGGGCGTACTGCTCGGGCGGCACATGGAGCAGATCGTTGCCGATATAGGCCTTGATGGGATCTATGGGGGAGTAGCTCAGCAGCACAAAGGTGGCGACAGAGACCAGACACAAGAGCCCTGCCAGACGCAGCAGGGCTTTTAGCAACAGATAACCTGAATGACTCAAGGGCGAACTTAACGGCACGTCCACCGCCAATCCTGCAGGTTGTTGAGCAGGGACCAGCTACCGTGGATCTCCGGCGCCCCCTTGCCAAGGTCGATGCAGCGGTTGGCGAGATAGGTGTGCTGCACATTGAGCAGCCAGGCCCAGGCGGCATCCCCTTGCACCCCGGCGCCTGTCTTGCCATCCCACTCCACCTGCTGCCAGAAGGGCACGGCCGCCTGCCAGTTCGGGGCATCCAGCGCCTGCTTGAGGTGGCCATCCACCACAGGGTTGCTGTAGTAGCCAGGGTTGTAGAACTCCACGCCGCCGGAGCCGCTCTGGTAGTGGTGATAGAGCTCCATGGGATCCAGACTCCCCCACCCCATCAGCACCGGATTGGCGTGCATCTCGCGCTCCACCTGCTCCCAGCTGCCGGACTTGAGGCTCACCTCCAGACCTATGGGTTTGAGCATGGCCCGCACCGCTTCCGCCAAATCCCGGCGGGTGCTGTCGCCACTGGTGTACCAGAGGGTGAAGGCGGCGCGCAGATCGCCCTTGTGGCGAATACCGTCACTGCCCATCTTCCAGCCGGCCTCGTCGAGCAGATCGTTGGCATGGGCGGCATCGCCATCCTTGAAGGCGCTGGCCGGATTGTACCAGGGCAGCCCCTGCACCGCGCTGTAGGCGGGGATGGCGTGCCCTTCCAGCAGTTGATCGGCCAGCAGCTTGCGGTCGATGGCGTAGTTGATGGCACGGCGCACCGCCACGTCCGAGGTCACGTCATTGCCGATGGGATAACCCTTGGCATCCTTGCCGCCCGCTGACGGAATGGGGAAGACGATGCCACGGTTCTCCACGCTTGGCCGCACCCACAGCTTGAGGGTATCGGGCACTGTGGGTGCCAGCGACGGGGGGATGCGCACCAGATCGAGTTGGCTGCTCTGGGCGGCGGCATAGGCGCTCTCCTCGTCGATGAAGACGAATACCAGCCGCTTGAAGTCATTGTTGCCACCGGCGTAATAGGGGTTCGCCTCCACCACCAGTTGCTGACCAGGCAGGAAGCTCACCAGCCGGTAAGGGCCAGCGCCGACTGGCTTTTGGGCGTACGTCTTGGCGTTGTAATCGCGCTTTGACACTATCCCCAAGGAGCCCAGCACGTTGACGAAGGTGCTCTGGGGGGCGCTCAAGACGATGGCGACCTCGGTGGGCGACACCACTTCAGCCTTCACGAAATTGCCCATATCGATCTTGCCGCCGCCCCTGGCCGCGCTGTTGTAGGTAAAGGCCACATCTTCGGCGGTGAGCGGTGCGCCGTTGGAGAATTTCAAATCCGGCTTGAGGCGGATGAGCCACCCCTTGCCATCCTTGTTCGGGGTCACAGATTGGGTGAGCACATTCTGCCAACTGAGGTCTGCGTTCTGCTTGAGCAGCGGGCTGTGCAGCAGCAGGTAGCTGCCGTGACTCCAGCCCAGCAGGGGGTCAAACCCTTCGGTAGGCTCGGCGCCGATGGCGAGCTTGAGTTCGGCAGGAACCGGCTGGGCTGCCAGTGCCACATGAGAGAGTCCGCCCGAGAGCAGGGCCAGCAGGGTGGCCGCGACGACAGGCACACCCTTGCGGCGGCCATGGCATTGAATGGTCATAAGATTCCTTGTTCGTTTGTACCACTCACCTCGAAGAAAAACGCCAGACGAAGAAGCGAGTGAGGGGCCAAAACGGGCCCCTATTCTAAACTTGATTTCGCGTGAAACCTAGCGGCTATGCCGGTTGGCCACGACGGGCACCAAACAGCCGTCTGCGCCCCAGATCCACGCCGGCGGCGCCTTGCTGCACAGGCAAGGAGTGCAGCATCTTGAGGGTGCTGCTCACCAGCGAGCGCCCCTCCTCGGCAACAAGGTGCGGATCCAGCGGCGACATCAGGGAGCAGGCCAGCAACTGCCCCGTCTCGGGCAATTTGCCCACCATGAAGGTCATGTTGCCGCAGGGGAGCTGCAGGGCAAGCCGATCACTGCTGCTGCGTACGGGCCACAGTTGATCCGGCCCCGGCAGCACCACCAGACTCAGCATCCAGGGGGTGAGCACGCAACCGAGCCACTGCTCTTCAAACAGCACGCACTCGGCCTCGATGGGCATGGTGGCGTGATAGAAGGGCAACGCCTGCATCTCTTCGCGGGCGATCCGCTCATACTGGGCCACCAGCAGGGGCGCGGGATTGGTGGCAAAACCGATGAACTCCTGCACGCGTTCCTGCACGGCATCAGCCTCGCTCAAATGGGACTGCGCCATAGGCCCTCCTGCTCCTGTTTTGCCTTTTCCTGTTCGGAAAGCGGCGTTGCGGGGGCGCCGACGCTGGCCAGCAGGGTCAAGATCCTATCCTTCGCCTCCCCCATGGCCGCCGCCACCACCGGGGTGAGGCCAATGCGGGGCTCGAGTGATTCAGGCTCCACCCCTATCAGGGTGAGCCGCTTGGGGGATTCCCCCGTCATGTGCAGCGCCGAGAGCACGTCCGCCAGCCCCAGCTGATGGGGGGAGATCTTGCGGCCAAACAGGGTCGGGATCTCCTCGCCCTGCAGGGTCACCACAGTGCCCGGCGGGTTGCCGCTGCGCACCGCATCCGCCAGTATGATGTGGTCGCGACTGGCCATGGCTTCGAGCAGCTCCATGCCGGCGGTACCGCCGTCCAACAGCTCGATGCCGGGGGCGAAACGGTATTCGCGCCCCAGCGCCTCGACGAGACGCACCCCCACCGCCTCGTCACTCAGCAGCAGGTTGCCGACCCCCAGGATCAAGGTGTTCATCACAGCACCTTCACCTGGGTCACTTCGCCATTCTGGGTATCCACCACGTGCACAGCGCAGGACATGCAGGGGTCGAACGAGTGGATGGTGCGCACCACCTCCAGCGGTTTGGCGGGATCCGCCACCGGCGTGCCCACCAGCGCCTGCTCGTAGGGACCGGGTTCGTCGTTGAAGTTGCGCGGACCCGAGTTCCAGGTCGACGGCACCACCGCCTGATAGTTGGCGATCTTGCCCTCCTTGATGACGATCCAGTGGGAAAGCATGCCGCGCGGCGCCTCCTCGAAGCCCACCCCGCGAAACTCCTTGTCCGCCGGGATCTCGGCCTTGATGTAGGCGCTGAAATCCCCCTTGCCGATGTTGTCGACCAGCGCCTTCCACTGGTGCGCCAGGGTGTCTTTGAGCACACAGCAGCGCACCGCGCGGCCTATGATGCGGCCCATGGTGGAGTGCAGTTGTTCTGTCTTGATGGCAGAGCCGGTCAGCGCCTTGTAGATGCCGTTCAGCTGATCAAAATGCGTCACAGTCTCCGGGTGCTTGGCGGCGAGCTTCACCAGCAAGTCTGCGAGGGGCCCCACCTCCACCACCTTGCCGTAGAAGGTGGGGGATTTGACCCAGGAGTACTTGCCGTCATCCTGCCAGCCGGTGTAGTCGGGCTCGGTTTTGCCCTCCCAGGGCTTGAGGGGGGCATCATCCTTGTACCAGGCGTGCTTGTTGCTCTCGGCTATGCCATCCATCAGCCAGGCATCCTGATGACTCTCGATGGGGCGATAACCCGCCAGATCGCCGTTTTCGATGTAACCACCCGGCATCAGGAAGCTGCCACCCTTGGCATCGGTGGGAAGCTCGGGCACGCTCAGGTAATGCTTGGCTCCCTGCCCCAGGCTCAGCCACTCGGGATAGTGGGCGGCTATGATGGCGGCATCCACCTTGTAGACCTGCTCGATGAACTCGCCGAGCCGGTCGATGAAGCTCTTCACATAGAGCAGCCGCTCCAGGTTGAGCACGCTAGGCGCATCCAGGTTGATGGGGTTGGCTACCCCGCCTACCGCCAGGTTCTGGATGTGGGGCGTCTTGCCCCCCAGGATGGCGACGATGCGGTTGGCATCGCGCTGGCACTCCAGCGCCTGCAGGTAGTGGGCCACGGCGATGAGGTTCACCTCCGGGCTCAGCTTCATGGCCTTGTGACCCCAGTAACCGTTGGCAAAGATGCCGAGCTGGCCGCTCGCCACCAGGGCGCGGATCTTGTCCTGCACCTTGGTCAGCTCTTCGGCGCTGTTGAGGGACCAGGTGGACACCCCTTTGAGGATGTCCGCCGCCTTTTGCGGGTTGGCCTCAAGCGCCGCCGTGATGTCCACCCAGTCCAGCGCCGACAGCTGGTAGAAGTGGACTATGTGATCGTGGATGTTGTGGGCCGCGATGATGAGGTTGCGGATGAACTGGGCGTTGACCGGCACCTTGGCGCCGATGGCGTTCTCCACCGCCCGCACCGAGGCGATGGCGTGAATGGAGGTGCATACCCCGCAGATGCGCTGCACTATCATCCAGGCATCGCGCGGGTCGTTGCCCTTGACGATCTCCTCCATCCCGCGCCACATGGTGCCGGACGACCAGGCCTTGGTGACGACGCCGCCTTCGATTTCGCAGTCAATACGCAGGTGCCCCTCAATGCGGGTGATGGGGTCTATGGTGATACGTTGGCTCATACGTTGGCTTTCCCTCGGGCCTGATAATCTTGGTGAACACGTTCAAGTGATGGCAGTACCGGCAACAGCCGGATCAGCAGCAAATAGGCACACACCTCGATGGCGACGAAGCCCAGGGAGATCAGCACCTCCTCCGCGGAGGGGAAGTAGTGGTAGCCATTGCCGGGGTTGAAGGCGAGCAGGGAGTAATCCAGTCGCCAGAGGGCTGCGCCCAGCAGCATGCTGAGGGCCCCCAGGAACAACATGCGCGAATCCCGGCGGCTCTTGTCCCAGTGGAACACCAGCAGCGGGAAGATCATCAGCGCGATCTCGCTCCAGAACATCAAGGCGTAGCGATTCCACTCGGAGAGGTATTCCGACTTGTCATTGATGACGATCTCGGCAAAGCGCAGCGCCACAAACAGGATCAGGAAGATGTCGATCACCTGGGTCAGCTTGTAGAAGAGCGACTTCTCGTTGGGGCCCCGCCCCGCCAGTCCCGCCTGCACCAGAGATCCCTCAAACACCACGATGGAGAAGCCCATGATAAAGGCGGTCAGAAGCGAAAAGACCGGCAGCAGCTCGTAGCTTTGCCAGAGCGGATGGATCTTCTCCCCCGCGACGATCATCAAGGAGCCCATCGAGGATTGGTGCATGGTGGGCAGCAGGGCCCCCAGCGCCAGCACGAAGAACATGATCTTGTTGAGGCGAATGAGTGACGCCTTCCAGCCGAACTTCTCCAGCAGCACAGGGGCGAACTCCAGCGCCATGACCCCGATATAGATGGTCATGCAGACCGCCGTCTCGAACAGTACCGAGGAGGTGTTGAAGTGACCGGGTAGGTAGAAGTAGGGCAAATTCCAGTAACGCCCCACGTCTATGGTGATGGAGAGGCCACCCAGCGAGTAGCCGAACAGGCTCGCCAAGAGCGCAGGTCTGACCAAGGGGTGATACTCCCCCCGGTTGAACACATAGACCGCCCAGGCCAGCGCCCAGCCACCACAGGCGAAACCTGTGCCGATCAGCAGATCGAACGAGATCCAGAGCCCCCAGGGATAGCCGCCGTTGAGATCGGTGACCGAGCCCAGCCCGAAGAAGAGGCGCTTGAGAATAAGCATGCCGCACAGCACGGCGAAGGGGGCCAGCACCAGCACCGGCCAGCTGACCAGCTTGCCGCCGAGCGGATGCGCCTTGTGGTTACTCATGATCCTTGCCTCCCTTTGCCGAGCCCTGATCCTGGTGACTGTCCGGCCCATGACCCTCGTCATCATGGTGATCGTGACCGTTCTTCTTGCTATTGCGACGAATGAGCACCGAGAGCCCGGTCAGCACCACCATGGGCAGCACCATCCCCTTGTAGAGGGTGTGCTGGATATGCTCGGAGCGGGCACCGGAGGAGAGCTCCGGCAGATCGGGCATGTCGAGCTTGGTGTAGGGCACCCCGGCCAGCACCAGCACCTGGGTGCCGCCCCCCTCCTTCTCGCCATAGACGTAAGGCTGGTAACTCGGCACCTCGTGCAGATAAGGGTCGTTGGCCACCAGAGTCTGGCGGGGATAGGCGTATTCGCTGCCCGGCGTCGCCAGCAGGCGACGCTTGGCCTCGGCCATCAGCTCCTCGCGGGTACCAAAAATCACGGCGCCAGTCGGGCACACCTCGACACAGCCGGGCAACTTGCCCTGATCTATCCGTTCAAGCCCCTTCTGGTTGCAGAGCTCGCACTTGTGGATGGCCCCCAAGGGGTTGTCGTAGTCATATTTGGGCACATCGAAGGGGCAGCCCACCATGCAGTAGCGGCAGCCGGTGCAGACGCTCGGGTCGTAGTGAACTATGCCGGTCTTGGGATCTTTTTTAAGGGCCTGCACCGGGCAGACCGAGACGCAGTTGGGATCGACGCAGTGCATGCACTGCTTCTTGATGTAGGCGTAGCCATCCACCAGCTGATCCTTGTGCTCGCCAGTGCCGCTCTTCCACACCTGAATGATGTTGTTGGTGTAGGGGGTCAGCTTGTCGTTGGTGGACCAGGTCTGTGCTCCCTCTGGATTGGCCGGGTTGCCATTCAAACGCTGGCACTCCGCCACACAGGCCTGACAGCCTACGCAGAGGGTGGAGTCGTAGAGCATGCCGAGCGACCCGGGAATGGGCGGCTTGTTCTTGGCTGCCGCCAGTGCGGTGCCGGGGACGGCTGTGCCCGCCGCCAATGCACCGACGGAGGCGAATTTGAGGAAGTTGCGTCTGTTCACGGTCACTCCTCCCGTGATGGGTGCTGCCCGGCTTCGTGGCGCTTCTGCTGGCGACCGAGTTCACGCACCGTCATCAGACTCACCCCTACCAGCACCCCGAGGGCGCCACCGATAAGGCCCGTCGCGGTGGGCGAGGTATAGCCCCCCTCCTGGATCTTCACATCGGGTTTATCCACCCGCGGGGTCGGATTCTCCACCTTGGCGAGCTGGAAGATCCCCTTGCTAAAACCCACCCCCTGCTCGTTGCAGCCGTAGCAGGGGTGACCTATGCCCACCGGCCAGATGCCGCCGCCCACATCGCAGAACTCCAGAGTCGAGCAGTTGCCGTAGGTCTCGGGCCCCTTGCAGCCCAGATGGTAGAGACACCAGCCCTGACGGTGCCCTTCATCACCAAACTCCTTGGCAAAACGGCCCGCGTCGAAGTGCGGACGACGCTCGCAGTTCTCGTGGATCAGGCGCTCATAGGCAAACAGCGGACGCTTCTTGGCATCCAGCACCGGCAGCTTGCCGTAAGTGATGTAGTAAGCAACCGTGGTGAGGAAGTTGTGGGGATTGGGCGGGCAACCCGGGATATTGATGATGGGGGTGCCGATATTGCCGAGGGCCTCCTCCAGACTGACGGCGCCGGTGGGATTGCCACCACTGGCGGGCACACCGCCCCAGGCGGAGCAGGAGCCGATGGCGATGACCGCAGCCGCATCGGCGGCGGCGCGGCGAATATGATCGACGATGGGCTCACCGGCCACCATGCAGTAGACGCCACCATCTTTGAGCGGAATGGAGCCATCCACCACCAGCACATACTTGCCTTTATAGCGCTTGATGGCGTTGTGCTTGTTCTCTTCCGCCTGATGACCAAAGGCCGCCGAGAGCACCTCGTGGTACTCCAGCGAAATGGTATTGAGGATCAGGTTTTCTATGGTGGGGTGGGTGGCGCGCAGCAGTGACTCGGTGCAACCTGTACACTCCTGCGCCCCAATCCAGATCACCGGCGGCCGCTCCGGGCTGGTGAGCGCCGTGGCCATCTTGGCCACGGCATTCTGGCTTAATCCCAGGGTTGCGGCCATCCCGGCGCACAATTTCATAAAGTCACGGCGATTAATTCCATGAGCCGATAAAAAAGTATCCTCGACCATTCTTTTTATTCCCGTCAGTGAGCATTGTTTGACAAATGCTTAATGGCGGGAATGCTATTCCTACCCCTTCCCCCCCATGTTGATCTTTATCAAACAGAAACACATTACTTGCCCATGATATCGACATTGCGAAATAAAAAGCTATATATAACATGCACTTATTAAGCTCAATACGCAACCAGCCATACCCACAAAGTAGTATTTATTGGCGCATCGTGATTTAAATAAATATAAATTACGCCCTATTCAGAACATACGTTATGAAAAATGAAAGCGTTGTCACAGTATTTTCTATTTGATGCTGTTAATCGACCATTTAACCCCATGATCTCACCTTGGGATAAATAGCACGCCCTTGTTCCAGACCACCAGACTGCAGGAGAATCAATCAACAGATCGTGATTGGCAGAGTCAAGACGCCGGTTGAATGACAGAAATCATCGATGCTGATCGACAGGGAGGTTTTCCTGCATTTCGCAATCAGACATAACCCTTTCCGGGACATTCAACCACCCGTTGTGTGCATCAGACGCTATGGTGCACTCCATCTGCAATGCCTGTGCAAAACGCAGTAAACAAGGATGTCAAAATAGGCTGGTTATCACACCATGAGCATGGGCAAACGCTATACCTATAGCCATGGGGCTTGGCTCAGGGGCATTGCGGTGGAACCCGCCGTCACGGCAGTCCTTTTCCTCTGCCAATCCTGTTTTCATATGGGGTTTTCAGCCAGCAAAGAGGCTGAGCTCAGAGGATCCGTCATGGTGCCCTCATGACACCAAGCCCGAATCCCGGCACGCAGCAGCCTCCCCTTCCACCCTGGTGGCAAGGGGAGCCGGTGGCGGCCGGATGGCACATTTGTCGCACAGCAAGGTGGTCCCATCATGTCGCATCACAGGCCTGTCACCCCGCCCGATCCCCTCAGCCCTCCCCTGTCCGATCCCAGCAACTTCTCCCTGATCCTGGGGGGCCCCCTCTATCAGCTCTGGAGCCGGGCGCATCTTGGTGACATAGAGGCGCACATCAGGCGACGGATCCTCGTCCTGAGCGGGATCTGCTGGCTGCCCCTGTTGTTGCTGTGCGGGTGGGACGGCAGCCTGCTGCAAGGGGTGGCGGTGCCCTTTCTGCTGGACGTAGAGACCCATGTCCGCTTTCTCATCTGCGTCTCCTTGCTGGTGTTCGCCGAACTCGTCGTCCACCAGCGCATCCGGGGGATCGTCAGCCAGTTCATCGAACGGGGGTTGATCTCGCCGCTCTCCTTGCCACGCTTTCATGACGCCATTCGCAGCGCCATGATCTGGCGAAATTCGATCCCCGCGGAGGTCGGGCTCATCCTGCTGGTCCTCTCTATGGGGTACTTCATCCGGACCCACACCTTCGTCCTGGAGTCCTCGACCTGGTACGCCACCATGGAAGGGGGTAGCCCGACCCTGACCCTGCCCGGTTTCTGGTTTTTCTGGGTGAGCAACCCCATCATCCAGTTTCTGCTCCTGCGCTGGCTCTACCGGCTCCTGATCTGGACCCGCTTCCTCTGGCAGGTCTCCCGGATCCCCCTCTCCCTCATGCCGACCCATCCCGATCGCAACTGCGGCCTCGGCTTTCTCGGTGGCTCGGCCTACGCCTACTCGCCGCTGCTGACCGCTCTGGGGGCCCAGCTTGCCGGCTTTATCGCCAACCGGATCTTCTATGACGCCGCCGTGCTCACCGCCTACAAACCGGAGATCATTCTGCTCGCCGGCTTCGGCTTGCTGCTGGTGCTGGCGCCTCTGACGGTCTTTGCTCCCCATATTCTGGCGGCCAAGCGTCTGGGACTGCGGGAATACGGCGCCCTCGCCGCCGAGTACAGCCGCAGCTTCGAGCACCGCTGGCTGCGCACGGCGGACAGAGACGGGGAATCCCTGCTCGGCGCCTCGGATATCCAGTCCCTCGCCGATCTGGGTACTGCCTATGCCGTCATCAAGGAGGTCAGGCCCATGCCATTCAGTCGGGACATGTTCCTGCAACTGGTGCTCGCGACTGTGGTGCCCTTCCTGCCCCTGCTCCTCACCCTCTTCTCCTTCGAGACACTGCTCGACAGGCTGGTGGGGGTGATCTTCTGATGCAGATAGGGAAGGAAAAGTCGACCTGAGACGGACGGAATACCATCTCCGGCAAGGAGACACAGCCACCCTGCGCTGAAGCCGAGGAGATGACGATCCCAATAACAAAAAAGCCCGACCATCAGGTCGGCTTTGAATGTGGCGGTGGGCCCGGATTGACTCGCACCATCCCTGGCGCTCACCCTGTGGATAGCCTGCGACTTTCCAAGCGGGCTATCCTGCCCCCTTGTCGAACCAGGGTCCGAACCGAGCCGCCCCTCGCTGGGCATCAGGGAATGTGATAACCCCAGATGCAAAAAGCCCGACCATAAGGTCGGGCTTTCAATTTGGCGGTGAGGGAGGGATGATTCGCCACTGCGTGGCTCACCCCTTCGGGGCGGCCGTTGGCCGTTCATCGCAGCAAGCTGCTCTGCTCGAACCCGGCGAGGGTTCTCACCCTCCCTCTATGGGCATCAGGTTTGCGGTGCCCCCAGATGCAAAAAGCCCGACCATAAGGTCGGGCTTTCAATTTGGCGGTGAGGGAGGGATGATTCGCCACTGCGTGGCTCACCCCTTCGGGGCGGCCGTTGGCCGTTCATCGCAGCAAGCTGCTCTGCTCGAACCCGGCGAGGGTTCTCACCCTCCCTCTATGGGCATCAGGTTTGCGGTGCCCCCAGATGCAAAAAGCCCGACCATAAGGTCGGGCTTTCAATTTGGCGGTGAGGGAGGGATTCGAACCCTCGATACGTTGCCGTATACACACTTTCCAGGCGTGCTCCTTCAGCCACTCGGACACCTCACCAAATTTT
>RCUL01000943.1_pt1 | contig 12139 bp, 10 predicted proteins | sample 2167521 | NCBI WGS metagenome assembly RCUL01 (sample SAMN09932745, study PRJNA488358) | compost metagenome | feature: garden; material: soil; isolation source: compost soil in acetic acid-enriched culture | place: Germany: Experimental Botanical Garden Goettingen | collected 2016-01-27 | reverse complement strand
CTGCCAGGCGAGGCTCAGTTTTGCCTTCTTCATGTCTTTACCCTTTGTTCTAGTGGTCATGGGCACCCAACGGAAACGCTCGTAACAGAGCCGTTGGCTAGGTCACGAGCAGCAGATGCTTCCGTCCGGCGACTTCATGTAAGGACACCGCAGGCGAGCGACAGGGCGCTCGGGCCGGCGAAAAAGGCGGCAACTATTGCGATGGCAAAGGGGGAAATCTAATGCCGGAAGCGCATAGCCCATGCCGTTTGCGCATAATATTTCTGACCAAAACGGGAGGTTCGCAAGTGCTTGATTTACAACGTTCGGAATCCCGAACAAGGCCAAACCGCCATATTTAGGCAGATTTGGCAGGGTAAAAAGGACAGGGAAGATGGCTTGTTCGACAATCCGAATGGCTGAAATGCCGCTTGAACAAGCGCCAGGCTGATCGAAAAAAAATTGATGTACGGTCGAGACAAAATGTGTCTCGAAGAGGAAATCGCGCAGGGAAGAGACGTTTCCTACATGGCTCCTCGGAAGTCAGGTCTGGTCAGATGCCCCTATGGCACCGCCGACCTGAAACTTCCGATTCCGCCTTTCCTGACCCGGCCCATTGCTGGAGGCACTCCCTGTACCCCTAGGCCACTCCGATCCTGCAACAATCAGAACAGCCCGGCCCCTTGGTCATGTGCAGCCCCTCCTCGGGGCGGCGCATCATAGAAGGCTGAAATATAGAAAGGTTCAGCTTCTATTACGTGACAGTGCATGACCTTTCATCCGTACCGGGTGCAAACGCTCAGTACCAGTTCGGGTCACGCTTGAGCTGCTCCTGCAGCATCGCCTTCATGCCGTCATCCGGCTCACCCAGCCAGCGGTACTGCGCGTGGCGGGTGGGCGACTTGTCGTTCGGCAAACCTTCGGGTACCTCCACGAGCATCCCGTAGGCATCGTCCTTGTCCCAGCTGAACGCCACGATCAGGCGCTTGTAGGTGCAGTTGTCCTGGCCTTCGCACAAAGGGCCGACCAGGTACCGGTCGCCGTCTTCGGTAACGGCGGACATCTGCTGCTGGGCACTGCCGGTCAGATTGACCACCCAATCGGGCAGGCGTTCCTCGCCTTTGATCGTGTCCTGCCAGGTTTCCCGGTACTCCGGGTCCGAACCGAGCAGCTGGTCGACCCGGACCTGGCCGTCATTGGCCGCCATCGCCGCCGCGCTGCCACCCAGTAACAGGGCGGCAGCCAGGGCTGTCCAACGCTTCCTGCCCATCTTCAACCTCGTCCACGTCCAAAGAAGAAGGAGGCTACGAACAGCACCAGGAAGACAATGAACAGAATCTTCGCGATACCCGTGGCAGCGCCCGCGATACCACCGAAGCCCAGTACGGCGGCGACAATGGCGATGATGAGGAAAGTGATAGCCCAACTCAGCATGGTGGTTCTCCTTTCTTTATCGGAATCGGTCCGGCTGGCGGTCAGAACACCCAGCGGTCCCGGGGTACGACATTTTCCAGGGTGGCCGGTGAGGCAGTGGCCTGGCCGGTTGGCAGCGGGTCGGCGGCCTTTACCAAGGTGCTGGAACGGGTTGCCTGAATCTGCGTCAACAGGGCGGTCTGCGCCGCCACTTGCTCGGCCAGGCGCGCGGTCTGCCAGCTGTAATAGAAGAGGCCAGCGGCCAAGGTCAGCAACAGCGCCAGGCCGAGTGACAGCATCTGGCGCAGGGGCAGTGCGGCGTTCTGCAAGCGGTTGACGGATTGGCGGCTCATGCCGGCTCCTCCTGCTGTAATTCTTGTTCAAACCTGAACAGGTAATTGCAGCCTGCATGCCAGCCTTTCGCCTCAAACAAAATCCATTTAAATCATATAGTTATGTGAATTCCGCAAAATCGGCAAGGACGTATCCTGCACGATGCCGCCCAGGCCGTCGTGCGAATTGCACGATCAGCCCTCGACCTTGGTCGCCACCTTGAGCAGGTCGGCATCCACCCCGCGCACGCCGATGATCTGCCGGGCAATTTCCACGGCAATGGTTTTCTGCTCGCTGCTGACCACCTCGCCAGAAAGCCGCACCAAACCCTCCTCGCTGGCCACTTTCAGGTTCAGGCCATCGAGGTTACGGCTGAAGCGGTAGCTGTTCTGGATCTTGTCGATGATCCAGCTGTCGCTGGGTTGCGGCCCGGTCGGCGTCCCCACCGGGGCTTCCCGGGCCTTGGCCATGGCGGCGCTATCCAGGCTGACCAGGTTGTTGACCAGGTGCACACCCTCGGTGGTACGCGCCACCACACCGGCCAGCTCCTTGGCCTCGGCACTGTCGACCTTGCCGCGCAGGGTCACCACACCTTCGCTGCTCTGTACATCTATAGGCGCCTTCTCGGTGGTGCGGCTCCATAGCAGCCGCGCACGGATCACCGCGGCCAGGGTGGCATCCTCCAGGCGCTGGGCATAGGCACGCAGCGCCAGCGGGCGCTCCACCAGCTGGGCATTGACCCGCAGCTGGTTGTCGACTTGCTCGATGCCACGGGTAGCCAGCGCCACATGCTCGGCCAGCTGGCGCTCGACGTCGTTCTCCACTTCACCGGAAAGCCGCGCCTGCTTGCCGTCCACCTCGACCTGGATACGGAACGGGTCGAGCATGCGGTTCAGCGACAGGGCAGTTTGCAGGGCCCCCTCCAGGCGGGCGTCCTGCACCGGGCCGGCGAATGCCGGGGGGAATATCGGCAGCAGGGTGGTTGCCAACACGGCGGTGCGAATGGAAAAGGACATGGCAGTGCCTCCTTTTGTAGAGCAAAAGCTAAAAATCCTCGCAACCAATGTGCCACCGTGGACCTCTAAGGAAATCATCGGGATATCGCGGCCTTCCAGGCGTTGATTGGCCATTGGCTAGCATGCAAAGGACAGGTTCCTTCACAATGGACCATGCAACTTGCCCGATTTTCCCCACACTAAATGAAGATCTACCCTTAAGGAGCGCAGCACATGGAGTCAGCCCAGGACAACCAAGGCCGCATTCTGCTGGTGGATGACGAGTCCGCGATCCTGCGCACCTTCCGCTACTGCCTGGAGGACGAGGGCTATAGCGTGGCCACGGCCAACAGCGCTGCCCAGGCCGAGGCCCTGCTGCAGCGCCAGGTATTCGACCTGTGCTTCCTCGATTTGCGCCTGGGCGAGGACAACGGCCTCGATGTGCTGGCGCAGATGCGTATCCAGGCCCCCTGGATGCGGGTGGTGATCGTCACCGCACACTCGGCGATCGACACGGCGGTGGACGCGATCCAGGCCGGCGCCGCCGATTACCTGGTCAAGCCGTGCAGCCCAGACCAGCTGCGCCTGGCTACCGCCAAGCAGTTGGAGGTGCGCCAGCTTTCCGCGCGTCTGGAGGCCCTGGAAGGTGAAGTGCGCAAACCCAAGGACGGCCTCGACTCGCACAGCCCGGCCATGATGGCGGTACTGGAAACCGCCCGCCAGGTCGCTACCACCGACGCCAACATCCTCATCCTTGGCGAGTCGGGCACAGGTAAAGGGGAACTGGCCCGGGCCATCCACGGCTGGAGCAAGCGCGCGCGCAAAGCCTGCGTGACCATCAACTGCCCGTCACTGAACGCCGAACTGATGGAAAGCGAGTTGTTCGGCCACACCCGCGGCGCCTTCACCGGCGCCAGCGAAAGCACCCTGGGGCGAGTCAATCAGGCTGATGGGGGCACGCTTTTCCTCGACGAAATCGGCGATTTCCCACTGACCTTGCAGCCCAAACTGCTGCGCTTCATCCAGGACAAGGAATACGAGCGCGTCGGCGACCCGGTCACCCGTCGCGCCGATGTGCGGATCCTCGCCGCCACCAACCTCAACCTCGAAGAGATGGTGCGTGAAAGCCGCTTCCGCGAAGACCTGCTGTATCGCCTGAACGTCATCACCCTGCACCTGCCGCCCCTGCGTGAGCGCAGTGAAGACATCCTGGCCCTGGCCGACCGCTTTCTCGCCCGCTTCGTCAAGGAGTACTCCCGGCCTGCCCGTGGTTTCAGTGACGAAGCCCGTACGGCCCTGCTCAACTACCGCTGGCCCGGCAACATTCGCGAATTGCGCAACGTGGTGGAGCGGGCCAGCATCATCTGCCCGCAGGAACGCGTGGAAATCAGCCACCTGGGCATGGGCGAGCAGCCCGCAGGCAATGCCCCGCGGGTCGGCGCCGCACTGAGCCTGGATGAGCTGGAACGCGCCCACATCGGTGCGGTGCTGGCCGCAAGCGACACCCTGGACCAGGCCGCCAAGACCCTGGGGATCGATGCCTCCACCCTGTACCGCAAACGCAAGCAGTACAACCTATGAGGTGGCCGCCCATGAAGCTGCGCACGCGGCTTTTCCTCAGCATTTCGGCGCTGGTCACCGTGGCCCTGCTCGGGCTGCTGCTGGGCCTGGTCAGCGTGCTGCAGATGGCCACAGTGCAACAGCGACTGGTCCGCGATACCACCCACGCCCTGGAAGTAGGGCTGAAGTTGCGCCAGAACCTTGGCGAACAGTTGACTCTGATCCTCGATGACCAGACCGCCCCGGAAAACCTGCAGTTGCTGCAGGACAACTTCCAGACCCTGCTCAACCAAGGGCTGGACCAAGGCGGCGAGCACACCGGTTTCAGCAAGGCCAGCAGCAACTACCAGGCCTTCCTCCAGGCCTACCGCGACAGCCCGGCGCCCGCCCGCAGCATGGGGGTTGAACAACCACTGGGGGCCGCGTTCAACCAGGTCCGCACCGACCTGATCGATTCCCACAAGCAGGCCCTGGAGCACATCACCCGCAGCGAGGAGCACACCCGCGACCACGCCCTGCTGGTCAGCGGCGTACTTGGCCTGATGGGCCTGGTGGTGCTAGTACTGGGCTTCATCACCGCGCACAACATTGCCCGGCGCTTCGGCCAGCCGATCGAAGCCTTGGCCATAGCGGCCGACCAACTCGGCAAGGGTAATTTCGACATAACCCTGCCGGTCACCCAGGCCACCGAACTGAACCAGCTGACCCGCCGCTTCGGCCTGATGGCCGATGCCTTGCGCAAGCACCAGGCCACCAACGTCGATGAACTGCTGGCCGGCCAGCAACGCTTGCAGGCCGTACTGGACAGCATTGACGATGGCCTGCTGATCATCGACCGCCAAGGCCGTCTGGAGCACCTCAACCCGGTGGCGCAGCGCCAGCTGGGCTGGACCGACAGCCGCGTGGGCAGCAACCTGGCCGAAGCCCTTCAGCGCCCGGAGCTGGAACAGCAGCTACGCCAGGTTCTGCGCGGCGGCAACCTCGACCGCCAGCCGGACGACCTGAACATGGAGGTCGATGACGAAACGCGCCTGCTCGCCTACAGCCTGACTCCGGTCAGCCACCCGCAAGGGCCGATCCTTGGCGCGGTGATGGTGCTGCACGATGTAACCGAGCAGCGAGCCTTCGAACGCGTGCGCAGCGAATTCGTGCTGCGCGCTTCCCACGAGCTGCGCACCCCGGTGACCGGCATGCACATGGCCTTCGGCCTGTTGCGCGAGCGGCTCAAGTTCCCGCCCGAGGCGCGCGAACATGACCTGCTGGAAACCATCGGCGAGGAAATGCAGCGCCTGACCCAGTTGATCAACGACCTGCTCAACTTCAGCCGCTACCAGAGCGGGATGCAGAAGCTCGAACTGGCTCCCTGCGCCATCGACGAATTGCTGGAGCGCGCACAACAGCGCTTTGCCGAGCCGGCGGTGAACAAGCAGATCGAGCTGATCACGGAACTGGAGCCACCGCTACCGCGTATCCAGGCCGACGTCGCCCAACTCGACCGGGTGCTGGACAACCTGTTGCACAACGCCATCCGCCATACCGCCAGCGGCGGGCGTATCCGCCTGCATGCACGGCGGCATGCGGAGCGGGTGATCATCAGTGTCGAGGACAACGGAGAGGGCATTGCCTATGGGCAACAGGGGCGTATCTTCGAGCCCTTCGTGCAGGTAGGGCGCAAGAAAGGCGGCGCGGGGCTGGGGCTGGCATTGTGCAAAGAGATCGTGCAACTGCATGGCGGGCGCATGGGCGTGTTTTCCCGACCGGGGCAGGGAACGCAGTTCTACATGGCGCTGCCGGTCTGAATAATGTTGCCTGTCCTGGCCCCATCGCCGGCAAGCCAGCTCCCACAGGGATCGCACCGCACCTGAGGCCATTGCAATACCTGTGGGAGCTGGCTTGCCGGCGATGAGGCCGGTGCAGGATCACTCAATGCTCAACCCGCCGCGGCAGCCGTCCGCGGGTCACCAGTTCGGCAAACTGCCGGGCATTCAGTGGCCGGGCAAAAAGCCAGCCCTGGCCATAATTGACCCCTTCGCTGTTCAGCAGCACCGCCTGGTCTTCACACTCGATGCCTTCGGCAATCACCCGCAGGTGCAGGTCGTGGGCCATGCGGATGATATGCGGGGCAACACCACTGCTGGCGGCGTCATGCCCAAGGGCATCGATAAAGGCCTTGTCGATCTTCAGGCAGTCCACAGGCAGGGTCTGCAGGTAGGCCAGGCTGCAATAACCTGTACCAAAATCGTCGATCAGCACCTGATGCCCTACCGCGCGCAACGCCTGCAGATTGTCTCGCGCCACCACCACGTCGATCAGGCCGCGCTCGGTCACTTCGAAGGCAATCTGGCTGGCCGCCACCCGGTGCAAGGCGAGCAAACGCGCCGCCACCCGGCCAATGCGCGGCACCATCACATCGCAAGCTGCCAGGTTCACCGAAATGTACAAGTTGGGGTGCGAGCGCAGCAGTTGCCCTAACTGTTCCAGCACACGCTGCAGGACAAAGTCGGTGATCTGGCGAATCTGCCCGGTGTTTTCCGCCAACGGGATGAACAGGTCCGGGCTGGTCAGGGTGCCGTCCGGGCGACGCCAGCGCACCAGGGCCTCGGCCCCGACACAGCGCCGGCTGTCGAGCTCGAAGATCGGCTGGTAGAGCACCTGCAGTTCGCCGCGGCGCAAGGCATTCTGCAATTCCGAGCTCATCGACCGCCGCTGCAGTATCAGTTGCAGCACCAGCCAGCCGATGCAGCAGGCTGCCAGCACACTGCCGGGGAACAGGAGCCAGAGCATGCCGTTCATCCTCAACGGCAGGCTCGCCCGCGGGGCAATCAGCACCAGCTGGTAGTCCGGTGACTTGGTCGGCATACGGTAGATCAGGCGGTCGCTGAGCTCGAGCAGCGACTTGTGGCTGGTCGACCAGGCCGAGGGCGGCGGCCATACCTGCGGTGGGCCCAGCACGGGGATGGCCCGGGTACCGTTGTCCAGCACTACCACAAGGCTGCCGCCCGGGGGCAGGTCGACCACATCGGTCAGGTGCCCACGAGAGGTGGATACCACAAACTTGCCCCGCCCCAGCATCAGCGCGGCCAGGTTCTCGTTCGGCTCGGTCGTGGTGTTCAGCCAGTAGCTGTAGGTCGGCCCTTGGATGTCGGGGACCCGCAAGGGTTCGAACGCCCGCTCATCACCACGGTTCGAACAGGCGATATCCCCATCCACGTATGCCGCTTCATAAATGAAGCGTGAACTCAGGCCTACCTGCTGCAATGCCGTCAGCATCGCCGGGCTGCAGCCGCGCAAGGGCTGCGCCTGCAGCAGGTCGACCCCTTCGCGCAACTGGCCGAACACCTGCTCGAGGCGCTCGAGAAAGCGCTCGCCCTGGGCATTCATCTGTGCGCTCTCGCTTTGCTTCATCTGTTGCAGGGCAATGCCGATGCTGGCTGAGAGCAACAGTGCCGCACTGGCCAATGCTGCCAATGTGGCCAGCATCCAGGGACGGTAAAAAATTTGGCGCATCAAGGCGATGAAGGCTGACATCGAAGGCATCCAGTTGATAACTAAGGTATAGCAACTGAATCAAGAATCACCTTCGCCGTTTGGCGCTTCGTTTGCTTGTTGGGAGATGGCCATCTCCCAAGGCTGCGCTGTCGCGCAGAGAACTCGATTTGCAGGCGCTACGCGGACTCTGTGGGAGCGGGCGTGCCCGCGAAGAAGCAAACGCGGTGGCTGGCACCGGCTACGCCGGTGTTCGCGGGCGCGCCCGCTCCCACAGAGTCCGCGTAGCCTCGCTAACGGTTCAACGCATCCGGTTGAGCACCTGCAGCATCGCCGCCGTCTGCGCATCCGGCATGCCATCGAAGCGCTGCGGGCGGAAACGCATCTGGAACGCGGCGATCACATGGCGGGTGGCAACATCCAGTACCCCGGTCTGCTCGATCGCATAGCCAAACCGCGCCAGCTCCTGCTGATACCAGCCAACGCTCGGCGGGTTGACGCTGAAATAGGCTTGCTGCCGTGCCACGGCATTTGCATCCGGCCAGACACCCAATCCGGCGTCGGCCAGGCGCTTCCACGGGAACAGCGGCCCCGGGTCAAGCTTGCGCAGCGGCGCGATATCGCTGTGGCCAATGATGTGCCGTGGCTCGATGTTGTTGCGTTTGACGATGTCCTTGAGCAGCGCGATCAGCGATTGGACCTGCGCTTCGCTGTAAGGGTGCCAGACCCGGCCATTCGGCGTGTCGGTGAAGCCTGGGTTGACGATTTCGATACCGATGGACGAGGAGTTCAGCCAGGTCCGCCCCTGCCACTGGCTATCACCGGCATGCCAGGCGCGGCGGTTTTCATCCACCAGCTGATACACCGTCGCCGGGCCGTCACCAATCAGGTAGTGGCTGCTGACTTCGCCATGGGTCAGCAACGCCAGGGAGCGCTCCAGCGAAGCATTGGTGTAGTGCAGGACAACGAACTGGATGCGGTTGTCCTGGTTGACCGAAGGGTGGCTACGGTCGATGCGCAGGCCTGTCGAGCAACCGGCGACAGACAACAGCAGGAAGGAAACCAGGGTTTTTTTAAGCGTGGAAAGCACGTCAGTAGCCTCAGCGTATGAGCGCTACAGTATAACGTGCTCCCCAAGGGCCGTGCTTGCCGCGAGTCAGCGGCTGCCGGCTATGCCTGCTCGACGCGGTTGCGCCCCGACTCCTTGGCCCGGTACAGCGCCGCATCGGCGCGCTTGAGCACCTGGTCGCCGCGCTCGCCGGAACGGAATGCACCCAGGCCGATGGACGTGGTGATCACCACCCGTTCGCCCTTGAAGTGGAACGGGCACGCCTCGACCGTGGCCCGTAGCACCTCGGCTATCTGGGCAGCGGCGGCCGGCGAGGTCTGCGGCAGCAGCAGGACAAACTCCTCGCCGCCGAAGCGGGCGATGAAGTCACCGTTGCGCAGGCGCTTGCGCAACTGGTCGGCGACAATCTTCAGTACCTTGTCCCCGGCCAAGTGCCCATAGCTGTCGTTGATACGCTTGAAATGGTCCAGGTCGAGGATCGCCATCGCCAGATGGCCGCCGTGTGCCTGCCATTCGAGCATTTCGCGCTCGACCCGCTCGCTCCAGGCCGCACGGTTGGGCAAGCCGGTGAGGGGGTCGAGCAAGGCCTTCTGGCGCTGCTCTTCCAGGTGCTCGCGGTAGCCGAGCGCCTCGTGCTCCATGTTCGCCACCCGCTCCGACAGCCCTTGCAGGCGCCCAGCCAGCTCCTGCTCGCGGCGATCACGCTCATGCTTGTGCTCGTCCATGGTCACCAACAGGCCTTCCAGGCGGTTTTCCAGGATGTGCTTGAGGCTGTCGACGTCGGCGGCACCTTGCACACTGCTCTGCAGCCCGTCGACATGCTCACGCAGCTGGGTATCCAGCTCGCGGGCGGCCGAGCTGTTGTCGGCGTGGCCGGCGCTGGCCTCGTGCAGGTGGCTCTGGAAACCTTCCAGGCGTTCGTTGAGCTGCTGCAGGTAGGTTTCGAATTCGTGCTGGCCGCTGTCGGTGATCGCCAGCATGAGCACAGCCAGGTCATCCAGCACCGGGATCAGCTCATACCAGTTCAAGCCGCGGGCGACCCGTTCACGCATCTCGAGCGCCTGGGCCTTGTGTCGCTCCGGCAGGCTGAGGTCATCGAGCAGGCCGATCAGGGTGTGCTCGATGTGCTCGGCAACCTGGCTGTAGGGCGGCTCCACCGCGTAGGGCAGGGCATAGGGGCCGTCTTCGCCGAAGGTTTCTTCGAGTGTTTGCGCCGGTCCTGCTTCAGCCGGAGGCTCGCTGGCGACAGCTTCCGGTGCCGGCACATCGTCCGGTAGCGGCTGCGGCAGCGGGGCTGGTGACAGTTCGGCCGTTTCGATCAGCGCCGGGCCAGGTGCCTCCAGCTCGGGCTCCGACACTACGGGCGCTTCGACAACAGAAGCTGAAGAGGCTGGCAGCGGCTGGAGCGCGTCCACGTCATCGGGCTGCGGGGCATCGACACCGGCCGGTGCCGCCAAGGGCTGCGCCTCGGCAACCGGCAGCGCCAGCGGCACAAGCGCTGGCTCGCCTTGCGCGTCATCCTCGCGGCTGCCGAACAAGCGCTGCAAGAAGCCGGGCCGGGCGTCCTCCGCCGACTTGCCCAGGGCTGACAGCGCGCGGCCCTGCAAGCCGCTCAACTCGCCCAGCAACGGTGGCAGGTCGCGTGACTGGGCCACCCCGCCATCAAGCTTCTTCGCCAGCTTTTTCAACGGCCGCGACACATCGTTCGGCAATGGCAGGCCTTGCAGTTGGCCGACCAGTGCGGTAAGCGCATCGCTGACCTGGTTCATGCGGGCTTCCCGGCGCTGTTCGGAGTCCAGCACCGCCTTCTCAAGACGCGGAATCAGCCCGGCAAGGCCGGCGTCCATGTTGTCGCTGCGGATGACCTCGCGCATTTCCTTCATGCACTGGTCCACCACCTTGTCGCTGCCTTCGGCAGCCAGGGTGCTGCGTACCAGGCCACGGCGCAGCAGGTCGAGACGGGCGTCCCAACGGCGCTCGAGCTTTTCCTGCTGCTCGATGCTTTTCAGGTATTTCTCTTTCCAGCGCTCAGCGTCTTCAGTCATGCCCGGGTCCGCAAACGGTGATGGCAATTAGCTCAGGACCGGCAGCGTATCCACAGTCAATGCATCAGGCAATCGAATCTCGACAGCAACGGGAAGGTGGTCGGAAATTGGCTGCGCCAGCACCTCGACACGCTCCAGCGTGAGGCTTGGGCTGAGCAGGATGTGGTCCAGGCAACGCTGTGGACGCCAGCTGGGAAAGGTGGCCTCGACTTGCGGGGCAATCAGGCCCAGGTCGCGCAACGGCGAATGCTCCAGCAGGTCGGTGGCATGGGTATTCATGTCGCCCATCAGCACCTGGTGGCGGTAGCCGCCAATCAGCTCGCGGATGTAACCCAGTTGCAGGGCGCGGGTCTTGGCGCCGAGGGCCAGGTGCATCATCACCACGATCAGCGCATCTTCACCCTCGCCAAAGCGCACCAGAATCGCACCACGCCCAGCCGGGCCGGGCAACGGGTGATCCTCCAGCAGCTGCGGCTTCAGGCGGCTGAGCACGCCATTGCTGTGCTGGGCAAAACGCCCAAGGTTGCGGTTGAGTTGCTGGTACCAGTAGGGGAAAGCACCCAGGTGGGCAAGGTGCTCGACCTGGTTGACATAGCCCGAGCGCAGGCTGCCGCCATCGGCCTCCTGCAAGGCCACCAGGTCGAAGTCGCCCAGCAGTTGGCCAATCTTCTGCAGGTTGCCGGCACGCCCGTTGTGCGGCAGCAGGTGCTGCCAGCTGCGGGTCACGTAATGCCGGTAGCGCTCGGTGCTGATGCCCACCTGGATGTTGAAACTGAGCAGCCGCAGACGACCATCCTCGGGCAGGCCAGGGGCCTGCAGGTGATGCTCGTTGACCTGCGGCTGGTGCAGGCCAATGCCACGCGCGGTTCTGAAGCGGCGCATGGGTTACGCCGCTTACTTAGCGGCGCGCTCCTTGGCGATCAGCTGGTCGGCAACGTTCAGTACGCCTTCCGGCCCGCCGGCAGTACCCAGGTCGAAGCGGTACTTGCCGTTGACCACCATGCTCGGTACGCCGGTGATCTCGTACTTCTTCGCCAGTTCCTTGGCCTGGTTGACCTGGCCCTTGATGGCGAACGAATTGAAGGTGGCGAGGAACTTGTCCTTGTCCACGCCCTGGGTGGCGAGGAAGTCGGCCATGTCCTGCGGGTCGGTCAGGCGCTTGCGCTGGTTCTGGATGGCATCGAACACCGCGGCGTGTACTTTCTGCTCGACGCCCATGGCTTCGAGGGTCAGGAACATCTGGCCGTGGGCGTCCCATG
>RCUL01000937.1_pt1 | contig 12242 bp, 12 predicted proteins | sample 2167521 | NCBI WGS metagenome assembly RCUL01 (sample SAMN09932745, study PRJNA488358) | compost metagenome | feature: garden; material: soil; isolation source: compost soil in acetic acid-enriched culture | place: Germany: Experimental Botanical Garden Goettingen | collected 2016-01-27 | reverse complement strand
GTGTTCAACATCGAAGGCGGTTGCTATGCCAAGTGCATCGACCTGTCCGAGAAGAACGAGCCGGTCATCTGGAAAGCCATCAAGCACGGCGCGGTACTGGAGAACGTCGTCATCGACGACGCCAAGCACGCCGACTACGCCGATGTCAGCCTGACCCAGAACAGCCGCGCCGCCTACCCGCTGGAGCACGTTGCCAAGCGTTCCGAGAAGAACCTCGGTGGCGAGCCGAACGCTGTGATCTTCCTGACCTGCGACCTGACCGGCGTGCTGCCGCCAGTGTCGATCCTCAACGAAGAACAAGCGGCCTACCACTTCCTGTCCGGTTACACCGCGCTGGTCGGTTCGACCGAAATGGGTTCGGGCAGCGGCATCAAGTCGACCTTCTCCACCTGCTTCGGCGCACCGTTCTTCCCGCGTCCGGCCGGCGAATACGCTGAGCTGCTGATCAAGCGCATCCGCGGCTTCGGCTCCAAGGTCTACCTGGTCAACACCGGCTGGACCGGCGGTGGCTACGGCGTTGGCAAGCGCTTCAACATTCCGACCACCCGCGCGGTGATCGCAGCGATCCAGAGCGGCGCCCTGATCGGCACCGAAACCGAACACCTGGACATCATCAACGTCGACGTGCCGCTGGCCGTGCCGGGCGTTGAAACCAACCTGCTCAACCCACGCAACACCTGGGCTGACAAGGCTGCTTACGATGAAGCTGCAAAAGCCCTGGCTGGCCTGTTCATCGAAAACTTCAAGAAGTTCGAAGTTTCCGACGCCATCAAGGCTGCTGGCCCACAGCTGTAAGCTGAAGCCCGCGTAAACAAAAAACCGCCCTCATGGGCGGTTTTTTGCTTTCCGGTCCAACGAATCTCTTGTGGGAGGGGGCTTGCCCGAATGATGATCAATTGGTGCTTGATCGCGGGGCAAGCCCGCTCCTACAGTTATGAGCCATCCAATACTCAGGCCCACCATGTCCGAACTCCCTCAGCGCCAAGCCTATCCCCACCTGCACCCGATCCTCAGCCGCTGGCAGGACAGCGACCTCAATGGCCATATAGCCGGTGCCACGGTTTACGCCTACTTCGACACGGCGATCCAGGCGTACCTGCTGCAACAGGCCGGGCTGGACCTGCAGGAAGGCGAGGTCGCCGGCTTCGTGGTCAGCTCGGCGGCGGACTTCTTCGCCTTGCCGGCCTTCCCCGACACCCTTGAGGTCGGCCTGCGGGTGGCGCGCCTGGCAGGCAGTTCGGTGGAGTACCAGTTGGCGTTGTTTCGGGTCGAGGACGGGCAACCCTGCGCGGCCGGCAAAGTGGTACAGGTGTTCGTCGAGCGCAGCTCAGGCCGGCCGGCGCAGTTACCGGCCACGCTGCTGGCGGCGCTGGAGCGCTTGCAAGGCTGAGGCCACTCAATCGTTGAGGCGGATGATCCCTTCGCGTACGGCGAACAGCACCAGGCCCGGTACGTCGTGAATCTGCAGGCGGTGCATGATTTGCGAGCGATGCGCCTCGATGGTCTTCACGCTCAGGCCGAGGCCGTCGGCAATCGAGCGGGTCGATTCACCGCGGGCGATCAGCCGCAGGATTTCCAGCTGGCGTGCGGTGAGCTGCATCGTGGTGCTGCCGCTGGGGCGCTTGCGGCTGTGTTTCACCGCCTGGCCAATGACCATCGGCAGCACCGCTGAGGACAGGTACTGGCCGCCGTTCTTCAGGGCCTGCAAGGCCTGCTCCAGCTCCAGTACGGTGGCGCTCTTGAGCAGGAAACCATGGGCACCCAATTGCAGGCAGCGCATGACGAAGTCCAGCTCCGAGCGCGACGAAAGCATCAGCACGTGGCTGGACGGCACGCGCAGGAACAGCTCGCGCAGAATCTGCTCGCTGTCGAGGGTGTCGGCGGTCATGTCCAGCAGGATGATGTCGGGCTTGAGTTTCTCGGCCAGGGCGACAGCGGTCATGCCATCGCCTGCGTCACCGACTACGGCGTATTGTTTTTTTTGTTCGAGCAGCGCTCGCAGGCCCGCTCGAAAGAGCGGCGAGTCATCGGCAAGTAGTATTCGGCAAAGCATGGGTTCGAGCCTGTTTCGCAAAAGAAGAGGGGCGGCAGGTTTGCTCGGTCCGGATGAGCGCTGCCGCGTGGTGGCGCGATCAGTATCGGGGGCCTGCCGCAGGTCCCGGCAGCGCAGGCCATCATAGGCGTTCGAACACCGAGGGCAGGATCGGCCGCAAGGGCAGGTCAAGCCCATGGATGCTCTCGCTATGCCCGATCAGCAGCAGGCCGCCCGGGCGCAGGCAGGCCAGCAGGCGATGAACCACGCGCTGCTTCTCATCCTGACTGAAATAGGCCAGCAGATTGCGCAGAAAAATCACATCGAACAGCCCCAGGTCGCCAGCCAGAGGCTGGATCAGGTTGATCTGGCGAAACGTCAAGCGCTCCCGCAAGGACGCAGCCATGCGCATGCGCCCGGCCATCTCGCCGACGCCACACAGGCAGTAACGTTGCAACCAGCCTTCAGGAAAATAACGGGCCTGGGTAACCTCGTAGATGCCTTCGGCTGCCTGCTGTAGCAGGTTGGGGCTGACGTCGCTGGCCAGAACGCTCCAGTCATCGTTTGCGGCGTGTTCGCTGGCCACCATGGCCAAGCTGTAGGCTTCTTCGCCAGAGGCGCAGGCCGCGCTCCAGAGCCTTAGCGGCCGCGGTATGTCGCGCAGCCACTGGGCGAGGAATTCGAAATGGCGATGTTCGCGGAAGAAGTAGCTGTCGCGGGCGATCAACAGGTCTAGCACCCGCTGCTGTTCCTGCTGCTGATCAGGCTGTTCGATCAACTGCAGGTACTGCTCGAAGGCGCTCAGTTGCAGATGCCGCAGGCGCTTTCCCAGGCGCGCAGCCACGGCGGCCCGGCGGTCGGCGGCGAGGAACACGCCAGTGCGCTGGCTGACCAGGGTGCGAAAGCGCAGGAACTGGGCTTCGCTCAGCAACGGAGGGCGGCTGCTGGCAGGCATCTCACTCCCCTCGTGCAATGGGCAATCGGGCCGTCTTTGCGTGATAGATGCGCATTCCCTGCGTCCATTGGCTGATTGGGAACGGCCGATGATAGCTACTGGCTATATTCGCCAGAATCGGGGTTGCCCCTAGGTCGCGGGTGAGTAGCAAGGAGGAGGGAATGTAGAACCTGCCTGGAGTGGCCGGAGGATTGGCCTGCAGGGCTTGATCGGTAACGCGCGGGGTATTGTAGCGATCCCTGCCCGTGAGGGCAGGGTCTAGGAGTTTGGCTTAAGCCCGAAAGGGCTTAGCGGTGACGCCAGTGCTTTTTGTGCTTGCGGTGGCCGTAGTGGTGGCCACGGTCGTAATAACGACGGTCATCGTAGCCGCGGCGGTAGCGGCGGTCATCGCGGTCGTCTTCATCGGCCTTGTTGCCCATGTAGTTACCCAGTGCGCCACCGGCGCCACCACCTGCGGCCGCACCGATGTAGCTGCCAGTGGTACCGCCCATGCTGCGGCCGACCACGTTACCGCCGGCTGCGCCCAGGGCACCACCGATTGCGGCTTCACCACGCTGGCGCTTGTCGGCACCAACCGCACTGCCGGCCGCGCCGCCCAGGCCGGCACCGATTGCACCGCCAGTGCTGCCGCCGATGGATTGACCGACCACTGAGCCGAGTACCCCACCCAATGCGCCGCCAATACCGGCTTCGGTGGTGCCACCTGCCGAGGCAACGCCACTGAGCAGGCCGAGAGACAACAACAGAATCGAGGAGTACTTCATCAAGAAAGCCTCATAGGGATGACGAGGCGATCCTGAGGCTGGAGAGGGGGGCTGGCAAACGAAATCCGACGAGTAACACGAGTTGTACACAATTTTCTAAGTTACTGTTTTCACTGTGAAACTTTATCGTTTTTCGCTTGTCTGAGTTTACTTGGAACGAGGCCCCGACAGTGATGTCAGGGCCTTTTTTGTGCCTGTCTGCCGCCGATTCTGTCAGAGGATCCGGGCGTTGTCGCTGGCAGGTTGCAGCTGGATCGCAACGAACTTCGAAGTTGGCGTGTGGCTGCCGTCGCCAACGCTTTCCAGTGGCACCAGCGGGTTCACTTCCGGGTAGTAGGCGGCCGCCTGGCCGGCCGGGATATCAAAGGCCAGCAGGGTGAAGCCCTTGACCCGCCGTTCGCGGCCATCACTCCACAACGAGACGATATCGGCCTTGTCACCGGGGTGGAAACCCAGGCGGAGGATGTCGGCTTCATTGGCGAATAGCACGTTGCGCTGGCCCTTGACCCCACGGTAGCGATCATCCAGGCCGTAGATGGTGGTGTTGTACTGATCGTGGGAGCGCATCGACTGCATGATCAGGTCCGGCACCTGGCCGCTGGCGCGCACGCGCTCGTGCAGCAGGTCGTCCGGCAGGGCATTGGCCTTGAAGTTGGCCCGGCCGCTGGCGGTTTTCCATTGACGTTGGCCGGCGCTATTGCCCAGGTAGAAGCCGCCTGGATGCTCCAGACGCTGGTTGAATTTGTCAAAGCCGGGGATGGTCTGGTCGATCAGGTCGCGGATCCGCGCGTAGTCGGCGATCAGCCAGTTCCAGTCCACCGGCTTGGCGCCGAGGGTGGCATTGGCAATCCCGGCGATTACCGCAGGCTCCGAGCGCATTTGCCGTGACAGCGGTTGCAGCTGGCCATTGGAGGCGTGGACCATGCTGAACGAATCTTCCACCGTCACTGCTTGCGGGCCTTCGCCCTGCAGGTCGATATCGGTGCGCCCCAGGCACGGCAGAATCAGCGCCTGCTTGCCATGCAGCAGGTGGCTGCGGTTGAGCTTGGTACTGATCTGCACGGTCAGCTCGCAGTTGCGCAGGGCCTGGGCGGTGCGTTCGGTGTCCGGCGTGGCCTGGGCGAAATTACCACCCAGGGCGATGAACACCTTGGCCTGGCCGTCGGCCATGGCACGGATCGCCTCGACCGTGTTGTGGCCATTGTGCCGTGGCACCTTGAAGCCGAAGCGGCGCTCCAGGGCGTCGAGCAGGGCCACCGGTGGCCGCTCGTTGATGCCCATGGTGCGGTCGCCCTGCACGTTGCTGTGGCCACGCACCGGGCACAGGCCGGCGCCGGGGACGCCGAGGTTGCCGCGCAGCAGCATCAGGTTGGCGATTTCCTGGATGGTCGCGACCGAATGGCGATGCTGGGTGATACCCATGGCCCAGCACATGATGACCTTTTTCGCCTTGCAGTACATGCGTGCGGCGTGCTCGATCTCGGCCAGGGTCAGGCCTGATTGCGCGGTGATCTGCTCCCATGAGGTGGCATCGACGGCTGCCAGGTAAGCCAGTACGTCCTGGGTATGCTGGTTGAGGAAGTCATGATCGAAGATCGCCGGGGCATTGCTGGCCTGGGCTTCACGCTCCCACTGCAAGAGGAACTTGGCCATGCCGCGCAGTACCGCCATGTCGCCACCCAGGGCCGGGCGGAAGTAGGCGGTGTTGGTCGGGCGGTCGCCGTTGGTGAGCATCTCCAGCGGGTGCTGCGGATGCTGGAAACGTTCCAGGCCGCGCTCCTTGAGCGGGTTGACGCATACCACCTGGGCGCCGCGCTTGACCGCTTCACGCAGCGGCTCGAGCATGCGCGGATGGTTGGTGCCGGGGTTCTGGCCCCAGACGAAGATCGCGTCGGCATGCTCGAAGTCGTCGAAAGTTACCGTGCCCTTGCCAACCCCGACACTCTGCCCAAGGGCCACGCCACTGGCCTCGTGGCACATGTTCGAGCAGTCCGGAAAGTTGTTGGTGCCATAGGCACGCACGAACAGCTGGTACAGGTACGCCGCTTCATTGCTGGCCCGGCCGGAGGTGTAGAACTCGGCCTGGTCCGGGCTTTCGAGCTGGTGCAGGTGCTCGGCGATGAGGGCGAAGGCACCGTCCCAGTCGATCGGTTTGTAGCGGTCGGTATTGGCGTCGTAGACCATCGGCTCGGTCAGCCGGCCCTGGTATTCGAGCCAGTAGTCGCTCTGGGCCAGCAACGATGTGACGCTGTGGCGGGTGAAGAACGCGGCATCCACCCGGCGCTTGGTCGCCTCCCAGTTCACCGCCTTGGCGCCGTTCTCGCAGAACTTGACCATGCCGCTTTCCGGCGAGTCGCCCCAGGCGCAGCCCGGACAGTCGAAACCGCCGTTCTGGTTGGTCTTGAGCAGTGCGCGGATGTTCTTCAGGGCGTTGTCGCTGCCGATCCAGGCCTGGGCCACGCTGCGCAGCGCGCCCCAGCCGCCAGCGGCACCGCTGTAGGGTTTGTAGCGAGGCACGGGCTTCTGATCGGCTTGGTGATGCAGGCTCACGTTCTGTTCTCCCGCACGGGGCTGAACACCCGTGGCGCGCTGTGTTTGGGCAGGTGAATAAGATTGAGGTTGTGCCGCCGCGCCCACTGCAGGGCCAGGCCGGTGGGTGAGGACAGGCTGACCAGGGTCTGGATGCCGGCGCGCAAAACCTTCTGGATCAGTTCCAGGCTGCAGCGGCTGGTAACGATAGCCAAGCCACCGTCGAGGCTGATGTGCTGGCGCACCAGGGCACCGATCAACTTGTCGAGGGCGTTGTGCCGGCCGATATCTTCACGGCCCAGCAGGATCTCGCCCTGATTGTTCATGAACAGCGCCGCATGCACCGCGCCGCAATGCTGGCCCAGGGGCTGGAAAGCATCCATGCGCTGGCGCAGGCCTTCAAGCCAGCGCGCTGGCGGCAGCGGCGCGCCGGGCAGCACGGCAAGGTCGGGCAGTGCCTGCTCCACCGCTTCTACACCGCACAGGCCACAGCCGCTGGTACCGGCCAGTTGCCGGCGCTGGGTCTTGAGGTTCCAGAAGGCGCGGTTGGCGATCTCGACGTCGGCATGCACGGCCGAACCCTTGCTGGTGAACTTGACGTCGTAGATCTCGTTGGCCGAGGCAATGATGCCGCTGCCGATGCTGAAACCGACGATAAAGTCTTCCAGGTCAGTGGGGCTGACCAGCATCACCGCCTGGCTGATGCCGTTATAGGCGATCGCCAGGGCGACTTCTTCGGCCAGTGCGGTGTGCGCCTGGCTGTCGTCGGTAAGGTGGCAGTAGTCGTAGGTGTTGCTGGCCGCGGGCGCAGTCACAAGCGGGGTGGACGCCGCACAGGCCGGGGGTTTAGTGCTCATCAGCAGAGGTACCGGCGGCTGTTCAGCTTTAAGCCTAGGCTTGCGCTCGGGTATCGTCTAATCGCTAATGCTGATGCTTTGATAGACGGCGTCGATCAAGCCTCGCCTTGCAGCGCTTGATATTCCGCCAGGCACACCTCGGCCAGGGCCGAGCGTGGCGCCGTGCGGCGCATGATCAGGCCCAGTGGCGCCAGGGTGCAGGCCTGTTCGATCGGTTGCAGGCGCAGCCGTTCGGTGAGCACTTCCAGGCCTGCCGCCAACGGCATGATGGCGCAGCATAGCCCGCCGCTGACGGCCTGGGCCAACTGATGGACGGCATCGGTCTGCAGCAACAACTGTGGTGTCAGGCCGCGGCTGTGGAAATTGTGGTCGATCGACTGGCGAAAATGCATGCCGGCGGTGAGCAGCCCCAGCGGCAGTTCGGTCAGCTGTTGCCAGCTTAGGGGCTGGGCCTCGAAGCGAAAATGATCTGGATCATATAAAAGCCCCATGCGCGTCTCGCCCAACGGCAGCGACTGGAAGCGTTCATGGTCGAGACGATCGAGGTACGACACGCCCAGGTCCAGCTGGTTGCTGGTCAGCTGTTCGAGGATCTGCTCGGAGCTCAGGGCGCTGAGTTCGAAGCGCAGTTCCGGGTGCTGCTGGTGCATGCGCCGCAGCAGCGGCAGCGGATCGAAGCTCGACAGTGGCACCACGCCCAGGCGCAAGGTGCCGACCAGATGACCACGGCAGGCGGCCGCTTCGGCATTCAGGCCGTCGTAGGCGGCGATCACTGAGCGGGCCCAGGCCAGTACCCGTTCGCCCTGGGCGGTAAAACCCTCGAAGCGCTGGCCACGGTTGACCAAGGCCAGGTCCAGCTCCTGCTCCAGGTTGCGCAGGCGCATCGACAGGGTCGGCTGGGTGACGTGGCAGCGGGCGGCGGCCTGGCCGAAGTGGCGGGTTTCATCCAGGGCGATGAGGAATTTGAGTTGTTTGATGTCCATCGTCGCTCCACGGCGCAAAGCAGGCGAAGCATTCTAACCTGTCCTAGACTCCAGGCTCCGAGATTCATCACCAAGGAGAGCGGTATGAGCATTTTCAGTTTCGTCAAAGAAGCAGGCGAGAAACTTATCGACCTGTTGACCCCGGGTAATGCCAATGCCAGCGAGCAGTTGAAGGAGCATGTGGCGAAGGTCGGCCTGGGTAATCCGAACGTTCAGGCCACAGTCGAAGGCGACAAGGTGATCCTGACTGGCGAAGTCAGCAGCCAGGAAGAGAAAGAGAAGATCCTCCTGGCGGTCGGCAACATTGCCGGTGTTGCGTCGGTGGATGATCAGATCACTGTCACCGGCCCGGTTGTTGCTGCGGCCCGTTTTGTCGTGGTGAAGAAGGGCGACACCCTCAGCGCCATTTCGCTGGCCGTGTACGGCAATGCCAACCAGTACAACAAGATTTTCGAAGCCAACAAGCCGCTGCTCAGCCACCCGGACAAGATCTACCCGGGCCAGACCCTGCGCATCCCCGAGTAATCACAACCCTTCGAGCAACGCCCGGTAGTCCTCTACCGCGGCGAATTCTTCGGTATCCCGTGGCCCTTTGCGGCTGTCCGGCTGGCGCACCGCAAGCAGGTGCGTCACGCCGAAGTCGCGGGCGCTGCGCAGGATCGACAGGGTGTCGTCGATAAACAGGCTGCGTTGCGGGCTGAAGCCGATATCGGCCTGCAGGGCGCTCCAGAACTGCGGGTTCTCCTTGGGGTAGCCGTAGTCGTGGGAGCTGATCAGGCGCTCGAAATACGGCGCCAGCTCCACCCGTTCCAGCTTCAACGACAGCGAGTCGCGATGGGCGTTGGTGATCAGGATCACCCGCTTGCCGGCCTGTTTGATCGCTTGCAGGAAAGTGTCGGCATCCGGGCGCAAGGCAATCAGGTGGGCGGTTTCCAGCTTCAGCTCGCGCACCGAAAGGTTCAGCTCGCGGCTCCAGAAGTCCAGGCAGTACCAGTTCAGCGAACCTGCGTGCTGCTCGAACAGCGGCTGCAACTCGAGCTCGGCCATGGCCCGGCTGATGCCGTGCAGATCGGCGTAGCGCTGTGGCAGTTGCTCGAGCCAGAAATGGTTGTCGAAGTGCAGGTCGAGCAGGGTGCCGTCCATGTCCAGCAGGACGGTATCGATGGTGGACCAGGCTAAAACGGGCATATGAAATTCTCGAGCAGTCAGGAGGCAGCGGCCGGGCAAGCCACGGTATAGTAACCCGTTCACGCCAAGGAGCCGCCCCATGCGCCAGAAACCCACCGTCCTCTCTCGCGAGATCGTCGCCAGCAGCCGCCTGTTCCGCGTCGAAGCCGTGCAATTGCGCTTTGCCAACGGCGCCGAGCGCACCTACGAACGCCTGGTCGGGCGCGGCAACGGTTATGGCGCGGTGATGATCGTGGCGATGCTCGATGCCGAGCATGCGGTGCTGGTTGAAGAATACTGCGGCGGCACCGACGAGTATGAACTGTCGCTGCCCAAGGGCCTGATCGAGCCGGGTGAAGACGTGCTGGCGGCGGCTGACCGGGAACTCAAGGAAGAAGCAGGTTTCGGCGCCCGTCAGCTGGAGCACCTGACCGAGCTGTCGCTGTCGCCAGGCTACATGAGCCAGAAGATCCAGGTGGTACTGGCCAGCGACCTCTACGAGGAGCGCCTGGAAGGCGACGAACCGGAGCCGATGCGCGTGGACAAGATCAACCTGCGCGAGCTTTCGGCCCTGGCCCAGCATCCACAGTTCTCCGAAGGCCGGGCCTTGGCGGCGTTGTACCTGGTGCGAGACCTGCTGAGCCAGCGTGGGGTGTTCCCGCTATGAACAACATTGCCCTGATGCAGCAGGTGGTGGAACTGGCTCGCCAGGCGGGCAAGGCCATCCTGCCGTTCTGGCGCGCCGATGTGGCGGTGGCGGCCAAGGCCGATGAATCGCCGGTCACTGCCGCCGACCTGGCGGCCCATGAGGTGATTGCCGAAGGCTTGCGCGCGCTGGCCCCGGAGATCCCGGTGCTATCGGAAGAAGACTGCGATATCCCCCTGAGCGAACGGCAAGGCTGGCAGCGCTGGTGGTTGGTCGATCCGCTGGATGGCACCAAGGAATTTATCGCCGGCACTGAAGAATTTACCGTCAACATCGCCCTGGTCGAGCAGGGTCAGGTGGTGTTTGGCGTGGTGGCGATTCCCACCAATGGCCGCTGCTATTTCGGCGGCAAAGGCCTTGGTGCATGGCTCGCCGAAGCGGGTGGGGTGGCCAAGGCCATCAGCGTGCGCACTGCGCCACCTGCAGGTGAGCGCTTTACCGTGGTCGCCAGCCGCCGACATTCCAGCCCGCAACAGGAAGCCTTGCTGGCCGGGCTGAGCCAGGCAGTGGGTGAGCTGGAACTGGCCAACATCGGCAGCTCGCTGAAGTTCTGCCTGCTGGCCGAGGGCGCGGCGGATTGTTACCCGCGCCTGGCACCCACTTCGCAGTGGGATACCGCTGCAGCCCAGGGCGTGCTGGAAGGCGCCGGCGGTGAAGTGCTCGGCCTTGATGGCCAGGCCTTCGTCTACCCGCCGCGCGAATCCTTGCTCAACCCGTTTTTCCTGGCCTTGCCGGCTGCCGCGCCATGGCGCGACAAGCTGTTGCAGCAAGCCTTAGCGGTGTAGCACGTACTGGCCGCTGAACTGCACGGCAGCCTCGCTGCTGCCGGCATTACTGACCTGGGTGTGCAGGTTCAGACGCGCTCGGCCACGGCGTTGATAGGTGGCAATGAAACGCTCCCAGACTTTCTCTTCCGGTGCCGCGCAGGTGGCGATGGCCGCGCCGGTGACCGGTAACGGATAGCTGATCTGGCCTTCCTGGATGACGATATGCCCGTCATCAATCCCCGCTTCACGCAACCTCAGGTGCAACCAGCCCCAACCGACCAGCACCGCAGCGCAGTACAGGCTGCCGCCGAACATGGTGCTCTTGTGGTTGACGTTGGCGGCCAGCGGCAACTGCAGGCGCAGTTGCTGGTGCTGCCAGTCGAGCACCTGCAAGCCCATTTCGCGGGTCAGCGGAATGTCGCCGTGCAGCACAGATTCCAGGTAGCGGCTGTCCGTGGTCATGGGCGGTTGTCCTCCATCTCGTCAGGGCTGGTATTGCTGTCGGCGAAGCTCAGGCCATGCTTGCGCAGTTTGTCGTGCAGGGTCTTGCGTGGAATACCCAGCGCTTCGGCAAGGCTGCGCATGGAGCTGTGCGGCTGGGCCAGTTCGGCGGCGATCAGCGAACGCTCGAACTGCTCGACCTGGTCGCTGAGGTTGCCGCTGCTGGTAGCGATTGGTTGTTCGTGGACCTGTGCCGGTGCTTCACCGTCCAGTGCCAGCTCCAGCCCGAGGGCGAAGCGTTCGGCGGCATTTTGCAGTTCACGTACGTTGCCAGGCCAGTTGTGACGCAACAACAGCGCGCGCTGTGCTGGCTGCAAGCTGTGCGCTGGCAGACCGTGGCGTTCGCTCGCGGCATCGGCAAAATGCTGGAACAACACCAGAATGTCATCGCCGCGTTCACGCAGCGGCGGAATGCGCAGCGGCGCGACGTTGAGGCGGTAGTACAGGTCGGCGCGGAAACGGCCCTGGTCGGCGGCCTGACGCAGGTCTTCCTTGGTGGCGGCGATGATGCGGATGTCCAGCGGGATCTGCTGGTTACCGCCCAGACGCTCGACCACGCGCTCCTGCAGCAGACGCAGCAGCTTGACCTGTACGTCCAGGCTCATGCTCTCGATTTCGTCGAGGAATAGCGTGCCGCCATTGGCAAACTCGAATTTGCCGATCCGGCGTTTCTGCGCCCCGGTAAAAGCCCCCGGCTCGTGGCCGAACAGTTCGCTTTCGACCACCGATTCGGCCAGGGCGCCGGCGTTGATCGCCACGAACGGGCCGTCGCGACGGCTCGACAGGTCATGCAGGGCGCGCGCGACCACTTCCTTGCCGGCTCCGGTCTCGCCGAGGATCAGCACGTCGGCGCGGGTCCCGGCGAGGGCGCCGATCTGTTCGCGCAGGCGCAGCATAGGGGTGGAGTGACCGACCAGGCGGGTGCTCAGTTGCTGGCGGTCGCTCAGGGCCAGGCGCAAGCTGCGGTTGTCCAGCACCAGG
>RCUL01000933.1_pt1 | contig 12304 bp, 12 predicted proteins | sample 2167521 | NCBI WGS metagenome assembly RCUL01 (sample SAMN09932745, study PRJNA488358) | compost metagenome | feature: garden; material: soil; isolation source: compost soil in acetic acid-enriched culture | place: Germany: Experimental Botanical Garden Goettingen | collected 2016-01-27 | reverse complement strand
TCGATGTTACTGATGCTGGGAAAGCGATGATCGAAACACAAGTATGTGAAGGATTTCCCAGGCTGGAGTGTCGGCCTGTTGATCCCTCCGACGCAGAGATGGTCTGCCCGCATCGTCCGGAACATCTGTAACCGGGGCCGCTTCGCGGCCCATCGCCGGCAAGCGCGGCTCCCACAGGTACAGCGCATGCCTGAAGGCTGGTGATTTCCTGGGGCAGTCCATTCTGTGGGTGCCGGCTTGCCGGCGATGAGGCCAGTACTGACCACAGAGCTTTGGATCGCTGTCTGCTTCGGGTCGACAGCAGCCTGTCGCGATTGACCGCTACCGACCCGAAGCTGCCCGTCACGAAGGCTAAGACTCGGCCAAAAGCAAACACTCAAGCTTTTATGCCGCATAGGGAGATTGCGATGTACCCCAACAAGGCCTGTCCCGTAGTGCTCTCGACTTCGCTACCCATCAAGATTCTCCTATTCAGGCACCCTTTGGCAGGCACGCAACTGGTGAAGGGCACTATCGAGAATGGAGAAACACCTGGTGCGGCTGCATTGCGTGAGCTGGAAGAGGAGTCCGGCATCAGTGACGCAGTGATCGGGCTTGATCTGGGATGCTGGAAGTCTGACCACCAAGATCAGGTATGGTCGTTTCACCTTTGTCGCTCTGGGAGGGAGCTGCCTGAGTGCTGGGTTCATCAGACGCTGGATGACCATGGCCACCTCTTCGAGTTTTTCTGGGCGTCGCTCCACAATCTTCCCTATGCCGACTGTCATCCGGTCTTCCAGCGGGCACTGGAATTTTTATGCGAAACACTGAAAACGTCCGGTCATTGGGGGGAGGGGCGAATGGAAGGTAATCGTTCCCACGATTCAATTATTCTCGCTCAATCTGCTTCCAATTAACGAATGCCGCTAATGCTGGTATAGAGACTGCTGCAAACGTATTTGCCAGCAGGAGCCGTCCCATGCAACTCAGCCGTGCCAATCTGGCCGACTTCGTCTACTTCCTGGCCATCGTCCGCCACCAGAGCTTCAACCGGGCCGGGCTTGAGGTGGGCATCAGCGCATCGGCGCTTAGTCATGCGATCAAGGGGCTGGAGACTCGCCTTGGTGTTCGCCTGCTAAACAGAACCACCCGCAGCGTAACGTTGACCGCCGCCGGCGAAGAGTTGCATACGCTGATCAGTGGGCCTATCGATGAAATCGGCCAGGCAATGGAGGTGCTCAATCGCTACCGCGATGAGCCTACCGGGCGTATTCGTTTGAACACCTTGAGCGATGGCGCGGACTTTCTGCTCGGCCCCGTATTACCCCTTTTCAATGACCGCTACCCCGACATCGAAATCGACCTGACGGTAACCAACCGTTTGGTAGATGTGATTGGTGGTGGGCATGACGCGGGCATTCGTTACGGTGGAACGGTGCCGGAAGATATGATTGCCCAGCGCCTGTCACCGGACATCCGCTGGGTGGTGGCGGGCACTGCCAACTACCTTCAGCGCTTTGGCGAGCCGAAACATCCGCAGGACTTGCTTAAGCACCGTTGCTTACGCATTCGCCTGGGCAATGACCGTATGTACGACTGGGAATTCGAGAAAGATGGTGAGCAGTTGTCCATCGCTGTTCCGGGTGCGATCACCATTGATGAGACGCGCATTGGCGTGTCATTGATTCGTCATGGCGCGGGGTTGATGTACGCACCGGAGCCAGTGATTGCGCCGCTGGTGGCCAGCGGCGATTTAGTAAGGGTGCTGGATGACTGGTCCAGCGTTGCGCCGGGTTTTCACATGTATTACTCGAGCCACCGGCAATTGCCGGTGGGCTTGCGGCTGTTGATTGACCTGATTCGCGAGGTTCAGCCGCTGGGGCCGATCAGCCCCTGATCAGGCCGGTTTGGATTTGCTGAAACACCGCAAGCAGGCGAAGCGCGCCTGTTCTCAATGAAAAGACTCATTTGCCCGGCTTACTCCCGGCACCACGAGGCCCTGCCAAGCGCGCCCGGCGAGTAAGCGGTAGCGTTTTTGAGGTCAGCCTTTGTTACGGGTGGCGAACACATCTTTGACGACTGGCACGGCAGAAAACACGTTTGGCCAGCCTGCATAGAACGCCAGCTGCGTAAGCATTTCAGCGGTCTCTGGCTGGGTCAGGCCGTTGTCCATTGCGCGATTGAGATGGTAGGTCACCTGGGCCACCTGGCCGTTCGCAATCAGGGCGCTGACGGTGATCAGGCTGCGGTCGCGGGGCGCCAGATCGGGCCGCAGCCACAGGTCATGGAACAGCGCGTCGCCGGTGTAGTGCACCAGCCCAGGTGAGACGGGGCCGACATTGTTGGCAACCGCTTGCGCCCGCACGTTCTCGGCGGCTTCGTTGATGGGCAGCCGCGTAGGTGCAACCGGCGGTAACTGATCAGCCCCGATCCCTCGGCTGGCAAATACCGCTTTGGCAGCTGCCACGCTGGCAGTGGCATTGGCCCAGCCGGAATAGAAGGCCAGGTGGTTGATCAGTTCGGATAGCTCAGCCGGTTTCACGCCGTTATCCAGGGCTAGATTCAAGTGATACGCCAACTCTACGGTCTGGTTACGGCTGATCAACACCGCGAGTGTGATCAGGCTGCGGTCGCGGGGTGAAAGGCCTGGTCGCTTCCACACTTCGTTCAGCAGCAGCATCTCGGTGTTGTGCGCCAAGGCGGGCGAGACTGCGCGAACGTCGTCCAGGCTCGGTGCGTCGGGGCTTTGCGCAATGCCGGTGGATGTGGTTTTGTCGGCGGTGGAGCAGGCGGCCAACAACAGGGAAAACGAGGCGAGGGCGGTCTTAAGCAGTTTCATTCGGCGGCCTCGTATTGCGCCTCGCTGACGGGTTCCAGCCATTCGACGTTCTTGCCGTCGAGGGACTCTTGAATGGCCATATGAGTCATGCCGGTGGTGGCCGTTGCGCCGTGCCAGTGCTTGACGCCTGGGGGCGTCCAGATCACATCCCCCGGTTTGATCAGCTGTTTTTTACCGCCCGCTTGCTGCACCCAGCCGGTACCGGCGGTAACCACCAGGGTTTGCCCCAGCGGGTGGGTGTGCCACATCGAGCGTGCGCCCGGTTGGAAATTGACGTAACCAGCGGAAACCCTGGACGGCGCACGGGCTGGAAAAAGCGGGTCTATGCGTGCGCTGCCGACAAAGCTGGTGGCCGGCCCGTTGATGGAAGGCTGCTCACCGTTCCTTACAACCAGCATCGTTTGATCGGGTGCAGAGCCGGAGGCGATGGCTGCCGCCGGGATCAGAACAGTAGCCAGGGCAAACCCAGCAACGATTTTTGGCATCAGTAGGCTCCTGAGGTGATGGCCGATTCGGTGGCCAAGTTAGTGCAGCGCAAACGCGGTGACTACCGGCCTCAGGTCGCATGAAGTTGTGAGTAGGGCTCATCAATTGCTGAAACGGTCTGATTATAAGCCCACTCATTCATGAGCTTGGCTCATCGGAACATCCTGTCTTCTCCGGCTAGTCCGCACGCCCTTGACGGAATATGCTGCTAACCATCTGGTTAAATCTTTGTACCGGAGATCATCCATGAGCTTTGAATTTCGCAACCAAGTCGCACTGGTCACCGGCGCGGCGTCCGGCATTGGCTTGGCCACCGCCAAGATGGCTGCCCACAGCCACTGAGGAAACAGGATGAAAATTCCGACTTTGATAGGGGCTTGCGCGGTGGCTTGCTTAACCGCCGCTCAAGCGCTTGGAGAAAACATGCAGACGGTAGTGCGCATTGCCCAGCTTGAAATAGACCCAGCCAAACTGCAGGAATACGAGGCGGCGGTTAAAGAGGAAATGGCCGAGTCGATCCGCCTTGAGCCTGGCGTGCTGGCCATCTATTCGGTGGCGGAGAAAGACCAGCCGAACCGGCTGCACTTCTTCGAGATATACGCGAGCGATGAAGCCTATCGGAGCCATATTGCCTCAGCGCATTTTCAGAAGTACGCGGCGGCGACCCAGTCGATGATTCTTTCAAAGCGATTGATCGAAACCACGCCCGTTCAACTGAGCGCCCAAGCTGGAAAGTGAGGGTAGGGGGTGGTTCGGTGAAGCGAGAACGGCCAGACATATGGCTAATGCCAAGCGCTGATGAATGGCCGCGATTGGAAGCCGTCGCCCACGAAAGTCAGCTACCAGTCAGACTGGCGCTTTTGTCTGGCGAGCGACCTGTGAAAGGCCTACCGTGGCGTCACCACGACCGAAGGTCCGGTGCAGGCTGGCGGAAACCTCGTGTGAGCCAGGTGAGATAGAGCACGCCGAGGGTAAGCCAACAGAGCCCAATGACGATCGCGGTCACACTTAGCTGGCTCACCAGATACAGGTTTACGCACATGCCCAGCAGTGGAAACAACAGGTAGCTCACAAGCCCGAGGCGCTGGCGCTGGCGCCGGCGAGCGCGGTAGAAGTAGCAGATGACGCACAGGTTCACCGCGGTGAACCCAAGGAAGGCACCGAAGTTGATGAAGGAAGGTGCCATTTCAAGCGTGAGGTTCAAACCCAACAGCCCGATTGCGGCGGTGAACAGTAGGTTGAACACGGGGGTCTTGGTCTTCGGGTTGAGCGTGCCGAAGAACGGTTTGGGCAGTAGGTCGGCCCGGCCCATGAAGTAAAGCAGACGGCTGGTACTGAGTTGCACGATGAGGCCCGAAGCGAAACCGGAGATGATCAACCCGAGGTTCAGCCAATCCGCAAATATCTGCCCGCCCACTTCGACGGACATGAGATAAGCAGCGATCTGGGCGTCTTCAAATACGCCGCCGGGATGGACCAGTTGCATGATGTACGCCACCAACGCAAACAGCAGGCCTGCCGTTGCCATCACCAGCACCACGGCTCGTGGGATGTTGCGCTTCGCGTGGCGAGATTCCTCGGCCATTGTAGTGACCGCATCGAAACCCAGGTAGGAATAGGCCGCCACGGCCGCCGCTGCCGACACACCAAGGAAAGTACTACTGGCGTTCCATAGTGGCGCGGTCAGGGACACCGGAGACTGATGGGCGAGGTGGAAAACGCACAGCACCACAAACAGCAACACAAGAGCGATGCCCAGCCCTGTCAGCAATTTGTTTGTCCGGTCGGCAAGGCTAAGCCCCAGGACGTTCACCAGCGTGGTCAGGCCAATATTGACCAGCATCCAACCCCAGAATGGTATGGCAGGGAATTGCACATTGAGAAAAACCGATTGTACCAACCAGGCGACCATGGGCATGAACAGATAGTCCAGCAACACCAGCCAACCGACCAGAAACCCCAATTGACCGCCCAGCATTTGCCGGGCGTAGAAATAGGCGGACCCGGAAACGGGAAACAGCCTGGCCATCTTGGCGTAGCTCAATGCCGACAACAGCATGGCGCCGGTGGCCAGCAAGAAGGCGGTCGGCGCCGTGCCGGCGCTGCCCTGGGCAATGACGCCGAAAATGACCAGCACCAGGCTGGGCGCCATGTAGGCCAGACCGAACAGCACTAACGAAGTCAGACCGAGGCTGGCGGTCAATTTGACGGGTTTATCGGCCATGTCAAAGCTCCCTTTCGAGCATGAACGGGGGGACGGCGAAGAGGGGGAGCTTGCGGGCCCCGGTAGCTACATTGATCACGGTGGTGTTCCTGTTGTTGATGACGCAGATGCAACCGGTCCGGGCTGCATCCACCTTCAGGTTTCGTTCAATAGCGGTAGGAGACGAACATCTCGAATGCACTGAAATCGTCGTTGCCGTAGGTTTCTCGGGCGGCTGCAAGGGGCTTGACCCAGCTGTAGGACACGCTGGTATAAACGCTGGCTGTCGGGGTCCATTCGACGAACACCACGTTTTCGTCTGCGAAGCGTCGATCGCTGACGGCCCCACCGTTGAGCACTTTTTCATCCAGGCTGAACTGGTAATGAATACCGCCCAGGTTCACCGTGGGTGTCAGGTGGGTGCGTAGTGTCCACTGGCTTACGCGTTCGTTGCTGTTGAACAGCAGATAGTTACCGACGACATCGCCAATCAGCCAGGTACCCCAGTCGACGTAGCCTTTGCTGAGCGGGTCCCAGGCTTTCTGCCTGTTGTCGCTAGGGTCGTCGTCGCCGGAGAAGGCGGCATAGCGATAGCTCAGCAGTGGCTGTAGGGGCACGGAGGAAAAGGCATAGCCTGCCTGGGCGTACCAGGCGCTGGCGTCGTAGTCGACACCGTCGCCCGCACCACGCTGGACAGCGTATTCACCCTGTAACGTAAGGTCGTCCACCAACGGCACCTTGCCTTGCAGCGCCCGCAGGTTGTAAACCTGCATTCCCTCACGCGGGGTCAACCTGTCGGCCTTGCGTGCCAGGGCGTTGACCTTCATCGCCATGGCGCCCAGGGTTACCGTATCGACCACGCTATAGTCGATATTCAGGCCGTTCATGCGAAAGTCACCCAGGTCGTCATCCGTGCGCAAGCTGAATGCCTGAGCGCTGAGCGAGCCATGGCTGTAACCCAGCAGCGCGGAGTCGCGGAAGGCAGTGCGTGGGCCTATCCAGTAGGCGGCATCGTCGAAGAGGTCGAGGTTGCCGTCCATGACGATGAAACCGGTGCCGACCTTGTAGTCCTGGCGCCCGGCGCTGAACGACCAGCCCCCTTTGCGCACCCCGCCATAGAAGGCTTCGATGGACAGCCCGTGATCGGAGCTGCGGGTGTAGCCGCCAGCATCGCCGTCGCCAAAGGTAGCAGCCCCTACCGATGATGCGCCGCCGAACACTTCAAGATCGGGGCTGATCTCATAGCGCAGGGTGGCGCCGGGCTTCAGGTACATTTCCTGCCAGACAGCCCGCTCGCCGGTATTGCGGCCATCGCGCAAGTCCATGCGCCCGGCACCGAAATTGACGTTGCTGGCGCTGATGCTGGCTAAGCCTGCGGCCAGTGTTGCTTCCCCTTTGATGTCTCCAGCCTCGAAGGCATACCCGGCAAACGCGCAGGGGCTGAGTAAGGCGCCAAGCGCCGAAAACGCCCGCACGTGGGTGATGAAGGACATGCTGAATTCTCCCGATTCTTCTTGTTGTAATGACAAACCCGGCGATTAGCGCGCGCACTTTCCCCTCCGGGACCTGAAGGCCCGGAACGAAACAGGGGGGGCGTGGCGTGTTTCGCCTCGTTGCAGGGGGGCGTCAGCCGAAGCCTGGGTCTCGATGCACTTCCTGGCCTTCCAGCAGGGTGAGCAAGACCTGGGCCTGGGCGATCTCGCCGGGCGCGATTTCAAACAGGTTGCGGTCAAGCACGATCAGGTCGGCGTACTTGCCTACGCTCAGGCTGCCGGTACAGTCGTCTCGCCAGGCGGCGTGGGCAGCATTGATCGTGTAACCACGCAGAGCATCCTCAATGCTGATGCGGTGCTGCGGGTTGTGCACCGGGTCGTCGGGGCCGGCATTGGGTGCCTGGCGTGTGACGGCCGATTGCAGGATCTGGAACGGGTCATAGGTACTCACGCCCCAGTCGCTGCTCATCATGCAGGTCACGCCTTTGCGCACGAACGCGCCGATGGGGAAGATCCATTGGCTGCGTTGCTCGCCTAACATGGCGTAGGCGATAGCGTCGGCTTCAGGCTGCGGCTGAGCCCACAAAGGCTGGAAGTTGGCCAGGATGCCCAGGGTAGTGAAGCGAGGGATGTCGACGGGGGCCACCACTTGCAGGTGGGCGAGCTGGTGACGCGAATCCCATTTGCCATTCTGTTGGCGAGAGTAGTCAATCCCATCCACGGCCGCACGCACGGCTCCGTCGCCGATGGTGTGTATGTGCAGTTGGAACCTTTCCCGGTCGAAGGCTGCGAAATACTCGTTGATCTGCGCCTGGGTGAACATCAGTTCGGCGTTGCCACCCGTGTCGCTTCGCGGTTCCAGGAATACCGCCGTGCCGCTTTCCAGCACGCCGTCGAGGAAGAACTTGGCCGAGTGCATGCTCACCCGGTCGCCCTGGTAGGTGTCGCGCAGGTCTTTCAGTTCGCTAAGCTGCGCGTCCAGCGGCTTGTGCGCGAACACCTTGGAGGTGGCACGCACGCGCAGTGTCAGGTCACCACGCTCATGGGCGGCCTGGTAGTTCTTCATGTAGTTGCGGTTGACCATGGCATCCAGAATGCCAGTGATGCCCCGACGGTTGAACTCCTTGCTGTAGTGCTGCATGGCCTCCAGGTATTCCTCGTCTGTGTACCCGGGGGCGATACGATTCATTGCCCAGATCGCATCCTCCAATAGCCACCCCTTGGGCGCACCGTCGGCGTTGCGCACATAACTGCCGTTCTGCGGTTCGGGGCTACCCGGCTGCACACCGGCAACCTCGAAGGCTGCGCTATTGGCCCAGCCATTGTGGTAGTCGTTGGCCAGCATGAGTGCCGGGCGACTGCCCGTCACACTGTCGAGCAGCTCCTTGGTGAGCACGTCCGGGCCGAACAGGCTGGAGGAAAAGCCGACGCCACGAATCCAGGTCTTGTCGGGATGGCGTTCGACGAACTCGCGGATACAGCTCAGCAGTTCATCAAGGGTGGTAGCGGCATACAGCGAGGCATTATGGTAAAGGTCGGCGCTGCTCAGCTGGAAGTGTACGTGGGTGTCTTGCAGGCCAGGCAACATCAGCCGCCCCTGTGCGTTGATTCGGCGGGTTTCGATGCCCGCCATGCGTTCGATATCGACGTTGTCACCCACAGCGACGATGCGCCCCTGATGCACAGCGATGGCCTGAGCCCTGGGCAGGTTCGGGTCCATGGTGTGGATGTCAGCGTGGGTGATGATCAAGTCTGCTGAGATAGTCATGCGAACTCCGGTCAAACGGATTTTTATAATGCGAACGATCAGCGGCGCGACAATCAAGTGCCGCTCTTGACTTTGCTCCAGAGCCGAGTACGCACGCGCTCCAGTTTGAGCGGCAGCGTTTCGAGCGGGTACAGCGTTGCCATTACTTCTTTCGAGGGGTAAACCGCCGGGTTGTCGCGCAGTTGCGGATTGATGAAAGCCGTGGCGTCCTTGTTGCCATTGGGATAGCCGACATAATCGGAGCTTTTGGCAATCACTTGCGGGCGCAGCATGTAGTTGATGAAGGCATAGCCCTGCTGCGGGTGAGGAGCATCCTTGAGCAACACCATGTTTTCAAACCAGACCGGCGCGCCTTCTTTCGGAATGCTGTAGGCCAGTTTGACGCCATTGTTGGCATGGTCTGCCGTAACCTTGGCGCTATAGACCGAGCCGCCCCAGCCGACCACGGCACAGATGTCGCCATTGGCCAGGTCGGTGGTGAACTTTGAGGAATCGAAGTAGCGGATATACGGGCGGATCTGGAGCAGCAACGCTTCAGCCTTGCGATAGTCTTCGGGGTTCTTGCTATTGGGTGGCAGCCTCAGGTAGTTCAGCGCAATAGGCACGATCTCCACGGGTGCATCCAGCATCGCGACGCCGCATTTACTGAGCTTCGCGATGTTTTCCTTCTTGAATATCAGGTCCCAGGAATTCACCGGCGCGTTCTTGCCTAGTAGTTGCTCGACCTTGGCCTGGTCATAGCCAATCCCCGTCGTGCCCCACATATAGGGCACGGCATAGCGGTTACCCGGGTCGTTGCCTTGCTGCTTTTCCAGGATTTCCGGGGCCAGGTGCGACCAGTTGCTCAGGCGATCACGATCCAGCTCCTGTATTACCCCGGCCTTGACCAAACTGGGCAACAGATCGTCGGGTACCATCACCACGTCATAACCGGTGCGCCCGGTCATCAACTTGCTTTGCATCACTTCGGCATTGTCGAAGGCATCCCAGATCAGCGAGATACCCGTATCTGCCTGGAATTCCTTGGGCGTTTCCGGTGCCAGGAAGTCTGACCAGTTATACAGGTGCACTCGGGCAGGCTCCGCGTATGCGGTGCCCACGCTGGTACCGAGCAGCGCGATGAGGCCAAGCTTCAGTAAACGTTGATGCGTCATGGAAGGCTCCTGGCAGAGTGCCGGCTTGCGACCGTGCAGTCCGCAGACTTTCGCTGGATTATTGTTATCGTTGGCGCGAGCCCGGGGGGCCAAGGCTCGTGAAGCCTTGCTCAGGGAATCAGCAGTTCACGTCGGCCATCGGCGTGTTCGATGCGTTCTCCGGGCAACTGGAAGCGCTGGTCCGCCTGGTATTCGTAGAGCGCACGGGCATCGGCCAACTGGGTCATGTCCAACTCGATGACATGACGGCACTCCTGGCGCCCACTTTCCAGCAACACCTGGCCGGACGGGTCGACCACCGCACTGCCACCGGCGAACACGGTATTGTCCTCACCGTTCCCAACCCGGTTTACGACCACAGCGAATACCTGGTTTTCCTGAGCACGGGCGGTGACCGAGGTTCGGTGCACGTGGCCATAGGGTTCCATGTTGCCATCGGTGACCAGGATCAGCTCGGCGCCCAGTGCCGCTATAGCCCGGGCGGTTTCCGGGAACTCGGTGTCGTAGCAGATCAGCAGGCCGACACGTACGCCGCGCCACTCCACGGTGCCATAACGGTCGCCGGGCAGCACCAACCCGGGTTCGGAGACCCAGAGGTGGGTCTTGCGATAACTGAGCCGGACCCCTTCAGGGGTGATGAACAGCGTCGTGTTGTAATAATGCCCACCGTCGTTCTCGATCAGCCCCACTACCACCGCCACCTCACGCTCACAAGCGGCCTGCTGGATGGCCAGAATACTGGGGCTGTGCAGGGGCAAGGCCTGTTCGGCAATGTTCTGGTGGTTCAGGAAACCGGTGATCTGCGCTTCGGGAAAAACGATGATATCGACACCTGGCGCGCAGTGGGTGATGGCGTCCAGGGTACGTCGCAGATTGTAGGCAGTGTCGCCATCGCGCCCCGCCAGCTGTACAAGTTCGAGCTTCATATTCGGACCTTGGTATCGGGCTAAGTCCCGGTCAGGAAATAAGTGACTTTTGCAAAAGGTCGATGCAATTATGCGTTTTTCCAGCCCGTTTCCTATCACGTCGAGTGGTTAACCCCAGGGGGTAGATAGATGACACCAACGCTCCAGGACATGGCCTGGCATCGCGCTGCCGGCCACGTGATCGAACACCTGGACAAGGCTGATTTCTGGCGAACCCTGAGTCGTTTGATAGGCGAATATGTGCCAATTGATAACTGGGCGGTATTGCTGTTCAGCGATGGTTGCCCGTTTGCATTCGCTGAAAGCCCGTATGAAGGAGAGGGCCCCGACCCGCTGTTCCACGACTACATCAAGGGCATGTATCTACTGGACCCTTTCTACATCGCCAACCGCGAACAACCGGCAACTGGGCTGTTCCGCCTAGCGGACGTGGCGCCGGAGCGCTTCAAGGACACCGAGTACCACGAGCGCTACTTCAACCATTATGTGAAGCAGGATGAATTGCACTACAACGTGCGACTGGATGAGGTGCGCAGCCTGTGCCTGTCGCTGGGAAGCCGGCACCTGTTCACGCCCGAGCAGGTTTCGCTGCTGGAGATGATCCGCCCTTGGGTAGTGGGCCTGATGCGCCAGCGCATGTTTTTCGAGGCGGCGATGCCTGAAAGTGCACCTCGCCAGGCGCCGCGCTGGCAAGCCAACCTTGAAGAGGCGATGGTGCGCCTTGGCACGCCTTTGACCGCCAGGGAAGTGGATGTGATCCGCCTGATCCTCAGCGGCTGCTCGAACAAGGAGGTCGCCGGCAAGCTGGAAATCTCGGTGGAGACCGTCAAGGTCCACCGCCGGCATGTGTACGCGAAGTTGAATATAAAATCGCCGCAAGAACTGTTTTCGCTGTTCCACAAGGCTCAGGTGGAAAGCGTATGAGGGTGAGCTAGCAATGGGTCGAAAGCTGCCGATCGTGTATAGCCGCTCCCGACCCAGAGCTACAGCAGGCGCACGTTCACCCGGCGATTCAAGAAGCCACTGGCAGTACTGATTCAAAATAGGTCAGCGTAGAACGCGTTGTTCGAGCACGAGCGCTTCTGGAAGCGGCTGACTTGCCTATCGAATGGGAAGGCGAAAGGCTGAGGCTTGCCTCAGGGTCTAGATCTCCATCTAGTTGCTTTGAATAGTTTTCTTGGAGTCAGGAGGAAAACTTCTCATCCGCGTCTACTCTCTCTAAGCGACATGAAATCCTGGCTGGTAGTTGCCGAATCGGTACAGCGCATTGGTCAAAAGGAGCTGGCAATGACTGTGTTCGTAAAAACGTTCAGAAACCAAGGCCGCACTGCCTCGGTGGGCAGAATCTGGAAGCTTAGCTCTACCTTCTTTTTAGCCACCGCCATCACGATGGCATCACAGACGTGGGCCGAAGAGAAAGCGAAACCGGCAACAGCAGCAACGAAAGAAGCCAACG
>RCUL01000928.1_pt1 | contig 12333 bp, 11 predicted proteins | sample 2167521 | NCBI WGS metagenome assembly RCUL01 (sample SAMN09932745, study PRJNA488358) | compost metagenome | feature: garden; material: soil; isolation source: compost soil in acetic acid-enriched culture | place: Germany: Experimental Botanical Garden Goettingen | collected 2016-01-27 | reverse complement strand
GATTAAATTCCGAAACCCCTATCTGCGTATGCAGGTAGGGGTTTTGTCTTTCTGGGGTCTGTGGGAGCGGCGTCGCACCGCCGCTCCCACAGGACTGAAAACCAGGCAAAAAAAACCACCCCGTAGGGTGGTCTCTTCACATCCATTTACCGACTCAGTCGCCGTAATACTCGCAACCACTGGTGCAGGTCTCATGAATGCGCACCTTGGAAAGCTCAGGCAACAGCGGCTTGACCTGGTCCCAGATCCACTTGGCGATCACTTCGCTGGTCGGGTTCTCCAGGCCAGGAATATCGTTCAGGTAGTTGTGGTCCAGTTGCTCGTACAGCGGCTTGAAGATCGCCTTGATCTCGGAGAAGTCGCGGATCCAGCCGGTATGTGGATCGAGCGGGCCAGTCAGGTGCAGGGCAACCTTGAACGAATGGCCGTGCAGGCGACCGCACTTGTGCCCTTCAGGCACGTGGGGCAGGCGGTGGGCCGATTCGAACGTAAACTCTTTAAAGATTTCCACGATGTCTTGACTCAGTAAACCAATGCTGGCGGCCAGTTTACCAGCATGGTCACTTCAGTGGTTGCAGATGCGCGTGCAGCTTGCCGGTTTCTATCAGCTCGAGCAGCTCATCGCCCAGACGCTGGCTTTCGGCCATTGCCTTGTGCCAATAACGCTGACGGCTGCCAGCATCGCCCATGAAGCGCTTGAAGTCGCTACGATCCGGCAGCTTGCCGAAGGGCAAGCTGGCCAGATACTGCGGCGAGGGTGCAAGTAGCAGCACGTTGCGCAGCCGATCAGCATCGCCACGGCGCCACGGCAGGGCCTTGTCGAACCAGCCGGGGATGACCTTGTCGGTGAAGTGCGGGTAGAGCACCAGGTCATTGCCGGCGTAGGGCAGGTCCAGGTGATAGTCCAGCAAGCCGCCATCCCGATAGGTTCCCTGGCCCACGCCCGGAATATCGCGCACACCTTCCATGACCATGGGGATCGACCCGGAAGCCAGCAGGGCATGGCGCAAATTGGCGACGTCCAGGTGCAGGCAGCGCGACGGGAAGTCGGTCAATGGCTGCAGCGGCGGAGCACTGCGGGCATCATGAAGAATGATCCGCTCGAAGTGACGGGACAGGCGCGGGCGGCCGATCAGGTTGTCGGCGATCACAGACGACAGGCCCATGCCCAAGCGTCCGCGATGATCGTGAGCAAGCAATCCATGGCTCTTCACCACCATGATGTTCAGGCGATAGTCAGCACTTTCGAGGATCTGCGCGTCGCGTCCTTCGAGCAATTCATCGAGCATGCGCTCGCAGCTGCGGCTGACTTCGGCTTGAGTCACGCCCTTGGCAAAGTCCTGTTCGGTGTAAAGCTGTCCCAATCGCTGCAGGGCCTGGGCCGGGTTGGGCAGGCAGGCACTGGCGAAGCGCCAGGAACCGATCGAGGCGCCGATCAGTGAGCGTTCTCGCGGTGCGCTGGGGAGCCACTGGCCGAACAGCGCCAGGTCCAGCCCTTGAATGCCGAGGGCCTTGGGGCCGCCCGCAGCACCCGGCAGCACGCCCACATCCGCTGCCTGCAAGCCTCGCTCACCAATACGCTGCAGGGCACGGCTACCAGCCTTGAGGGTCAGGGCCGGGTACTTGATATGGATTGCGCTCATACGGGCCTCGCTGTGTTGAGCCGCAATTATAAAGAACAGCGTCCAGATGTGGGGCTGGGCTGCGCTATCATGTCGCCAGTTGTTTTCAGCTTCAATTAAGTTCGGTTGGGTACTCTAGGCCCCGTAGAAACATTTTTGATCTCAACGGAGAGACACCATGAAAACTTTGACTGCCCTGTTCGCCACTGCTGCCCTTGCCCTGAGCGCCAACGTTGCGCTGGCTAAAGACATTCCGACCAATGAAGTGGTCAAGCTGGTTCAGGCCAAGACCATCATGTCTCTGGACGACTTGAACGCCAAGGCGCTGGCCAAGCACCCAGGCGCTACCATCAAGGATTCCGAGCTGGAGGACGTCTACGGCCGCTATGTCTACAAGGTAGAACTGCGTGACGCCCAGAACGTCGAATGGGACGTTGATCTTGATGCCAAGACCGGTGAAGTCCTCAAGGACGCCCAGGACACCTGATGAGCCCTTGCATGCGAACAGCACAGACACTTCTCATTGCGCTGTTGGCCCTCTGCTCGCTGGCTTCGGCCCGTGACCTCGATCAGGATGAAGCCCTGCAACTGCGGGAGCGGGGCATCATCCTGCCGTTGGAGCAACTGCTTAAAGACGCCCTGGGACGCTATCCCGGGGCGAGGTTGCTGGAGGCGGAGCTGGAAGAGAAACACGACAGATACGAGTACGAGGTCGAATTGCTGACCCCTGAAGGCGTAGTGCGCGAGATCAAGCTCGATGCTACCAATGGAGCGCTGCTCAAAGACGAGGAAGATGACTGATGCGCCTGTTATTGGTCGAGGACAACGTGCCGTTGGCAGATGAACTGACCCAGAGCCTGCAACGCCAGGGCTATGCGGTCGACTGGCTGGCTGACGGCAGGGATGCGGTCTACCAGGGTAGCAGCGAACCTTACGACCTGATCATTCTGGACCTCGGCTTGCCCGGCTTGCCGGGCCTTGAAGTGCTGGCCCAGTGGCGTGCATCGGGGCTGTCGACACCGGTGTTGATCCTCACCGCGCGTGGGTCCTGGGCCGAGCGCATCGAGGGCCTCAAAGCCGGCGCCGATGACTACCTGAGCAAGCCGTTTCACCCGGAAGAACTGCAGCTGCGCATCCAGTCGCTGCTGCGTCGTGCCCGTGGCCTGGCCAACCAGCCGACCCTGGAAGCCGCCGGCCTGCAACTGGACGAAGGCCGCCAGTGTGTGACCCGCGCCGGTGTCGACATCCAGCTCACCGCTGCCGAGTTTCGCCTGCTGCGTTACTTCATGCTCCACCCGCAACAGATCCTCTCGAAAAGCCACCTGGCCGAGCACCTCTACGACGGTGAAACCGAGCGCGATTCCAACGTCCTGGAAGTGCACGTCAATCACCTGCGCCGCAAGCTCGGCCGCAGCGTGATCGAAACCCGCCGCGGCCAGGGTTATCGCTATGCCGGGAGCAGCGAGTGAAGTCGATCCAGGCACGCTTGAGCCTTGGCCTGATTGCGGTACTGGTGCTGGTCGGGCTGGTCCTGGCCCAGCTCAGCCTGTGGCTGTTCGAAGCCGGGCTGCAACGCTACCTGGAGACCGGCCTGCGCAAGGAAAGCGAAAACCTGCTGGTGGCGCTGGTGCGCGGCCAGACCGGCCTTGAACTGGATGAGCGACGGATTTCCTCGGCCTACAAGCGGCCGTTTTCCGGCTATTACTTTCGCATTGATTTCGACGGCGGCAGCTGGCGATCGCGTTCGTTGTGGGACATGGACATGCCAGCGCCGCAAAGCCCCGGTCTGCACACCGGACTGGAACTGGGGCCTGAAGGCCAGCAACTGCTGGTACTGCGCGCCGATTACCGGCGCCTGGGTCAGGCCATTTCCATCAGCGTCGCCCAGGACTACACCCCGGTACGGGATGGCTTCAGGCGCATGCAGCAGATCGGCCTGGGCCTGGGCCTGGTCGCGCTGTTGCTGATCCTGGTGCTGCAACGCATCACCGTGACGCGCTCTTTGCGCCCACTGGAGCGTGCCCGCGAACAGATCGCCCAGCTGCAGCAAGGCCAGCGTTCGCAGCTCGATACTCAGGTACCGACAGAACTTGAGCCCCTGGTCGCGCAGATCAACCACTTGCTGGCCCACACCGAAGACAGCCTGCGCCGTTCACGTAATGCCCTGGGCAACCTCGGTCATGCCCTCAAGACGCCTCTGGCGGTGCTGCTCAGCCTGGCCTCCAGCGAACGCCTCAAGGACCTGCCGGAAGTTCGTGCCCAGTTGCGCGACCAGCTCGAGCAGATCCAGCAGCGCCTGAGCCGCGAGCTCAACCGCGCGCGGCTGGCCGGTGACGCATTGCCGGGCGCGCAGTTTGATTGCGATGCCGAATTGCCAGGGCTGCTATCGACCCTGGGCATGATTCATGGCGAAGGCCTGGAACTGAGCAAGCACGTGCCGCCGGGTTTGCTCCTGCCTTGGGACCGTGAGGACCTGCTGGAGCTGTTGGGCAACCTGCTGGACAACGCCTGCAAATGGGCGGACAGCGAAGTGCAGCTGAGCATCGAAGAACAGCCGCAACACTATTGCCTGTGGATCGACGACGACGGTCCCGGCATCCCGGAGACGGCCCGTGAACAAGTTCTCGAGCGCGGTACCCGGCTTGACGAGCAGGTCGATGGCCACGGCCTGGGCCTGGGTATCGTGCGCGACATCGTCGAGGCCTGGGGCGGGCAGATGCGTTTGCTGGAAAGCCCGCTGGGTGGTTTGCGGGTCAGCATCGAGCTACCGCGCAAGGTCAGATAGCATCGCGGGGCAAGCCCGCTCCCACAGACTTTGTGGGAGCGGCGGTGCGGCGATCCGACTTGACCCGCGATGAGGTCTGCAAATTCTAACCGCGCCGCACCTGCCCATACGCCTGACTAATCCGGTCAATCACCATCGCCAGCGCCACAATCGCCAACCCGGCCTCCACCCCTTTGCCGACATTGAGCGTCTGAATCCCCGCCAGTACATCTTCCCCCAACCCGCGCGCGCCAATCATCGAAGCGACCACCACCATCGACAGCGCCATCATCACCGACTGGTTGAGCCCGGCCATGATACTCGGCATCGCCAGCGGCAGTTGCACCCGCCGCAGTCGCTGCCAGCGACTGGCGCCCAGGCCGTGGGCCGCCTGGATCAGGCTCGGGTCGATCTGGGTCAGGCCCAGTTCGGTCAGGCGGATCAACGGCGGCAGGGCGTAGATCAGGGTGGCGAAGATCGCCGGTACCTTGCCCAGGCCGAACAGCATCAGCACCGGGATCAGATAGACGAAGCTGGGCAGCGTTTGCATGACGTCGAGCACCGGCATCAGCAGCTTGCGCGCCAAGGGCCGGCTGGCCAGCAGGATGCCCACCGGGATGCCGATCAGCACGCACAGGCCGGTGCTCACCAGCACCAGCGCGCAGGTTTGCAGGAGCTTGTCCCACAGGCCGACCACGCCGATCAGAAACAACAGGCCGCTGAGCACCAGGGCGCGGGTGATGCTGCGGCTGGCGTGCCAGGTCATCAGCGCGACGATCACCAGCAACAGCCACCAGGGCGTCAGGCGCAGCAGGTTTTCCAGGCCGACCAGCACTTGCAGCAAACCATCGGAAACATTGCGCAATTGATCGCCGTAAGCCAGTACCAGCCAATCGACGAAGCGGTTAACGGCGTCGGCAAAGGAGAAGTGCAGCGCTTCGGGGAAGCCTCCACTCACAGGCTCGCCTCGACCTTGCCCGCGACTTCGGCGGGTAGCCAGGCTTTCCAGATGCTCGGGTTATCGCGCATGAACCTGAGCGCTGCCTCCTTGGGCGCCTCGCGCTTTTCGCTCATCTGCGCCAGGGTCTTGTTGAGGGTGTCGATGGGCAGGTCGACCTTGGCGAAGAACTCGACCAGTTCCGGATAATCCTTTTTGAATGGCGCCGAAACACCGATGGACAATTTTGCCGGCAGTGAACGCGTGCCTTGCGGGTGCGGATGGCTGGCGTCGGTCAGGGTCTGCCAGGCCTCGGCATTGAACGGCGGTTCCTCAAGGCGTACCAGGTCGAAACGCCCCATCAGCGGGGTAGGGCTCCAGTAGTAGAACAGCACCGGTTTGCCACGGCGTATGGCCGAGGTGATTTCGGCATCGAGTGCGGCGCCCGAGCCACTGCGAAAGTTCACGTAGTCATTGTGCAGGCCGTAGGCCTTGAGCTTCTGGCTGTTGACGGTCTCGGAAGTCCAGCCGCTGGGGCTGTTGAGGAAGCGGCCCTTGTCGGGGGATTCGGGGTCCTTGAACACGGCCTTGTACTGTTTGAGGTCGGCCACCGAGCGCAGGTTCGGCGCCAGATCCTTGATCACGTACGCCGGCACATACCAGCCCTCATCGGCATTCTTCACCGTATCGCCGATGCTGAACACCTGGCCGGCCTGCTCGGCCTTGATCCAGGCGGGGCTGCGGCCGGCCCATTCTTCGCCGATGACCTGGATGTCGTTGCGGGCCAGGGCCACTTCCATGCTCACGGTGCTGCCGGGCAGGGTGTCGGTGGGGTAGCCGTAGCCTTTCTCGACGATCAGCCGCAGGATCTCGGTGGTGAGGCTGCCGCTTTCCCAGGTGATGTCACCGAAGTGGATGGGCGTGGAGTTGTCGGCGGCGTGGCTGGAGGGTATCAGAGCCAGCGCAAGGAGAGCGCTGGCCAGCAGGGTAGTGATCGGCTTCATTGTGCCTCGCTCGCAGGGTAGGGAGTCTGGCAAGTGTAGTAGAGGAGAGCCGGCAGGTTTTTGTGGGAGCTGGCTTGCCAGCGATGAGGCCTGCATGAGGCTCCACCAGCGAGCGCTTTGCGCTCGATCGCTGGCAAGCCAGCTCCCACGGGGTTACACCCGGAACTGATCCATCAGCCCCTGCTGCTGGTTGGCCAGGCTGTTGAGCGACTGGCTGACCCGCGCCGATTCGTTGGCCTGTTCCGACAGCGACTCGGTGACGTCACGAATGGTCGCCACGTTGCTGTTGATCTCTTCGGCCACCGCGCTCTGCTCTTCGGCGGCGCTGGCGATCTGCAGGTTCATGTCGCTGATCACCGTGACCGCATCGCCGATCTGCTGCAGGGCCGTGACCGCCTGGCTGACCTGCTCGACGCTGCCCTGGGCCTGGCGATGGCTGCTGTCCATGGCGCCGACCACTTCGCGGGTACCGGCCTGCAACTGTTCGATGACCTGGCGGGTTTCTTCCACCGATTCCTGGGTGCGGCGGGCCAGGTTGCGGACCTCGTCGGCCACCACGGCAAAACCACGACCGGCTTCACCGGCACGGGCGGCTTCGATGGCGGCGTTGAGGGCCAGCAGGTTGGTCTGCTCGGCGATCGAGCGGATCACTTCCAGCACCGAACCGATCTTCTCGCTGTTCTCGGCCAAACCTTCGACCTGGCCCATGGCGGTACTCATGTCGGCGGCCAGGGTGTCGATGCTGCTGGTGGTGCGGTCGATCACGGCCAGGCCCTGGCGGGTGGCCTGGTCGGCGTCGCGGGCTGCCTGGGCGGCTTGCGCCGCGCTGCGGGCGACGTCCTGGGCGGTGGCGCTCATTTCATGGGAGGCGGTGGCCACCTGGTCAACCTGGCGATACTGCTGCTCCATGCCGGCACTGGTCTGGGTGGCAATGGCCGAGGACTGATCGGCAGTGTCACGGGCGGCCTGGACCGAGCGTTTGACTTCGGCAATGGTCGGCTGCAGCTTGTCGAGGAAGCGGTTGAACCAGCCGGCCAGCTCACCCAGTTCATCGCGCTTGTCGTAGGTCAGGCGGCGGGTCAGGTCGCCTTCGCCGCTGGCGATGTCCTTGAGCATGGCCGCGACGCCGAGGATCGGCCGGGTCACGGTGCGCGCCATCAGCCAGATCAGCAGCAGGCCGACGATAGCCGCCAGCAGGCCCAGGCCCAGTTCCATCAGGGTGCCGCTGGTGTTGCGCTGGTCGAGCTCTTGCTTGAGGGCTTCGGCCGGGCCGGTCAGGGCGCTTTCCGGCACATCGAGCAGCACGCCCCAGGGTTTGCCGTCGGGGATCGGCGCGAACGAGGCCAGCACTTTCAGGCGCTGGTTGTGGTGGATGCTGTGCAGCGGAGTGCTATCGCCGAGCAAGCGGATCAGCTCGGCGCCTTTTTCCATATCGACCTGGTCAAAGCGCTGGGCCAGCTTGCTGGCGTCCGGGCTGTAACCGGCCAGCAGGCCCACGGGGCTGAGAATGCCGACCTGGGTCTGGCCCTGGTAAAGGTTGCGGCTGGCCTGTTGGCTCATGGCCTGCAGGCTGTTGAGGTTGATGTCGATGGACAGGGTGGCGATGACCTTGTCGGCCGCCATCAGCGGGAACACGATGCTGGTCATCAGCACCTGCTGGCCGTTGATTTCATAGAAGTAGGGCTCGATCACACAGACCTTGCGGGTCGTGCGCGGGCACACCGACCAGGTGTTGGCCGGCTCGCCGCTGGGGCCGATGCTGGTGTCGTTCATGTCGCGCTCAGGCAGCGCCATTGAGGTCAGCTGGCCCGGGGTCGGTTGCGACCAGTACAGGGCAAAGCGGCCTTTCTCGTTGCTGCCCAGTTCTTTCTGGTCGACGAACAGCGAGTCCTTGTTGTCCAGGGCGTTGGGCTCGAACACCAGCGACAGGCCGAGCAGGTCGGGGTTGGCCTGCAGCGCGGCGCGCACCTGGCGGGTCATGTCTTCGCGCAGGTCGAAGGCATCGAGGAAGCGCTTCTCGGCCTGCTCGCGAAGGAACAGTACCTGGCGGGAGAAGCCGGCACCGTACTGGTAGGCATCCATGAACTGGCGACGGATGTTCAAGGCCTGGACTTCACCCTGGGACTCGATGCGTCCCTGGGCCGCTTCAGTGAGCATCTGCATGCTGCTGGCCTTGACCAGCTGCGTGCTGTGCTCCATGCGGTACAGCGAGAGTCCCACCAGCAGGGTAACGATGCCGGCCAGGCACAGGCCGGCCAGCAGGGTGATCTTCCACTGAATGGAAAGTTGTCTGAACGACATGGCGAAGTCCTTTGATCCTGAAAGATTGAGGCTGCCGACTTTATCGGCTGCGATGCCGTTTTCTTTATTCAAACGTTCAATTGAAATGCGTCGTTTTCGGTCACGGAAGCGACTGATTGTCGCAGGCGCGAAATCCCGTTTTTTTGACAAGCGCGGGGGTCTGCTTCAGAGTGTGCGCCCTCCATAAAAATACCTGTCGTTCGGCCACTGCTCCCGAGCAGTCTGTCGCCGGATCGGTCGCTTTTTGTCTGGTTTCTAGAGGTCACAGAATGAATGCAGTAATTGCCGCGGTCGGCATCATGCTGGTATTGAGCCTGTCCCGCGTGCATGTGGTGATTGCCCTGATCGTGGGTGCCCTGGCGGGTGGGCTGGTCGGCGGCCTGGGCATCGAAGGCACGCTCAAGGCCTTCAACGGCGGGCTGGGTGGCGGTGCCACGGTGGCGTTGTCCTACGCTTTGCTCGGCGCCTTCGCCGTGGCCATCGCCAAGTCGGGCATGGCCCATGCCCTGGCTGATCGTGCCTTGGCCATGATCGACCGGCAGGGGCACAGCAACGGCGGCAAGGTCAAATGGCTGCTGATCGGCCTGCTGTTGGTGGTGGCAATTTCGTCGCAGAACATCCTGCCGATCCATATCGCCTTCATTCCGTTGCTGGTGCCGCCGCTGCTGTATGTGCTGACCAAGCTGCAGATCGACCGGCGCCTGGTGGCCTGTGTGATGACCTTCGGCCTGATCACCCCGTACATCTTCCTGCCGGTGGGCTTTGGCAACATATTTCTCAACCAGATCCTGCTGGGCAGTGTCAGCCGCAGCGGCGTGGATGTCAGTGGCGTCAACGTCACTCATGCCATGGCCATCCCGGCGGCGGGCATGCTCTTCGGTTTGCTGGTGGCGGTGTTCATCAGTTATCGCAAGAAGCGCGTGTATGACCTGGAGAAAATCGAGCAGGTCGAGCAGGTGGCCGTGAGCTACAACCCGCTGACCCTGCTGGTAGCGGGCTTCGCCATTGCGGCGGCGTTCATCATCCAGTTGTGGCTGGACTCGATGATCATCGGCGCCATGGCCGGCTTTCTGATCTTCTCGGTGTCGGGCATCGTGCGCTGGAAAGACACCGACGACCTGTTCACCGAAGGCATGAAGATGATGGCCATGATCGGCTTCATCATGATCGCCGCCTCGGGCTTTGCCGAGGTGATGAAAGCCACTGGTGAGGTCAAGACCCTGGTCGAGGCCTCGGCGGCCTGGATCAATCACAGTAAAGGCATCGGTGCACTGCTGATGCTGCTGGTGGGGCTGCTGGTGACCATGGGCATCGGTTCGTCGTTCTCCACCGTGCCGATCCTGGCGGCGATCTTCGTGCCGCTGTGCGTGCAACTGGGCTTCGATCCCGTAGCGACCGTGTGCATCGTCGGTACTGCCGGTGCCCTGGGCGACGCCGGTTCACCCGCGTCGGATTCGACCCTGGGGCCGACCTCGGGCCTGAACGTCGACGGTCAGCACCACCATATCTGGGACACTGTGGTACCGACCTTCATCCACTACAATCTGCCGTTGCTGGCGTTCGGTTGGCTGGCGGCGATGATGCTCTAGGGCTGCGCAGGGGCTGAGCGCAAGGCTCAGCCTTTGGCGGGTGGCGGCGAGATGCGGTTAAGCACCATGTTGCCGCTCTTGTTCTGGGTCAGGTACACCGGCAACACCTTGGGCAGGGTACTGACCAGACGCTTGATCTCGCTGGTGTTGTAGATGCCGCTGATGCGAATGCTACCGGTGCTGGTGTCAGCCAGTTGCAGGGGTTTGTCCAGGTAGCGGTTGATCATCGGCAGGGCCTGGGCCAGGCTCTGGTTGTCAAGGATCAGCTTGCCATTGCGCCAGGCCAGGCTGTTGTCCTGGCTGTAGGTCTGATCCAGGTGCGGTTCGTAATCACCCGCCCGGTAGCTGGCCTGCATGCCCGGGCCAAGGCGGTAGCTGCTGTCGCTGGCCTTGCCGTCACTGCTGACCAATACCGAACCTTCCACCAGGGTCACCTTGACCTGATCGTCATACTTCCACACGTTGAACTGGGTGCCGGTGACCCGGGTCCAGCCATTGGCCGCGTGCACCACGAAGGGATGCTGACTGTCGTGGCTGACCTTGAAGAAGGCTTCGCCCTTGATCAGCGTGACCCGACGCTCGTCCTTGTAATTGGTGAAACGCAGTTCGGTGTTGAGGTTGAGTTCGACTTCGCTGCCGTCGCTGAGCACTACGCGGCTCAGATGCTCACTGCTTTCCAGGTACTGATAGCTGTTGGGCAGCCAGCCTTGCTCCCAACCGATCCAGGCGCCAGCCGGCAGGGTCACCAGGGCGATGGCTGCGGCCGTGGCGAACCGCTGCCAGGTGCCGCGGCGGCGCTGAGGCAGGGGCACGACGTTGTCGGGGAAGGTGCGGGGCAGATGGTCGGCGGTCTGCCAGATGTCCACCATCGCCTGGTATTCCTGCAGGTGCAACGGATGAGCCGTCAGCCATTGCTCGAACGCCAGCCGCTCGGCGGCGGTGCAGTCTTCAGCTTGCAAGCGCAGGCACCACTGCGCAGCGGCATCGGTGATGGCATCATGTTCGGCGGCGCTGAGACTGGTGTGGTTCATTGAAACTCCCGGTTTTGTCCATTCTACCTTGCAGGGTAGGTGGCCGAGAACCGAGATAATGGCGAATGACTATCAGTTGTAGGTTTTTTTACCGCCAAAACCCCGTAAAACCACGGATTTGACAATGATTGCTTACAAAATCACGGACGAAAGGTAGGCCTGCGCCACCGGGCAGCAGCGCAGGCCGTTCTTCAGAACTGCGCGGCGTCAAGCTCGAACAACGAGGCACTGCCGGCACGAATGCTGGCTTGCAGCGACAGCGTCCGGGGCAACAGGCGTTCGAAAAAGAACGCCGCGCTGGCGAGCTTGGCGCCGTAAAAGGCCGGGTCTTGCACCAGCGCGTCGCGGGCGACCGCGGCCATGCGCGACCACATGTAGGCGTAGGCGACGTAGCCGAACAATTGCAGGTACTCCACAGATGCCGCGCCAATGGCATTCGGGTCGCGGCTCGCTTGCTCGCACAGCCACTGGCTGAGGTCCTCCAGCTCGTCCAGGGCGTTGAGCAGCGGCTGGCGAAAAGGCGGTTCGGTTGCGCTGAACTGGCGAATCTGCGCGGCAAAGGCCGCCAGCGCCTGGCCACCATCGGCCACGACCTTGCGCCCGAGCAGGTCCAGGGCCTGGATACCGTTGGTGCCCTCGTAGATCTGTGCGATGCGCACATCGCGCACCAGTTGCTCCTGGCCCCATTCGCGAATGTAACCATGGCCGCCGAACACCTGCTGGCCGAGCACACAGCTTTCCAGGCCGTTGTCGGTAAAGAAGGCCTTGGCCACCGGGGTCAGTAGCGCCACCTGGCGTTGCGCCGCGTCGCGTTCATCGGCGTCTTCGGCGTACTTGGCGATGTCCAGTTGCTGGCCGACGTAGGTGGCGAAGGCGCGTCCGCCTTCGGTGAGGGCGCGCATGGTCAGCAACATGCGCCGCACATCCGGGTGGACGATGATCGGGTCGGCAATCCGCTCCTTGTCCTGGGCACCGGTGGCTGCCCGGCTTTGCAGGCGTTCACAGGCGTAGCGGGCGGCGTTCTGGTAAGAGGCCTCGACACAGCCGATACCCTGTATGCCGATCGACAGGCGTTCGTAGTTCAT
>RCUL01000927.1_pt1 | contig 12338 bp, 10 predicted proteins | sample 2167521 | NCBI WGS metagenome assembly RCUL01 (sample SAMN09932745, study PRJNA488358) | compost metagenome | feature: garden; material: soil; isolation source: compost soil in acetic acid-enriched culture | place: Germany: Experimental Botanical Garden Goettingen | collected 2016-01-27 | reverse complement strand
GACCCTGAGGTCGGTTTTTTATAATTTGGCGGTGAGGGAGGGATTCGAACCCTCACTTTTGTATATCACAGCACAAATATAACCTTTACATTCAATGACTTACGAAATTAACATCGTTCATAAAAGCAGCGCAATTGACTCAAGCTATTGCCATGAGATTTTTACATCTTTTATAAAGAGAAATTCTGAAATGTCAAGCACATGCACATGCTTTCTGACAATCGGAATCATGTTATCGTTTCTTCTGAATGACGAATCAATTTACGTCCTCGCGAACTCCTACTTTGCGGTAACGCCGCGTGAAGGTGAAGGGGTGAATGCCGCATAAACCAAGTTTCCGCAGAGCACTTTCACCACCAAAAAACACCGCATACTAAAAATGCCACGCGGCATGAATCGCTCTGGAACGCCATGTTAGGTGCGTTCCGATTAATCCAATTTTGGATACTTGTGCAACACTTCGATAGTTCCTATTTGAGTAGGATCACAAGTATACTCTGACTCTCCAAGCCAGTCTGCGCTATGGCTGTTGGGAGCGCTTAAAATTGCCTCAGATGAAACATAAGCACTCAATAAAACACCACCAGATTCAGCAGAATTTAGACCACGAGCAAACATTTCTGCTACCTGTTTTTTCGGGGTCCAGCAAAAGCCGATTAAGCCTTGGTCATAAAGAAATAGACATTCGCCACGATAAAGCTGAAGGTCACTACCATCATATTTTGGCAATATGAGCTTTAACCAATTGAGTATCAATTTATCATCGCTAACATTTCGGCGAATATGCCCACCATTTACAATCCAAAGCATATGCATACTATCGATGTCAAAAGAAAATTGCTCAATATTTTCAACTGCATATTTTATTGCTGACACCCACATTTTACTCGAAACATCGCATACATATTCTCCACTCATGATAGTGGAGGCTAACTCTTGATAATTGATACTGAACTCCTTAATTACCAAAAAGCATCTAACGTTTGATTAAGGGGGGGCTTTAGCCCGTCCCAGTGAGCGCAGCGAACGATTTCAACCAGTTGTTATATTCTATTTCCAATCTTTAATGATTCGGTCCTTAAAGATTGCCGTTGAGGAGCCCTTGTGTAGATACTCAATTACGCCGACCAGCTCTTTTGAAAAATCAATATTTACGGGGTTGATGATTGGTTTTTGAATAAAAAAATCAACCTCATAAGAAAGCATTTTAAGTCTTAGTCCATTATTAATGAGATACGCTTCTTTAAAAGTCTCTAAGTGGGTTAAGTCGCCGTACTCTCCATTCGCTTCCGAAGCCAATCTAGACGCTAAGTCATATAGTGAGTAAGTTTCATTTTTTACAACGTCTTCAATGAAGATTTCATTATTCATGCCTGACAAAATCAATTGGGAGCTTGTGTTTATATTTGTATTTTCATTTGCCCAGCCCCCGTCTATTCGAGGCCGAAAATTGGTTATTCTTGGGCAGGGTAGAATCTGCATTTCAATGTTAACTTCTCTAATCAGTGGGTTTCCGTCCTTGTCTTCCCAGTCATCATCACGTTGCTTGCGGACAATTAGAAGGTCCATTCGGTTGGCCTTTGCCTTTGCCTCTGCGCCACTTTGGTAGCCTGTCTTGGTGGCGAATACTGGCTTTAAGTCTGGTATGTCGCGTATTTTCCCAATAAGAGCATCAATTTTTTCAATTGAAACGCGTGAAGCGTAATCTTTGCATTCAATTACTGTTTTGTATGTTACGCCAGCTAGTTCGTACTCCCAGTACAGATCAAATTCGCGCTCAATCCCGCAGTTATCGAGTATCTTCTTATTTATCTCGATTTCGATGTTCTTTTGTTCGGAGAATTTCTCTGAGTCCAAAAGTGCTTGCTGAAGGCTTTTAACGAATTGTTCGTAATCTTTTCCATCAGACATTCGTGATATCTCTGTGAATATAAACTTTACTTGTGGGGTTGCGAAGCAATTCCACACCAATTTTTGTTAAACTTCGATTACTGATTGTTGGGATTGTAGAATACATCTGATTTAGCAGCAGGTATTTTGAAATTTTCAAAACCTATTTCCTGACCCTTTTCTTTGCAAGTTAGATAAATTGGGTGGCGTTTATTTTCACCTATCGTCTCTACACATACATCTATATTTTTACCACTTGCATGATATTCGTAGTATAGAGGCATGTTGTCAGGCTTATTAATTGGGTTGAATGTAAACAAAAGGTTTGTTCTATTAATTGTGTTTTTATTGGGTTTTACTTTCCCGTAATGGAAATGATATCCAAAATTGTGGTTTTCAATATCAACTCCATTTTTAGTGTTAGGTATTTTTAGTAAATATTGAAGATTCATGATCTTTTTAGGTGGGACTAAAATAGACTGTTTTTCAAGCAAAATTACATCTGAATAAATAGGCGTTGCGCTAATGGTTTCATAAAAAGTTGGATAGAGGTCACCAATATCAACGTTGTCATTAAATTCAAGGCTCAGTTCTTGATTGCTTACTAATCTTTCTGCGTGTGATTCTAGTTTAAGGATTAGATTAATATAATCATCATTGTCAAATAACTCATGTTGAAAGTAATATAAATCCCAATCAAGTAGTATATTGTGGTTGAGTGTGCGAATGGCTTGATATGCTGCTTTTATAAAACGATGAGTGTTATTAGATATGGTATTCATAATTCTTACCGTAGAAGATTAACGTTTCAATTAGGCGGACGACAAAAACGCCGCTTTTTGATGGTCCACTGGAATGATTGGTTATTCCAGCACAACACCTTCTAACTCTACGAACCAGAAGCCTCCATGCTGTATCCAAGAAAAAATATATTGGCGATTCAAGGAAATCTTGATAGGTATCTTGGTGCTGCCAACCTGTGTAGTTAGCACCACAGGACCAGCCATATTTCCGTTGGAAATATCATAGTCCCAGCACTTACTTTCTTTCTTCTTGGGATTAACGAAGCCTTCTCGATCGTTCATGACAAGAGCAATCCCCCTGTCTGCCTTTTTCTCTTCACAGTACCGTTCGAGGATGTGCAGGTCGTCGTAGACATCTTTCATGAAAATGTCAGTGGCCCCGCGATTGCCTCCGGACGCAGCTTTGGTTCGGTAGCACTTAACCTCAATGGCTATTCGGTGAGTTGTTTGGCCTTTTAGTCCAACCACCAAGAGGTCAATTTCTCTTGATTTCCCCTCAACAGTCACGCCAGTTTCCAATTCGACATGACTGCTCTCGTCAGCCTCCACTGTTACTAGTGGCAGTGTTTGGCTGAGTATATTGGCGTAGTGCAGTTGCATGGAAGCCTCCTTGTTGACGCCAATGAGTCCTGCGCCAACTTTCCGTGAAAATACGTCCCATGCAAATGATATTGCAGCTCTTAGCCTTTCTTCAAAATTTCCGCTCAGCAAATCCATTGATGACCTCATGAGAAATGACTCTTTAATAACTGGCGCATAGGTTGGCGTTGTTTTTGCGCCTTTTTATTTCGCAAAACGATGACAGCCGTTATGCGTCCAGTTGATTAACCAGTTATCTCTGGCTGTATCTACGTGAGTACTTAATAAGATCGTAGGCACATACTATTTTTATGAACTGACTTTTTTCTCCTGTGGAGAAATCATCATATGCATGTTTTTTAAGTATATTTTCAAGATCGTTTAAATCAACCTTTTCTGGAGGGACAAAAACTGCCATCCTCAAAAATAAGTTGAAGTCTACGGCGTTATATAACTCTTCTATCCCCTCTTGTACCTGAGGAATGTTTTTTGAACGCTGTTCCTCATACCCACTAGGTCTAAGTTTTTCCACACCATGTTCTATTCGGGTTATTACTGAATCACATAGTCCGTCAATGGTTATTTCACCACTCTCGGCTATTAGCCCTGCACCGTTTAAATACTTATATATTGGGATGTTTACCTGACCTTTTATTAGGTTCGGAAAGGCGTTAATAAGAATAGACGTATCGTCATAACCTCCGCTATCAAAAATAACATCCCTGACGATGTCTTCTCGAGTTACACCAATAATCCCTTGCTTAGCGATTTCCTCTGATTTCTTGATCTTGCTAATAGCTCCATAACCGACCACGAATTCTGGTTGCCCCTCAGCCCCATCTAAATCGTCAACATCTTTCACATAAAGTTTACCTTTAGGGTCGTTAGTCACCACGAGTTCGTATAGCTCATCCTTAATCTGTCGAAATATGTGTGCAGGGATTCGTCGTTTTACTTCTGAAAGAACTTCAAATATTTCCATGTACGAGCTTGCTTTAATGAGTTTAACTGGAAGTGTTTTTAGTATAATTGACTCAGTTAATACCGGCTCGTCGGCATCCGCAGACCACTCAACGAAAATAATATTTTCTTTTAATGCGTCCATCTTGCTTTCTGGGAAACACTCGACAATTTCCTCTAGGATTTCCAATATATGGGGGTCAGTTAATGAGTACCCTAAAAATATTATTGGATGCTCGATAAATATCGTTAGTAATTTTGATGATAAGTAAGGGTTCTTTTTACGAAAAAGTTCATAGTCTTGAGATGTTAATATAAGACTATTTGGCTCACTTGCACATCCGTGAATTTTGTATATTTCAGCAATTCCATGATTTCTACTAGAAAATAGCCCGTCTTGTCCCACAAAAACGGAGAACTCGCTAAAAATTGATTCTAGGAATAGATCCCAGTTCGTAGTAATTATACCATCAATTTTACTTGATGCTAAAAGCTCAATTTCTGCTTGATATTCTTCCAGTGTATTTTTATGAATATCCTTTAAATAGTCAGATATTTCAATCTTTAGTGGTGAGTCCTTCTTCAGCAAGTGCTCAGTGTAGCGTTCTTCTTTATCCCCTTTAATATCACTATCCCACCATTTATCACTATAAGATTGAGCTAGTATGCTGGCGATCTTCATTAGATCACCATCTGCTTGAGATCTGATTTTTGTGTAATTTCCACCAATCAATCCACAAAATCGCTTCAACAGTTCTTCCCAGTTTTCTGCACCAAGGTATCGCCTGGACATACCCGAACCAACGAAAAGGAATGGAGAGGCTGAAAATTTCTTAAAATGATCGGTGAGACTTTTCTTAAAAGTCATGAATCGTCCTTTTTTGTGATTCGAGATTGGGCATAACGCTGGAGTGAAGCTGCCCGCGTCAGCGGGTCCACTTGAATGACTTGTTATGCATTTTTACGCTGATGGAGAGAACGCATTAAGGATATAGAACAAAATGACAATTAACGAAATGATCATAAGATTTTTTAAGGCATCTCGCGTTATATCCCCTTCAACATAGGTGCTTATAGAAAGCACTGACAATGGAATAAACAAACTAACCCCGGTAAATCCAAATATAAAAAAAACAAAGACTCTCAGCTTTATAGACTGCTTTTCTAGCTTAAGAAATTTAAAAAAACGTGCAAATTCAACATTTTTTGATTTTGCATATGCACCGGCGCAGACAAACGACAAAGCCCAAAAGTCAACTAGAGTATCTGGAATAGCAACACCGAACAGTTCCGCTGGAAAGGAAAATACCGTATGCGCTAATCGACGATAGTAGTCAATGAAACTGGTAGCTATTGCCCCTATCCCTATACTAAACACCCGTTGAACAAAACTGATCAAGCTCATCGACGCAATAATCCAGCCGAGAACAGCATATACATCACGCCCAACTCTATTCGAATCGAAATTTTGCATAATTTAGTTCACTGATGCATAACAATTTATCATATGGAATGTTTCCGTATAGAAACATGTGGTTATTCTACATATCATAACTATTTTCTTGTAGTTTATCCATCTTATTATCAATTATTTCAATGTGTTATATCAAGGTTTTCCACATTGTCTGTAGGATAAAGGGGAACGTTTCCTCTATAACTACCCTAGGGCTCCACTAGTATATAAATACTGTTAATCTAAGGGGGATTATGATGCGTAAGCTTGGTTCACCTTTTCTTGTCAGTATCTGTATGAGCTGATGCTCACTGAGAGTTATGCCATGGCCACCATCAACCCCCATCTATATTGGATTGCATTCTTCATCCACAGCCAGCAGTAGCGTCACCCACTGAGCCTCGGAGACGCTGAGGTACAGCAATTCCTTACGTTCCTGGTCTGTGATCGACATGTCGCAGCAAAAACCCAGGCTCAGGCAGTCAATGCAATGCTCTCGTTTTTCTTTATAAATCTGGCTTATTACGCCCTCGCTATCGATGGCATGCCAACATAGCAGCAAGCCTCCCAGCAGCCTTCTCTAGACAACGCTACCGCCCGCTGGCTCACCGCCCCAGTCTGCGGCATTGCAATCGATTCTGTGTGCGCCAGCTTCCTTTGGGCAGAGTGTTTGACCTGCACCACGGCTCAATCGACGATTGCCATTAGCCGGTTGAGACAATGAAACGAGTAATCTATAACATCGAGTTCATTTGGGCCTTTCTCATAATTTATTCAAAACTATCATGCTTTTACAACCATGAACATGAGCTATATCACGACGAAAACCAATATTATCAATGAAACGGCTTGGTTGCTTGGCATGACTCGTGAGGACTGATAATCACCAACAAGGGCGCAGAGGGGTTGATGTGGCTAATCTGCCGTTGAGTACTCAACGGCAATAAGAAAATCAGATTCTACCCAGTTTGTGTTTTACAACCTCTACGCCCTAATTCACCTGCCAAGTTGTGGTGATGATCGGTACTCGTTATTAGATGTCATGGGTTACTTTGGTTAGATGCGGTTAAGCGAGTGAATCCCCTCTTAATCAGCCTCAAACCCTTGCCATGACTGCGTTTGAGGTAATGATGGTTAAGCTGAGTAAGGGAAGTTGCTATGAAACGTGGTGAGTGCTGGATGGGCTCTTATCAAGGTTTACTCAGTGTTTATATATAAATCACCTTAATCAATTAACCAAAAACCACTGTAGATCAGTAATGGCGAGGGTTTGAGGCTGGTTAAGAAGCTAGAAAAACCACTTAACATGCACTTAACCAATTAATCATTTTCCCAATAGACGGGCAGAAAAAGCCCCGCCTTATCGGCAGGGCTTAAGAGTCACTTGTCGGCTTTGCCCTTCTCTTTGGGGCTATCGACGGGCAGCAGGTACTCGGTCCTATTAGAACGCGCCCTGCGGCTCTGGAGCTTGCCCTCGCTCGCTAGCAACCGGAGTGCCTTACCCCAACTACTCGCCATGCTCAGCCTCTCACCGTGGCGGGCGCACAGCTCGCTCGCCGTGAGCCATTCAGATGAGGCCAGTGGACGCGATAAATGGTGGTGGTAAATAACCTCATAATATGGACCCTTGTCTGTGTGAGCATCGTTTTCCGATGCAGCTAGTGCAGCTGTTGCATCATCCAGAAACCACGTTGCTCCTGACTCATAGCGCTCCCTTACCTCCAGCCAAAACTGGCGCAGTTGCTCAGGGTCTGTCTGGAACAAACGGCCTGCACTCCAGCTCCATCCAAGGATCGAATTCAGGCCCTCAACATCAGCTGCCGCAGCCAGCTCGATAACAGCAAATCTCGCGTTACCGGTTGTATCTTTGAGAAAATCCGACCCGTTGACCGTGGCAATATAGGAAGTCTGGCGCTTTTTGGTGGTCATGCTGCGGGCATAGGGTAAGCGATAGCTGTCGTTCTCTCGAGTCAAAAAAGCCTTGAGGCTACCCGCCTCATGTCTGGTCGTGCTCTCTAGCTCAGCCAGTTCCACAATCCACGCGGACACTGCGCGACGCACATCATCAGGCTTGTCTGGATTGATGGAGCAATCGAGGGTTGAACCTGGCACTACAGCAGCCAGACGGCTCACCCAGGCGCTTTTTAGATAGGACTGCGCCCCCGCTAACACGGGCACCAGTTTCGAGTGCCAGCGTGGCTGATACAGCGCAGCGACACACCCCACCAACCACGCATGCAATACCGCCCCCGCATAGGCGGGATTAGCTGCATTAAGGGTGGCAATCACCGCATCAATGCGCGGTATCCCGTCCCACGGTGCCCCACGTTCGAGCCAGTGACGCACAGGGTGATAACTGTGGCGCTCACAAATCGCGATCAGGTGCTCCTCAATCACGGCATCCGGCACACCTGCCAACTGGCAGGCATCAACCAGCGCGGATCGCTGACCCGCCTCAGAGCCTCCCAGACGCTCACCATCCGCATCAGCCAGTTCTGCCTCACCCGTCATCAGGTTGTAGCGTGGATCCCAACCGTTGAATGTGATAAGAGCAAACAAATTCGAGCTGGTTTTGATGGGGCGGCCAGTAGGGCTCATATCCGGCAGAGTCAGCAGTTTACCCTGCATCACCGACCTGACAGCCTGCTGCACCTGTGGTGTGGCAGCACCGTCCTTCTGACCGTCATATGACGGAATATCATGCCCCGCTGTTTTGTTTTTATTATTTTTCATTTTTATTATCCTCGGTGTTATCACCTGATTGTTGTTATATATAACCTCTGCCATTTTCTACTTTTTAATTGAGTGGGGTAGTTAAAACATAAATGGCTCCACTCAATTAAATTCAAACCGTTTTTATGAATGGTATTGCGCCATCAATATGGGATGACCGTCACCGAGATATAGGCGTCAAGGTTGTTCCTCCTCGTTCCGAGTCAGACTCCACCTTGCCCCCTATACCCGCCTCCTTCGTCATCCCATATTGACCGCTTCATACCATCCATAAAAAAGGGTTCTCCACCCCACTCCGGTCGCTGCGCAACCTACGGGGGTTCCGGTCTCGTAACCTCGACACACCCCCATACTTACGTGCGTAAGTATGGTTTTCAACAGCCGTGCTTACGGTGTGTTTTAAATCATACTTACGGTTGTATTCTTTGCGTACTTACGACTCTTTTCATGGCGCACTTACGTGCGCATCCGTAAGCGCTACATGTTATATTTTTCACGCCAATGAAGACCATCATTAGGTGTTTATATGTCCAATCATGACTATTTTTGATGAGTAAAGATTGAGAATATTACCGCGAGAAACCATCATCTTTTGATTTGTCTCTATTTATAAATGCAGCCATTCCTTTTCGCTTAACATTTGATTCTTCACTTGGCTCAACCACCATTATTGGTGTATTTGGCTGGATATAGCTTTTATTATCCGCAGACGGCACGCTGTGAGTCACTCTAATGTGGCTCAGGTCAGCATCAGCAGGACAACTCGGTAAACGTCCTCCTCTTGCTGATTTTCGATTTCCGTAACGATTAACTGAGGCTGTGGCCTGATGTCCCATCAAATAGGCAATTTGTACGCGGTCCATTCCGGATGCTTTGAGCTCTGACCCCAATTGATGACGCCAACTATAAAATGTAGGGAGATGATTGCGCTTCGGCCATAAATTTTTTCCTGCAATGCGAAGTTTATCTTGCAACGATTTAATATTGGCGAACTGTGCTTCTCTGACTATTGAGCTTAACCAGCGAGGGTCAACGCCTTCAAATTGCAGAGTCCTGTCTGCACCACGAATACCATTATGGCTCTTTTTTGCCCCCACAATACGTACTTTATCGCCATTTACTGTAATGTCAGCAAGTTCAGCGGGCCTGATACCCGTGTAGGAAAATAGTATTATCGCAGCAACCATTCTTATATCATCCCGCGCTTTGAAATAATCGATCAGCGCGGTTTGGTCAGCAGGATTGATGCTCTTAACCCTGTTCTGTTTTTTCTTAATTGGAGTATTGCTACCTTGAGCCGTGACTGGATTACGTAATCCCATAATGCGCTCAGCGGCCTCGACATAACCCAGATTTTTTTGATGATAGACAAGTGCTCCACGCAGGCGACGCCAGTAGTCAGGACGATATTCAGGCGCGCAGGCCAACAGCTCATCTGAAATGTTTTTAGCTGTAACCTTGATGTTTTTTCTTTCAAGGCGAAGATAGAAATGTTTTGCCAACCTTTCGTATTCTAGTTTTGTTTTTTCTGTAGCCATTTTTATTCCTTAGGCTCTTAACGGCCATTATTTAACGTATTATCGAATCAATAATATATCGATATGAATCACAGTAGTTATCGCTAATCTGATTGAGAATGCGGTTCACCAACATGTATGTTTTTCATTGATTGAGCAACCAGTCCTAATAAATATTGCTGAATTTGTGGGTCGGCAATTAATTTAGTCATGTCCAGTTCTGAGTTGTTGGCCGGAACCAGAGCAGGCTTCTCATTAAGGCGGAAACAACGAGCAAGAGCGTTTTCGGCTAATGTTTTGAAATCCGCAGCATCCTCGACTAACCATTTTCCATAATGGCGCCTTATCATTGCGGTACTTGTATGCCCCATCTGTTTGGCAATCCATTCGATATTAACACCTGCGGACAACAGTTGACTGGCATAGGTATGTCTAAATTGCGATGGCCCTCGGTAAGCAACGCCCGCAGTGGCACAAAACGGCTCAAAAAAATCCTCTCTGAATTCATCGACGCTGGTGTATTGACGTCGCTTATCCGGATAATAGGCTAATAAAGTCCGGCGCAGTTTGATCCGCGTACGATTGTCAGCACACATGACCGAAATCGCTTTCTCTTTGCGATGCCTAGCATGCTCCAGAAGAGTGCGTAGTGCCTGCACTGCGGGGACAGTCAACTCGACTGTTCGGCAGGAGCTTTTGGTTTTCGGCGTTTTATAGCAACCATCTACCAGGGCCAGATCAACACGCAGTGTGCGTTTATCCAGGTCGATAGCCTCACGGCTAATTGCCAACAATTCGCTGATCCGCAGTCCAGTGGAAATACCAACCTGGATTATTGCTGCACCAATAGGGTTGATATGTTGATGTGCAATAAATAACTGGATCTCTGATTGCAGGAATGGCTGAGGCTCTACCACCTCAAATCGACAATTTTTGACATGACACATCGGATTGATTTTTATAATGCCATCTCGATAGGCCCTGTTAAATACCTGTCGCATAATGTCAATATATTGATTGACCGTGTTGCCTTTGAGGCGTTTTAGCAGTTTGGCAATATACATTTCGATGTCGGTTGCATTAATATCAATCAGCTTCTTTTTGCCCCATTTACGGATAAGCTGCCTGGCCTTTCTACACAAAACATCATAGGTTGCGTCTGATACCTGTTGATATTTTATGTTCAGGTGTTCCTCTACTGCGGTTTTGAACGTTTTTTCACGAGGATCTGATTTTAGATTGTTGTTGTTTTTCATGTGCACCCTGTTTTTATTATTATAATTTCGCGCAGGATTACATTCAGCAAAAACCAAGTCAAATAAAAAGTGAAACCTAACAAAAACTAATTTAATGTCAACTTTCAATATATTTGAAATAAATAAATTGTCAAATTAACGACCAGTAACAGCAGAAGCCTGTCACACTATTTTAATGATTAAAATCAACATGTTACTTTGCCAGGCAAGCACGTGAGTGGGTATACCTCACCCACTCAAATGCCTATTTGGCCTGATATTCAAAATTCGACTAAATCGCTGGGGATTGACTCGATTTTTTCTCGCAGCAACGCGATACCTAGACGCTTGCCGTAGCGCCCAAACGTGAGCCCCTTTTTGCTATGACCCACCAATTCCGCCACGATGTGCTCAGCCACATCGGCCTGTTGCAACTCATCGATAAAAGTATGCCGCAGCCCGTAAATGGTGGGGCGGCCTTTGCCGATGATACCTGCCTCATTGAGATGACGCTGAAAGCGACACACGAGGTTATGTGACCAATCGTCATCCTTGCCTGACGGTTTGTCATCGAACAGGAACGTCTGCCCTTGGTGGCGACGATGGGACACATAGTCCAGGAATTGGTGCGCAATCAGCGCATGGTGCAGTGGAATTGTGCGATAGGCGTTGCTGGTCTTGAGGGCTTGACCGACTTCACCGGCCTCCACCACCAGACACCAGATGCCGTCTACCTGTTTGATGTTTTGGGTTTTTAGCTGACAAGCCTCGGAGGGCCTCAGTCCGCCATACAGACACAGCAGCGGCACCCACCAATCCTGGATTTTCAGTCTTTTGCCCTTTTGAGCTTGTTTGCTGCGCAGGCTCGCAAACAGTTGGGCCAGTTGAGGGCGCTGCCAGCGGATGCGCTCCTCATCGGCTCGTCGCGTGACGGGTTTCTTACCGGCGGTGAGTCCGTCGAACGGGTTGCGCGCGCAATATTCCAAGGCCACACACCAGCGGAAGAACTGTTTGAGTGCGGCTAAGTAATCCCCTTTGGTTTTGAAACTGAGCTCAGATTTGCGCAATAGGGCATTACGGTACGTCTGTGCCAATGCGGGCGTCACCTCATCGATTTTGACGCCTTTGGCCCAGGTGACGAAGGCGTTGATCCGAAGTTGGAGCTGGC
>RCUL01000926.1_pt1 | contig 12342 bp, 10 predicted proteins | sample 2167521 | NCBI WGS metagenome assembly RCUL01 (sample SAMN09932745, study PRJNA488358) | compost metagenome | feature: garden; material: soil; isolation source: compost soil in acetic acid-enriched culture | place: Germany: Experimental Botanical Garden Goettingen | collected 2016-01-27 | reverse complement strand
CGCCGGTGGACCTGGTCATCGACCACTCGGTGATGGTCGACCGCTACGCCAGCCAGGAGGCCTTTGCCCAGAACGTCGACATCGAAATGCAACGCAACGGCGAACGCTATGCCTTCCTGCGCTGGGGCCAGAATGCCTTCGATAACTTCAGCGTAGTTCCCCCGGGCACCGGCATCTGCCATCAGGTCAACCTGGAGTACCTGGGCCGCACGGTCTGGACCCGTGAAGAAGACGGGCGCACGTATGCCTTCCCTGACACCTTGGTTGGCACCGACTCGCACACCACCATGATCAACGGCCTCGGCGTTCTCGGCTGGGGTGTGGGCGGTATCGAAGCGGAAGCGGCCATGCTCGGCCAGCCCGTATCGATGCTGATCCCAGAGGTTATCGGCTTCAAACTGACTGGTAAGCTGCGCGAAGGCATCACCGCCACCGACCTGGTGCTGACCGTGACACAGATGCTGCGCAAGAAAGGCGTGGTCGGCAAGTTCGTCGAGTTCTACGGCGACGGCCTGGCCGACCTGCCCTTGGCTGACCGTGCAACCATCGCCAACATGGCACCGGAGTATGGCGCCACCTGTGGTTTCTTCCCGGTTGACCAGGTGACGTTGGACTACCTGCGCCTGTCCGGTCGGCCAGAGGCGACGGTCAAGTTGGTCGAAGCTTACTGCAAGGAACAGGGCTTATGGCGCCTGCCCGGTCAGGAGCCAGCGTTTACCGACACCCTGGCCCTGGACATGCATGAGGTTGAAGCGAGCCTCGCCGGCCCCAAACGCCCCCAGGACCGGGTCGCACTCTCGCAAGTCAGTCAGGCCTTCGACAGCTTCCTCGGCCTGCAGCTACGCGCCTCAAGCAAAGACGTCGGCCGCCTGGAAAGCGAAGGCGGTGGTGGTGTTGCAGTGGGTAATGCCGACCAGGCTGGCGAAGTCAGCTATGAACATGAAGGCCAAAGCCATCAGTTACGCGATGGCGCGGTGGTGATCGCGGCCATTACGTCCTGCACAAACACCTCCAACCCCAGTGTGATGATGGCGGCCGGCCTGGTGGCGAAGAAAGCGGTCGAGAAAGGCTTGAAACGCAAACCTTGGGTCAAGAGCTCGCTGGCGCCCGGCTCCAAAGTGGTGACTGACTACTACAAGGCCGCAGGCCTGACCCCTTACCTCGACGCCCTCGGCTTCGATCTGGTCGGCTACGGCTGCACCACCTGCATTGGCAACTCCGGCCCCCTGGATGAGGTGATCGAAAAGGCCATTACCGGCGCGGACCTGACCGTGGCCTCTGTGCTCTCGGGCAACCGCAACTTCGAGGGCCGTGTACACCCCCTGGTGAAAACCAACTGGCTGGCCTCACCGCCACTGGTAGTTGCCTATGCACTGGCCGGCAGTGTACGCCTGGACCTGAGTAGCGAACCGCTGGGTATGGGTAACGACGGCAAACCGGTGTACCTGCGTGACATCTGGCCGAGCCAGCAGGAAATTGCGGCCGCCGTTGCCAACGTCGACACCGCAATGTTCCACAAGGAATACGCCGAGGTCTTCGCCGGTGACGCCCAATGGCAAGCGATCGAAGTGCCGCAAGCGGCCACCTACGTTTGGCAAGATGACTCCACCTATATCCAGCACCCGCCGTTCTTCGATGACATCACCGGCCCGCTGCCGGTCATCAACGACATTCACGGCGCCCGGATACTGGCCCTGCTTGGCGACTCGGTGACCACCGACCACATCTCACCGGCCGGCAACATCAAGGCCGACAGCCCGGCCGGGCGTTACCTGCGCGATAAAGGCGTGGAACCTCGCGACTTCAACTCCTACGGCTCGCGCCGCGGCAACCACGAAGTGATGATGCGCGGCACCTTCGCCAATATCCGCATCCGCAACGAAATGCTCGGCGGCGAAGAAGGTGGCAACACCCTCTATATCCCCAGCGGTGAGAAGCTGGCGATCTACGATGCGGCTATGCGCTATCAGGCCGACGGCACGCCTCTGGTGGTAATTGCCGGCCAGGAGTACGGCACCGGCTCCAGCCGCGACTGGGCAGCCAAAGGCACCAACCTACTGGGCATCAAAGCGGTACTGGCGGAAAGCTTCGAGCGTATCCACCGCTCCAACCTGGTGGGCATGGGCGTGTTACCGTTGCAGTTCAGCGCCGGGCAAACGCGCAAAACCCTGGGGTTAGATGGCAGCGAACACATCGATATCCTTGGCTTGAGCAACGCCAAAATCCAGCCGCATATGCAACTGACCCTGATGATCAGCCGCCAGGACGGACGTCAGGACCAGATCGACGTACTGTGCCGAATCGATACCCTCAATGAAGTGGAGTACTTCAAGGCAGGCGGCATTCTGCATTACGTGCTGCGGCAATTGATCGCATCCTGAAGGAGCGGCCCGGCCTTTATGGCCGGGCTTCATCAGGTCGAGGCCTGGATGGACAGGTGGTCACCTGCTGACTACTGTGTCAAAAATCTGAAATATAGTTGCTAAAGTAGCCAACTTTGCGCAAACGCCATAGCGCAGCCCAGAATTTGGATCCTTGCGGCAGATCAAGCAGCGCAAATATTCATTCAACAAACCCCTCACGCTGCCGATAACCCTCGAAAGCCTTGCGGATTGAACAGCTAATGCGTAACAACCAGCCGATTACCCAGCGCGAACGGACTTTCCCTGCTCAACAACGCTTGATCTCGACCACCGATACCAAGGGTGTCATCACCTATTGCAACGATGCGTTCGTCGAAATCAGCGGTTTCTCCCGCGAGGAGCTGATGCGCGCGCCGCACAACCTGGTGCGCCATCCCGATGTGCCACCAGCGGTGTTCGCGCACATGTGGGGCACGCTCAAGCAAGGCTTGCCATGGATGGGCATCGTCAAGAACCGCTGCAAAAGCGGCGATCACTATTGGGTCAACGCCTACGTTACCCCGGTGTTCGAGAGCAACCAGGTAGTCGGCTATGAGTCGGTTCGGGTCAAGCCCACCGCCGAGCAGGTACGTCGCGCCGAAGCCCTGTACCAGCGCATCAACCAGGGCCGCTCGGCGATCCCGCGCCGTGATAAGTGGCTGCCGGTGGTACAGGATTGGCTGCCCTTCATTCTGGTCAGTCAGATCGGCTTCCTGATCGGCAACTGGCTCGGTCATTCCTGGGGCTTTGCCCTGGCGGCCGGCCTGTCGGTGCCGCTCGGCCTGCTTGGCCTGAGCTGGCAGCAACGCGGCCTCAAGCGCCTGCTGCGCCTGGCCGAACAATCCACTTCCGACCCGCTGATCGCGCAGATGTACACCGACAGCCGCGGCGTGCAGGCACGACTGGAGATGGCCATGCTCAGCCAGGACGCGCGCATGAAAACCTGCCTGACGCGCTTGCAGGACACTGCCGAGCACCTCAACGAACAAGCCCGACAGTCCGACACCCTGGCCCATAACAGCTCCTCAGGCCTTGAGCGCCAGCGCGTCGAAACTGAACAAGTCGCTGCTGCAGTTAACCAGATGGCGGCTACGACCCAGGAAGTAGCCAACCACGTCCAGCGTACGGCTGACGCCACCCAGGAAGCCAATCGCCTGACCGGCCGTGGCCGCGACATCGCAGGGGAAACCCGCGATGCCATTCAGCGCCTGTCGGCAGCGGTCGGTGAGACCGGCCTGACCGTGACCCAGCTGGCGCGCGACAGCGACGAAATCGGCGGCGTGGTCGATGTGATCAAAGGCATTGCCGATCAGACCAACCTGCTTGCTCTCAACGCCGCCATCGAAGCCGCGCGGGCGGGTGAAATGGGCCGTGGATTTGCCGTGGTCGCCGATGAAGTCCGCCAGCTGGCCCAACGCACCAGCGAATCGACCGGGCAGATTCACAGCCTGATCGCCAAGCTGCAGCAGACCGCCAGCAATGCTGTACAGACCATGGAATCAGGGCATCGTCAGGCCGAAGAAGGTGTCGCACGGGTAATGGAAGCAGACCAGGCCCTGATCGGCATCAGTGAAGCAGTGGCCAATATCACCGACATGGCCACCCAGATCGCCGCTGCCACCGAAGAACAGACCGCAGTGGCCGACGAGATCAGTCGCAACATCAGCACCATCGCCGAGCTGGCGGACCAGACCTCGGAGCAGGCCCAGCATTCGGCCCAGCTCAGCGAAGAGCTGACCCGCACGGCCACTACCCAGTACTCGCTGGTCGAGCGCTTCAACCGCTGACGAAAGATGTTCTTGGGCCGGGGGTGGGCGCTTGGAGCGCGAGCTTATCCCGTCGATGTGGCGACGCTGCCGGCCCCTTCGGGGGCCACGCGGCCCGTTGTGGGAGCTGGCCTAGCGATGCAGACACCGCGCACTGCCTGACAACTTGTCGATACCATCGTCGGCAAGACCGGCTCCCACAATAGGTCAGCAAGTGCCGGAAGGGGCGCCGATTCCCGCCTTACCAGTCGAGCGTCAGCCGGCTTTCGAAAAAGCGTTCCTCGCCACTCAGCGGATCCTTGAAGCGTAAACGCTGGGCCAACAACTTCAACGGTTTGCTGTAGTCATCCTGTTCCTGCAGCACGTCTGGATAAAACGGATCGTTGCAGATACTCGCGCCCAGTGCCGTCATGTGCACACGCAACTGGTGGGTCTTGCCGGTGATCGGTGACAAGCCATACCGCCACAGCTCGCCATTTTTCTCCAACACCTCGGCCAGGGTCTCACTATTGGGCTGCCCTTCGACCTCTTGCATACGGAAGAACGGTTCGCCACTGACCATGCGACTCTTATGCACTAGCGGGAACTGCAATCGCGGCAAGGCTGGGGCTATGGCCTGGTAGTGCTTGTCGATCTGACGATTGGGAAACAGCGATTGATAGGCCGCGCGGCTCTGGGGATTGGCGGAAAACAACACCAGCCCGGCCGTGTGTCGATCAATACGGTGCAACGGTACCAGGCTGGGGTTATCCAGACGCCGAATCAGCCGCCGTAACAGCGTGTGTTCGACATACTCGCCTGTCGGCGTGACCGGCAAAAAGTGCGGCTTGTCAGCCACCACCAAGTGCTCGTCGACATGCAAGATCTGCTCGACGAAAGGGATCGGCTTCTCGTTGGGCACTTCACGAAAATAGTGGATGCGTAGCCCCGGCTTATACGCCAGCGCTGCACTGATCGGTTGCCCCTGAGCATCAAGCACCCGTCCGCGGGCAATCCGGTCAAGCCACTGCTCGCGCCCGATGGCTTTGAAATGCTCGCTCAAGCAATCGAGTACTGTCACCCAGTTGCCTGGTGGCAGGCAGACTGTACTGGCTTGATGCTGAGCCGGATCGAAAGGGGCAGTGGCCATGAGAACGCTCGTTGCGGATAGACCGCGCATTATCCCGCATGCCAGGCCCCTCAGCCAGCCTGGGTTGCAGCGGCCTCGGTGAACTCCTTGAGCCAGCGCAGTACCTCGACCGCCTCCCAACGACTCGGGTCATACAGGGCATACAGCAAGCCCTGGTAACCGACCACATCCAGCGGGCGGTGATAGCCTGCACGCTGGAACAGCGCCTCGATCTCGGCAAAACAGGTGTTGAAGTGCAGTTTGTTGAACGGGGTTTTGCCTTCCAGCACCAGCCCATCGAGGCGCAATTCGAGCACCGCCTCGCTCACCACCGTAGTGGACATGCGATTAACGGTGTATTTCAGTTGTTCGACATTAACCATGCTTTGCACCCTCGAGGCAAAACGTCACCCCCCAATACTGTATTTATATACAGCATATTCAGAGTTGTCAGACGCGTCAATCAGACCGTGCTCAGACCAGCCCGGGCAGGTAACCGCTGCCTGTGCGGATAGTCAGTAGTTGCCGCCGTTCTGCGGTGGCGCAAAGACCAACGTGCACCCACTGGTCGAACTCAAGAATCAGTTGATCGAACATCAGCGGGCTGTCTGCAACGCACCGCGCCAACTCGCCCGGCGCCATTCCTGGCACATTGAAGTCTGCTGCCAAGCCGTGCATGTGAGCACTTTGGTGCGAGCCACCAATCACGTTATTCAATTCAACGCAGCGATAACCGCTGCTGACGAGAATTGGCTGGCCGACCAACTGGCGTACTTGCTCCAGAAATACACACAAGCGGCGAAGGTTCGTGAGCGTTTTGGCATCCGGCGTATTGTCGATACCCAGACGCGCAGCACTCTCTGACACTGTCATTTCTGCCAACGTGAAATGTTCACTCAAGTACATGATCCGCTCCTTGGAATGTATAAACACACCCAAGGATTGTCCACGCCTACGCCCTGAACCGCACGACAGGAAATTTCTCTGCCTGAACAACTACTTCAACGCAGAAAGGTCACCACCTGCTCGGCATCGAACGGCCAGTTCAACTCCGCACCGCTGTCACAACGGCGCAGTACCGGAATCAGCAGGCCGTAGCGTTGGAAGGTGGACTCGTCATCGGCAATATCCACCAGTTCAACCAGCAGGCCATGCTCAACAAAAGGCATCAACAGGGCTTCTGCCACTTCACAGAGGTGACAGCCCAAGGTGCCGAACAATTGGCATTCAGGAAGCATTTATGGGTACCGGCTAGAGAAAGAAGGGACCATTATTCTAGGTCTGCCTTCAGGGACCGTCGAGTCTCGGACGCCAGTGCCACACCACTGACAAAGGACTGACACCAATCAGCACCTGGTCAGCGACTATGATTCATGCTTGATAGTTTTTTGCCGTCTTCCTACATGGAGTGTTTTGTGTTTGCCAATCTACTGATCATTCTGGCCTCGTCGCTGGTCGTCATTGCCTTCTTTAGGCGCCTGAAACTGCCACCGGTTTTAGGTTATTTGTGTGTGGGCCTTTTCGTCGGTCCCACGGCACTGAACTGGGTCAATGAAAGCGAAGAACTGCCAGACCTGGCCGAGATGGGCGTGGTTTTTCTGTTGTTCTCCCTGGGCCTGGAGTTTTCCCTGTCGAAAATGCTCGCCTTGCGCAAGGTGGTGTTTGGCCTGGGCAGCCTGCAGGTCGTGTGCTCAACGGCCCTGCTGGCAGGGCTACTGATGCTGCTGGGCATGCCCGGCGTCGCGGCGTTGTTGCTCGGTGCAGGCCTGGCCTTGTCGTCCACCGCTATCGTCAGCAAGGAACTGACCAGTCTTGGTGAGATCTTCAGCAGTCACGGCCAGAACGCGATTGGCGTGCTGCTGTTTCAGGATGTGATAGCCGTATTGCTGCTGACCCTGGTGCCGGTGTTTGCCGGTGAAGGGGGCCAGGCTTGGTATTGGGCGCTGCCGCTGACCTTGGGCAAAACGGTGATTCTCTTCATCGGGCTGCTGCTGGCCAGCCGCTGGCTACTGCCGCGACTGTTCCACGAAGTGGCCAGCTCGCATTCGGCAGAACTGTTCGTACTGCTGGCACTGGTCATTGTCCTGCTGACCGCCTGGCTGACCCACCTGCTGGGCTTGTCGCCGGCGCTGGGTGCCTTCCTGGCTGGCATGTTGTTGGGCGAGAGCAACTATCGCCACCAGATCGAAGCGGATATCCGCCCCTTCCGGGACATTCTTCTGGGGCTGTTTTTCGTCAGTATTGGCATGCTCATCGACCTGCAACTGTTCGCCACTCATGGCCTGGAGATTCTCGTCCTGACCCTCGGCCTACTGCTGGTAAAAGGCTTCGTGGTCGCCGCCCTGGTCCGGCTACGTGGCAGCGACGCCGAAACCGCCTGGCGCAGCGGCCTGGCCTTGGCCCAGGGCGGCGAGTTCTGCTTCGCCCTGATGGCACAGATGCAACAAACCCAACTGTTGCCTGAGGCCATTGGCAATCTGTTGCTGGCCGCTACGTTCTGTTCGATGCTAGTCACCCCCCTGCTGCTGCGTGCCGCCCCCAGCATCGCTGCCCGGCTGCACCGCAAGCCCAACGAAGAAATACAGCTGGAGGCCATTGAAGCGCAAAGTGCCGACATGAACGGCCACGTACTGATCTGTGGATATGGCCGGGTCGGGCAATCGATTGGACGCTTCCTACGCCGTGAGAATATCCCCTTCATCGCCTTGGATGACGACCCGGTGCGGGTACAGGAAGCTGCGGCTGGCGAAAGCTGTGTGCACTATGGCGACTCACGCCGTGGCGATCTGCTCAGTGCCATTGGCTTGGAACGAGCGCGTCTGTTGGTGATCGCCGTAGACAAGACCGACATCGCCATGAGTGTGCTCAAAGCCGCACGCGAGCGGCATGCCGATATTCAGATTCTGGTGCGCACCCGCGATGACAGTCAACGCGAAGAACTGCGCAGCGCCGGGGCGACTGCGGTAGTTCCGGAACTGCTTGAGTCGAGCCTGATGCTGGCGTCCCATGCGCTGGTAATGTTGGGCCTGCCAATGGACCACGTACAAGCGCGTATCGATGAAGTGCGTCAGACCCGCTATCGCATGCTGCAAGCCTTCTACCATGGTGCCGAGACCAATCCGATCGACAGCGAAGGCCTGCCCAAAACCATGATGCATGCGGTCAACCTTGGCGCCGAGGCGTTTGCCTGTGGACGCGCGCTGGCGGATCTGGACCTGGAGCAACTGGGCGTCGAACTGCAGGCGGTGCAACGCAACGGCGAAGAACTGGCCGTAGACGCCGAGACCTGCCTGCATGCGGGCGACGCGGTGTTGCTCAGCGGCCCGTTAACCGCTCTTGAAGCCTGTGAGGCGCGGCTGGTCGCCGGACGCTGATCAGTCCTGGCTGGTGGCGCCGATCTTGTGGATCGACAGATCGGCGCCGTAGTACTCCTGCTCCTGACTCAGACGCAGGCCGTGCACGGCCTTGATCACACCATACACGGCAAACCCACCCAACAGCGCCACCAGCACTCCAGCCAGGCTGCCGATCAATTGACTGATCAAACTGACACCGCCCAAACCGCCAAGCGCTGCCTGGCCGAATACCCCGCAGGCAATACCACCCCACACACCGCACACACCGTGCAATGGCCAAACGCCCAGGACATCATCGATTTTCCAGGCGTTCTGCGCTGCCGTAAAACACCAGACAAACAACGCCCCGGCGATCGCCCCGGTCGCCAGCGCCCCGACCGGGTGCATCAGGTCGGAACCTGCGCACACCGCCACCAGCCCCGCCAGTGGGCCGTTATGGAGAAAGCCCGGGTCATTACGGCCGACCACCAACGCGGCCACGGTACCGCCGACCATCGCCATCAACGAGTTGACCGCGACCAGGCCGCTGACCCCTTTCAGGGTCTGGGCGCTCATGACATTGAAGCCAAACCAGCCAACAATCAGAATCCACGAGCCCAAGGCCAGAAATGGAATATTCGACGGCGCGAACGCCACCAGCTTGCCATCGCGGTAGCGGCCGTTGCGCGGGCCGAGCAACAGCACGGCTGCCAGGGCCAGCCAGCCGCCCATGGCGTGCACCACCACAGACCCGGCAAAGTCATGGAAGCTGGCACCGAACTGCTCCTGTAACCAGGTTTGCAAACCCAGATTGCCATTCCAGACGATGCCTTCGAAAAACGGGTAGACGAAGGCAACGATCAACACCGTGGCACACAACTGTGGCGCGAAGCGCGCCCGTTCAGCGATCCCCCCGGAAATGATTGCCGGAATTGCCGCAGCGAACGTCAGCAGAAAAAAGAACTTCACCAGGCTGTAGCCGTGCTCATTACTCAGTACCGCCGCCGGCTGCAAGAAACTCACACCATAGGAAATCCAGTAGCCCACAAAAAAGTAGGCAAGGGTCGATACGGCGAAATCGCTAAGAATCTTACACAGCGCATTAACCTGATTTTTGTGCCGTACCGTGCCCACTTCAAGAAAGGCAAACCCGGCGTGCATGGCCAGAACCATGACGGCACCCAGAAGAATGAACAGCGTGTTGGAGCCGTGGACCAGAGTGTCCACTGCACTTTGCAGATTTTCCATGGAAGCGGCAGGCCTGTCGAAAAGCACCAAGACAGCGCGGAGTGACTCCTTTTTGCACCAACCTGGATCATTGCGTGGCCACTTCCCTGGCCGATCCTGCTGATAGCTGGAGTTTTTCCTTGGGTTTGTCGTGGATTGGGTTAAGGTTTAGAGGCCGGTTGTGTCTGCGCGCGGAGTTAGCGCAGACACCGGACCTGAGCGCACCTTGGGACAGCAAAAGCTGTACCAGTGCATTGCACTGAACCTTCGCCAGCGCTCGCAACTCGAAATAGCCACACACATTAAGGAGAGCCCCATGACCAGCAAATCGGCAAAGACTGCTCAAGACATATTGATGGCTGACTTTCAGACTTTGGTTCGTGACACCGAAAAGTTGCTGGAACACACCGCCACCCTGGCCGGTGATCAGGCTGACGAATTACGCGGCCAGATCCACGACAGCCTGGAGCGTGCCCGGGAAACTCTGCAGCTGACTCAGGACTCTGTCCGCGAGCGCGGCCAGGCAGCCCTGACCGCGACTGAAGACTATGTACAGAGCAATCCCTGGCAATCGATCGGCATCGCTGCCGGCGTCGGTTTTTTGATTGGCCTGCTGGCCAATCGGCGCTGAGGTTGGCTATGGATAGCGAATCGAACAGCACCAGCACAGCCTCAAGCAAACGTCTGGGCGCTGCAGTGCTCGGCCTGTTACACGGCCATGTCGAGCTGTTTGGCATTGAGCTGCAGGAGCAGAAAGCACGCACCCTGAGCCTGCTGCTGTTTGCAGGCTTGGCCCTGGTGTTCGCCCTGCTGTTGCTGGTCGCGCTTTCGGCCCTGGTGCTGGTGCTGCTGTGGGACAGCTACCGCCTGGCCGGGGTTATCGGCCTGTGTGTGTTCTACGGTTTAGCCGCCCTGTTCTGCGGCCTGCGTCTCAAAGCCGCGGTGTACGATGAGTCATCACCTTTCAGCTCAACCCTCGAAGAACTTGCCAAGGACCGGGAGCGTCTGTTGCCATGAGCCTGTCTGAGCTACCGAACACCACCAACCGCCGCGAACTGCGCAAGGCGCTGGTGCGCCTGCGCCTGGAGATGCATCGCCAGGAAATCCGTCATGAGTCTGGGCAGTTGCTCAACCCGCTGACCCGCTTGCGCGCCATGGGCGATAGCCTGCAGGGTGGGCTGGGGATCAAACATGCGCCGTTATGGGGGATTGGTGCAGTGGTGGTGCTGGGGTTTCTGACCGGTAAAGGTGCCAAGAATGGCAGCTTGAGTCGGATGGTTCGCCTCGGCGGTAGCCTGCTGCCACTGCTCAAGTTGGTGATGCAGGGTGCCGCTAACAAACGCTGATAGCTTGCGCTAACACCTGGTGTAGCTGCTGCCTTCAGGCTGCGATTGGGCGCGAAGCGGCCATAAAACCTGAACTGATGCATGGACCCAGTTGCGACTGCTTTGCAGTCGATCGCAGCCTCGTGCCTCGACAGCGGCTACGGCGGTCGGAACAGTCTCTAATACGGTGCAGCGAAGTCACTTGCAGCCACCACGCTGACACGGGAAGCTAGGCACCTGCCCCCTGTATCGGAGAACTGGCCTTGGACTGGCACACCCTGCTCACCCGCGAACGTCTCGGCAAGCCCCTGCACAGCCCCGAAGAACTAGGCCGCAGTCCTTTTCACAAGGACCACGACCGGATCATTTTCTCTGGCGCCTTTCGCCGCCTGGGACGAAAAACCCAGGTGCATCCGGTCTCCAGCAACGATCATATTCACACGCGCCTGACCCACTCACTGGAGGTCAGTTGTGTCGGTCGCTCGCTGGGCATGCGGGTCGGTGAAACCCTGCGCGAACAGCTGCCGCAATGGTGCGAACCCAGCGATCTGGGCATGGTTGTGCAGTCGGCGTGCCTGGCCCACGACATCGGCAACCCGCCTTTCGGCCATTCCGGTGAAGATGCCATCCGCCATTGGTTCCAGCAGGCCGCCGGGCGCGGTTGGCTGGACGCTATGACGGACGCCGAACGCGGCGACTTCCTCAATTTCGAAGGCAATGCCCAAGGCTTTCGGGTGCTGACACAACTGGAATACCACCAGTTCGACGGTGGTACTCGCCTGACCTACGCCACCCTCGGCACCTACCTTAAATACCCATGGACAGCTCGCCACGCCGATGCGCTTGGCTACAAGAAACACAAATTCGGCTGTTACCAGAGCGAGCTGCCGCTACTCGAACAGATTGCCCGTAAACTCGGTCTGCCGCAGATTGAAGACCAACGCTGGGCCCGGCATCCGCTGGTGTACCTGATGGAAGCCGCCGACGACATCTGCTACGCCCTGATCGACCTGGAAGACGGCCTGGAAATGGAGCTGCTCGATTATCCGGAAGTGGAGTCGCTGTTGCTCAGCCTGGTCGGCGACGACCTGCCGGAAACCTACCGCCAGTTGGGGCCTGCCGACTCACGTCGACGCAAGCTGGCGATTCTGCGCGGCAAGGCCATCGAACACCTGACCA
>RCUL01000925.1_pt1 | contig 12347 bp, 9 predicted proteins | sample 2167521 | NCBI WGS metagenome assembly RCUL01 (sample SAMN09932745, study PRJNA488358) | compost metagenome | feature: garden; material: soil; isolation source: compost soil in acetic acid-enriched culture | place: Germany: Experimental Botanical Garden Goettingen | collected 2016-01-27 | reverse complement strand
CGCCCGGCGTTCCGGGGTGTCGCTGATCAAGATCGGCATTCCGCTGCTGGCCGGGTTGTCGGTGGTCCACGGGCTGGTGCCGCCGCACCCGGGGCCGCTGCTGGCCATCGGCATCTTCAATGCCGACATCGGCAAGACCATTTTCTACGGGCTGATCGTCGCCCTGCCCACGGCGATCATCGCAGGTCCCCTGTACGGTAACTTCATCTCCAAGTACATCCCGGGCAATCCGAACAAGGAACTGATGGACCAGATCGCCCGCGAGTCCGACCAGCAGAACCTGCCAAGCTTCAGCATCACCCTGATCACCGTGCTGCTGCCGGTGTTCCTGATGCTGCTGAAAACCTTCGCCGACGTGGTACTGCCGGCCGAGCATATCGTCCGTCAGTGGATGGACCTGATCGGCCACCCGATCAGCGCCCTGCTGGCGGCCCTGCTGCTGGCGTTCTACACCTTTGGCGCGGCGCGCGGGTTTTCCCGGCAGCAGATCATGAAGCTGCTCGATCAAAGCCTTGCGCCCACCGCGGCGATTATCCTGATCGTCGGTGCCGGTGGTGGCTTCAAGCAGATGCTGGTGGATACCGGCGTGGGTAATGTGATCGGGCAGATGGCCGTGCAGGCCGAGATTTCACCGATCATGCTGGCCTGGCTGGTGGCGGCGGTGATTCGTATCGCCACGGGCTCGGCGACGGTGGCAACCATCACCGGGGCCGGGATCGTCGCGCCGGTGATCGGCATGATTCCGGGGGTCAACCGTGAGTTGCTGGTACTGGCGACCGGCGCGGGATCGTTGATTCTGTCGCACGTCAACGATGCCGGCTTCTGGCTGGTGAAGCAGTACTTCAACATGACCGTGGCCGAGACCTTCAAGACCTGGAGCATGATGGAGACCATCCTGTCGGTGGTCGGGATCATCTTTATCATGCTGCTGTCGTTGGTGGTCTGAATATCTGCGGGCTGCTGCGCAGCCCATCGCTGGCAAGCCAGCTCCCACAGGTTCGGTGTGGGAGCTGGCTTGCCAGCGATGCAAGGCAACGCCTTGCTAGTACATCAGATCAAAAAGCTGCCTTGAAGATCGCCTCGATCTCCCCCTGACTGGCCACCCGCGGGTTGGTCAGGCCGCAGGCGTCCTTCAGGGCATTGCTGGCCAACGTCGGAATGTCCGCCTCCTTCGCCCCCAGCACCGCCAACCCCGCCGGGATATCAATGGCCCGCGACAGGTTCTCGATCGCCGCCAAGGCCGCAGCGCTGCCCTGCTCGGCATTCATGGCGCCGACCTCCACGCCCATGGCCTTGGCCACATCACGCAAGCGCGCCGCACTGACGCTGGCGTTGAAGCGTTGCACATGGGGCAACAGCACCGCATTGCAGACACCATGGGGCAAGTCATAGAAACCGCCCAACTGGTGGGCCATGGCATGCACGTAACCCAGGGAGGCATTGTTGAAGGCCATGCCGGCGAGGAACTGGGCGTAGGCCATGTTCTCCCGGGCCTTGAGGTCGCTGCCGTCGGCCACGGCCTGGCGCAGGTTGGCGCTGATCAGCTCGATGGCCTTGATGGCGCAGGCATCGGTGATCGGCGTGGCGGCCGTCGAGACGTAGGCTTCAATGGCGTGGGTCAGCGCATCCATGCCGGTGGCCGCCGTCAGGCCCTTGGGCATGCCGACCATCAGGGCCGGGTCGTTGACCGACAGCAGTGGCGTGACGTTGCGGTCGACGATGGCCATTTTCACGTGGCGCGCTTCGTCGGTGATGATGCAGAAACGGGTCATTTCGCTGGCCGTACCGGCCGTGGTGTTGATGGCAATCAACGGCAACTGCGGCTTGGCCGACTGATCAACCCCTTCGTAGTCACGGATATGCCCGCCGTTGGTGGCGCACAGGGCAATGCCCTTGGCGCAGTCATGGGGCGAGCCGCCGCCCAGGGAGATCACGCAGTCGCAACGCTCGCGTTGCAACAGCGCCAGGCCCTGCTCGACGTTGGCGATGCTCGGGTTGGGCTTGGCGCCATCGAAGATCGCCGAGTCGATGTCGCGCATCGCCAGCATTTCGGCAATGCGCTCGGCAATCCCGGCCTTGGCCAGGCCCGCGTCGGTGACGATCAGGGCCTTGCGCAGGCCGTATCCGGCAATGGCAGCCATCGCCTCTTCGAGGCAATCGATGCCCATGATGTTGACGGCGGGAATGAAAAACGTGCTGCTCATGGCGAGATCCTCATGCAATGTACCTTTGCCTTGAGGATCCGCCTGTCTGCCCTGCTCCGTGTTGATCTGAGTCAGCCGAGGAACAGCCGGTAGGCCGGGTTGTCGCTTTCGTCCCAGTAGCGGTAGCCCATGGCGTCCAGCGCCTCGGGCAGGCTGGCCTGTTCGTCCTGCGGCACTTCCAGGGCGGCAAACACCCGCGCCTCGGCGGCGCCGTGGTTGCGATAGTGGAACAGGCTGATGTTCCAGCGTTTGCCCAGGCGCTCGAGAAAGCCCAGCAAAGCCCCCGGACGCTCGGGGAATTCAAAGCGCAGCACGCGCTCGTCCGCCCCCGGCCCGGCATGCCCGCCCACGGTGTGGCGCACATGCAGCTTGGCCAGTTCGTTGTCGGTCAGATCGAGCACCGTGTAGCCCTGCTCGCGCAGGCTGGCCAGCAGCTTGTCGCGCGGGTCGGTTTGCGGATGGGTCTGCACGCCAACGAACAGCCGCGCCTCTTTGCCCGGGTAGTAGCGGTAGTTGAACTCGGTGATCTGGCGCTTGCCCAGGGCCTGGCAAAAGGCGCGAAAACTGCCCGGCTGCTCTGGGATTGTCACAGCAATGATCGCTTCGCGCTGCTCGCCAAGTTCCGCCCGCTCGGCCACATGACGCAGGCGGTCGAAGTTGACATTGGCACCGGAGTCGATGGCCACCAGGGTCTGGCCCTGCACGCCTTCGCGGGCCACGTACTTCTTGATCCCGGCCACCGCCAGGGCACCGGACGGCTCGGTGATCGAACGGGTGTCGTCGTAGATGTCCTTGATTGCCGCGCACAGCTCATCGCTGCTGACGGTGATGACCTCGTCGACATAGTGGCGGCACAGCTCAAAGCAATGCGCGCCGATCTGCGCCACCGCCACGCCCTCGGCAAAGCTGCCGACCTGGGCCAGCACCACCCGCTCGCCGGCGGCCATAGCGGCCTGCAGACAGTTGGAATCATGCGGCTCGACGCCGATCACCTTGACCTCGGGGCGCAGGTATTTGACGTAGGCAGCGATGCCGGCGATCAAGCCGCCGCCACCGACCGGCACGAAGATCGCATCCAGCTCGCCCGGTTGCTGGCGGAGGATCTCCATGGCCACGGTGCCTTGGCCGGCGATCACGTCCGGGTCGTCGAACGGCGGCACGAAGGTCGCGCCTTCGCTGTCGGCCAGCTTCAGGGCATGGGCCAGGGCGTGGGGGAAGCTTTCGCCGTGCAACACCACCTGGCCACCGCGCGAACGCACGCCTTCAACCTTGAGTTCAGGGGTGGTGGTCGGCATAACGATGGTGGCGCGCATGCCCAGCTCGCGAGCCGCCAGGGCGACACCCTGGGCATGGTTGCCGGCCGAAGCGGTGATCACCCCGCGCTGGCGCTGGGCCGGGCTCAGGCGACTGAGGCGGGTATAGGCACCGCGGATCTTGAAGGAAAAGGTCGGTTGCAGGTCTTCCCGCTTGAGCAGCACCTGGTTGCCCAGGCTGCGCGACAGGGCCGGCGCCGCTTGCAGGGGCGTTTCGATCGCCAGGTCGTAAACCGGGGCCGCAAGAATGCGCCGCACGTAGTCGGACAGCAGGTTCAGCGGCGCGGACGGTGTACGGGGGCTAACGGCAAGGCTGGTCATCGGTGACTCCTGGTTTTTTTAAGTGCCCAGGAGAGAGAGAAAGAACCCGCCTCCAGGGCGGGTTCGGTGCAAGTGTCAGCTAGCCCGCCAAAACGATAATGGCGGTAATAATGCTGTGCTGAGACGACTGCAGGAATGTGTTCATGCCCACGAAACTAGCGCAGCCGCCCGGGCAAAGTCAAGCCGGCTCACGCGCAGAATCGGGCACATCGAACACCCGGTCGAAGGCCCACTGGAAGACAAAGGCATAGCCGAAGAAGAACACGAACAGCGCCAGGTTGGTCAACAGCGCCGCCCACAGGCTTATCTGCAGCCAGCCGGCCACCACCGGCAAGAGGATCAGCACCAGCCCGCCTTCAAAGCCCAGCGCGTGGAGAAAACGCCGCCACAGCGTGCGCTGGCGTTGGGCCTGGCGCGCCTCCCAGTACTCGAACGCCCAGTTGTAGAACATGTTCCAGGCCAGGGCCACCGCCGAGAGAATCAGCGACAGCACCGTGGAGTGGGCCATGCCGGCATCGAAGGCCCAGGACAAGACCGGCGCCACGCACAGCACGGCGATGGTTTCGTAGAGAATGGCCTGGACGATCTTGCGCGCCTTGCCTTGCATGTCCGGCTCCCTGAGCGTCAATGAAGCCCCACCCTAGCCGCGTTGAGGCGCCGGTTCAATTGAGCTAAATTGAGCCTCCCTCAATTGGCTTGAGCACCGTGTTCGCCAAACTGCCCCTGACTGCCCTGCGCACCTTCGAATCGGCGGCCCGCCTGGGCGGCTTCAAGGCTGCCAGCGACGAACTGGCGGTCACCCCGGCGGCGGTGTCGCACCAGATCAAACGCCTGGAGTCGCACCTCGGCCTGCTGCTGTTCGAGCGCAGCAGCCAAGGTGTCAGGCTCAGCGAAGCCGGCGAGCGTCTGTACCTGCAGGTGCACCAGGGCCTGGCCAACCTGCAGCGCAGCGTCGATGCCCTGCAACCGCCGTGCGATCGCCAGCAACTGACCTTGACCACTACCGCGGCCTTTGCCAGCGCGTGGCTGATCCCGCGGCTGGGTGATTTCCATCGCCGCCACGCTGACATTCAAGTGCGGGTGCTGACCGGCAGCGAGGTGGTCGACCTGCAGCGCGAGCACCGTTTCGACCTGGCCTTGCGTGCCGAATTCAATCCTGACCCGGCGTTGCAGCGGTTGCCGTTGCTGGCCGAGCATTTTTCGGTATACACCCCGCCCGGCTGGCAGCCGCTGCCTGCCAATCTGCCCCTGTCGTTGATCGAGGTGCCGTGGGTTTCGGTCAGTGGCGTGGTCATCGACTGGGCCCGCTGGTGTGCATTGGCCGGGTGTGAAGACTGGCTGCAGCGGGCGCGTTTTCATCACTATGACGATGAGCACCATGCCCTGCAGGCGGCCGCTGCCGGCTATGGGTTGGTGCTGGCCAGCAACGTGCTGGTGGCCGACAGCGTGCGCCAGGGTTTGCTGCAACCGTGGCGCGCGGAGGTGCGCTTGCCGGCCGCGCAGTACAGCGCGGTGTGGTTGCCGGGCCGCGAGCGCGAGCCTGCGCTGCGGGCGTTTCTGGATTGGCTGGGCAGCGCTATTTGCTCCGCACCGAATTAAATCCGTTCAAACTCGCGCACAAATTGATTACCCTGCTGCGCCTCTCGGCTTGCAACCCCCCTATCCCAGCCCCTTGGCAGAAGGAGGAGACCCGGCTCATGCTCGCGGTTCTCGACATGCATCAGGACGATGCCGCGCTACCTAAGCGGGTCAGTCATCACTCTATCAACCAGCACCTGCGTGGGCCGATGCAACTGGCCAGCGTCCTGCTGTGGTTTTACGCCGCTCCCAGCCTGGCCGACAGCGGCCCGTGCGAGCAACTGCGTCAGACAACGCCCGCTTACCCTGTCGACGTCAGTCAGTTGCGCGCCCTGGGCGACTGCGCCATGCCCGAGCGCCCCGGTGAAGCGGTGGTCTACTACCAGGCCGCCGAAGACCTCGGCGACAGCGGCAGCCGCCTGCCGCTGGCCCAAGCCCTGGAAGCCTCGGGTGATTCCATTGCCGCCTTGGCGATCTGGAAAAGCCTGGCCGACAGCGAGTGGACCGCCAGCGCCCGCCTTACTGCCGCGCGCAGTGCGCTGAATGCCGACAATTCTTACCTGGCGCACACCTATTGGAAACAGGCAACGCCTGTAACGGCCGATGACTGGGCGCTAGGCGCCGCCATCGCCCAGCGCGAACTCCAGGAGCAGGATGCCATGGACTACCAGCGCCAGGTCCTCAAGCAGCAGCCCCGCGCCGATCGTTACTACGCCGCAGCGGTAACCGCAGCGCAATCTGGCCACCTGCAGCAAAGCACCGCCTGGCTCGCCGAAGCCGTGCGCCTGGCACCGCAGCAGCCGCGCTACAGCGCCGACTACGGCATGCGCCTGGCAGGCGCCGAAGATCAAGCGACCCGAGCCCGCTCGATCCCCTACCTTGAGCGCGCCACCCGCGCCCTTCCCGAGGACTACCGGATCGGCGAAGCCCTGGCCTGGCGTTATGTCGAAGTGGAAAACAACCGCGCTGCACGCAAGGCGCTGCGCCGGGTACTGGATGTCGAACAGGAACTGGTCGACGGTGACCAGGTGTTCGGCAGCCTGGCCGCGCGCACGTACCATCAGCGCCGGGTTCACGAGGCATTGTCGCGGCGCGACAGTATTACCCTGGCAAGCACCTGGGCACCCGCCGGGATGCCGACCAACGACAACGTTCGCGATGACCGTAAAGAGCGCCGTGGCACCTCGCAGAACGTGCAAATGGCGATGTGGGATCACGCTCTGGGCGACGAGCCGAGTCGCAACGGCAGGACGCTTTCGGTCTATGGCCGGGTGCTGTTCGCAGGCACTGGCCGCACCGACTACGCGCACAGCATGGGCACCGGTGTCGGCCTGCGCTACAAGCCCTTCGGTACCCGCAACATCAACCTGTACAGCGAGCTTTATCACCAGCGCCAGATCGACGATGCCCAGTACGGCGGCCTGACCCTCGGCCAGTTGATCAGCCCGAGCAAGGTCGGCGACAACTATGGCGACCTGCGCGGCCACGCCGAAACGAGTAACGACCTGCTGCTGCGCGCGACCGCCTCGTTCCTTGACCAGGGCAAATGGCGCAACGACTGGCGGGCTGACGAGGACGAGTGGGACGAGCGCTTCCTTTACCACGACGCCGCCTGGTGGACCCGCGCAGGCGATCACCAATGGCTGTCGCGCTACCAGCGCGGGCACACCTGGAAGCTGCCCAGCGACACGGCGCAAACCCTGATGCCGTACGGTTTTCTCGAGTTCTCAAGCCAGGACCCGAGCAACGACTGGCGACAGGACCTGCGCACGGGTCTGGGCCTGCGCTGGCAGTGGTGGTTCGACGATGACCGCTACAACGCCTATCGCGGCTCGCTGAAAGTACGCGCCGAATACCAGCAATCGCTGGGCGGCAATCTTTATGAACATGCCAACGGCCTGTTGCTGGGTGCGGAGTTGACCATTTGATGCGCCGCTTGATCGCTGTGCTGCTGTTCGCCCTGAGCCTGTCGGCAACGGCTGACGAACACCTGTTCTACCAACCGCTGGAGCGCGACGCGCAGCTGAGCCAGGCGCAATGGCGCACGCTGTGGAAAGCCGCCGCGGCCCAGGGTGGCAAGACCCTGATCGTGCAATGGAGCGCCTACGGCGCCAACGACTTCGGGGGCGCCCAGGGATGGCTGGCCAACACCTTGCGCCTGGCCCACGAACAAGGCCTGCAGTTGGTGCTGGGGCTGTACCGGGACGCGGCCTACGATCAGCACATCGACGAACTGGACGGCGTCGGCCTGATGGCTTACTGGCAAACCCAGCTGGGCAAGTCCCTGGCCCAGCAACGCAAAGTGCGCGAACAGTGGCAACTGCCTGTTACAGGCTGGTACCTACCGATGACGGTAGACGACCTGCACTTTCACAGTGCTGATCGCCGCCAGGCGCTATACACCCAGTTGCAGGCCTTCAACCGCCGCCTCGATGCGCCCCTGCATATCAGCGCTTTCAGTACCGGACGCCTGAGCCCGGCAGTCAACGCCCGCTGGCTCGAGCAACTGGCCAGCCTCAAGCTGCGGGTCTGGTGGCAGGATGGCCTCGGCAGCTCACGCCTGGCTCCATTGGTACGCCAGGGTTACCTGGACGCCCTGCCCGCGAGCATCGATATCGTCACTGCGCAAGCAACCCTTGTTCCACACTGAGGCCAGGACATCCCATCAACCGCGTGGCAGCCTGATCTTGAACTGCGCGCCACCCAGCGCCGACTGCCCCACCGTCAGCGTGCCACCCTGGCCTTCAATGGCCCGGCGGCTGATCGCCAGGCCCAGGCCGAAGCCGCCGGTGGTGCGGTCGCGGCTGCGGTCCAGGCGGTAGAACGGCTGGAAGATCAGCTCGCGCTGGTCGTGGGGGATGCCGATGCCGTTATCCTCCACGGTCAGCAGGCAATGGCCCTGGGGGTCGAGGCTCAGACGCAGGAGGATCTGCCCGTCGCAGTAGCGCATGGCGTTGCGCACCAGGTTCTGTAAAGCGCGGGCGGTCAGGCGCGGGTCGAGGATGAAACGCGGCAGGTTGTCGTCGGCGCGCACCTGCCACTCGATGCCGCGGCCATCGAGTTCCTCGGCAAAGCTGCCGAGGATGCTGTCGACCAGTTCCAGCAGCGACACCTCGACCCGCTCGCGGGCCTGATCGACGTTCTGCAGGCGGCTGTAGGACAGCAGTTCAAGCACCAGTTCATCCAGCTCGCGCACATGCCCGACCAGTTCCAGCAGGCGCTTGCGGCAGTTCGGCGGCACCTCGTCGAACAGCAGCACCAGGCCGAAGTCCAGGCGGGTCAGTGGCGTGCGCAGTTCATGGGACACGGCATTGAGCAGCTCGCGCTGCTGGGTCAGCAGGCGCTCGACGTCCTGGGCCATGGTGTCGAACACCTGGGCCAGTTCGCCGATGTTCGAGCGCGGCGGAATATGGGTGCGCTCCGACAACTGGCCCTGGCCCAGGCGTCGGGCGGTTTCCTTGAGCCGTTCGAGGTCGCGCCAGTGCGGCCAGACCCAGAACAGCAGGCAACCGAGCAGGGCGGCGCCAATCAGGACGGTCACTACCCAGGACAGCAGGCTGATGTCCAGCGGGTCGGGCGGGTTGCTCAGCTCCACCAGCCAGGTGTCGTCCAGCGGCGCCAGGGCGGTTTCGTAATAGCCCCAATCCCCCAGGCGCACGACGTTCTGGCCGGCGTTGAGACGGTCACGCTCCTCGTACGACAGGCCGATCTGATCCTGGCGGCGCAACTCGATCTGCAGCGGCGCGAAATCCGCCGCCAGCTCCCTGGCCTTGGCCGGCCATTCACTGGGCGGCACCTGCTCGAACTGCTTGACGATCAACCGCTGCACGCCCCGCGCCTGGTCGAGGTTGTAGGCGATGAAGCGCTGGTGAAAGGCGCCGACGATGGCATCCGGGATCAGGAAGATCGCCCCGGCATAGGCAACGATGGTGATCAGGTACAGGCGGATGAGGATCTTCAGCATGGGCCGCTAGAACTCCCACTCGACGCGGCTGAACAAGTAGCCCTTGCCCCACACGGTCTTGATCTTGCGCGCTTCGCCGGCGCTGTCGTCAAACTTGCGCCGCAACTTGGAAATCGCCACGTCCACCGAGCGGTCGGTGCCGTTGAACTCGATGCCGCGCAATTGCTGGAGGATGCGGTCGCGGCTGAGCACCACGCCGGCATTGCGCGCCAGCACCACCAGCAGGTTGAACTCGCCGCTGGACAGCTCCACCGGCTGTTCGCGCCAGAACACGTTGCGCTCGGCCAGGTCGATGCGCAGGCCTCCGACCACGATCAGGTCGCTCTCAAGTCGCGGTTCGTTGATGCAACTGCGGCGCAGCAAGGTGCGCACCCGGGCCAGCAGCACCCGCGGCTCGCAAGGTTTGGTCACGTAGTCGTCGGCGCCCATTTCCAGGCCCAGCACCTGGTCGTGGCTGTCATCGCGGGCGGTCAGCATCAGGATCGGCAGGGCCTGGGACTCGGCGCGCAGCAAGCGGCATACCTGCAGGCCATCGAGGCCCGGCAGCATCAGGTCGAGGATCACCAGGTCCGGCTTGTTGCGCCGGGCTTCGGCCAGGACATGATCGCCACGGGCAATCACGCTGACGCTGAAGTCGTTGCGCTGCAGGTAGCTGGCGATCAGTTCGGACAGGGCGCAGTCATCTTCGACCAGGAGAATATTGGGCATGGGTAGTTTGACAGGCTGGGAAAGTCAGGCAGGATATAAGAGCTCAAGCGCTCGCTGGGTAAAGCTTCACACTTTTTTACATATGGCCTACACAGCTTAACTGTTGCCCGTCGGTCGCCTGCCTTAGCATTGCCGGGTCATTTTCGGAAGATCCGCATGTCCAGTACAAGTCCCGTCCGTCTGCGCGCCCTGGTGCCGCTGTTGTTGATCACCTTCGCCCTGAGCGCCTGCGACGATAAATCGCCTGCCGAAGAAAAGGCCCCGCCAAGCGCAGTCAAGGTCGAGACCGTGCGCGTCCAGCCGCTGGCGATCACCACCGAGCTCAATGGCCGCATCCTGGCCCCACGGACCGCCGAGGTGCGCGCGCGGGTCGCAGGCGTGGTGCTCAAGCGCGTGTACCGTGAAGGCAGCGACGTCAAACAGGGCGATGTGCTGTTTCGCATCGACCCGGCGCCGTTCCAGGCCGACTTCGACAGCGCCCGCGCAAGCCTGGCCCGCGCCGAAGCCACGCTGTTCCAGGCCCGCTTGCAGGACCAGCGCTATCGCGAACTGATCGGTATCAATGCGATCAGCCGCCAGGAGCATGACAACGCCCGCGCCGCCTTCCTGCAGGCCGACGCCGATGTCGCCGCGGCCAAGGCCGCCCTGGAGCGGGCCAAGCTCAACCTGGGCTACGCCACCGTCACCGCGCCGATTTCCGGACGCATCGGCCGTGCCCTGGTCACCGAAGGCGCCCTGGTGGGACAGAACGAAACCACGCCGCTGGCAACCATCCAGCAACTGGACCCGATCCATGCCGACGTTACCCAGTCGACCCGCGAGCTCAATGCCCTGCGCCGCGCCTTGCGTGCAGGTGAGCTGCAGCAGGTGGGCCAGGACCAGGCCAGCGCAACGCTGATCCAGGACGACGGCACCCCCTACCCGCTGCCGGGCAAGCTGTTGTTCTCGGACATCAGCGTCGACCCGAGCACCGGGCAGATCACCCTGCGCAGCGAGTTCCCCAACCCGGACCTCGACCTGTTGCCGGGCAGCTTCATCCGCGTGCGCCTGGAGCAGGCGGTCAAGCAGCAAGGCATCAGTGTGCCGCAGCGGGCCATCCTGCGTGACAGCGCCGGCAATCCGAAGGTAATGCTGGTGGATGCCGAACAACGCATCAGCGAGCGTTCGGTGGTCCTGGGCAGCGTGCAGGAAGACCGCTGGATCGTCAGCGACGGCCTGGCCCCCGGTGACCGGGTGGTGGTCGAAGGCCTGCAGCACATCAGCGCCGGCGACCAGGTAGAGGTCGATAACGCGGGCAAGGACGCCCTCCCCATCGTTCAGTCCAACGGCCAGTGAGGGCCTGATTCATGCCGCAGTTTTTCATTGACCGCCCGGTCTTCGCCTGGGTGGTCGCCTTGTTCATCCTGCTTGCCGGCGCCCTGGCCATCCCGCAGTTGCCGGTGGCCCAGTACCCCGACGTGGCGCCGCCGCAGGTGGAAATCTACGCCGTGTACCCGGGCGCCTCGGCGCAGACCATCGACGACAGCGTGGTCAGCCTGATCGAGGAAGAGCTCAACGGTGCCGACAACCTGCTCTACTTCAGCTCGCAAAGCAGCCTGGGCAGCGCCACCATCACCGCCACCTTCGAGCCGGGCACCAACCCGGACCTGGCCCAGGTCGACGTGCAGAACCGCCTGAAAGTGGTCGAGTCGCGCCTGCCGCGCCCGGTCACCCAGCAAGGCCTGCAGGTGGAGAAAGTCTCCACCGGCTTCCTGCTGATGGTGACCCTCACCGCCATGGACGGCAGCCTCGACGAAGTGACCCTGAGCGACTTTCTCGCCCGGAACGTGATGAACGAGATCCGCCGCCTCAAGGGTGTCGGCAAGGCGCAGCTGTATGGTTCGGAACGGGCCATGCGCATCTGGATCGACCCGGCCAAGCTGATTGGCTTCAACCTGACCCCGGATGACGTCAACGACGCGATCGCGGCGCAGAACGCCCAGGTGGCGCCAGGCAGCATTGGCGATCTGCCGGGTACCGGCACTCAGGAAATCACCGCCAACGTGGTGATCAAGGGCCAGTTGAGCACCGTGCAGGAGTTCAAGGACATCGTCCTGCGCGCCAACCCGGATGGCTCGACCGTGACCATCGGCGATGTCGCCCGGGTCGAGATCGGCAGCCAGGAATACCAGTACGGCACCCGCCTCAACGGCAAGCCGACCAGCGCCTTCAGCGTGCAGCTGTCGCCCGGTGCCAACGCCATGGAAACCGCGACCCTGG
>RCUL01000921.1_pt1 | contig 12374 bp, 10 predicted proteins | sample 2167521 | NCBI WGS metagenome assembly RCUL01 (sample SAMN09932745, study PRJNA488358) | compost metagenome | feature: garden; material: soil; isolation source: compost soil in acetic acid-enriched culture | place: Germany: Experimental Botanical Garden Goettingen | collected 2016-01-27 | reverse complement strand
TCGGGAATGAACGGGTAATGCAGGCGATCGCGCTAAACTCCGTTGCATTCAACGGCGCCAGAATTGTTGGTCCGCTGCTTGCAGGTCTGTTCCTCGTGTCGCCGGATCTGTCATGGGGATTCGCCGTCAACGGATTGTTATTCACCGCTGCGTTCGGTTGTCTGCTGCTGGTGGAGTCGCCTGCGGAGAGCGACGGGACGCAGGCGGGGGCCGGGCCGGAGCCGGAAACAGCAGCCCGGCTTCAGCCCCGGATATGGAAGGTGCTGCTGCTTGTTTTCGTATCCGGGCTGCTGCTCATGAACTACAATACACTTCTGCCGATGTTCGCTGCTGAGCAAGGGGACTCCGGCAGCGGCTACAGTCGACTGCTTGCCTCCATGGGGGTGGGCTCTCTGGCGGCAGCCGTGATGATCACGTTTCGAAGCAGCTGGTTTCGGCATAATTTTCTAATTCCGTTATTTCCTGCGCTTATCGCGGTCGCCTACGCTGTACTGCCCTCATTGCCGCGGGGGCTGCCGACCCTTCTGCTGCTTGCGATATACGGATTTTTCCTGACGGGCTTTATCACCATGTCGAACGCAGCAGTGCTGCGCGAAGGCTCGAAGAGAGACAGGGCCAAATTAGCAAGCGTTTTCAACATGCTGTTAAACGGGTTTGTTCCGCTTGGGAATATGCTGACTGGCATTTTCCTTCACTATTTGGGCGTGTCCGGCAGCTTCTATTTGATCAGCGGCAGCACGCTTCTATTTTTGGTGGTATGGCTGGCGTACAGCAGACTGAAGGGAGGTGGAGACGTTCACGTTCGTTACCGACAATCGCCTGAAGCCCGACCCCATCACACACGAGAGAGGTAGAGATCATGAAAAAAATGATGAGTCTTGTTGTTGCACTTGCAGCACTACTCGCTATTGTTGCCTGCAGCAACGATAAAACGGAGCCCGCCGGTACTGCTATCCAGACGGAAAACAGCACTGACAGCGAGGTATTACAGGAGCCCGGCGCCGAGTTGCTGGTATGGGCGAGCAAAGAAGAGCTTCCGTTTATAAATGAGATTTCTAAACAGTTTACTGAAAAATACGGTGTTCCGGTCACGATCCAGGAAGTCGGAGCCAGCGATACGCTGGGCAAGCTGACTACGGACGGTCCGGCCCAGATTGGGGCCGATCTGGTTACGTTTACGCACGATCAACTAGGCAAAGCAGTCGCCGCGGGACTGGTGCTGCCCAACGACGCTTGGCAGGAGGATACGAGAAAAGCGAATAAGGACAACATTATCCAAGCCGTCACGTACGGTAACATCATGTACGGCTATCCGCTTTCCCTAGAATCCAACGTCTTGTTCTACAACAAGCAGCTCGTGCCGGAGCCGCCTGCCTCCTTTGAGGAAGTGGTGGAATTCGCCAAAGGGTTCAACGATCCTGCAAAGTCACAATATGCGTTAATGTGGGAAATCGAAAACTTTTATTTCAACTATATGTTCATCGCATCCGATGGTGGATATGTATTCGGCAACAACGGGGTCAACTTCAATGACATTGGCCTTAACAACGAAGGAGCGGTAAAAGGTGTCGCGTACTACGGCACACTGAAGGACAAATTGCTGCCAATGCGTACCGGCGACGTGACTTACGACGTCAAGAAGGGTCTGTTTCTGGGCGGCCAGCTTGCGATGAATATCGACGGCCCCTGGCTTATCAACGAATTGAGAGAGCAGAAAGACCGATTCGGCGCCGTTCCGCTTCCGTCAATTAACGGGAAGCCCGCCGTCTCTTTCTTCGGAGTGAAATCGTTGTATGTCAATGCGTACACGAAATATCCGAACGCGGCCAAGCTCTTTGCCCATTTCGCGTCTGATAAGGAAGCGCAGCTGCTCAACTTCCAATTGACCGGTGCGGCGCCTTCCCATTCGGAATTGATGACGGACCCGAATGTGCAGAAGGATGAATTCGTTAACGCCATTACGAAGCAGTTCGAGCATTCCCAACCGATGCCGTCTATTCAACAGATGAGCTCCGTCTGGGTTCCGATTGCCGCCGCGATGGCGGATGTCTGGAACAACGGCACGGACGCGAAGACCGCGCTGGACCATGCCGTAGGCCAGATCAAGGATTCGATATCCGGCGGTTCTTCCGGAGGCGGGCTGTAATCCGCGGCCACTCCGCACTCCGCACCAGGGGAGGGAGCGCTGCCCCCCGCATCCAGCGGGTGAAGCGTTCCCTATTTGACAAAGAAAGGAATTGTGGGTCATGAAACGTTATACGCAAACCGCCGCTCTACTCTCGCTGCTCTGCATGGGATTGGGCCAATTGTACAACCGGCAATTCAAGAAAGGGATAGTGTTTCTCGCGGCTCATGCTGCCGGGTTGCTCTACGCCATCCGCTATGTGCCGGGAGCGCTCAAAGGGCTGGTTACGCTAGGGGAACAGAGCTCCCGCATAGAGCTGGTTGGAAAAATATATCGGCACATCCCCGGAGACCATTCCATCTACCTGATGATCGAAGGGCTGATCGTTCTGCTGCTGGCTGCCGTCTACGTCTTCATCTATTGGCTGAACGTCAAGGATGCGCAGCATGTGGGGCGGATGAGAGCGTCCGGTCTGGTTCCCCGCACTTTCCGTCAGGACGTCAGCGCGCTGCTGGATCGTAAATTCGCTTACTTGATGCTCATCCTTCCGGGGATCGGAATTTTGGTTTTTACGGTGATGCCGATCATATTCATGATATTGCTGGCCTTTACGAACTATTCCGCTCCAGATCATATTCCGCCGGCCAAGCTGGTGGATTGGGCAGGCTTCCAGTCGTTCGTCGATCTTCTTCAACTCAAGACGTGGAGCAATACGTTCTACGGCATCCTCGGCTGGACGATCGTATGGGCGGTTCTGTCCACGGTTACGACGTATTTCGGCGGCATCTTCGTCGCCTTGCTGATTCAAAAACGGGGCATCCGGCTGAAAACGGTGTGGCGAACCATTCTGATTCTGCCCTATGCGATTCCGCAAATTATTTCCCTGCTCGTTATGCGAAATTTATTCAATGGTCAATTCGGTCCAGTCAACCAGTACTTGTCCTACTTTGGCCTGGGCAAGCTGCCGTGGCTGACCGATCCGCTGTGGGCGAAAGCGACGGTCATCACCGTGAACATGTGGATCGGCATGCCGCTGACGATGGTTTTGATGATTGGCGTGCTGTCGACGATTCCGAAGGAATTGTATGAGGCGGCCGAAGTGGACGGGGCGTCACGAATGAGGCAGTTCCGGTTCATCACGCTGCCGATGATTCTGTTCTCCACCGCACCGATTCTGATCATTCAGTTCGCAGGCAATTTCAACAACTTCAACGTCATCTACCTGATGACGAACGGTAATCCAGTCCAGCCGGACTATCAATATGCGGGCAGCACAGATTTGCTGGTCACCTGGCTGTACAAGCTGACGCTGGAGACCAACAATTTTAACACGGCTTCAGCGATCGGAATCATAATATTCATCATCGTCGCCGGCTTGTCTGTCGGCAGCTATCGCCGATCCAGATCTTTCAGAGAGGAGGACATGATTCAATGAACGGTGGCTACAAGAGCAAGAGAAGCTGGACGAACGTTATTTGCTACGCCATTCTCGTTATTTTGTCGATCGGTACGCTGTACCCCGTCCTATGGGTCGTGCTGTCTTCATTTCGCGAGGGCAGCTCGCTGTACAGCCCTACCCCGTTGCCGAAGGCGAGCACGCTGGTGCATTACCGCGAGCTGTTCGATTCCCGGTCACTACTTTTTACGAGATGGTACTGGAATACGTTGAAAATATCAGTCGTCAGCATGATTCTCGGGACCTTCCTGACGACGCTAGTGGCGTACGTCTTTTCGCGGTTTCGCTTCTATGGCAGGCGCGCGTCCATGTCAGTGTTGTTATCGCTCAGCATGTTTCCCGGCTTCATGAGCATGATTGCCATTTATATTTTGCTGCTCCAGTTGAAGCTATTGGACACGCATCTTGCCCTTATTCTCGTCTATTCCGCAGGGGCTCCGATCTTCGGCACGTTTGTATCCAAAGGCTTTTTGGACACGATACCACGAAGCATAGACGAATCAGCCCGCATTGACGGCGCCAGCCATTTTCGGGTGTTCCTGTCGATCAATTTGCCGCTGGCACGACCGATGCTGACGTATTTGGCGTTGACGAACTTCGTTGGCGCATGGGTCGATTTCATCTTCGCGAGACTGATTTTGCGCTCTAAGGAGCAATGGACAGTGGCGGTCGGTTTGTGGGATATGGTATCATCCTACCAGAGCAGTAATTTTACACTGTTTTCGGCAGGTGCAGTGCTCGTGGCAATTCCGATTACGGTGCTGTTTCTCTATTTGCAGCGTTATATGGTCGGGGGATTGACGGCGGGAGCTTCCAAGGGTTAATCCGGTCGAGAGCAGCGAATTTATGAGGTGTTGGATGTGAAAAAAGTGACGATGAAGGACATCGCCCGCGAAGCGAATGTTTCGGTGGCGACGGTCAGCTATATTTTGAACAAAGTGGATAACCAGAAAATAACGGACGAGACGCGCTGCCGGGTGCTGGACACCGCCAAAAAGCTGAATTATATTCCGAGCCTGACGGCACGTTCTCTCGTCAAGGGGAAGTCCGGTATGTTGGCGCTGCTATTCAACCGCAGCGAACGGGATGGAATCTGGAAGAAGCTGTATTACGGCATGCTGGCCGAACGAACGGAAGCGCTCTGCGAGCAGGCGGGCTACCACCTGCTCGTCCTTGGTATGGACGCAGAGCGGCCAAGTCCCGACATCGTGCAGCAGCGGGAAGTGGACGGGGTGCTGCTGGCTGACGTGAAGAAGGAAGCATTTCGGGACATTTCCATCCACTTCAACATCGGAGTGCCGATCGTGCTATTGGACAGCTATATCGACGATCCGCTGTTTCACAAGGTCGTGATCGATTACCGACAGGCGTTCGCGTTATGGAAGGAACGGTCGGTCGGCAGAGGCGGACGGCGCTTCCTTGTGCTGGACACATTCACAAACGAGAGTATGATGAAGGCAATCGTCGACGCTGCACAGCTCGACCCGGAATCGGTCTTCGTGCTAACGGCCGACAACGCGGATCGCTTGCCCGACTTTCTGGCGCGGCATCAAGGGGAGAGCGGCGCAGTGCTGAACGAGTTTGTCGGCGTGTTCGTGGCTAACGCCTCGCGAGGGCTGGAGCTTGAGCTGACTGTCTTTTGTACGAGCGGCTGTCCGGAGCTGCTGCCTCCGGATGTTCGCACGTTGAGAACGGAAAAGAACCGGGGACAACTCGATGTTGCATTTCAGATTATGCGGTTTTATATTGAATCGAAGGATAAGAATCCCGAATATTTGAGAACGGGAACGGGATACGGCCAGTACGTTTCGATTCCGCTGCAGTGAGCCGATCAATGTTGTCTTTTTTAACGGCGGAAAGCAGCGCCGCGCGTTTTGCCCCTAGTAGGGGTGAAGCTGCACATTTCTTGATACACTGCGGGTTATAGTGCTTTCCCTCATAGGGTAGGGTGCATGCCAGGTTATGGGCTGTGGTCGTTTTCCCGGCGCTGCTCTTCTGATTGGCGATGGTCATGGTTATTGTTTTATTCATTGCATTTTGCGGACTAGCCGGGAACCCTTGTGACGAAAAACCCGTTAGAAGACTTGGTTTTACAAGGCTTTTAACGGGTTAATTTCTCTTCCTTGATTATCTCCGCATATGTTCTCCTCTATGGAGGTTCGAGTTCTCTCTCTTATGATCGAAAGTAATTTATGAAAATGCTTCAAACACTAAATCATCGGCTGAAACGTTTCATGCCGCTGATCACTCCTTACCAGCATCGTCATCGGTGTGCTAAGTGGAAGCTCGCTGGCTGGATTCACCTTTTTGTCACCCTGGGAGTCAGAGATTTTTTCAAAATTCTGAAGCGCCTTTTTCCGCTCATTATCTGTTTGCTCATTTTGCATTTATTGATGCCAATCATTGCCATGGGGCTGGGACATCTGCTATATCCGGGCGTTTTCTATACTATCACAGGCTTGATTCTGGCTACTGTCATTGCAAGCGAAGTCAGCAGCTTTGTCCGGGTAAGCATATACCGGGGAAATATCGCCATAACGCTTTCTATCATTATCTATATATATATTGAACTAATGATAGTATCTAAGATGCAGTAGAAATCCGATAAAAACCGCCTGCCGATGTCATTTCTGACTCTGCCTTCTACACTTGAGCTTCTTTGAGAGGGATGGGTAGAGTTGTGAGATTCATGATGCAGAATTCCTGAAATTCCTGAAATTGCTGCAAATGTGCAGGCTTTTATGATGTAAAGTCTCAAAATATGCTAAATTGCTGCAAATGTGCAGGCTTTTTCTAAAATCCTCTTCAAACTGGACCCTTACATAAAAAATTGCTGCACATTTGCAACCTTTTGCCCATTCTTTCTTATATACTTTAAAAAAACTGTATTTTTGCATGCTTTTCCTGATCTCGTACCTGTTTTTTTGCTAATGACGTCGTCCTTTTCTTTAGTTCAACATATATAGGATCAACAGTTACCTTTAACAGAGCTTTCTTTTTAAGCTGCAGAAATATTAAAAAAAGAAACCCTACGTCAAAGACGAGGGCTTCTGGTGATCGTTGTATCCCAAGACATTTCTATATGTCTCTCTTAGGAGAGGCACTATTATATTATGCGTATTATGCGACCTTTTTTTCAAGCTGAATGTCGACGAGAAGCTGGCCGATGCTGGTTTCAAGCGTGAGCATCTTATCAGATTGGTTCCGACCGGAGCAGGTATCGGCAATCTCAATTGAAGGAGGCTGGATATCGCATTGTACCTGGTGCTCGAACAGACCGGTCATTGCATTGCCGCTGATGATGTTGACGACCTCGGAGATGGCGGAGGCGACGAAATCATCCAGCTCGTTCATTTCCATTCCGGAGAGGATGCGGACGATCTCCAGAGTCATGCTTTCAGGAAAGCAGTAATCAATTTTGCCCTCTAAATCGCCGACGATGCCAATGCTGACGTTGACGGCTTTATTTTTCAGCTCTGAAAGCTGCTCCGGCGGCGTTTCCTGAATGTCCAGATCAAGCATCAGCCGAAACACCTCCTGAGTTGCCTTAAAAAAAGGATGGGAAAAGTCCGTCATGCTTCCACCTCCAGCCGATGGATATAGTCGGCAATCTTTTGATCGGAGACAGCCACATGGTTGATCAGCCAGGCGACCAGCTTGCCTGCGAATTTTTGCACGAGAGGTTCCTCATAGCCCTGTTCCTCGAACAATTTCACGAATTCCTGAACCTCGGCGGTGAATTCAGCGTGAATCTCGCAATGCCGATTACAATCGGGGTAACCTACCTTTCTCTGATAGCACTCTTCGTCGTGAAAATGCTTCACCACGTATTCCTTCATAAATTCCAGCGTCTCTTTCACCTTCTCGACCTTAAGCTCCCATAGTTCTTTGGAGCGAAGCACGATCAAAAAGCTCTCCACCCGCTCAAACAATTCCATGTGCTGCTTGTCGATCAAATCCACGCCGAGCGTATACTTGTCCTTCCACATCATCAGTAGGTCTCCTCCTTGGTATTTTATGTAAATCTAAAAAGGGCAATCCTCATTATACGACATATCCCGACAAAAAGACTATGAACTTTGTTGCGTTCCCAAAACGGGACGATTCTCACGTTTAAATTCCCATTTTGGGAATTTTTCAATGTCCTGATTAATTGTTGAGACCCTCAAGTTCCTGCAGCTGTCGTAAAAATAAGTTTTCCGTACGCTGAACAAAGTTGGCACGGATTTTGCTTGTTATAAGGGTGAGCGCTTGTTTGTAGAGGAAAAGCGGATCAGGGGGAAGGAGTGATGGGTGTCAAGCCTGACAGAGCATACCTGATTTAGCAAACCCGATACGACCAAGCGGGATAAATCCAAACGAAAGCGACCGGGAGGGGATTGTTTTGAGTGGGAAGGCTTTGAGTATTCCGAAAGAGCTAGTTCTAGAGATGTATAAAAAAATGCAGCGTATCCGCAAGTTTGAAGAAACGGCGGCGACGTTTTTTGCCGAAGGCAAGATCCCTGGGTTTGTGCATTTGTATATCGGCGAGGAAGCAGTAGCCGTAGGCGCCTGCGCGAATTTAAGGGACGACGATTTTATAACTAGTACGCACCGCGGTCACGGTCATATCGTGGCCAAAGGCGGTAATTTGAAGCTGATGATGGCGGAGCTGTTCGGCAAAGAGACCGGATACTGTAAGGGCAAAGGCGGCTCGATGCATATCGCGGATGCGGAACTCGGTATACTCGGAGCGAACGGCATCGTCGGGGCTGGTCACAATATCGCGGTTGGTGCGGGCTGGAGCGCGCAATACAGAGGGACGGACCAGGTTAGCGTCTGCTTTTTTGGTGACGCTTCCACAAATATCAGTTCTTTTCATGAAGCGATGAATTTGGCCAGCGTATGGAAGCTGCCGGTCATATTCGTCTGTGAGAACAATTTGTACGGCATCTCGGTCAGCCAGGAAAGACATCAGGCAATCAAGGACATCTCCCTGCGGGCAGCAGGCTACGGTATTCCTTCATTAACCGCGGACGGTAATGACGTGTTTGCAGTATATGAGCATGTGAATACGGCGATCGAACGGGCGAGAGCCGGCGGCGGACCGAGCTTGCTGGAATTTAAAACCTACCGGCACAGAGGCCATTTCGAAGGGGACACGGGTGCGTACAGACCGGCGGATGAGGTCGAGGAATGGCTCAAGAAAGACCCCATTCCGAGACTGGAGCGGTACATGCTGGATAAAAAAATAGCCGATAAGAAGCGAATAAGCGAAATATGCTCGGAAGTGGAAGCTGAAATTCGTGAGGCGCTTGATTTTGCATCCGGCAGTCAGGTGCCGGAGATTGGAACATCGGTTCTGAATATATACTCGGATTTGGTTGAGGAGGCGCGCGTACGATGAGAAAAATGACTTATGGCGAAGGAATCCGTGAGGCACTCCGCATTAAAATGCAGGAAGATCCAAACGTCGTGCTTCTGGGGGAAGATGTGGGGCCTTACGGCGGTACCTTTGGCGTGACTAAAGGACTGTGGGAGGAATTTGGCGAGCAGCGGGTTCGCGATACCCCGATATCAGAAGGCATTATTGTCGGCGCATCGGTCGGGGCGGCTGCAACGGGGCTGAGACCTGTCCCTGAGCTTATGTTTATGGACTTTATAACGTTCGGGATGGATGGTCTGGTCAATCAGGCGGCCAAGATGAGATATATGTTTGGCGGCAAAATCTCTGTTCCGATGGTTCTGCGTCTGCCGACCGGCGGCGGAATGAACGCGGGCGCGCAGCATTCCCAATCGCTTGAAGCGTGGGTAGCTCATATTCCCGGCCTGAAGGTGGTGTTTCCATCCAATGCAGAGGATGCCTGGGGCTTGATGCTGACGGCTATTGAGGACGATAACCCGGTTTGCTATCTGGAGAGCAAGGCGCTGTATTCGCGCAAGAGTGAAGTGCCGGATCATGTTGCTCCGATTCCGTTCGGTCTGGCAAAAGTTAAACGGGAAGGCAGCGATGTCTCGATCATCACCTACGGTAAGCAGGTTCACGATGCGTTGACGGCTGCGGAACAGCTTGCGCAGGAGGGAATCGAGGCCGAGGTGATCGACTTGAGATCGCTGTATCCACTCGATAAGGAAGCCATCCGTGCCACCGTCGCCAAGACGCACCGTGCGGTCGTCGTTACGGAAGAGGTGAAGCGTGGCGGCTACGGCGGGGAGCTTTCCGCTATGATTTCAGAGGAACTATTCGATGAGCTTGATGCTCCTGTGGTAAGGATAGGCGCGCTGAACACGCCTGTTCCTTACGCTACTAATCTGGAAGCGGCGGTGCTCCCGAATGTTGCAGATATCGTCAATGGGATCAAGGGCATGGGCTTGAAAAAATAAGGTTCACTTAATAGAACAGCTCAAACATGGAGGTACGTAAAATGGCCGAATTTATCGTGATGCCCAAGCTGGGGCTGACCATGACAGAAGGAACTATATCCAATTGGCGGAAAGCCGAGGGAGAGCACATTGAGCAAGGGGACATTCTGTTCGATGTGGAGACCGACAAATTATCCAATGAAATAGAGGCCAAAGTAAGCGGAGTGCTCAGAAAAATCCTCGTTCAGGAAGGTGAAATCGAGGTGTTTCGTCCGGTAGCGATCATCGGCTCGCAGGATGAGGATATCACTGCTTTGCTGTCCGGCGAAGGCGGTAATGTTCAGGGCGGAGCCGACGAGGAGGTACTGCCTGAAGCGACAGAGTCCGCTCACACACCTGTCATCTCGGACGAAGCAGGGAAAGCGGACGGCCGAATCATAGCATCGCCTCTCGCCAAAAAAACAGCCGGCCATTTAGCAGTCGATTTGGCGCTAGTCCAAGGAACCGGCCCGGGAGGACGGATTATAGAGGCGGATGTACAGCAAGCAGCAGCCACCAAGGGCGATAAGAAAACGAAGGCGTCACCAACCGCCGTGAAGACTGCCGCCGCTTTGGGTGTGGATATCTCCGGCATCCAAAAAGACGGAAGGATTATGAAGACGGATGTGCAGTCGTATTACGCAAACGCTCATCAGGCTGAAGTTGCTAACGGCACAGCCGAAGAAGCGCGCAGGGTGCCGATGAACGCGATGAGGAAAGTGATCGCGAGACGGATGCTGGAAAGCCAGCGGATTTCGCCAACAGTGACCTACAATATGAAGGTGGATACGACGAATTTGGCGCTGCTGCGGGAGCAATTGAAAGATACCTATAAAGTAACCTACACCGATCTGCTGGTGAAAATCGCAGCGAAGGTGCTGATTGAATATCCACTGTTAAACTGCTCCATAGAGAACGACGAATTAGTGTTGAGAAATTATGTCAACATCGGAGTTGCCGTCGGGCTGGATGAAGGTTTGGTCGTTCCGGTTGTCAAGCATGCCGACCGCAAAGGGCTGCGCGAAATGTCGGAGGAAGTGCAGGAACTGGTTGCCAAAGCGAGAAATAACGGGCTTGCTCCGAGCGATATGTCGGGAGGCACATTCACGATTACCAACCTGGGAATGTACGGGATGGAATCGTTCACTCCAATCATCAATCAGCCGGAAGTGGCGATATTGGGCGTAAACGCAATTATCGAGACACCGGTAGCAGAAAACGGCCAAGTGATCGTTAAGCCGCTGATGAATTTGAGCCTCACCGCCGATCATAGAGCGGTGGACGGCGCTGTAGCAGCCGGTTTTATGCAAAAGCTGAAAAAGTACATTGAAAAACCTGCGCTTCTGCTACTATAAGGGGGTAGAAAACATGAAAATTGTAGTATTAGGCGGAGGACCCGGAGGATACGTGGCGGCGATCCGGGCGGCGCAGCTTGGGGCGGATGTGACGCTGGTCGAGCGAAAGGCGCTTGGAGGGACCTGTCTGAATGTCGGCTGTATTCCGACGAAAGTGCTGCTGCATACATCGGAGCTATACGCGCAGCTCAAGCAGGATGGTAAAGAGCTCGGGCTGGAGGCTGCGGATATTTCGTTCAATTGGCCGCAGCTGCAAAAGAGAAAGGATAAAATTATCAAGCTGAACACCGGGGGAATCGACGCCCTTCTGAAGAAAAACAAAATCGCCAAAGTGGTGGGCAGCGGTACCTTTATTGGTGAGCATGAGCTGAAGGTGACAGCGGCTGATGGAAGCAAGCAAACGGTGAATTTTGACTATGCGATTATCGCCTCCGGCTCCGAGCCGGCGCGAGTTCCGATACCCGGTGCGGATCTGGATGGGGTGATATCCAGCGATGAAGCGTTGGCGCTGCCCGAGGTTCCGGAGAGCCTGTGCATCATCGGCGGTGGGGTGATCGGCTGCGAATTCGCCAGCGTGTACAGCAGTCTCGGCTGCCGGGTGACGATCGTCGAAATGCTGCCTGAGCTGATCACGACCATGGATCAGGATACGGTAGGCTGTCTGATGAAGCAGTTTGCCAAAGAGGGTATACAAATCCATACCAGCACGCAAGTGGAGAGAATTGAACGCACAGAGAGCGGATTGAAAGTAAGCACGACATCGTCGGGTGTTAGCCGGATGATCGAGGCCGATAAGGTACTGATCGCGACGGGAAGAAGGCCGGTTACCGACGGATTGGGGCTGGAATGCATCGGAGTAAATGCTGACAGACACGGAATCAAGGTTAATTCGCGTATGCAGACGAGCGCCAGCCACATTTATGCGATCGGCGATTGCACAGGCGGTATTATGCTGGCGCATGTCGCCTCAGCCGAGGGAATGATTGCTGCGGAAGCGATCTTGGCTGAATCTTCTTCAGACATCGACTTTCGGACGATACCGTCTTGTGTTTATACG
>RCUL01000920.1_pt1 | contig 12378 bp, 9 predicted proteins | sample 2167521 | NCBI WGS metagenome assembly RCUL01 (sample SAMN09932745, study PRJNA488358) | compost metagenome | feature: garden; material: soil; isolation source: compost soil in acetic acid-enriched culture | place: Germany: Experimental Botanical Garden Goettingen | collected 2016-01-27 | reverse complement strand
CGGCGACGAAGGCCAGCATGGTTTCCGGCGCGGACATGTGCGAGTAGTTGGTCAGTGCGGTGTGTTCCACGCACCAGAAGGTGTCGAAGCCGAGCTTGTCGGCGAGCACGGCCTGCTCGACGGTTTCGTCGAAGATGCGGCGGTCGCCTTCGCGACTGCTGTCGATCGTCTGTGCCTCGTAGATCAGGGAGAATTTCATGCGCTTGGCCCTTGTTGTTCTTGATTCGATCAACCCGGTTTCCCCGGGCCTTGGGCGCATGGTGTGGGATAGAAAACGGGGCTGAATCCCCCAAAAAGACTAGTCACCTTGTTCCGCCACATAGCACGACGCCCGCGTGGGGCGGGCGTCGTGGCGTGGACGGTTCGCCAGCAAGCTGGCTCCTACAGGGGGAAACGCCCATGCAGGAGCGAGCTTGCTCGCGAATGGCCGTATCAGAGGAAGTAATCGGTGCTATCCAGCCCCATGCTCACACCACCCAGGTTTAGCGCGTACTTGCCCGGGCAGTTGGCCACGTGGGCGCGGCCGGTGTGGATATCGCGGAATGCACGGTTGATGCCGTGCTGGCGGAAGATGGTGGAGGCACCGCTGTTGTACATCAGGGCTTCCACGGCCTGGGCGCACTTGTCCGGGACTATGGCCGAGTCGTAGCGCATCTTCACCCGCTCGGGGATGGTCAGCGCCTCGCCGGCCTTGGCGCGCTGCATCATCAGTTCGAAGTTTCGCAGCAGCACGGTGCGGCACTCGTCCACCGTGACCATGGCATTGGCCAGGGCGGTCTGGGCGCCGGGGTCCTGGATGATCTTGCGGCCGTCGTTGACCCCCACGCGGCCCTTGTTGGCCTCGATGAACAGGTCGATGGCACCCTGCAAGGCGCCGATGGTCGAAGAGGACACCGCACGGACGAAGATCTGCCCGAACGGCAGGCGGAACAGCGGCGCGGTGTTGACCGCATTGCCGGGGCTGTTCTGCATGAAGCCGTCGATGGAACGGTGGGTGCGGTACTCGGGCACGAACACGTCTTCCACCAGCACGTCGTGGGAGCCGGTGGCTTCCAGGCCCATCACGTCCCAGTTGTCGACGATGCTGTAGTCGTGGCGCGGCACCAGGAAGGTGCGGTAGTCCGGGCCGTCGCCTTCCTTCTCCGGCGGCACCATGGCGCCGAGGAAGGCCCACTGGCAGTGCTTGCTGCCGGAGGAGAAGCCCCAGCGGCCGCTCAGGCGGAAGCCGCCATCGACGCGGGTCACCTTGCCGACCGGCATATAGGACGAGGAAATCAGCACACTGGAATCCTGGCCCCAGACATCCTGCGCCGCACGGTCGTCGAACAGCGCCAGCTGCCAGTTGTGGATGGCCACCACGCCCAGGACCCAGGCCGAGGACATGCAGCCTTCGGCCAGGGTCATCTGCACCTCGAAGAAGTCCTTGGGCTCCAGCTCGTAGCCCTCCCAGCGTGCCGGCTGGAGAATGCGGAAGAAGCCCGCCTCCTGGAAGTCGCGGATGGTCTCCTCGGCCAGCAGGCCGTTCTTCGCGGCCAGCGGCGCGCGCTCGCGCAGCACGGGTACCAGCTCACGGGCACGTTGTTTCAGGCGTTGGCGGATCAGGTCGTGGTCGAGCATCTTGTTGTTCTCCTGTTGAAGGCTTTTCCCCCTACTGCCGGGCATTCAAACAACGGGCAAGGGCGCGGGCATCCCCCAAACGGACCATATGACGAGCGTGGAGATGGGAATCGGCACGGCCTGATTTTTGTGGGGGCGAATTCATTCGCGAATGGCAGCGCAGCTGCCACCTGTGGTTCCGCAGGGCAGGCCTGCGGCCTGCATAGCGAATGAATTCGCCCCCACAGGAAAAGCGGGCCTGGCCAAGGCAACCAAACTAGTCCCCTCGGACGATGTTGCGCGGCCTGCCCTGGCGAAAAATCGGCAGCACTTGAGAACAACAAGAGGGCAGTGCGATGAGCCAGGCCGATCTGAAAGGCGAAATGCTCCAGGCGATGCGTCGTCTGGCCAAGTCTGTGACCATCATCACCACCAGCAACGGCGAAGAGCGCTTCGCCATGTCCGCCACGGCGGTGGATTCGCTATCCACCGAGCCGCCGTCGCTGCTGATCTGCGTGAACCGCACCGCGTCCCTGCACGCCGTGCTGGATGGCGGGGCGGACTTCTGCGTGAACATCCTCGGCCTGGAGCAGGAGGAGCTGTCGCACCTGTGCAGCGGCCCGGTGAAGGGCGAGGCGCGCTTCCAGCGTGGCGACTGGCGCGCCAGTTCCGGCGGCATTCCCTACCTGGGCGATGCCCAGTCGGCCATCCTCTGCCAGCAGGACGGCAAGTTCAGCTACGGCACCCATACCATCTTCATCGGCCGCATCGTCGAGATTCACAACAGCGCCGAGATCAGCCCGCTGGTCTATCTCGATGGGGCCTACACCACCACCGCTTCATCCCTGGCCGCAGCCGGCTGAGGGCGCGCCATGACGGCAATGCAGCGGCATGCGGAAGCACCCCTCCGGGTAGCGGATCCCACGCAGGTGAAGTGGGATGACAGCGCCGACCTGCTGGTGGTCGGTTTCGGCGGCGCGGGTGTCTGCGCAGCCCTGGAAGCGCGTGGCCAAGGCACCTCGGTGCTGGCGCTGGAGCGCTTTGCCGGGGGTGGCGCCACGGCGCGCAGCGGCGGCGTTGTCTATGCCGGTGGCGGTACGCCACAGCAGGCTGCTGCCGGCGTCGAGGATTCTCCCCAGGCCATGTTCGACTACTTGCGCCAGGAAGTCGGCGATGCCGTTTCCGCTGACACCTTGCGGGATTTCTGCGAATGCAGCCGTGATCAGCTGGCCTGGCTGCAGCGCCAGGGTGCCGGTTTCGAGGGCAGCGTGCCGCCGGTGAAGACGTCCTACCCGAGCGACCAGTACTTCCTCTACTACTCCGGCAACGAGGCCGTGCCGAGCTACGCCAGCCAGGCGCGGCCGGCGCCCCGTGGGCACCGGGCCCTGGGCAAGGGCATGTCCGGCTACAACCTCTACTCCCCACTCAAGGCCAGTGCCCTGGGCCAGGGCGTGCGCTTGCGCACCCAGTGCGAAGTGCGCCGCCTGGTGCTGGACACCTCCGGCCGGGTGATCGGCGTCGAGGCGTGGGAGCTCCCGGCGGGTAGCCGGGCGGCGAAACGCCATGCGCGCCTGGCACGCTGGACCGATGCGCTGCATCCCTATGCGCCGGCCCTGGCCGAGCGCCTGCGCCGCAAGGTGCGCGAGCTGGAGCTGGCCCATGCCGAACGGCGGCTGATTCGCGCGGATCACGGCGTCCTTCTCAGTGCGGGCGGTTTCGTTTTCAACCAGGCGATGCTGACCGTGCACGCGCCACGCTATCTCGGTGGCCTGCCGCTGGGCACCAGTGGTTGCGACGGGGCGGGCATCCGCCTGGGCAACAGCGTCGGTGGCGCCCTGGACCGGATGGATCGGGCCAGCGCCTGGCGCTTCATCAATCCGCCGCTGGCCTGGGCCCGTGGCGTGATAGTCAACGCCGCCGGGCAGCGCTACTGCAATGAAGAGGTGTATGGCGCCAAGCTCGGCCACGCCATGGTGGAGGAGCAGGGTGGCCGCGCCATCCTGATCATCAACCGGGCGCTGTACAAGGAAGCCTTCGCGCAGATCGGACCGGGCAAGGTCTGGTCGTTCCAGCGACTGCCGGCGCTGCTCAACCTGCTGTTCAATGCGCGCCGCGGCAAGACCCTCGGCCAGCTCGCCGAGCGCACCGGCCTGCCGCGTGCGGCGCTGGAGCAGACCCTCGTGGCCTACAACGCGGCGGCCCGTGGCGAGCGCGAAGATGCCTGGGGCAAGTCCGCCGGTTTCCTCGCGTCCCTGGAGCAGGGGCCCTGGTATGCGCTGGACCTGTCGTTCGACAGCACCCTCTACCCCTGCCCGGTCATCACCCTGGGTGGCCTGCGCGTCTGCGAGAGCAGCGGCCAGGTGCTGGGCGCAGACCAGCAGCCGGTGCCCGGCCTCTACAGCGCCGGGCGCAATGCGGTAGGCGTCGCTTCCAATTTCTATGTGTCCGGCCTGTCCCTGGCCGACTGTGTCTACTCCGGGCGTCGTGTCGGCGCCCATGTGGCCGGCCTGGTCCGCGCCGCCAAGTCTTCCCAAGGAGAACAACTATGAAACGAGTCGAAGGCAAGGTCTGCATCGTCACCGGCGCCGCCAGTGGCGTGGGACGCGAAGACGCGCTGCTGCTGGCCAGCGAAGGCGCGAAGGTGGTGCTCACCGACCTCAACGAAGAGGCCGGCCGCCAGGTGGCAGCCGAAATCGGCGAGAACGCGCTCTTCGTCCGCCAGGACATCGCCAGCGAGGCCGACTGGCAGAACGTCATCAAGCTGACCCTGGAAAGGTTCGGTCGCCTCGACGTGCTGGTGAACAACGCCGCCATCCTGGTCCTCGCCAGCATCGAGGACACCAGCCTGGAGCTCTGGCAGAAGGTGCAGCGGATCAACAGCGACGGCTACTTCCTCGGTTGCAAGTACGCCATCGCGGCGATGAAGGACAGCGGTGGCGGTTCCATCATCAACATGTCCTCCGTGGCGGCCCTGGGCGGCTTGCCGCTGTTCTGCGCCTACTCCGCCTCCAAGGGCGCGGTAACGGCACTGACCCGCTCGATCGCGATGCACTGCAAGCAGCAGGGCTACCGCATCCGCTGCAACAGCGTGCACCCGGACGGCATCAACACCCCCATGACCCAGGCCCTGGCCGGCGGCCAGCCGATTCCCCAGGAGGAACTGGACAAGAACCCGATGAACCGCATGTGCGCACCGCGCGACATCGCCAACATGGTGCTCTTCCTCGCCTCCGACGAATCGCGTTTTGTCAGCGGCAGCGAGTTGCGCATCGATAATGCGCAAATGATCGGCGGCGTCGCCTGAAGCGGAGAGAACCATGGGCAGTGCGCAGCCACTTGTGATCGAACCCAAGCAGTCCGGTAGCTTCCAGTTGGAAGTGGCCGAGGTGATTGCCGAGACCCACGACAGCCGCTCGCTGGTGCTGCGGATACCGGCGGGGCTGGAAGAACGCTTCCGCTACAAGCCGGGGCAGTTCCTCAGCTTCCGCGTGGCGCTCGGTGGCAAGCGGTTGACGCGCTGCTATTCCATGTCCAGCTCGCCGGATTGCGACAACCTGCCCAAGGTCACCATCAAGCGGGTGGACGGCGGCCGGGTGTCCAACTGGTTCAACGACCAGGTGCGCGCCGGCGACCTGCTGGAGGTGCTGCCACCGGCTGGGCACTTCCACCTGCGTCCCGGCGAGCACGACCTGGTTCTGTTCGGTGGCGGCTCGGGGATCACCCCGGTGTTCTCCATCCTCAAGTCGGCGCTGAAGACCAGCCAGCGCCGCATCAAGCTGGTCTACGCCAACCGTGACGAGACGTCGGTGATCTTCCGCGACGAGCTGCGGGCCATCGCCAAGGCCCATGTGGATCGGCTGGAAGTGGTGCACGTGCTGGACTCGGTGCAGGGCTTCCTCACCGACGGCGAAGTGCGCCAGATGGTGCGCGGCCACGCCGGTGCGGAGTTCTATATCTGCGGGCCGGGGCCGTTCATGGATACCGTGGAACGGGCCCTGCTGGCGGCCGGCGAGGACATGGCGCGCATCCATGTGGAGCGCTTCGTCTCGCCGCCCGACCCTGACCAGCAGGAAGCCGTCGCCGCGCCTGCCGGCGCCGCGGTCGAGCAGTTGCTGGTGGAGCTGGACGGCCAGCTCGCCGAGGTGCCGACGCAACCCGGCGAGACCCTGCTGCAGAGCATGCGCAACGCCGGCCTGGATGCGCCTTTTTCCTGCGAGGAGGGCTTCTGCGGCGCCTGCATGTGCAAGGTGGAGGAGGGCGAGGTGGTCCTCTCCCGCAACGATATTCTCAGCCCTGCCGAACTGGCCGAAGGCTGGACCCTGGCTTGCCAGGGCCGCCCGGGCAGCGCGCGGCTGAAACTGAAGTTCCCGGATTGACAGCCGGGGGCCGCCGCCCTGCCGGGTGGTATTGAGCGTGTATGTCTGTGCCTTTTGACCCGGCTTCGGCCGGGTTTCTTTTTTCGGGGCTACAAGGGTGGGTTCACTATCGAGGCTCGGCCCACCTCCGATGGTGGACCGGTGAAGCGTGGTCCACCCTACGGGTCTGCGTAGGGTGAAAATCCGCGCGGCGGATTTCCACCGAGGAGGTGGACCGGCGAAGCGTGGTCCACCCTGCGGGCGCGCGTAGGGTGAAAATCCGCGTGGCGGATTTCCACCGAGAAGGTGGAGCGGTGAAGCGTGGTCCACCCTGCGGGCGTGCGTAGGGTGAAAATCCGCGTGGCGGATTTCCACCGAGAGGGCGCTTCGTCGGAGTGCGGCCCAGGGCCCGGGCTTAGTCCCAATGGACGATCATCCGGCACCACGGCTTAGGTACACTCCGCCGAAACCCCATTCCAAGAACAACCAACGAGGTTCCCCATGGCACGTCTGTCTAGCAAGGTCGCGGTCATCACTGGTGCCGCTTCGGGTATTGGCCTGGCCTGCGTCCGGCGCTTCGCCGCCGAGGGCGCGCAAGTCGTAGGGCTGGATGTCGGCGAACCGCGCGCGGATGTCGCCGCCAGTCTCGAGGGCCTGAGCCCGGCGCCACTGTTCCTGAGCCTGGACGTGCGTGACGAGGCGCGGGTGCAGGCGGTAATGGAGGAAGTGGTGCAGCGCTTCGGCCGCATCGACGCCCTGGTCAACGCCGCCGGCATCGCCAGCCGCGGCAGCATTACCGAGACGACCACCGAGGAGTGGCGCAGGGTGCTGGATATCCACCTGACCGGCAGCATGCTCACCAGCAAGTACGCCCTGGTGCCGATGCTCGCGCAAAAGGCGGGCTCCATCGTCAACTTCGGCTCGATCTTCGGCCTGCAGGGCTGCGACGGCAATGCGGCGTACAACACCGCGAAGGGCGGGATCAGCCAGCTCACCCGCTCCATGGCCATCGACTACGGCCACGCCAATATCCGCGTCAATGGGCTCTGCCCGGGCCTCATCGACACCCCCATGACCCAGATGGTCAAGGAGCAGGAGGCCTTCCATGCCTTCTTCGCCTCGCAGCACATGCTCTGCCGCGCCGGGCGTCCGGACGAGGTGGCCAGCGTCGCGCTGTTCCTCGCCTCGGACGATGCCTCCTTCGTCAGCGGCCAGATGATCGCGGTGGACGGCGGCTTCTCCGCCGGCCGTCGCTTCGCGCCGCCGCAAGCCTGATTTCCGCTCATTACCACGGCTGGGGCATCCCGGCCGTTGCCCCGTCGCGCCCTGAGAAAAGCCCATGACCGACCTGGAAAGCGCCCTGACCATCCCTGAACTGCTGGCCGCCGCCGCGACCCGTTACGGCGAGTCCATGGCCATCGAGGACGACAGCACCCGAATCAGTTACCACCAGCTCGACCGGCTGCGCCGCCAAGCTGCCCGCGCCTTGCTGGCGCTGGACATCCGTACCGGGGAGCGGGTGGCCATCTGGGCGCCGAACGTCCATGAGTGGATAGTCGCCGCCATTGCCCTGCAGAGCGTGGGTGCCGTGCTGGTGCCGTTGAACACGCGGATGAAGGGGAGCGAAGCCGGTTTCATCCTGCGCGAGAGCGGTGCCAGCCTGCTGTTCGTCATCGGGCAGTTCCTCGGCAGCGACTACCCGGCACTGCTGTCCGGCGAGGCGTTGCCGGAACTGCGCAGGCGGATCTGTCTGCGTGGGGAGGCGGAGGGTTGCCTGGGCTGGGACGCCTTCATGGCCCTGGGCGCCGAGGTCTCTCCGGCGGAGCTGGCGGTGCGCGAGGCTGAGGTCGGCGAGCACAGCCTGTCCGACCTGCTGTTCACCTCCGGCACCACCGGCAAGCCCAAGGGCGTGATGACCGCCCATGGCCAGAACCTGCGCATCGTCCGCGACTGGAGCGCCATGGTCGGCCTGCGCCCGGGCGACCGCTACCTGATCGTCAATCCCTTCTTCCACAGCTTCGGCTACAAGGCCGGCTGGTTGGCGGCGCTGATGCGCGGCTGCTGCATCCTGCCGCAACAGGTGTTCGACGTGCCGGTGATGCTCGAGCGCATCGCCCGCGAACGGATCAACGTACTGCCCGGCCCGCCGACGCTGTACCAGTCCATCCTCAGCTTCCCCGACCGCGAGCGCTACGACCTGTCCAGCCTGCGGGTGGCGGTGACGGGCGCGGCCTCTGTGCCGGTGGAAATGGTCAGGCGCATGGCCAGCGAGCTTGGTTTCGAGACCATAGTCACCGCCTATGGCCTGACCGAGGCCTGCGGCTTCGTCACCATCTGCCGCCCCGGCGATTCGGCGGAGCGGGTGGCCACCACCTCCGGCCGCGCCTTCCCGGATGTGGAGGTGCGCTGCGTGGACGCCGCCGGCAACCCGGTGCCGCCCGGTGAACCGGGCGAGTTGCTGGTGCGCGGCTACAACCTGATGAAGGGCTACTTCAACAACCCCGCAGCCACGGCCGAGGCCATCGACGCCGAAGGCTGGCTGCACACCGGCGATATCGGCGTGCTCGACGAAGCGGGTTACCTGCGGATTACCGACCGCATCAAGGACATGTTCATCACCGGTGGCTTCAATGTGTACCCGGCGGAGATCGAGCAGGTGATCCTGCGTTATCCGGGTGTCGCGCAGGCGGCGGTGATCGGCATTCCCGACGAGCGCCTGGGCGAAGTGGCCATGGCCTTCCTCCTGCCTGCCGCCGGCCAACGCCTGGACACCGGCGAGTTTCTCGCCTGGTGCCGCGAGCAGATGGCCAACTACAAGGTGCCGCGCCGTGCCGTGGTGCTCGATGCCATGCCGCTGAATGCGGCCGGCAAGGTGACCAAGGACGCGTTGCGCAACCTCGCGGGGTAGGATCGTAGGGTGCGCTGTGCGCACCAGACCGGGGTATCGGCAGGCTCGGCGTCAGGGCTGGCTCCGAACTGCTTTTCTGTGGGGGCGAATTCATTCGCGAACCGGACCGCAGGTTCGGCCTGGGAGTCAGCGCGGGGCTGCAGCGCAGCCCTTAGCGAATAAATTCGCCCCCACACTGCTCCGGCTTACAGGCCGCCGGGGCGTTCTTCGCCCAGGGCACTGCCACCGAGCACCGCCACGCTGTTGTGCAGGACATAAGCCAACTCGCTCTGGCGGGTGACCCCGGCCTTGGAGAAGATCGCGCGCAGGTGGGCCTTGACCGTATTGCGCCGGATGTTCAGCTGCGCGCCGGCTTCATCCAGGGTGTTGCCATGGGCCAGCTGGATCGCCAGCGCCGCTTCGGCGGGGGTGAAACCGAACAGCTGGCGCAGCGGTTCCTGTTGTACGGCGGTCCTGCGTTCCGGATCGCGGAGGAAAACCGCCACGGCCGGCTGCCGGCCTTCCAGGCTTTCCTGGCGTGGCAGGCTTTGCACCACCACACCCAGGCTGCTGCGGCCGGACGGGCGCTGCAGGGTGATGGCCTCGGCTATCTGCGGGCCCTGCTTCAGGCGTTCCTCCCTGGCCTGCCTGATCATGCGCTGCAAGGCCTGGTTGTCGCGCCGGTAGGTCGCGCTGAGGCCCTCGTTGAACAGGCTCAGGCCGTCGTCCTCGGCCAGTAGCTCCCTGGCGGCCTGATTCGTTTCCAGCACCTTCAGGCTGTTGTCGAGGATCACGGTGCCGATCTGCATGCGTTCGACGGCGGAGGCGTAGAGCTGGCGCTCGACTTCGCTGCGCTTGAGCTGGCCGTGGAGGTTGACGGCCCGACGCAGGTGGGGCAGCAGGCGCGCACAGAAGGCCTTGTCCGTCGCGCTGAAGCTGCGCGTCTGTTGTGGACGGCAGATGCGCAGGCGGCACTCGATGCCGTCCGTATGCAGGTCGGCGCCCATGATGTGGAATACGTCCAGTGGCGCATTGAACTGCCGGTAGAAGTCCGAATTCAACCAGCGCTCCTCGCCCAGCAGCTCGGCCACCGTATGGATTTCGCCGGGGGGCAGGCCGACGAAGGGGTCGAGGGCATAGTAGGTGTCGCTGTAGGCGGAGATCGCGCAGGTTTCGACCGGGCCGGCGTTGACCATGAAGCCCGGGTCGCCTGGTGCGCTGGGGCGCAGGATCAGGGTGACGTAGTTGGCCTGCAGCGCGGTGCGCAATTGTTCAAGGCTGCGTTGCCACGGTAGATCTTCGCCGGCCCCTTGGTAGATCTGTTCGATGAGCTGGCTGAGCTCATCGAGCGAGATATCGGATGCATTCATACTTGTTATTCACCCTACAGCCCCGCGAAATTCAGGCTCGGTCGCGGGGAATCAGCTGGTCCGGGGATTCAGCGTTGCCCGGATGGTCGACCCGTTCATCGTTCGAACGGGCGAGGCGTTTTATCAGGCGATTTGCTGTGATACAGCCGGCAGCTGACTGGCTGCATTTTTTGTATCTATTACCGCACGGAGATGCGTTCAAGCCAGCGAGGCGACACTGTTCAGCAGGGTCTTCACCAGTTGTGCCTGGCGCGTCGCGCCGGTCTTGGCAAACACCCCGCGTAGGTGCGCACGCACGGTATTGCGCGACACGCCGAGGCGTTCGGCGCTTTCGTCGAGGGTCAGCCCGTCCATCATCAGCATGGCCACCTCGGTTTCCGTGCGGGTCAGCTGGAACAGGCTGCGCAGCAGGCGCCGCGAGGCCTGCGGCGAGTCGCTGGGATCGCGGATGAATACCGCCACGGCGGGCCGCCTGGCCTGGCCCTGGCCTTCGTAGTTCAAGGCGATGGGCCGCAACAGCAGATTGAGCGGCACTTCGCCGGTCGGCCGCGCCAGGGTCAGTACCTCGATGCAGTCTTCCTTGCCGTGCTGGTGGTGCTGCAGCACGGTGCCGATGGCCCGTTGCAGGTTGCGGTTGTCCTGGCCACCGAAGGCGTGGAGCTTTTCCTGGCGGCATTCCAGGCCATCGCGGGTGGCGAACAGGCGTTGCGCGGCCTGGTTGCAGCGCATCACCTTGCCGGTCGTGTCGAGGATGGCGGTGCCCACCAGCAGGCGGTCGATGGTGGCGGCATAGAGCAGGCGCTCGGAGTCCAGCTGGTCGACGGTGGAATGCAGGTCGACCGCCTGCTGCAGGTGCGGTAGCAGCAGCCGCACCAGGGCCATTTCCGCATCATCGAAATCCGCGCCGGCGTGACCCCGGCAGGCGAACAGGGCGCAATGCATGCCGGCCGCCGTGCGCATGTTGGCCACCAGCACATGGCGCAGGTCGAGCGGTCGCAGGTAGCTCTGGTAGAAGTCGTGGGCCAGCCAGTGTTCGCTGCCCAGCACCTGGTCGGCAGTCGCCACCCGGTCGACGGGCCAGTCGAGGAAGGGGCAGATGGAGTAGTAGTGCTCGCTGTAGGAGGGTTCGCCGGGCAGGTGCGGGCCATGGATCGAGGCGTTGACGATCAGCCCCGGCCGCTCGTGGGCGGGGTTGCGCAGCACCAGGGTCAGGTAGCTCGCGTCGAAGCGCTGGCGCAGCGCGTCCAGCAGGCTGGCCCAGGGGGTTGGCTCCATCGGGCCGCGGTAGGTCAACCCCAGCAGCTCGCTGAGCTCCGAAGCGCTGATGCCCGCGAGTTCATGGGCAAGTCGAAGGTCGTGCATCCGCGCCTCTCTTGTAGTGGTTGTGGGGCTGGATGGGAGGAGTATTGGCGGGACGGGCCCCGGGCAAATCGTCCGTTCGGCCTAGGCCACGCAAGATTCCGGGGTGGAGGAGGAAATCGCATAGGGTGCGCTGCGCGCACCGGAACTCCCGCGCGGGATTCCCGGTGCGCACGGCGCACCCGACACGGCCCGAAGTGGCGTCGTCAGAGCGCCAGGAGCCGTTCGACTATCCGCTCGGCGGCCGCTTCGGCCGATTCGCTACCGGTGTCGACATGGATATCCGGCGCCTGCGGCGGCTCGTAGGGCGAGTCGATGCCGGTGAAGTTCTTCAGCTCGCCGCGCCGTGCCTTCTGGTAGAGGCCCTTGGGATCGCGCTGCTCGGCCAGGGCCAGGGGCGCGTCGACGAAGATCTCCAGGAAGTTGCCTTCGCCGGCGAGGCTGCGGGCCATGTCGCGTTCGGCGCGGAACGGCGAGATGAACGAGACCAGGGTGATCAGCCCGGCGTCGAGCATCAGCCTGGCGACTTCCGCCACCCGGCGGATGTTCTCCACCCGGTCGGCCTCGGTGAAGCCCAGGTCGCGGTTCAGGCCATGGCGCACATTGTCGCCGTCGAGCAGGTAGGTGTGCCGGCCGAGGGCATGCAGCTTGCGTTCCACCAGGTTGGCGATGGTCGACTTGCCGGCGCCGGACAGCCCGGTGAACCAGAGGATGCGGGGCGTCTGTCCCTTGAGCGCGGCATGGGCCTCGCGGTTGACGTCGATCGCCTGCCAGTGCACGTTCTGCGCGCGGCGCAGGGCGAAGTGCAGCA
>RCUL01000919.1_pt1 | contig 12383 bp, 9 predicted proteins | sample 2167521 | NCBI WGS metagenome assembly RCUL01 (sample SAMN09932745, study PRJNA488358) | compost metagenome | feature: garden; material: soil; isolation source: compost soil in acetic acid-enriched culture | place: Germany: Experimental Botanical Garden Goettingen | collected 2016-01-27 | reverse complement strand
CTGCAAAACGCAGCTGTGCCCTATATAAGAAGAGGCGGCCCCGGGGCCGCCTTGTTGTTATCAGGGGTTGGCAAGGGGAAAAGGGGCGCTAGCCATAGCGCTTTTTCGCCTCTTCGAACAGGGAGAGGTGCAGCGGGATCAACTGCCGCCAGTCGCGCCGATAACCGCCTCCCGGTACGGCGGCGATGGGCAGACCGTTGCTTATCGCACAGTCAAACACCATGGCGTCCCGCTGACGCACCCCGGCGTCGCTCAGGGAGAGGTAGCCGAGCTCGTCGGCCTGGTGCACGTCGACCCCGGCCTGGTAGAGGATGAGATCGGGGCGGTAGAGGCGCAGCGCCAGAGAGAGCGCCTGGCTCAGGGTCTCGAGGTAGGCGTCGTCCTCCATGCCGCTTGGCAGGGCGAAGTCCAGATGGGAGGCGGGCTTGTGGTGGGGGAAGTTGTGCTCGCCATGCAGGGAGAGGGTGATGATATCCCGGCTCCCCGTGCACAGGGCGGCGCTGCCATCCCCTTGATGGACATCGAGATCCACGATCAGCACCCGCTCGCAGCGCCCCTCGTCGAGGCAGGCTCTGGCCGCTATCACCAGATCGTTGAACAGGCAGAAGCCGCTGCCAAAGTCCCTGTGGGCGTGATGATAGCCGCCGGAGACCTGCAGGCCGCAGCCCTGCTCGAGGGCGTGGCGGCTGGCGGCTATGGTGGCCCCGACCGAGCGCAGGGTGCGTTCAATCAGCAGGGGTGACCAGGGAAAGCCGAGTCTGCGGATGGCGCCGTCATCCAGGGTGCCGGCAAGGGCCGCCGCCACATAGTCGGCGTCGTGGACCCGCGTTATCTGCTGGCGGCTCGCGGCGGGCGCCTCTGACAGCGAATAGCCCTGTGTTGCCAGGATCTGGTAGAGCGCCTGGTACTTGGCCAGGGGAAAGCGGTGGCGCTCGGGCAGCGTCAGGGAGGAGTAATAGGGGTGGTAGAAGATGCGCAGGGACATGGCAATAGGCCCGAACTGATATGAAAAAGGGGAGCCAGGCTCCCCTCTATGCATAAAGCGACGCGCTGCGCCCTTATTGCTGCTGGATCACCCAGATCTGGAAGGCTTTGCGGGTTTCCGCATCGGCCTTGTTGTACCAGTTTTGCAGCTGGGTCAGGGCTTCCGGATTGCTCTGGGCCTTGCTCGGCGCCACTTCGACCGGCGCGCTGGCGGCGGCCATCACGGCAGCAGAGGAGACGGCAACGGTCGCTGGCTGGTTGAAGGCCTTGCCCATCTTGAGCAGCTCCTGCTGGTAGTCACGGGTCAGCTGGAAGCCACCCACTTTCGGCATGACGAACTGCTCGCTGGCCAGGGCCTGACCGCTGACCTTGTCCTTGAGAACGACCTTCTGCTCTTTCACGAACGCCTTGGCTTCGTCTTCGTTACGGGGCTTCTTGAAATCCAGCATCAGGGTCTGGTTGTCACCGGCGGTGAAGTTGATCACCAGGGGCTCGGCGGTCACCAGCTTGATGTCGTTGCGGTTGGAGTAGTTGCCTTCGAAGGCCACCACCAGCTGGTGCTTGCCGGCACTGATGGGGAAGCTGCTGGTCTTCTCCAGCAGCTTGGGATTGATGGACTCGCCATCGATCAGCTGTACCACATAGGGATTGTGTATTTCCAGTTGGCTATCAGCCAGGGCGCTACCTGCCCACAACAGACCAGCCAGGGCCGGCACCAGAACAGTCAGTTTCATTTCATCTCCTTGAACAGTCAGGCGATTGCCCACTGAAAAATAGGGGCTCATTTTTACAGGTTTGCCCCAGAGCGGCAATAGCCGTTTGTGGCGCTGCCCGGCAGGCAGCTTGCTGACTTATCTGTCAAATAAACCCGGCATGGCTCACTCGATACGCCGGGTGAAGGGGGGGAGGGCGTCGAGCAAGCCCTTGCCGTAGCGCTTGGTAAGCAGGCGCCGATCGAGAATGGTTACCCGGCCCCGATCGGCCTCCTTTCGGATCAGACGGCCACAGGCCTGAATGAGTTTTCGGGACGCTTCTGGCACCGTCAGCTGCAGGAAGGGGTTGCCACCCCGTTTCTCGACCCACTCGGCGGTCGCCTCTTCCACCGGGGAGTTCGGCACCGCGAAGGGGAGCTTGGTGATCACCAGGTTGGTGAGGTAGTGACCGGGCAGGTCCAGCCCTTCCGAGAAGCTGCCGGTTCCAAAGAGGATGCTGGCCTGGCCGCCGTCACACTTCTGTTTGTGCAAGGTCAGCAGGGCGTTGCGCGACGCCTCTCCCTGCACCAGCAGGGAGAGGCCCTTGGCCCGCAGCCCCACCGCCACCTCGTTCATCTGCCGGTAGGAGGAGAAGAGCACCAGGCTCGCCTCCTTGCCCGCCAGCAGACGGGGCAGGGTATCGACCAGCTCCTGGGTAAAGCCGGGAGCGCTCGGTTCATGGGTCATTTTTGGCAGATAAAGCTCGGCCTTGTGGTACTCGAAAGGAGAGCGCAGGCGCAGATAACGGGTGCCGTCATGCTCTTTGAGCCCCACCTGGTGGCGGAAATAGCTGAAGGAGGAGAGGGCGGTGAGGGTGGCCGAGACCAGCACGGCGCCCAGACAGCGGGACCAGAGCCACTCTTCCAGCAGATAACCCACCTCTATGGGGGAGGCGTGCAGCCAGATGTCCCCATCCTCGCTCCTGGCCATCCAGCGGGCCAGCGGTGTCTTGCCCGTCGGCACATGGCGACTCAGCATCTCCCACAGGGCGCAGAAACTCTCCAGCCGCTGCAGGTGAAAACCGCTCTCCGCCAGCAGGGGCTCGGCCTCCTTGCGACGGATTTCGCCGTCTTTGAGCGCTTCGCCGATGGCGCCCTGCATCCTGTCCAGCGCCCGCAGCGCCTTCTTGCTCGCCTCCTTCAGGTTCTCCGCCAGCATGGGCAGGGGATCGGGCAGCACCCCTTCGGCAAATCTGTGGTGCTGCTCGGAGCCAAACAGCTGATCGTTGCCGGCGAGCCACTGCTCCAGCGCCTTGAGATCCGGCTGCAGGGAGGCCAGGGCATCCTGCAGCTTGAGCTGGGGATCGAGCAAGCTCTCCTTGTTCAGCGCCCTGGCCAGCTTGCCTGCGCTCTGCACCAGCTTTTCCAGCCAGCGGCGGGACCCCTTGATGCTGGCCGAGGCGGCGCCGTGATCCCGGGCTATGGTCGGCAGGTGGTGAGCCTCATCCAGCACATAGATACACTCGTCCGGTGGCGGCAATATGATGCCGCCGCCCATGGTGAGGTCGGAGAGCAGCAGGGCATGGTTGACCACCAGCACATCGGCGGCGTCCATGTCGTTCCTGGCACGGTGGAAGGGGCAGTGCTGGTGGTGGCTCAGCGCCTTGTTGCAGCTGTGGCGATCGGCGGCGATGCGATCCCAGCACAGATCCGGAATCGGCTTGGGCCAGTTGTCCCTGTCCCCGTCCCACTTCCCCTCGGTGTAGGCCTGCCACAGCGCCTGATAGCGCTCCTTGTCAGAATCTGACGGCTTGTGCTTGCTCAAGCTGCCGAAATCGAGTTCGAAATTGGCCATATCGGCGCCGCTTGCCGCTTGTTCAAGCAGATGTTCGCAGCAGTAACGCTGGCGCCCCTTGACCAGCATGAAGCGAAACGGCAGCTCGCTGTGGCGATGGTAGAAGGGCAGGTCCTTGTGGATCAACTGCTCCTGCAGGGCGACGGTGGCGGTGGAGATCACCAGCTTCTTCTGGGTGAGCCGCGCCACCGGGATGGCGCCCTGGGCATAGGAGAGGGATTTGCCGATGCCGGTGCCCGCCTCGGCCACCAGGATGCGGCGACTTTTCTCATACTCTCCGGTGAGCGTCTTGGCGATTTCGGCCACCAGAAAATTCTGCTCCTTGCGCGGCACAAAACCGGGTAAACCATCGGCAATCTGTCGATAGGTATTGCGAATGGTGGCTTTGAGGCGAGTCGATAGCATGAATGGGGCGTGACCGTGTCTGGAATGAATGGCCACAGGATACCCGCAACAGGCGGCCTGGGTCGAGGCAAGGCGAGGCAGGGGTTATGGGCCGGGATCCGCACTTATGTCATGGGGTGGATTGTGCGTGCAATAAACCACCAAAAAAGGGCGTTTCAGGCAGCGAGTATCGCTGTAAACGTTTTCCCTGAGAGGGCAAACAATATGGGATTCAGCTCACAATTTTTTCCCTATGACTATGGTTTTCTCAAAAAGTTCCAAGTTTTTTCGTTGCGGATCGGAAAACCCGGTGATAGTCTCGGCGGCATAGTGATGCAAAGAACATCGCTAACACAGGGAATAACAAGGACTTAGTGTTTAATTACAGTAGGCATTGGAAACAACTATGAAAAAGACAATTCTGGCTATCGCTATCCCGGCTCTGTTCGCATCTGCCGCTAACGCCGCAGTCGTTTATGACAAAGACGGTACCTCTTTTGATATCTACGGCCGTGTTCAGGCTAACTACTATGGTGACAGTGATAACCCCAATCCTCTCACTCAAGCTGATACACAAGGTGATGCAGAACTGATTGGAACCTCCCGTCTGGGCTGGTCCGGTAAAGTTGCGCTGAATAACACCTGGTCTGGTATCGCCAGGACCGAGTGGCAAGTAGCTGCCGAAAACTCTGACGATTCCAAATTCAAGTCTCGTCATATCTATGCCGGCTTCGACGGTACCCAGTACGGCAAGATCATCTTCGGCCAGACCGACACCGCGTTCTACGACGTGCTGGAGCCGACCGATATCTTCAACGAATGGGGTGACGTAGGTAACTTCTACGACGGTCGTCAAGAAGGCCAGATCATCTACTCCAACAGCTACCAGGGCTTCAAGGGCAAGCTGTCCTATCAGACCAACGACGACGAAGCCGTCAAGGTTTCTGACGTAGGTGGCAACTCCTTCACTACCGAATTCCCGGGTATCAAGCGTAACTACGGCTACGCAGCTGCCGTCGGTTATGACTTCGACTTCGGTCTGGGCCTGAACGGCGGTTACGCTTACTCCGACCTGGAAAGCACCACCAGCAGCAACACTGGTGAGAAGTCCGAGTGGGCTCTGGGCGCACACTACGCCATCAACGGCTTCTACTTCGCCGGTGTCTACACCGAAGGCGACCTGAAGAACGACACCACCGGTTACAAGGGTGAAGGTCGTGGCTACGAGCTGGCTGCTTCCTACAACGTTGATGCCTGGACCTTCCTGACTGGCTACAACTTCAAGGAAGGCAAGAACAAGTCTGCCGGTGCTTCTTACGACGACATGGTTAACGAAACCCTGCTGGGCGTGCAGTACAACTTCACTTCCAAGCTGAAGGCTTACACTGAATACAAAATCCAGGGTATCGACGACCTGGACGACGAGTTCACTGTTGCCCTGCAATACAACTTCTAATCCAGTCTTAGTACGGATTTAGTTGATAAACGGCCAAGCTTGCTTGGCCGTTTTGTTTTATCTGCCTTTCACCTTCCTCATTCCCCGCCGTTTGGCCCTGCGCCAGGTCACGTTGTCTCTTTTCCGCCCTTGGCTCCTTAGTCGTAAATCGCTAGATTATTCAATTCGTTGAAAGATGGTCTGCCGACAGGGAAGGATGCGTGTGATCGATTTCAGTCACCCCGAGTGGCGAGCGCTGGCTCAGCAGTTGCTGGACGAGGCGCCCCAGGTTATCCGCGGTCGCCAATGGCAGCCCCTCATCGGCATGCTCAAGGACAACCAGCTGCTGCTCCCCCTTGGCAATCACCGCTATGAGCTGACCCCGGCCGGACGGCGCTATCTCACCCGCGAGCTGATGCTGGCCGAGCTGGCCTGTGCTCCCCCCGAGCCCGAGGAGTGGCTCCATGCCCAGGGTTGGCAACTGGGGGAGCGGGTCAACGAGCGGGTGCTGGCGGCGCTCTATCGCAAGGGGGAGGCGAGCTTCAGTCCGGTCGAGCAGATCAACTTCGAAGACAAGGGGATACGGCTGTGCAGCGATCTGCCGCTGCGGCTGCGGGCCGCCCGCCCGTTCAGCCTGTTCTTCAGCGGCGGTACCCTGCTCGATGTGGCGCCCTGGTTGCACACCCTGGGAGAGGTGGCGCTACCCGCCCGCACCCTGGCGGGGCTTGGCAAGATCCTCTGGGGCGAGGGGGAGATCCAGCGGGTGATCAGCACCGACTCCGTCGGGGTCTTCGCCGAGCTGAGCCTCCCGGACGACGCCTTGCTGGTCTGGCTGCCCGCCCAGGATCCCGGCGCCCTGCAACCCCTGATTGCCGCCTTGCCGCCCCAGACCCTCTGGAGCCACCTCACAGCCCTGGACCCGGCCGGTGTCGACAGGGTACTGGTATTGGCCCAGCGGCTGGGGCGCCCGGCCAGCTGGTGGCTGCCCCGGGATCTGGCCCCCATCAAGGAGGCCTATGCCGCCCCTCTGCAGGACGCTCGCCCCTGGGAGCCGAGCCGGATCCCCCGTCCATTGCGGGCCCTGTGCAGCGATCTGGTGGAGTCCAACCGCGGCCTGTCGGCCGAGGTATGCGCCCTGGCATCGGGCTGGCATGCCATCGGCTGAGGGGGCCCGTCATCACCCTTGAGAAAGCGGTTTTCCCCTATGGAAGGCAGTGGTATAAAGAGTTGACGGAGCGCTCGCCAAAGGAGCGCTTTTGTTTGCCAACCTAGTTTGCCAGCCAATGAACTCAACGGAATACAGGGAATACCATGTTTGAAAAGGTTGTTGCCGCCCCAGCGGATCCGATCCTGGGCCTGACCGAAGCCTTCCGTGCCGACTCTCGCAGCCACAAGATCAATCTGGGGGTCGGGATCTACAAGGATGAGACCGGTGCCACTCCTATCCTTCATTGCGTCAAGAAAGCCGAGCAGAAGCTGCTCACCGACGAGAAGACCAAGAACTACCTCGGTATTGAAGGCAATATCGAATATGGCCGCATAGTGCAGCAACTGCTGTTCGGGCAGGACTCCGCCCTGGTCGCCAGCGGCCGCGCCAAGACAGCCCAGGCACCGGGTGGTACCGGTGCCCTGCGCATCGCCGCCGAGTTCGTGGTGCGCAACGGTCTGGCCAAGACCATCTGGATCTCCGATCCCACCTGGGCCAACCACGTCAGCGTGTTCCAGGCCGCCGGCCTCACCGTCAAGTGGTACAAGTACTACGATGCGGCGACCAAGGGTCTCGACTTTGCCGCCATGCAGGCGTCGCTCTGCGAAGCGCAGGCCGGCGATCTGGTGCTGCTGCACGGCTGCTGCCACAACCCGACCGGCATTGACCCCACCGCGGATCAGTGGCGTGCCCTGGCCAAACAGAGCGCCGCCGCCGGCTGGCTGCCGCTGTTTGACTTCGCCTATCAGGGTTTTGCCCGTGGTATAGAGGAAGATGCCGAGGGTCTGCGCATCTTTGCCGAGTGCCATGACGAACTGCTGGTGGCGAGTTCCTTCTCCAAGAACTTCGGCCTCTACAACGAGCGGGTCGGTGCCTTCACCCTGGTCAGCGCGACCAAGGCGATTGCCGACGTGGCCTTCACCCAGGTCAAGACCGTCATCCGTGCCAACTACTCCAACCCGCCGTCACACGGCGCCGCCGTGGTGACCACCATCGTCAGCGATCCGGCCCTCTATGCAGAGTGGGTGGAAGAGGTGGCGGCCATGCGGGTGCGCATTCGCGAGATGCGCGAGCTGCTGGTGGAGAAGCTCAGCGCCCTCGGCGTGAGCCAGGACTTCAGCTTCATCCGCGAGCAGAACGGCATGTTCTCCTTCTCCGGTCTCTCCAAGGATCAGGTGGAGCGTCTCAAGAGCGAGTTTGCCATCTACATCGTCGGCTCCGGCCGGATCAGCGTGGCCGGTATTACCCGCGCCAACATAGATCCCCTGTGCGATGCCATCGCCAAGGTGCTGTAAGCACAACCATCGGCATCCGCTCAGTAAAAAGCCCGCCATGTCGGCGGGCTTTTTCATGCCTGTTTTCCGGCATCAGCGGCGCCGTTTGCTGCCCCCCAGCAGGGAGCCGAGTACGCCCCGTACCAGCTGGCGCCCCACCTCGTTGCCCAGGGTACGGGCCACGCTCTTGGCGGCGGTCTGCACCACGCCGTCATGCTGGCCACCGCGCGGGCCTGTGCGACCGAACAGGATACCGTTGAGGGCATCGAGCAATCCGCCCCCCTGCTCCGACGGGGTCTGGGAGACCTCATCCGAGGCGGCTGGTGCCCCGCCATTGAGGCGCTCGAAGGCGGATTCGCGATCCTCGCGGGTCTCGTATCTGCCGTGAAGCACTGACCCCTGGATCAGGGCCTGCCGCTCGGCGTCGTTCAGGGGACCTATGCGACTGGCGGGCGGGGCGATGAAGGCGCGCTCCACCACGCAGGGACGCCCCTTCTCATCGAGCAGGGAGACCAGGGCCTCGCCCACCCCGAGCTCGGTGATGACGCCGGCCGCGTCGAAGGCCGGGTTGGCCCTCAGGGTGTTGGCGGCGATGCGCACCGCTTTTTGGTCGCTCGGGGTAAAGGCGCGCAGGGCGTGCTGCACCCGGTTGCCGAGCTGCCCCAGCACGCTGTCGGGAATGTCGGCCGGGCTCTGGGTCACGAAATAGACGCCCACTCCTTTCGAGCGGATGAGGCGGACCACCAGCTCTATCTTCTCCAGCAGCGCCTTGGGGGCGTCGTTGAACAGCAGGTGGGCCTCGTCGAAGAAGAACACCAGCACGGGTTTATCGGGATCCCCCACCTCGGGCAGCTGCTCGAACAGCTCAGACAACAGCCAGAGCAGGAAGCTGGCATAGAGGCGGCTGGACTGGGTGAGCTTGCCGGCCGCCAGCACATTGATGTGGCCGTGGCCGGCCCCGTCGGTCTGCAGCAGATCCTGAATGTCCAGCATGGGCTCGCCGAAGAAGTGATCCCCTCCGGCACTCTCCAGGGTGAGCAGGTTGCGCAGTATGGCGCCGATGGAGGCGGTGGACACATTGCCATAGCGGGTGGTGAGGGATTTGGCGTTGTCTCCGGCAAACTGCACCATGGCGCGCAAATCTTTCAGATCGAGCAGCAACAGCCCCTCGTCGTCCGCCACCTTGAACACCAGCTCCAGCACCCCGCTCTGGGTGTCGTTGAGGCCGAGCAGACGGGCCAGCAGCAGAGGCCCCATATCGGAGATGGTGGCGCGCACCGGGTGCCCCTGCTCGGCGAAGAGATCCCAGAACAGGGTGGGGCTGGCGGCAAAAGCGGGGGCCGGGATGCCGAGCTGGGCCAGACGGGCATCCAGCTTGGCCGATGGAGTGCCGCCGGCGCCGAGGCCGCTGAGATCCCCCTTCACATCCGCCAGAAAGACCGGCACCCCGAGGCGGGAGAACCCCTCTGCCAGCACCTGCAGGGTGACTGTCTTGCCGGTCCCCGTGGCACCTGTGATGAGGCCGTGGCGGTTGGCCATGGCGGGCAGCAGTGAGATGGGTTGGCCATTGGCATAGGCCAGCGTCAGGGGTTGGGCCATGGTGAACTCCTTGTCTTTGCAGGTAGCGGCAAGCTGAGGGCTACAAGGAGTGTGGTGGCAGAGCCAAACGATGGCAAGGCGGCGCGAATTGCGCCCTGTGGCGAAGCCGAAGGTCGAGGAGGGGGCTCAGCGGGCGCGAGTCAGCCTGCCCAGCTGCAGCAGCATGAGGGTGAGCAGGGCCCCGGTGGCGGCGGTCAGCAGTGCCAGCAACAGGCTGCCGAGCAGGAAGGGGGGCACCAGGGTCGCCGCCTCGTGCTCCAGCCAGTGCAATGACCAGGTGAGGTGGAAGGGCTCCGGCGTCTGGTGCAGCACCAGGCAGCCGGTGCGATAGGCATAGAGGTACATGAAGGGCAGCGTCAGCGGGTTGTTGAACCAGACCGCCAGCAGGGCCAGCGGCAGGTTGAGGCGAAACGCCAGCGCCAGTCCGACCGCGACGAGGGAGTGCATGGGGATGGGGATCCAGCTGGCGAAGAGGCCGGCCGCCACGGCGCCGCTGAGCGCCCGGGTGCCGCCCTGCCAGAGGGCGGGGGTCAGCAGGCGCTCACCAAAGAGGGCGAACCACTTCTGCTGGCGCAGGGTGTCCGGGTCTATCTTGAAACGGGCCAGCCAGCGGCTCAGCATGCCCGCGCCTCCTTGCGCTTCTGCCACTGGCGTACTGTGTTGATGCGCCAGAAGGTGCGGATGAAGGCGTAACCCATCAAGGCGCTCAGCAGCGCGAGCACCAGGGAGCCCAGCAGCAGCGGCGGGGCCAGGGTTTCAAATACCGAGACCAGCCATGCCCAGGTGAACTGGATATCGATGTGCTGGGCGGGGTGGCCGAGCAACTGGCAGCCCACCAGGTAGGCGCCATAGAACAGCGGCGGCATGGTGAAGGGGTTGGAGAGCCAGACCAGGGCGACCGAGAGGGGCAGATTGACCCGAAAGAGGATGGCGCCACCGGCCGCCAGCAGCATCTGGCAGGGGAGGGGGATCCAGGCCATGAAGAGGCCGACCGCAAAGGCTCCGGCGGCGGAGCGGCGGTTGAGGTGCCAGAGGTTGGCATCGAGCAGCAGCTTGCCGAACAGCCGCAAGTGCTTGTGTTCCTTGAGCTTGTCCTGATCGGGCAGCCAGCGTTTTATGAGTCGTTTGGGCATGTTTGAAACCTTGCTAAATACTTGCTCCATGGATCTGCGTCTGTTGTCGTTTGCCCTGGGGGCAAGCTCCTCACTGCTCTGGCCCTGGTTACCCTCTACTGCATGGGGCGGCGCGCTGCTGGCCCTCGCCATCCTGCTCGCCCATGGCCGTCATTGGCGGCTCATGTTTCTGGTGCTCGGCGTGCTCTGGATGCAGCTGAACCTGCAGTATCGGTTGGCCTGGCTGGACAAGCTGGAGACACAGACCAGCCACATCATAACCGCACGGGTGCAAAGTACGGAGTCCTCGGGCGATAAACCGCGAGATAAATTTGCCCGCCTGCTGCTGCGGGTCGAGACGCTGGACGAGCAGCCCCTCACGATATCCCCCCTGGTCAGGATCAATGCCTACCAAGGGTTGCCCCCTTTACCGGCCGGCAGTCGCATCACCCTGGTGAGTTCCCTCAAGCCCGCCCATGGGCTGGCCAACGAGGCGGGCATGGATGGGCGGCGCCTGCTGCTTGGCAAGGGGATCACGGCGACCGGCAACCTGCGCCGTCTCATCGAGGTCCAGGGGGCGGCACCAGGGATGCGGGAGCGCTGGCTGGCCGCCGCCAGCACCGCCTGGCAGGGGCTGGAGCAGGCCCCCTTGCTGGCGGCCCTCAGCTTCGGGGAGCAGGGGGGCATCACGGATGCCCAGTGGGATCTGTTTCGCGGCAGCGGCCTGACCCACATCATCGCCATCTCGGGCCAGCATATCGCCCTGGTGGCGGTGCTCGGCTGGTGGCTGGGGCGGCTGCTGGGGTTGCGGGGGGCCATTGTGGTCTCCCTCTTGTTTGCCGCCGTCTACAGCTGGCTGGCGGGATTTGCGGTGGCGACCGAGCGGGCCCTCATCATGGTGCTGGTGTGGAGCCTGCTGCGCTGGTTGAATCGGGACTGGCCCAGCCACCGCATCTGGCTGTGGGCCTTCGTGGTGATCGTGCTCTGGGATCCGCTTGCCCTCTACTCGGCCGGTTTCTGGCTCTCCTTCATGGCGGTGGCCCTGCTGTTGCTGGCGAGCCTGCTGCACGCGCGCCCCGGACTGGTGCGGCTGCAATGCCTGCTGCTGCTCGGCCTGCTGCCCCTGCAACTGCTGCTGTTCGAGGGCATGGCCCCGCTGGCGCTCTTGCTCAATCTGCTGGCGTTGCCGCTGTTCTGCCTTGGCATCATTCCGCTGGCGCTGATCGGCGTGCTGCTGGCGCCGCTCTCCACCGCCCTGGCTCATGCTCTTTTCTGGCTGTCCGATCTGGGGCTGACCTGGGTGTTGTGGGGACTCGGCTTGCTGGCGGACCATCTGCAGCTCTGGTGGCCTGTTCCCGGCTGGCTGATGCCCGTCAGCGCCTTGCTGGTGCTGCTGTGGGGGGCCTGGCAGTTGCCGGGAGGGCGCGGCTTGCTGCTCCCGGTGGGGGCCGCCCTGCTGCTGGGACTCTGGCCTGCTCCCACCCCCTGGCAGGTGCGGGTGCTGGACGTGGGGCAGGGCTTGTCGGTGCTCGTCACCCGTGGCGAGCGCGGCATCCTCTATGACACCGGGAATAGCTACCCCGGCGGCTACAACATGGCGGAGGCCGCCATACTGCCCGTGCTGAGCCGCCTCGATGTGCGGGTGCTCGATGCCCTCATCATCAGTCACAAGGACAGGGATCATGCGGGCAACAGGCGCGCCATGCTGCAGGCGATGCCGGTGCGCCGCGAGCTCTCCTCGTTCGGCTTCGCCCGCAGCACTGCGCTGTGTCGCCGCGGTCAGCGCTGGCACTGGCAGGGGCTGGAGGTGCGCGTGCTCTGGCCCGAGCGGCCGGGGGCGGG
>RCUL01000918.1_pt1 | contig 12386 bp, 8 predicted proteins | sample 2167521 | NCBI WGS metagenome assembly RCUL01 (sample SAMN09932745, study PRJNA488358) | compost metagenome | feature: garden; material: soil; isolation source: compost soil in acetic acid-enriched culture | place: Germany: Experimental Botanical Garden Goettingen | collected 2016-01-27 | reverse complement strand
CTTCGCCATCGAGCGGCGTGAGCAGAGAGGTATAGAAGTACATCACGGCGAACAGGCAGGAGGCCATGACCGAACAGAGAATGCCTTTTGACACGAATGCCTCGAATAGCGGGATGGGCGGCTGGATCAGCCGCGCATGATCTCAGGGGCCGCGTCATGCGGCAACTGTCTCACGCCGGGGCGCGTGGCCAGTGCCTGAAGAAATTGCGCGGCCGGCATTGGCCTGGCGAACAGATAGCCTTGCTGAAAATCCACGCCATAACGGGCCAGATAGTCGCGCTGCACTTCGCTTTCCACGCCTTCGGCGACGATGCCCAGGCCTAGCTTCGCCGACAGCTCGATGATGCTGTCAAGGATGTGTTGCGACAGTGCATCACCTCCGATCATTGCCACGAAGCTCTGGTCGATTTTCAGGTAGTCGACCTTGAACTGGCGCAGATAACTGAGGCTGGACTGGCCGGTGCCGAAGTCATCCAGTGCGATCATCACGCCCATTTCGTGGAGTTTTTCGAACAGTTCGAGGGTTACCCCGGTGGCCTCGATCAGTTTGCGTTCAGTCAGCTCCAGCGTCAGCACCACGCGCCCGGGGGGGAAGTGCTCGAGGAATGAGCGGCAGTCGTCGATCAGGGCGAGGTCACGGCAGTGATCGGCCGTAATGTTGATGCCGATATGGAAGCCGTCTTCCAGCAACGCAGCGTAAGGCGCCAGGCTGTGCGCCGTGTGCTGCATCAACGCACGGGTCATGTCGACGATCTGGCCACTGTGTTCGGCATAGGGAATGAACAGGTCGGGGCGCACCAGGCCCTCGTGCGGGTGGTTCCAGCGCATCAGCACTTCGGCGCCAGCCCAGCGATAATCGCCTTTGCGCACCACCGGCTGGAAGTACGGCAGGAACTCGTCAGCTTCCAGCGCACGGCGCAGTTCGGCGCGTGGAGAGTTGGCGCGGCGGATTTGCCAGCGACAAGTGCAACCTGCTGCAACACCGAGCAACAGCAGCAAGCTGAGCAGTGCCGGGTAGCGGCTGCGCAGCACTTCGCCTCGCTTGTCGGCGGCATAACCGCCGTGAACGCTGAAAGGGTAGTGCGTCGATCCGAGCGTCACGTCGCCAATGGCTGCGGTGGGCGGTAGGCCTTGATGCACCACGCCATCCTTGCCCATCCACGCCGTGCCGACACGCAATTGCAGCGCCTCGCTGGGGCCGATAAGGCGCAGTGCGGTCAGCAGATGGTCGCCATCCACGGTGGTGATGGCGCCTCGGTCGCCGTCACTGGCCCGATACACCAGCAACGGGTGCCCGGGTGTCACCGAATTGCCGTCCATCAGCCACAGCTTGCCATCGGTGTAGTCGCGGGCGTCTACCGGCTCGTCGAACTCGCCGAACAGAGAGGTGCAGTACAGCGTGTCTTGCCGGAACAGGTTGGTCGAACGCACAAATGCGTTGCGCGTCACTTGCCCACGCAAGGCCAGTTCGACTTGCCCGCACGGGCTGCCAGCCAACGGCAGCAAGGCCTGAGCGGCACCGGAAAGGCTGTCGAGAATATGCTCGACCTGTTCGACCACTTGCCGCGTGGTGGCCTGGCTGCTGGCGCGCAGTTCGCGCTCGATTTGCCAGTTCATCACGATCAGGCCGAACGCCAGAGGCAAGATGCCAACGCCCCAGGGGAGAAGGGTGCGCCAGCTCCAGCGGGCGGGACTTTTACTGCGCAGGGGCATGTTGGCGTAATCTTTACATGAAATGACTGAGGATAGCCGTTTGTCGGCGCGGGCGGAGAACTAATGCGCGACAAAGAAATTTACGCACTGTAGAATCGGTTTACGATTACAACAATAAGGTCTTTCTTCATTGAAGGATCAACCCCACCGAGAATGGGACTATATGACAAACCAAGGGTTCAAGCTGATCATTGGTGACTTCCTCGCCAGAAGCGTGCGCGGCATCCCCTGCTCGCCGCCATTTTCGTACCACATCCCACGCACTCAATAATTTTCGCTGCAGATGAGGACACGAACATGGCTGATATCTTCGACAATCCTATGGGCCTGATGGGCTTTGAATTCATTGAACTGGCTTCGCCAACCCCTGGCGTTCTGGAGCCGGTGTTCCAGATGCTCGGTTTCACCAAGGTGGCGACACACCGCTCCAAGGACGTGCACCTTTATCGTCAAGGTGGCATCAACCTTATTCTCAATAACGAGCCGAAAAGCATCGCCTCCTACTTTGCAGCCGAGCATGGTCCGTCGGTGTGCGGTATGGCGTTCCGGGTACGCAACGCTCATGAAGCCTATGCCCGTGCCCTGGAGTTGGGCGCCCAGCCAGTCGAGATCGAAACCGGCCCGATGGAACTGCGCCTGCCGGCGATCAAGGGCATCGGCGGCGCTCCGCTGTACCTGATCGACCGCTTCGAAGAAGGCAGCTCGATCTACGACATCGATTTCAACTTCATCGAAGGCGTCGACCGCCACCCTGCGGGCGCAGGCCTGAAGATCATCGATCACCTGACCCACAACGTGTATCGCGGCCGTATGGCTTACTGGGCCGGCTTCTACGAAAAACTCTTCAACTTCCGAGAGATTCGTTACTTCGACATCAAGGGCGAGTACACCGGCCTGACCTCCAAGGCCATGACCGCTCCGGATGGCATGATCCGCATCCCGCTCAATGAAGAATCGTCCAAAGGGGCGGGGCAGATCGAAGAGTTCCTGATGCAGTTCAACGGTGAGGGCATCCAGCATGTGGCCTTCCTCACCGATGACCTGCTCAAGACCTGGGATGCGCTCAAGGGCTACGGCATGCGCTTTATGACTGCGCCGCCGCAGACCTATTACGAAATGCTCGAAGAGCGCCTGCCAGGGCACGGTGAACCGGTCGACCAATTGCAGGCTCGCGGCATTCTCCTGGACGGCGCTTCCGAGGCAGGCGACAAGCGCCTGCTGCTGCAGATTTTCTCTGAAACCCTGCTCGGGCCGGTATTCTTCGAGTTCATCCAGCGCAAAGGCGATGACGGCTTTGGCGAAGGCAACTTCAAGGCGCTGTTCGAGTCGATCGAACGCGACCAGGTTCGCCGAGGCGTGCTCGACGTTCAATAAGTGAAGTGTACCGCCGTCATGCTTTTCGGGCGGCGGTACAGTCACGCTTACCCCATTGCCTGAACAGCCCCCAGTAGAAGATCGAACCGGTGATGATGCCGATCAACGCAAGTGACGGCAGGATCTGCATCAGCATCTGGCGCCTTTCATCAGCGGCAAAGCCGTCGGGATAGCCGACCTTCACGGTGTAGCCGTACTTGTCCGATTTCCCGCTCATGAAGAACTCGGATTGAGAGGGGCGGGCAGGGTCTCGGCTGTCGCCATCTGCCCAGATGTAAAAATCTTGGAACTCCAGCAGCAACACCAGCCCGGTTTGAAATGCACGCAGTTCGTTGCGCAGCTCCATGCCGTAGGTTGACGCTATCACACCCAGATTTTCGCGGCGAAGCTGGTAGGCGACAAGCACTGCATTGGGCGCTGCAGGAGAATCGAAGATCAGTTGTACCGGTGCCTCGGAGCCAGTCGCAAACCTGTTTTTCGCACGGGGAGGAACCAGAGTGTCACAGTAGATACGGGCATCGGTGGTCAATGCCAGCGCTCGCAGGTAACGGACGTCTTGAACCTGTTTCAACAGGTGCGCCTTGGCTGTCTCGCAAGCGCTGCCAGCCAGCGGCATTGCCACCAAAGCAGCGTCGTGCAAGCGGTTAAGGGACATATCAATGGAAAAGATGGCTTCCTTCAACGATACGCGAGCCGTCTCTTTGAGCTTGTTGTCATGCTGATAGACCATCACCATCAAGCCTGACGCAACAGGTATCAAACTGATCGCCAGTGTCAGCAGCAGCGCCATCATGCTGCGACCGAGAACCCTGAATTTTGACATGGGACTGCAGCCCTCCTGATCCGAGTTGTCCGGGATGGACAGTTGACCGAAGAGCCTATGTATTCAGGGGTGCCCCTACTGTAATCCGCAACCGTGTCTGACTGAGGATTTGCATTGTCGAGACGTAAGAAGGATTACCCATTGAGCGTCTGAATTACCTTCTCTGCCAGTAAACGCGTAGAGGCGGGGTTTTGTCCCGTGATCAGGCGGCCGTCACAGACTACAAAAGGCTTCCAGGGATCATCATGCTTGCTGTAAATACCCCCTCGTGCTCCCAGTTCGTTCTCGGTGAGAAACGGCACCACCTCCTCGAGTTCGGCAAGCTTTTCTTCAGTATTGGAAAAACCGGTGACCTGGCTGTCCTTGAGCAGCAACTTGTTATCGCTGAGCTTGATGTTCAGCAGGCCTGCCACCCCGTGGCAGACAGCGGCCACAACGCCATTCTTTTCGTATATCTTGCGCGCCAGCTCCTGCAATTGCGGGTTGTCAGGGAAGTCCCACATAACGCCATGGCCACCGGTGTAATAGATGGCACAGTATTCGTCTGCTGTGACCTGGCCGGGGCTTAGCGAGGCGCCCAGCCGGTTCATGAAGGCCTTGTCGTTGTAATAGCTCCAATCCAACTCGGGGGCCATCTGCAGGCTGTGCGGATCGATTGGCACGTAGCCGCCGCCGGGGCTGACGTAGTCGACCGTAAAACCTGCCTGCTGAACCACATCGACAAAATGCACGGCTTCACCCAGCCATAAACCGGTTGCCCTGCTCAGGGTCGGATATTTGGCGGTATTGGTCAGCACCACCAGAATTTTCTTGCTCATTACTACACTCCTGCCTGTAATCAAACGGGAAGTCAGCTCATGGCACGCAAAGCCTATAGAGCATAGCTGGCGTTTGCGGGCAAGCGTATGGGGAGTGGCCTTGTGCTGCTTCCTGCGCTGGCCGATGTTGTTTGCACTGCCCGCTCTTGGGTGCCAGAGTGCAGGCGTGGTGCCAAAGGCCTATTGCAGCAGTTAACCGGGGAGCCGATGATGCAGGATCACTTCGTCAGTCTTGAGCAACAGTGGAACCATCACTTTGGTCGCTAACAGCACACCTTACGATCCCTCGCCGAACGGCGTATTACTGACCCCTACAAAAGAGTCGGCTGGTGGCATGAGGGAGAGGATCGTGCAGTTCGACTGGCGGCATACGGACCTTGGGCCCTTGCCGCACTGGGAGCCTTCGTTGCGCATTGCGATCGACATGATGCTCCTTTCCTCTTTCCCCAGTGCCGTGGTCTGGGGGCCCAATATGACCGTTGTTCACAACGATTCCTATGTGGCGCTGCTGGGTGGCCTGGATCAGGCACTGGGCAGGCGCTTCGATTCGTTGTGGAGCGACGTTTGGGACGATATCGGTCCATGGGTGTTCAAGGCACTGCAGGGTGGTACCAGTTTTGTCGATGATCAGCCTTATGAGATCAAGTGCGCAAAGACGGGGGGGCAGGCGTGGTACGTCTTCAGTTATGCGCCAATTCGTGACGAGCACCATGAAGTTGTAGGTATGCTTCACACCGTGATCCAGAGCTCCGCCGGTGTGGCTGCACATGGCAAGTGGCGCGAGCAGGCGCAGACATTCGAGCGTCAGATAGCGCGATACATGGCTGACCGCGACTACATGTGGCGCCTGTCGCGCGATGCCATGATCACCGTGAGCCTGGACCTGAAGATGCTGGCAGCCAACCCGGCCTGGCATCGCGCCCTGGGGTGGAGCGAGGTTGAGGTGCGGGGCATGTCGATCCTGGAACTGGTTCATCCGGCCGACAGGGAAGAAGTTGAAGCGGCTGCAATCGATTTCGTCAACGACAGAGGGCCTGCAGAGCTCGAAACACGTGTGCGCCATGTCGACGGGCATTACCGCTGGTTCCACTGGAGTGGCAGCTTCGACGGCTCGGTGCTGACTGCCGTTGGGCGAGACATTACAGGCGACCGTGAGGCGGCCATGCGTCAGTCTCAGGTCCTGCTGCGCAACACCCAGAGGCTGGAGGTGGTCGGTCATCTGGCCGGGGGCATGGCCCATGAGATGAACAACCTGTTGTCGGGTATTGGCGGCAGCCTTGAATTGTTGCAGCGGCGTCTGAGCCAGGGGCGCATGGAGCGTATTGACAGTTACGTGGCGTTGGCGCGCGACTCGGTGCAGCGGGCCATGAACCTGACCCACCGCCTGTTGGTTTTCTCCCGCCATCAGCCTTTGGCCCCGGCACCGCTGGACATGAACCGCCACCTGGCTGCCATGGAACCGATGTTGCGCCATGCAGTTGGCACTGAAATGAGTTTGTCCTGGGAACTGGATGTCGACCCATGGACCGTGTGTCTGGATGTCGGCCAATTGGAAAGCAGCCTGATCAACCTGTGCGCCAATGCGCGAGAAGCCTGCCTGGGCCGCGGCAACGTTGCGATTCGCACGATCAACACCAGGCTGGCCTCGGCCTTCCCTGAAGAGGGCGGTCTGGCGCCAGGTGACTATCTTGGCTTGCAGATCATGGACGATGGCCATGGCATGCCGGCCAAGGATGTGGCCAAGGCCTTCGAGCCATTTTTTACCACCAAGCCCACTGGGCGCGGCTCAGGGATGGGGCTGGCGATGGTGCATGGCTTCGTCGGCCAATCTGGCGGTTACGTATGGATCGAGTCGTCACCGGGCCAAGGTACGAAGGTCTGCATGCTCTTCCCCCGATGCCTGGAAGCGATACCGCAAACGCCTGCTGCGGCGATGCCCCAGGTTTCCCTGGCCAGTGGGCGGCGTGTGTTGTTGATCGACGACGAGCATAACCTGCGCACGGTCATGGGCGAGTATCTGCGCGAGCGAGGTTTTACGGTGAGTGATGTGGCCGACGCCAATACCGCGATGGAGCGCTTTCGTCACGATGGCCCGTACGATCTGGTCATCACCGACATCGGGCTACCTGAAGGCTTCAGTGGGCAGCAATTGGCCAAGGTCATGCGTACGGTCAACCCTTGCCAGAAGATGCTGTTCATCACCGGCTATACCGATCAACCGCTGGAACCTGGCCTGTTGCAAGTGCCAGGCACGGCGCTGCTGATCAAACCCTTTGAATTGTCGACCTTGGCCAACCAGGCACTGCTGTTGCTGGACGACTGAGCCCGTCAGGTCTCACCGAGAATCTGCATTACTCGGGCATGAAATTGCGCCAGTTCGAATGGTTTGCACATCAGTTGCATGCCGGCGCCGAGAAAACCCTCCCGGGCCATTGCCGTTTCGGTGTAGCCAGTGATGAACAATATGGGCAGGTGAGGGTGCAAGGTACGGGCGATCTCTGCCAGTTGCCGCCCGTTCATCCCCGGCAGGCCAACGTCACTGACCAGCAGGTCGATTGCCTTGGATGAGCGCAATACCTGCAGGGCCTCACTGGCATTGCAGGCACTGCAACACGGGAAACCCTGCTCCTGCAGGGTCTGGCACAACAACTGGCGCACATCCGGATCATCCTCGACCACCAGTACCGTGCGGCCGCCACCCTGTGAACGTGGTGGGGCTGCTTGCACCTGGGTTTGCTCCTGCTCCAGGTGGCGCGGCAGGTAAAGGTCCACGCGGGTACCTTGGCCTATCTGGCTATGCAGTACCACATGCCCCTGGGACTGTTTGCTGAAGCCGTAGACCATCGAAAGGCCCAGGCCGATACCTTGGCCCACCGGCTTGGTGCTGAAGAACGGCTCGAAGGCATGTTCGAGCGTGCTCTGCGACATGCCTTGGCCTTCGTCAGTGACGCTCAGGCACGTATAGTCGCCCACCGCCAGGCTGCCATCGGCGAACTGCGTCGCTGCTACCTCTCGATTGCTGGCTTCTACACGCACCTTGCCACCGTTGGGCATGGCTTCGCAGGCATTGAGCAGCAGGTTGTCCACGGCTTCTTGCAATTGTGTGTCGTCGCCGGCCACTGGCCAGGTGTGTTCAGGTATTTGCAGTTGCAGTAATACGCCATGCTGCAGTACGGCCTCCAGCCGTTGTGGCTGCAGCAGCGCCCGTAAGTCGATGCGACGGCTGTGCAGCGATTGTCGGGACGAAAACGCCAACAGCCGATGGGTGAGGCGCGCTGCACGCGAAACGGCTTCCTGCCCCCTGCTGAGCAGGCCTTCCAGCCCCTTGGTGCTGCCTTGTTTCAACCGCCTGTCGATCAGTTCGAAGCTCCCCCCGATACTGGTCAGCAGATTATTGAAATCGTGAGCCACCCCCCCGGCCAATTGCCCGATGGCGTCCATCTTGCGGGTCTGGTGCATAGCCTGCTCGGTGCTGTGCTGTGCCTCGCTGTGTCCATCCAGGCGTTGCTGCAGATCGACTAACTGGTCGCGAGCCAGGTATTGCCGGCGACGCTGACGCAGCGCCAACTTGATCAGTTCAAGCAACTGTTCATCTTCGAACGGAATAGCCAGCAGTGTCAGGTTACCCAGTGGATGGTCGGCGGGCGTACAGGGGCTGGCTGAGGCTTGTGGGGTTTGCGTGAGCAGCACGATGGGGAGGTCCGACCAGGGCGGTTGCTGGTCGATAAAAGCCTGCAGCAGTTCATTTTGGCTGCTGTTGAGCGTGTGTTCGTCGACGACCAGCAAGCCTGCGCCTCTGTCCAGCCCGTCCCGCAGATGGGTGATGTCGCGCGAACACACGCAATCGATGCCAGCGCTCGTCAGAAACGTCGAGGTGTGCGTGGCAAGTTGCCTGGGTGCCAGAATCAAGGCACGTTCGTCCAGCGACAGCGAGCTGGCCAATGTGATTCTCCTTAAGGGCTGCCATGCCTGGCCAAGCCGTGAGTGGTCCGTTACCCACTGGACCGCAGGCAAACCCCCAGGGTTCAACGTATCTAAAGTCCTTGCTGCAGAAATGGGTCATCCGGGTTTTGCCGCTCCAGTTCGGCAAGCAGCACCTGAACGTTCTGCAATTGACCTGTTTCTTTCCAGTATCGAATCAGCAACACCCGTGCCCGCCGGTTGGCCGGTTGCCGGCTGAGCAGGGTTTCAAGCTGCTTTTGCGCTGCATCGGACTGTTCCAGGTCGTGCAGGGTCACTGCCAGGTTATAGCGATAGTCGGCATTGTCCGGCTCCAGCTCGACCGCGCGGGACAACGCGAGCAGGGCGAATTCGCGCTGGCCATGGCGGATCAGCCAGCGCCCCAGTTCGTGTTGCAGGAAGGCCGAATCCGGTCGCAGCGCCAGTGCCTGGGCCAGTGCCTGCCGGGACTGGTCGTGATGGCCTTGACGTTCGAGCAAGCGTACCTGGGTCGCCAGGGCGTCGAGGTTGTCCGGATTTGATGCAAGGCTGCGGTGCAGGGCGGCTGCGGCCTCGGTGTAGTCATTCTCATGCAGATACAGGCGTGCCAGGTGCACCTGGGCCGCCGCATCCTCAGGTTGTTTTTCCAGCGTTTGCTGGTATTGCTCCAGTGCCGCCTGCAGTGGGCCGAAGTACAGACCAATGGCGTCGGGGTCCAGGCCAAGCAAGGCATCGACGGCGGCAAAGCGTACGCTTTGCTCGTCATCATCGAGCAGGGGGCCAAGAACCAGGCTGCGTTGTGCGGCGGGCAGCAGGCGGCGGATGCTGGCGATGGCCGCGCGACGGACCAAGGGCTCATCGTTTTCCAGGTCCATGCGGGCCAGTTTCAGCGCTTGTGGCGAGGGGTAGTTGGGCAGCTCTGCGTACAGGGCTGCGCGGCGGATCGGCGCCAGGTCGTTGCGTTGCAGTTGCTGGTAGAGCACCCGCGCAGCGCCCGGTTGGCCTTCATGCGCCTGGCGCAGGGCTTTGGCGTAGCTGTGCGGGGGTAGTGTCGGTTGTGCTGGCGGGGTATCGCGGCGCAGGTAGGCGATGCCGACTGATACCAGAATCAGCAGTAAAGCAGCGATCAGGTAGCGGTGGCGTGTGGGCATCGGAGGGGGCCATGGCAGGGGAAGTGGAAGCTTGGGGCAGATTGGCGTGGGCTGCAAGGGCAGCACAGCAATCAAGGCATGCGCCCGGCCGCACCATCAGCGACCTGTAAACAAACCAAAAAAAGCCCCGCAAGCCAAGGCCAGCGGGGCAAACGGTTGGGGGAGGAGCCAACCAAAGGAGTCGTTTAAAAAGTGGGAAATCAGCGCACGCTGGCCACCGAGTCCGGCTGCCAGCCGCCGCCCAGCGCCTTGTAGATCGAGACAATGCCGCGATACAGGTCAACCTCGCCCTGCGCCTGTGCATCTTCGGCGCTCAGCCGCTCACGCTCGGCATCGAGCAGCACCAGATAATCCACCGTACCTTCGCGGTAACGCACCGAAGCCAGGTCAGCCGCCTTGCGGCTGGCCTCGCTCTGGCGCATCAGCGACAGCAGCCGCTGCTGGGTCTTGTCATAGTCGCTGAAGGCGTTGGCCGACTCTTCCAAGGCCAGCAGTACCTGTTGCTCATAGTTGGCCAAGGCCCCTTCGGCATCGGCTTTGGCACCGCGCAGTCGGGCCCGCACGCTGCCCAGATCGAACGCAGCCCAAGTGATGCTTGGCCCCAGCCCCCAGGCGTTGGCTGCCGACGAACCGATCTGCGAACCGCGCGCGGCGGTAAAGCCTAAAAAGCCGCTCAGGCTCACCCGCGGGAACAGGTCGGCAGTCGCCACGCCCACATTGGCGGTGGCGGCGGCCAGTTGGCGCTCGGCACTACGGATATCCGGGCGGCGGCGCAGCAGCTCCCCCGGATCGCCCACCGGCAGGGCCTTGGCGATAGCCGGCAAGGCCTTGGGCGAGAGGTCCACGCTCAGGGCATCCGGGCGCTGGCCGAGCAGGGTGGCAATCCGGTGGCGAGCCCGTGCCTGCTCGGCCTGCAGTTGTGGCACGGTGGCTTCGACCCCGGCCAGGCGGGCGTCGGCGCGCACCACATCGAGCTCGTTGCCGACCCCGGCGTCGCGCAGGGTCACCGTGATGCTGCGCGACTCCTGCTGGGTCTTGAGGTTGGCCACGGCGATCTTCTCGCGCAGTTGTGCACCCCGCAGTTGGCCATAGGCATCGACCAGTTCGGCGATCAGGCTGACCTGCAGCTGTTGCAGGTCGGCCTGGGCGGCCGCTGCCTGAGCGTCGCTGGCCTCGATCTGGCGCTGGATACGGCCGAACAGGTCGAGCTCCCAGGCCATGTCCAGGCCCAGGTCGTAACGCTCGCTGTTGACCCGTTGATCGGTCTGGCCGGGTACCTGGCCCTTGCCGATCTCACTGCTGGCGCGGCTGGTGACCACCGGCAACTGGTCATTGGCGGCATCATCGCGGATCGCCCGCGCCGACTTGAGCCGTGCAAAGGCCACGCGCAGGTCGCGGTTGCCGTCCAGCGAAGCCTGCACCAACTGGTTGAGTACCGGGTCATCGAACTGCTTCCACCACACGCTTTCGAAGCGGCTACGGTCGAAGGCCTTGGCCTGCACGTCGCTGGCCAAACGCGCAGGCTCAGTGTCCGGCGCTTTGTAGTCCGGGCCTACCGCGCAGGCCGCCAGGGCCAGGGCCAGCAGGCTCGGGGTCAGGGGTTTGAGCAGCTTCATGCGTGGTTCTCCAGCGATTGAACGCGTTCGGCCTTGCGGGCCTGGCGACGTTCGACGAAACGGCGAATCAGGAAGAAGAACACCGGTGTCAGGAACAGGCCGAACACGGTCACGCCGATCATCCCCGAGAACACCGCGACGCCCATCGCATGGCGCATTTCCGAGCCGGCACCGGAGGAGAACACTAGCGGCACCACGCCCATGATGAAGGCGATCGAGGTCATCAGGATCGGCCGCAGGCGCAGGCGGCAGGCTTCCAGCACCGCAGCCAGCGGGTCGAGGCCCTTGGCTTGCTCGTCCTTGGCGAACTCGACGATCAGGATGGCGTTCTTGCACGCCAGGCCCACCAGTACGATCAAACCGATCTGGGTGAAGATGTTGTTGTCGCCACCGGAGACGATCACTCCGGTAATCGCCGACAGCAAGGTCATCGGCACGATCAGGATCACCGCCAGCGGCAGGCTCCAGCTTTCGTATTGGGCTGCCAGCACCAGGAAGGCCAGCAGCACGCACAGCGGGAACACCAGCAGCGCGGTGTTGCCGGAGAGGATCTGCTGGTAGGTCAGGTCGGTCCACTCGAAGGTCATGCCGTTGGGCAGTTCCTCGTTCAGCAGTTTCTCGATGGCCGCTTCGGCCTGGCCGGAACTGTAGCCCGGGGCAGCCGCGCCGTTGATTTCCGCAGTGATGAAGCCGTTGTAGTGCATCACGCGATCAGGCCCGGAGGTGTCGCTGACCTTGAGGAAGGTCGCCAGCGGGATCATCTCGCCCTGGTTGTTGCGCACCTTCAACTGGCCGATCTGCTCGGCATCGAGGCGGAACTGCTGCTCAGCCTGGACGTTGACCTGGTAGGTGCGGCCGAAGCGGTTGAAGTCGTTGGTGTACAGCGAGCCCAGGTAAACCTGCAGGGTGTCGAAGATGTCGGTGATCGCCACGCCGTGGGTCTTGGCCTTTT
>RCUL01000914.1_pt1 | contig 12392 bp, 7 predicted proteins | sample 2167521 | NCBI WGS metagenome assembly RCUL01 (sample SAMN09932745, study PRJNA488358) | compost metagenome | feature: garden; material: soil; isolation source: compost soil in acetic acid-enriched culture | place: Germany: Experimental Botanical Garden Goettingen | collected 2016-01-27 | reverse complement strand
ACGCATGGTGAACATGGACAAGCTCCTACTGTAATTCGAAAGTGCAGCGGATCTGATTCGGATCTATGCCAGCCTTGGATTGCAGCAAAGCGAAAAAATTCCCTTAACGGTCAGGCGCGCACGAACGGGTTCTGGCGCATCTCGTCGCCCAGGCGGGTATCCGGACCATGCCCGGTCACCACCGTGGCCTGTTCATCCAGGCTGTACAGGCGCTGCTTGATCGAACGAACGATAGTCGCCTGATCGCCACCCCACAAATCGGTGCGACCAATCCCACGCCGAAAAAGCGTATCGCCTGCAATCAGCAGCTTGGCGTCAGCGAACCAGAAACTCATCGAGCCCGGCGTATGACCCGGGGTGTGCAAGGCCACGCCACAGCCGCAGGCCAGCTCTTCATCGTCGACCAGCCAGCGGTCCGGTGCCGGCACCGGGGTGTAGGGCACGCCGAACATCTGGCACTGCATTTCCAGGTTGTCCCAGAGGAACTGGTCATCCTTGTGCAGGTGCAAGGTGGCGCCGGTCATCTCCTTCAACTGCCCGGAGGCGAGGAAGTGATCAAGGTGCGCGTGGGTATGGATGATGCTCACCACTTTCAGGCCATGGGCGTCCAGGCGGGCGAGGATCTGCTCAGGGTTGCCACCCGGGTCGACGACGAGGGCCTTTTTGCTGATCGGGTCGCCGATGATGGTGCAGTTGCACTGCAAAGGGCCGACGGGGAAGGTTTCGCGGATCAGGGCGGGTTTTGCCGGGTTCATCGGAGCAATCCTGTGGAGCAAATGACGGAGTGTCGCACAGGCCGGTTGTGCCTGCGACGACGCTCGTCACTTCACTTCAAGAAGTCGCTCGCCACGCTTCATGGCAGATAAAGCCTGAACAGCCCTCCCCCCAAGGCCCCGCCATTGGCAATCTCGATCCGCCCTTTCACCCCGTTGCGTTCATGCAACGCGGCAATCCGTGCCGCGAAGTACAGGCCCAGGCCGGTGCTGCCGCTCTGGCCATCGATACCCTGCACATACTCCTGCTGACGCTCGAGCATGCGCGCCGGGAAGCCCGGGCCGTCATCGTTGATGCTCAGCACCAACTGTTCGCCTTCGTCACTGACGCTGATCAGCAAGGTGTGCCCGGCATAGCGAATGGCGTTGTTGAGGATGTTGGCAACCACCGAACCGACCAGTTCGCGGTCGAAAAAGCCCAGCGGGCTGGCGGTTTCGATGCGCCAGCTGGCGAGGATGTCGCGGTGCTGCAGCAGGTTCTGCTGGGCGGCGAGCTGGGCTTCGATAAAGTCGTCGAGCTCATGATAGTCGGGGCACATCGGCAGTTGGTTGACGCCCAGTTTGTACAGGCCCAGCAACTGCACCAGCATGCCGTTGAGGTGGCTGAATTCGTGCTCCATCACCCCCTGTTCGCTGCCGCTGCGCAGGGCCTCCGGCAAGCGCGCCAGCCACTGGCTGTGAGCCTGGGTCAGGGCGGCGAGGGAGTTCTTCATGTCGTGTACGGTGGAGGCGATCACCGTGGAAAAATCCAGCCCCTGGTTGTCCTGGTTCATGCGCCAAAGGCCCGAATGTGCAGTTTGCGGTAGCGATCGTAACGGTTGTCGCTTTTCGGGATGCCGGTCACGCTGCTCAGGCAGGCGCGGCACTCGTCCATGATCGCCGGCGGCGGTGTCTCGCCACCGATGCGCAACAGCGCCTGTGCGGTGTTGAGGGCGATGCTGATGTTCTTCGGCTGCAGCGTCAGGGCCCGGCGGAATTGTGCCAGCGCTTCGCTGAGCTGGCCGGCCTGGTAACTGCGTACGCCCTGGCGGTTGAGGTCGACCGCTTCAGTGACTGCGCCGAGTACCGCCGGATCATCGGTCAGCTGTGCCACGCTCTGCATCACCTTGGGGTCGTCACCGTAGGTTTCCACACAACCTTTGAGGATCGAGGTGCCGGCGGATTCCTGGCCCAGTTTCTGCAGTTGCGTGGCCACTACCAGCGCCGCTTCCACCGAGAAAAACTGGTCCATCTTCTCCAGCCGGGCCATGGCCTGTTCGGTCAGTTTGGCGGCGGTTTCGGCGTCGCCGGCCTGCTGCAGGCTGGCGGCTTTCATCAACCGCGCGCGCACCTGCAGGCCCTGGTCTTCGACATTCTCTTTGGCCACTTCGCTGAGCACGGTGTTGATCTCGACCCGGGTGCGCGCATCCAGGCCGTTGCCGGCGTTCTTGTTCATCAGGGCCTGGACCAGCCCGAGGTTGCTCTCCGGGTCCTTGTAACGCGAGCTCTGGCCCTGGTTGACGGCGTGCCGGTAGGCCTTGGACGAGGTGTCGTAGTCGTCGTTGCTCAGGGCCAGCTTGCCCAGCATCATCTGCCGGCGTACGGCCAGCGGCGAGAGACGCACGGCCTCTTCCAGCACGCCCTGGGCGCGCTTGCTTTCGCCCAGGGCTACCAGCACCTCGGCCAGGCCGTCGTACAGGCCGGGCATCATCGGGAAGGCCTTGAGCGCCTGCTCGTAAACGCCCTGGGCCTGGGCCAACTGGTTGCGCTTGTACAGCAGGCTGCCGAGGGCTGCAAAGGCCCAGGGCGTGGCGCGGCTGGCGATGATGGTGGTGAGAAACTTCTCCAGCTCATCGAAGCGGTTGAGGTCGCGCAGGGCATCGGCGCGGTAGCGCAGGCACAGCGGGGCGAAGCGCGGGTCCTTCTTGCACAGCTCGGCGCAGGCCGCCAGCACTTCGGCCGGGCGGCCGCGGTCCAGGGCCTGGAGGATCGGCTTGAGCAGGGTTTTGCGCTGCACCAGTTTTTCCAGGCGCTGGGCCAGGCCGATGCGGTTGAACGGCTTGGTCAGGTAGGCGTCGGGCTCGTGCTCCAGCGCGCTGAGGACGATCGCCTGGCTGCTTTCGGCAGTGACCATGAGGAACACGCACTCATGGCTGATCAGCTTGTCGAGGATCAGGTCCTCGAGCACCTGCTGGCCGTTCTTCTTGCCATCGCCCAGGTGGAAGTCCTGGAGGACAAAGTCGTAGCGCTTCTGCGCGCACATGCGCAGCGCCTGCTCACCGCTGTCGGCCGTGTCGACATCGCGTACGCCCAGCTCGCGCAGCATGGAACGGGCCGAGCTGCGAAAATCAGAGAAATCATCGACGATCAGAAAGCTTTTTTGGCTGTAGACCTGCATCCACGAGACCTGTCATGGCAAATAAAAAAATGGACGCAGAGACACCTTCACGGACAGGCTCGGCTTCGCGGGTAGATTCGCTGCGGCGGTGAATCGGGCCGCACTCGCAGAGTATCGGCCACACAGGGCGATAGCTTGAGGCTTGCAGAGCGCATATTTGGCGGACGTTCGTACCAGTCACGGAGCAAATAATGGCATTGCGCCATCATCGTTTATAGCCATTGGATAGTAAAGCGCCGCAGCCCTGCTTGCCGGTGCCGGGCCGGCACATGGCTAATGCAGCATGCCCAACGCCTTGGCCCGGGCCACCGCCTGGGTACGACGCTCGACGCCGAGCTTGCTGTTGATATGGCTGGCGTGGGTTTTCACCGTGTGCAGGGAGATGAACAGGCGCTCGCTGATCTCCTGGTTCGAACAGCCCTGGGCAATCAGTTCGAGCACGGCCATCTCGCGGGTGCTCAAGGCCTCGCTGGCGCCGCTGGCCGGTTCAATTGATTCAAGCGCGGGCAACAAGCCCAGCAAGCCGATTTGCGCCGGGCCCGGAGGCTGCAACAGCAACTGTTCGCGCAACCACTGCGGGTGATCCTGCAACAGGCGCTGGAAGGGTTGCAGCGCCCCGCCGCGAGCCGACTCCAGGGCCAGCACCAACAGGTCGCGCGCCTGGCCTTCGTTGTTGTTGGCCAGCAGCAGCACCATCCACTGGCACAGCGCGGTGACACAGAGCATCTGCCCACCACTGGCCTGGCCACGCTCCACCAGCGCCTGCAAGCGCCGCCCGGCCTGCTCCAGGCGGCCCTGGGTGCGCTCGAGCAAGGCCTGCTGCAACTCGATATGCGGCGGCAACAGCGGGTGGAACTCCGGTGCGGCCGCCGCCTGTTCGCCACCGTAGGTCTGGCCCAGGCGCAGCAGCCAGGATTCGGCCAGGTCGGTGCGGCCCTGCGCAAGCCACAGCTCGCATTTGACCAGGGTGATCATCGCCAGATAGAAAATCGGCGGCACGTCCCAGATGTGCATCAGCCGCTCGGCTTCGGCAAGCTCGGCGAAGGCTTCGGCGAATCGCCCTTCGCGGCCATCCAGCGCAGCGATCACGCAATGGCCGATCAGCACGCTGATGTCACGGCAGGCGCGGGCCTCGATCAGCCCGGCACGCAGGCGGCTACGCCCGGCCTCCGGCTGTAGCCTTGCCGCCAGTAGATAGCCCTCATACAACGTCAGTCGTGCCCGCGCCGCGTACAGCCGTTGCGCCGACAAGCCCTGCAGGCGTTGCAAGCCCTGGCGCACTTCATCCAGGGCGCGCAGCACCTCGCCGCGGGCGTGCAGCACCCGCGCCCGATCGTAATGGGCCAGGGCTTCAAATAACGGATTGCCCACCCGCTGAGCCAGTTCCAGTGCCTCACGGTTCCAGCCGCGGGCGCGCCAGAAATCGGCATCGGCGATGGCCAGGTTGGACAGGGTCGAAAGGCATACAAGGCGCTGCCCGTAACGTTTGAACGGCAAGCTGTGCAGGGCTTCGGAGCAGTATTCGAGGGTGCGCTGGCGGTCGCCACGACCGCGCGCGATCACCCCGCTCAACGCCAGCCACTGGGCCAGCATGGATTTTTGCGCAGTGGCCGAAGGCGCCGGCAGGAAGCGGCTCAGGTGGCTGGCCAGTTCTTCGGCAGCATCCAGCTGCCCGGCCAGGCCCAGGGCCCAGCTGTACAACACGATCAGCCGCGGGGTGCTGATCAGCAGGCTATCGGGCAGGTCCATCTTCCAACGCAGGAGCATGCCGACGTTCTGCTCGGCCAGCAGTTGTTCTTCGGACAGGTTCTGCACCAGATTGGCGGCCACATCCAGGTGCCCGGCACGCAGGGCCTGCTCGACGGCTTCATCGAGCAGGCCCTGGCCGTGAAACCAGCGGCAGGCACGCAAATGCAGGCTCGACAGCGGCAGGCTGGCCTGGCGGGTGCGCAGCAGGTCGGAAAACAGGTGGTGATAACGGAACCAGCGCCCGTGTTCGTCCAGCGGTACCAGGAACACCTGGTGGGCCTGCAGGTAACGGAGGATCTCGGCGCTGTCATGGCTTTCACGCAGGGCGTCGCAGAGTTCTGCGCAAAAGCGCTCCTGGCAGGCGGTGTCGTAGAGAAAGCCCTGCACTTCGGCCGGCAGTATCTCGATGACTTCTTCGAGCAGGTAATCGCGAATCAGCCCTTCGCCGCCATGCAGCGCCTGAGGCAAGGCGCTGTCGGCGCCCGCCTCGTTGGCGGCCAGCAGCCAGAAGCGCAAACCGGCGACCCAGCCATCGCTGCGCTGGATCAGGTTGTCCAGCGCCTGCCCGCGTAACACCGTGGGTTGCTGGCCAAGCACGGCGAGGGATTCATCGGTGGTCAGGCGCAGGTCCTGCTCGTTGAGTTCAAGCAACTGGCGCGACAGGCGCAGGCGCGCCAGGTGCCAGTCCGGCCGTTGCCGACTGGTCACCAGCAGCACCAGGCCAGGCGGCAGGTGATTGAGGAAGAACTGCAGGCAGCGATCGAGCACCGGCCCCTGAGCCAGGTGGTAGTCGTCCAGCACCAGTAGCAAGGGGTTATGCGGTTGCAGGTGACGAGCGAGTTCATCGAGCAGACCGTCGAGCCACTCTTCGAAAGCAAACGGCTGGTGTCGCTGACGCATCTTCAGCAGGCCCAGGGCCTGACCGCCGAGCGCCGGGCAGTACTGCTGCAAGCCTTCGAGCAGACGCTCAAGGAAACGCCCGGGGTCGTTGTCGCGCCGGCTCAACCCCAGCCACAGGCTGCTCCAGTGGTTGGGCAGGCCCTGGCAGAACTCCACCGCCAGCGAACTTTTACCGAAGCCCGCCGGTGCGTTGACCAGCAGCAAACGCCCACCGAGCCCCGCGTGCAAACGCTGGCACAAGCGCGCCCGCGGCACATGGCCTTCGGGCAGTGGCGGGCGAAAGAAACGGCCCTCCAGGATGCTCATGGCCTGGCTGGCGAACCCTTGCGTACGGGACAGATCAGTCATGGCCGGCTCGTTTTAGTTAGGGAATCTTCGGCAGTACGGATCAGGGCAGACTAGCGGGTTAAACCGCACATTTGAAGATGATTGCCCCGTTTTGCGGAAAAAAGACTACAACAAAAAGCGACAACCCCGAGCCGGTCAGGATGCGCAAACAGAAACGCCCCGGCAAGCCGGGGCGTTCTGGGAGATCACACGGAGGTTTGAAGCTTAACGCACGCCTGACTGGCGAAGCGCTGCAGGCTGGAAGTCAGCCTTGGAGGCAGTGAAGCCGAAGTCGTAGGCTTTCTTTTCCTCGTTCTTCATGCCCAGGGCCAGGTAACGCCCCGATTGCAGGTCGTAGATGGCTTCCAGGGTGTACCACGGCACCTGGACGTTGTAGTAGTCCTGGGAGTGGGCCTCGGACACGCGCCACAGCTGGTTGCGACCGTCGTACTGGTCGATCACCGCGGCTTGCCAGGTGTCTTCGTCGATGTAGAAGTCACGCTTGGCGTAGATATGGCGCTGGCCCGGTTTCAGGGTCGCGACCACATGCCATACCCGGCGCAGCTCGTAACGGGTCAGGTCCTGGTTGATGTGCCCGGCCTTGAGGATATCGGCGTACTTGAGCTTCGGATCGTCGAGCTTGTAGCTGTTGGAGGCGATGAACAGCTCTTTCTTGCCTTCCAGCTTCCAGTCGTAACGGTCCGGCGCGCCGTTGTACATGTCCAGGTTGTCAGAAGTTCGCAGGCCGTCAGCAGCGGTACCAGGACCATCATAGGAAACTTGAGGTGCCTGGCGTACGCGGCGCTGGCCAGCGTTGTACACCCACGCCTTGCGTGGTTCCTTTACCTGGTCCAGCGTTTCATGAACTAGCAACACCGTACCCGCCAGGCGCGCTGGCGCAGTTACCTCTTGTTTGAAGTAAAACAGAATGTTGCCAGGGTTACTTGGGTCGTAGTCTTTCATCCGGTCACGGAAGACGAACTGATCCTTGAAGTACACCAGGCTGTACGAGCCGCTCTGTTGCGGCGTGGCCTGGGTTACCAGGCGGGTCACGCTGCCACCGCGGTAACGGGTGATGTGGTTCCAGATCACTTCGACGCCGCTTTTCGGAATCGGGAACGGCACGGCGGTGTCGAAGTTTTCCAGGCCGTTGCCGCCACCCACCAGGTTGGTACTGGTGGCGTTTTTCTTGATTGCCGCGAACACCGCATCCGGCACGCTCGCGCCCCGGTGGGTCGGGTACACCGGCATCTTGAAGCTGTCCGGGTAGCGCTTGAACATCGCGACCTGGCCTGGGGACAGTTTGTCCTTGTACTGGTCGACGTTCTGCGCGGTGATGGTGAACTTCGGTTGCTCGGTGCCGAACGGGTCGGAAAGGAAGCCCTTGCCGTCGACGTTACCGGCGCTTTTGGAAAGCGGCTTCCAGGCGGTGATCGAGCCGTCGGCGTTGCCGGCCTTTTCCGCGCCCATCGGCGTCAGGCTGGCGCCCAGCTTGGCCGCCTCGTCGGCGGAAACCGCCGCCATGACACTGGTCGCCAACAGGGACAGGCCCAGTACACCGGCTTGCAGCAGAGTCTTGGTTGTTTTCATCTTCATGGTCGTCCTGAATCCGAATTCTTAGAAGTTCACGCCGAAGCTGAGGGCGATGAAATCGCGGTCATCCACGGTGGTGTACTTGCCGTCGAAGAAGTTGGTGTACGACAGGCTGGTGGTGTAGGTGTTCTGGTACTCAGCGTCCAGGCCCAGGCTGATCGCCTTGCGCCCTTCCTCGAAGTTGCTGCCAGGGCCTGGCGAATAACCGGAAACGTCATGCGACCAGGCCACGCTTGGCTTGAGGTTGACCCCGGCGAACACGTCGTTGTAGTCCCAGATCGCCCGGGCACGGTAGCCCCACGCGGTGCTGGTGGTGTAACCGTCGTTTTCGCAGTTGCGGCTACGGTTGGCACCCGAAGCACCAGGGCCTGCACCGTTGATGGTGCCGGTGTTGATGATCGCCGAGCAGGTGTCGAGGTTGCCGGCGCCTGGGGTTGCTGGCAGCGGGCCTGGGCCATAGACCGGGTCGCGGCCGTAACGCACATCGTGGGCACTTTCCAGGCCGCCGACATGGGTCACGCCCACTTCACCCACCACGGTCAGACGGCTGGCGCCCATGACCTGGTCGAAGAAGTGCGTCAGGGTGGTCTGGAACTGGGTGATTTCCTTGCGACGGTAGCCGTGCAGGTCCTGGCCCGGTACACCGTTGAGCAGCGAGGCATTGGCCAGGGTACCGCCGATCGGGCGTACGCCGGCGTAGAGGATATCGGTGGTGTTGAGCTGCACCGGCGCGTTTGGCCGGTAGCTGATTTCACCGCTCCACGCCGTACCGGTAGGCAAGGTGGTGGAGAAGCTCAGGCCGTACAGGCGGATGTCTTCCGGGTACTCGACGAAGTAGCTGGAGTTGCCGGCGACGATCAGCGGCGCCAACGGACGCAGTGCTGCCGGCAGCCCGGCCAGACCGGCATAGACGCGCGGATCGGCACCGTGGGCGCTGAAGATCGGCGCACGGCTGTGGTAGTTCATGAAGTAGGCGCCGAATTCGGTACCCAGCGGGTCGTACATGTAGCGGAAGGCCACACCGAACTGGCCGCTGTCACGCGCATCGCGGTCAGGGCCACGGGCGACCTTCACACCTTCGCCGTTGACGTCCACACCCTGGGTAGCGAGGAATCCGCGGGCGGCCGCTGGCAACGCGTTGGCGCTGTTGAGCACGCGCAGGTTGTCGGTACAGCCGTCGGCAATGATGTCCGGCTGGGAGAAGAAGGTGCCGCAGTTGTCGACGACGGTCTGGTCCCATTCGATCTGGTAGAAAGCTTCGGCCGAGAGATTGTCGGTCAGGCTCTGGGACACGTAGAACATGTTGACCGGAATCAGGCCTTCCTTCACCTCGGCGCCCGGGCGACGGAATGCGGCGACGTCGATCGGGTTGATCGAGTTGATACCGTTGCCAATGAAGGTACTTTCACCCCAGCTGACCACCTGCTTGCCCAGACGCACCGAGCCCGGCTGATCGGCGATGGAGTAGTTGTGATAGACGAAGGCGTCGAGGATCTGCCCGCCGGACGACTTGGCGCCCTCTTTGCGGTTGGAATCGCTGATGTCCTTGAACTCGCGATGCTCATCCTTGAGTTCGAAGTCGTACCAGTACTTGCCACGGACGAATACCCCGGTATCGCCGTACTTGAGCTCCAGGTCATGGATGCCCTTGAAGATCTTCGAGAAGGTCTCACCGCGCTTGAAGTTCAGGTGGCCGTCATCGGAGGTTTGCGACAGGCCCTTGCCGCCGTTGTTGACGCCGATAAGGTTCTTGTTCGGGCTGGCTGTCGACCAGCTCGCCCCCACCGACAGCGACGAGTCGAACGAGCCTTCGATTTCACCGATGTTGAAACTGACGCCGAATGCAGGACCGGCGAGCGTAGAAGCGAGGCTGACGGCCAAAGGCAGTTTCGCCCGGCGCCAGAACAGATTTGCTGATGTCATCGACGCTACTCCATGTACTTTATTTTTATGGCAGTGAGTCCTTTGCAGAAACGCATCGGTCGAGCGGTGTGAGCGCACCTTTTTGCTCGAGCGAGTGGCTGGGCACATGCATGTGCGATCCCCCCGTTCCTGAAAATCCCCTGAACCGACTATAGCCAGCAGGTTGAACTGCTTGATCCCTCTAAAGTGTGATTTGCATCCCAACCCCTCTGGCGTGGTCTGCATGACCGGCCACTACGCTGGCAGGGGGAAGAATGGCTTAATTTTGTCATTTGACAAGGCGGCCATGCGTCTGGCGTGCGGGTCGCGCCGAATCAGGCGCGACCCGCCAGCTTTTATAGGGTCGAGAGGAAGGTGCTGTTACTGGCTTGCAACTGGCTGATGTCCAGGCGGATGCGCTTCTTGTCGAGCTTGCCGACGCTGGTCTTGGGAATTTCAGTAACAAGGGCAATCTGGCTGGGGATCGCCCACTTGTTGATGTGCCCCAGTTCCACGAACGGCTTGAGGTGTTCCTTGAGCGCCTTGGCGTCGATGCTCTGGCCTTCGTGGATCACCAGCAGGGCAAACGGCCGCTCACCCCACTGCGGATCGGCGACACCGACCACCGCCACTTCGCGGACCGCCGGGTGGCGGCTGATCAGGTCTTCAAGCTCCAGTGACGAGATCCACTCACCGCCGGTCTTGATCACGTCCTTGATGCGGTCGCGGATATCGATCACGCCCATGCTGTCGAGGGTGGCGACGTCACCGGTGTGCAGCCAGCCGCCCTGCCAGAGTTCGGCGCCTTTCTCGGGCTCGCGGAAGTAACCCATGGTCAGCCAGGGTGCGCGCAGCACCAGCTCGCCCTGGCTCTCGCCATCGGCCGGGAGGAAGTTGCCGTTGCCGTCGACAATCGCGGTTTCCACCAGCGGCACCGGTACCCCGGCCTTGATCCGGTAGGTGATGCATTCGTCTTCGCTACCGGCCAGCAGCTCGTCGTTGAGGTGGGCGCAGGCCACCAGCGGGCAGGTCTCGGACATGCCGTAGGCGGCGGTCAGCTGAATCCCGTGAGCCTTGGCCGCCTCGTACAGGGCGCGGTTCAGGGCACTGCCGCCAATGATGATTTTCCAGCCGCCGAAGTCCTGTTGCTGGGCGCCCTTGGCGTTGAGCAGCATCTGCAGGATGGTCGGTACGCAGTGCGAGAAGGTCACCTTCTCGTTGCGCCACAGCTCACAGAGCATCTCCGGCTCGTAACGCCCCGGGTAGACCTGCTTGATGCCGAGCATGGTCGCCACGTAGGGGATGCCCCAGGCGTGGACGTGGAACATCGGGGTGATGGGCATGTACACATCGTTGCTGCCGAGCAGGCGCACGCTGTCGATACTGCCGGTTACCGAAGCTGCCGCCAGGGTGTGCAGCACCAGTTGCCGGTGGGTGAAATACACCCCTTTTGGGTTCCCGGTGGTGCCAGTGGTGTAGAAAGTGGTGGCGATCGAGTTCTCGTCGAAATCAGGGAAGTCGTACACCGGGCTGGCCGCCGCCAGGAGTTGCTCGTACTCACCGACCAGGTTGGGCAGGTCGGCGGTTTTCTGCTCGCCATCGGTCAGCAGCAGGGTTTTCTCGACCGTGGTCAGTTGCCCGGCGATGGCCTGGTAAAGGCCGACAAAGTCGCTGTTGACCAGCACGAAGCGGTCATCGGCGTGATTCATGGTGTAGAGGACCTGCTCCGGTGACAGGCGCACGTTGATGGTGTGCACCACCGCGCCGATCATCGGAATGGCGAACATGCATTCGAGGTAGCGATGGCTGTCCCAGTCCATCACTGCCACGGTGTCACCGGCCTTGACTCCCGCCTCGGTGAGCACATTGGCCAGCCGCGCGATGCGCTCGTTGAGGGTCAGGTAGCTGTAGCGCAGTTGATCGCGGTAGACGATTTCGCGGGTTTTCTCGTAGCGGCTGCCGGACAGCAACAGGCGCTTGATCAACAGCGGAAACTGATAGGCGCCCTCGGCGGGAGGGATGACGCGAGTCTGCAACATAGGAGTCCCTTTTCTAGAGTGCACAGGCTGGGCAAGACATGTCCTACTCTAGAACGCCACAGCAGCAGCCAAATCAGCCAAAGGAATGATTTGGCTGCTGCAGGGACTAGTGGCGCTCAACCATTGCCGCTTAGTGCATCTCGGTAAAGGCGATCTTCACCCCCAGGGCAATCAGCACCGCGCCCATGGTGCGGTCGAACCAGTGGCCCATGCGCGCAAAGGCGGCGCGTACCCGCTGTTGGCTGAACAGCATGGCCACCAGGCAGAACCACAGGCCGGTAGCCACGGCCAGGTACGCACCATAGCCGGCCTGGATCGCCAGCGGCGTGTGCGGGTTGATGACGACGGTGAACAGCGAGAGGAAGAACAGCGTCGCCTTGGGATTCAGGCCGTTGGTCATGAAGCCTGCGACAAAGGCCGCACGTGGCGTGCGCTCGACTGTCGAGGCCTGCACGTTTTCGCTGCCAGGCGCACCGGGGCGGGCGCGCAGGGCCTTGAAGCCGATGTACAGCAGGTAGGCTGCCGCCAGCCACTTCAGCGCGTTGAACAGCATGATCGACTGCGACACGATCAGGCCGATACCCAGCAGCGAATAGCCCACATGCAGGAAAATCGCCATGCCCACGCCAAAGGCCGTCCAGGTGCCGGCGCGACGGCCGTGGGTCACGCTCTCGCGTACCACCACGGCAAAATCGGGACCGGGGCTGGCCACGGCCAGCAGGTGAATCAAGG
>RCUL01000912.1_pt1 | contig 12400 bp, 12 predicted proteins | sample 2167521 | NCBI WGS metagenome assembly RCUL01 (sample SAMN09932745, study PRJNA488358) | compost metagenome | feature: garden; material: soil; isolation source: compost soil in acetic acid-enriched culture | place: Germany: Experimental Botanical Garden Goettingen | collected 2016-01-27 | reverse complement strand
AAAGCGGGTTTACAAAAGCATTTCGTAAGGAGTTTGGATATAGTCCAACACAATATGCCGTAAGGATGACTGGAATTCAAGAATACATTTCTGGCAAGAAAACAATTGAGTACGGAGGTTGGCATATGGTTCCTAAAATAATCACAAAACCATCTTTCAAAATTGCAGGGTACGGAATAAAAACGAATATTGCAGATGGGAGCTTTACTAAAGATGTTGCAGCATTCTGGGGCAATTACGACATCAATGGTTGGGAGTGTAAATTGTATGACCAGCTTAACCCCCCAAAGCATGGGGAAGTCGGAATTTGTGTGCCGGAGTCCAGAGATAGCGACAGCTTGATCTATTTGTTTGGTGTCATTGTTGAGGACTTTGAAAAAGTGACTCCTGACATGATCACCCTTGATGTACCTGAAGCTACCTATGCTGTCTTTACCACACCCCCTGTTGATGTAACAGCCGGCGAGAAAAACGGTGGAGCGAATCAGGAAGATTTTCCAAATGCAATAAGACTAACCTGGCAGTATATTTTCCAGGAATGGTTCAAGGACAGCGGTTATGAATATGATGACACGAAGCTAGACTTTGAATATTATGATGAGCGTTGTCACTTCCGTCCCGATACCGTAATGGACATCTATGTGCCAGTAACTAAGAAGGGGCAATAATTGTGTAGATAGGATAAAAAGTAGAAAGACCACCTTTTAGTAAATTGCTGCAAAAGTGCAGTTTTTCAGAATCGATATCACCAATCCAACTGAAAAGCCTGCAAAAGTGCAGTTTTATTACTCTTATTGAGCCAGAATCTGCGTTTTAGCTCAAAAAAGATGCACTTTTGCATGAATTCCACATGGCTGGGTAGCATTCCGAAAAAAAGATGCACTTTTGCAGTAATTACTTTTAGGGTGGTCTTTGGTGTATTGATTACTCTGTAACCTGAAGCTTAACCTCTTTCTCGATATGGCTAGCCTTATTGTCTATGCTCTTATAGTCTATGTTCTCATTCTCCATATAATAGTCCTTCAATTCGTCTTGAGCGGTTCCCTCTGCTAACGGCACTTGATGACGATAGGCAGCCCGGCAAATCACATGAGCAGCCACCGGAGCAGTCAGAAATACAAAAACGATACCCAAGATGAGGCGGATGCTGAAATAACCGTCAGAAATTACGAAGTACAGCAATGTTCCAACCAACGTACACAGCACACCAAGCGTAGAACTTTTAGATGCAGCATGAGACCTTGTATACACATCCGGCAATCGAACATTCCCGATCGCGCTGATCAAGCTAATCGCAGCTCCGATTAGTATAAGGATAACGCCGACTACATCACCGCTTCCGCTCAATAACAACACCTCTTTCAATAAACCTGGCAAACGCAACCGTCCCTATAAATGACAGGATTCCGATCAGCAATATTAGATCAAAAAAAGCATGGGTATGCAATAACACGGAGAACACGGCAATACTAGCGATCAAATTAATGCCGATAGAATCCAACGCTTGAACACGATCCGCACTGGACGGTCCTTTTACAACTCGATATAAATTGGCCAGGATCGCCAGCATTAACAGACATAAAGCGATGATCAGGATCGTCTCAAATATCACTTTCTTGTCACATCCTTTATTGCTTTTTCGAACACAGATTTTGACTTTAATACAGCCTCTTTGGACTCGGGCATATTCAGACCATGAATGTACATAGCCTTTGAATCAGGAGTTATCTCCATAACGACCGAGCCTGGCGTTAAGCAGATCAATAAAGATAAGAGCGTGATTTCCATATCTCCCTCCATATCCGTCTCGATCTTGAAAATCCCCGGTTTGACATCAATTTTAGGACGGAGTACATGCTTCATAACCATCAGCGAGGAAATGCCCAGCTCATGTATGAAAATGATTAGCAGCTTGCCAACAGCAGCCAGAGTGTAGAGATAGAACGGCTTTTTAAAAAATCGACGCATGCAGAACAGGATAAATAGACCGACAAAATATCCACTGATAAAGTTAATCATGCTCGTACTATCCTGCAAGAACATCCACAAGTAAGCAATAAATATATTTAATAAAACCTGAACGGGCAAAGTCATCTCCCCCTTTAGTCAAACACTGCACTAATATAGAGACTCGGATTCAACAATTCCTCTGCAGCTTGGGCCACATGACCGGCAATTCCTTCAGCACCAAATCCTAAAGTGAGACTGGCGACGGTCAATAGAGCAATTGGAAGCAGCAAGCCTTTAGTTGTCCCCTTCTCTTCCTCTTCACTCAGAATCGTTTCACCCCAAAAAGCGTTCATGAAGATCTTGATCATAGAGTATAAAATGAACAAGCTAGCTAGCAGACCGATTCCTCCGAGCCAGAAATAACCGGACTCAAAGGTGCCTTTAGTAATAAATACTTTACCAAGGAAGCCGCTTAACGGCGGAATACCTACCATGGATAGTGCTGCAATGAAGAACATCCAGCCTAACCGGGGATGGTGGCGAATCAAGCCGCTAATTTGCTTCAAATCACTAGTTCCGGCTATATGAATAACCGTTCCGCCAATCAAAAATACAAGCGCCTTAATCAGCATATCGTGAATTAAATAATATATAGAGCCTGTCATGCCGGCCGGTGTCATGGAGACAAGTCCAGCCATAATAAATCCGACGCTTATGACCACATTGTACGTTAGTATTTTTCGCAAATCCCAATAACCGATCGCTCCGATGCCACCTAAAACCATAGTAACAGCAGCTAATATCCCTATAAACAAATGGGTAATCTGCGGTTCATGATAGAAAATGAGAGTAAACATTCTAATCATCGCATAGATACCAACCTTGGTGAGCAACGCCGCAAAAATACCTGCTATTGCAGTTGGCGGTACACTGTATGAGCCTGGCAGCCAGAAAAAGAGCAGCAGCCCCGCCTTTAAAGCGAAAACAATCAGAAATAAAAATGCAACCGTTGTAATTAACCCATCCTGACCGACCTCAGATATCCTGATCGATAAATGAGCGAGGTTCAATGTACCTGTCATAGAGTATAAATAAGCAACACCTATTAGAAAGAAAGCTGACGAAATAATGTTCGTAAAAATGTATTTCAATGATTCCTGCAGCTGTCTCTTATCTCCGCCCATTGTGATTAACACATAAGAAGCAACTAGAAACACCTCAAAAAAGACATATAAATTAAATAAGTCCCCCGTCAAAAACGAACCGTTAACACCTGTGATCAGAAACAGAAACAATGGGTAAAAATAAAGCTTTTCTTGCTTTCGGCCAATCGATGAAAATGCATAGATCAGACAGCCTATTGAAACAATGGAGGTTGCCAGCAGCAGCAAAGCACTGAACATGTCACCCACAAAGCTAATGCCAAACGGCGCTTCCCAGCCGCCCAGCTGCAAGGTTTGAATCCCATCATTTTTGATCTGATTCATCAGTAGAACGGAAATAACACTTGTAACTATTAAGGCAATTAAGCTAAGAACTCGTTGAAGCTGTATATTTCTCTGAAAAATAATGAGTACCATTCCCGTTAACAGGGGAATAACAACTGGAGTAATCAATAAATTATTCATGCTCACTTCCCCTTAATTGCTCCATGTCATCCGTCCCGAAGTTTTGATAGGCACGATAACATAAAACTAGTACTAGCGCAGTCACCGCAAAATTAATGACGATGGCAGTTAAAATTAATGCTTGCGGAATAGCATCCGTAAAGCCTGCTGTTTTCTCTCCAAGAAGGGGCGCACTCCCTGTCTTCAGGCCCCCGGAAGTAATGAGCAGTAAATTCACTGCATGCCCCACAATAGATGTTCCAAGCACAATCCGCAGGAATTGCTTCGATAAAATCAAATAAGTTCCAATGGATATTAAGATACCGACAAGTATGACAATTAACGTCTCCATATTACCGATCCTCACTTATGCTTAAAATAATATTGACAGCAGTGCCTATAACAGCCAAAGCAACTCCGGTGTCAAAAATTAAGGCAGAAGCAAGCTCGGTATCTCCAAAAATGGGTAAATCCACATGACCAAAGGTCTGAGTTAAAAACGGTTTGCCAAAGAGTACGCTGGCTGTCCCCGTTCCAATCGCAATCAGCACGCCGATGGCTGCCAGCTTCTTAAAATCGGTCCGTATATTTTCCCTGACCTTCTCGATTCCAAACGAAAGATACAACAGGACAATAGCTGATGCTGTACTCAGCCCTCCAATAAACCCTCCGCCCGGATGATGATGACCATTCATAAATAAATAGATCGAGAAGGTCAAAATAATTACAGCGGCCACTCGGGTTACACTTCTCAAAATCACATCATTCGGTTTCACGTTGCTCCCTCCTTTTGGAACGCTGATGAACCAATATATACACGCCCAATCCAGCAATTGTTAGAACGGAGATCTCCAGCATGGTATCAAAGCCGCGGAAATCGACCAGAATGGCATTGACAATATTTTTAGCTCCAGCCAGCTCATATGCATTTTCAAAAAACGCCGTGATGGGTTCAAACAGCTTATGGCCATTCGCGGCCAGTGCCAATAAAGTTACCGTTAATCCCATAGCGACCGATATGATCAGATTCGTCAGCTTAAAAGGAATACGATCGATGCTCTTCTTCAGCTTCGGCAAATGATAGAAGCACAGCAAGAACAGAACCGTCGTTACAGTCTCCACAACCATTTGCGTCAATGCAAGGTCAGGAGCACGGAAGATAACAAAGAACATAGAAACCATATAACCTAAAGCGCCTAATGCAACAATAGCCAGTATCCGATTGCTGGCAAGCAATACCGTTAGCGAGGCGATAATCATGGCTATCACAAGCCCGATATCATAAATACTTATGGCTGCGTTATTCGAGAAATCAAACTGAATACCATGGAACAGCAAAAGCGAGCCTAGCAGCAACAAAACAAAAAACGAAAAAATGTATATCAAATAATGTCTCAGCGATCCTGTCATGTATCGATTCGTCAGCGATGCCGAGAGCCTTTCTGTGCCGGATACGCCCTGATTATACCAATGATTCAACATCAATCCCTGCGGATAACTTCGTACGATGTGAATCCATCGCTTCGCTGTTTTGAAGAGAATGAAGCCGATAGCGATTACTCCGAATGTCATCAGGAGCTCCAGGTTCAGCCCATGCCATGCGCTGATTTTTACATCGTAAGGAGTAAACGGCATCATCGGTAAAATTGATGTTAATGCAGGAGTAAGAATGTATTTGCCTAACACATTCGGGAAGAAGAAAATGAATACAACCAACAAGCCTAATATGATTGGAGATATCAACATTCCGAGAGGCGCCTCATGCACCTTTCGCGTCAGCTTCTCAGGACGATATACCCCTCCAAAGGTTTTGAATATGAAAATCATGCAGTATACAAACGTAAATATGCTGGCTACCCAAGCAATGATCGGGAACAGCATACCGATCTTGCTCAAGCCGAAAATACCAGCTTGGGATACGTCATTCACCGCAGCAAAGAACATTTCCTTACTCAAAAACCCGTTAAATGGCGGCAATCCCGCCATCGATAAGCCACCTACCAAAGCGATCGTGAACGTAATCGGCATCACCTGCATCAAGCCGCCCAGATAGCGAATATCCCGTCTGCCTGTCTCATGGTCAATAATACCGACGACCATAAATAAGCTGCCCTTAAAGGTAGAGTGATTAAACAAGTGGAATAAGGCAGCAAAGGTAGCTACCGTGAACACAGTCCCGCTCTCACCGGGTCCAAAATAAACCGCTAAAGAACCGATGCCGAGCAAGCTCATGATTAATCCCAGTTGGCTAATCGTAGAATAAGCCAGCAACGCCTTCAAATCAGTCTGTCTCAGAGCTGTCAATGAACCATAAAGGAGTGTAATGAGACCAATTCCTGCTACCAGCCAGAACCACACCTGGCTACCACCGAATACCGGAGTCATCCTTGCTACTAAATAAATTCCGGCTTTGACCATTGTCGCAGAATGGAGGTAACTACTCACCGGAGTTGGCGCCTCCATTGCATCCGGCAGCCAAATGCCAAACGGAAACTGAGCTGATTTTGTAAAAGCTCCTAATAGAATACAAAGCAGCGCAGGAATAAACAGCGCATGTCCCTGTATGACATCAATGTTCGCGATGATCTCCCGAATACTGTAGGTATCTCCCATCATGATGAGCATAATAAACCCGGCTAACATGCCGAAGCCGCCAAATACAGTAATCAACATCGCTTTTAATGCGCCTTGACGCGAGCCCTTTCGCTCATACCAATAGGCGATTAGCAAGAAGGAGGAAACACTGGTCAACTCCCAAAACCCATATAAAACTAATAAGTGATCCGAAAATACCAGCCCTAGCATCGCACCCATGAACATGAGCAGGTATATATAAAAGTTATGGAGAGCCTCTCGCACCTTGGACATATAAAAAATAGAATAGATGATGACCAAGCTTCCGACACCTGTAATAAGCAGACCAAACAGCAAGCCGAGACCATCAATGTAAGATGTTATATTAATCCCGAAGGTCGGTATCCATGACAAGGTATATTCAAATGTTGCCCCGGATGCAACATCAGGTATATATCTCACCAAGTAGATAAAGATGGATAATGGTACCAATAATACGAACCAGCCTGTATGTACCTGGCGATTTAAATACTTATACAAAAAGGGGACAAGCAGCGCAAAAATAAACGGCAAAAAAATAAAGATATATAACGTAATCAAAGTACTCCTCCCCACTTATGATTTTGTTAATCATATTGTCTTAAATATGGTTTGACTCTTGTCTTAACATCAATTATAGTCTTACATAGTTTAAAGGAGCCTTACTATTAAACTTGAGGTGAAATGTTTAAAATGGACAATCTGTATAATGAAAGTATCCTTGTTTGCGTTTATTATGGACCAAATGGAGAACGGTTAATCAAGCGTGGCTGTAAGATCGCCAATATGCTAAAGGCCCCACTCTATATTTTGACCATTGATCCGAAACCCTTCGATGAACTGGATGCCGAGAAAGTATTTTATATTGAACAATGGAAAGAATTCGCCAATTCTCATGAATCTGCACAATTTATAATGAAGGATAATGAAAGCCGCCCTGTTTCCAAAGTCATTACAGAAGTAGCTAGAGATAAAAACATTACTCAAATCATTCTCGGCCAGACGGCCCATAGTCGGTGGGAGCAAATCACGAAAGGATCGATTATTAATTCCTTGGTACGTGATATCCCATTCGTTGACTTGCACATTGTTTCTGTTGCCCGTTATATCCGGGATGAAGAAGGGATTTATGATAAGGGTGTTCGTGCTTATTTAATTAAGGATGGAGATAAGTATCAACTGAGCTTCAATCATGAAAAAGATACCGAATATGAGGGCATTTTCTTCAAGGAAATTGATACTGATTTTGATAATGGAATTTTCCGCTTTATGAAAAACGCTGAAACTTTGCAAGTTCTGGTTATCGATGGAATTGTCACCGAATTAAAAAACGTGGATATTCATGCAGCGATGAATCTGGACAACGAAGATGAATAAAAAGGAATAGCTTTCCTTCATGTGTTATCAAAACTCTCCGCATCATCAATGTGGGGAGTTTTGATCTTGTTAAAAAACGGAACCCCTATAAATTCACATCTACTTTTATAGGCAGTCTCTCGCTCTTATTGACTCCTAAATACTTTAATGTTTCCGCTGTCGAGTGATGATTTAGAATCGACTTTATGATGGAAATGGCAATTCCCTTATGATACGCATGATAACCAAATGTCTTTCTCAGCGTATGTGCCCCGATTTTCTCTGAAATTCCTACCTCCCTGGCTGAATGATTAATTATGCGGTAAACCTGCTGACGAGTAATTGGCCGGCAATCCTTCTTCGACTTGAATAAATAATCCTCTGCCTTCCAATCGATACTGGATAAATACTCCTTTAAAATTTCCGCAATCTTGTTGTTTAAGTAATAAGCCTTTTCTTCCCCTGTTTTTTCATCCTTAATATAAAGAAACTGCTTAGCATCCTGACCGTCCCAAACATCCTGCACAGTAAGGTGCAGCAAATCAAGAAGACTGATCCCTGTATTAATTCCCAGCACAAACAACAACAGGTCTCTTATTGAGCTCTTTCTCAACTCCTCTTTCATCGCTTGAATGGTCTCGACGTCTCGAATCGGATTTACATATTGCACAGATAATCCCTCCGAAGTAATGTTACATAATTGAAGCTTAACATATATTGAGTAACATAACAAACCATTAATCACTAAATTTTAATGATTATTTATTACAAAAACCCGATAAAATCCCACTATGTCCTGACGCAACAGGGAAATAAATAGAAGAGTTTCACTATGGGTACGGAATCTTGATCATTTAGGCTATAGCCCGGCGCCAATTGTGGATACAGGAAATTAATCAAATTAGACAAGGCCTTGAACAGAAGGAGGCGAACCGTGGCTGTACAAAACCACAATTCGCCTGAATGTGATGCTGAAGTTGTTTGAGAAGTTGCGTAATCAACCTGTCTGCATGTCTGCTCCTAACATAACTTAGCCTGACTTCACTATTGTTCCCCGTTAGTAGAACGACAATGGGAAAAAGCTGCATTATCACCGGATAATCCTTTTCTCTGTCGCATCCTTGATCCACTTCGGAAATTCATTCAGGAGCTGGTCATACAGCATTTCATCGGATACCGCTGAAATATCATTCAAATGAATGAAATTTGCATTATCGACAATCCGCCCTTCCATCGTATCCAGCTGCTTTAGTACTTCAAAATCAGAATCTCCGATCCCCACAAACTGCCAAAATATTGGCTGAATCGCTGAGTCTACGATCACTTTTTTAGTCGACTTCACTACGCCTCCATCATTGATAAAGACTATGAATACAGGTAGGTTTGATTGTTCTTCGATGGTATATTTCTTAATGACATCCTTCATAACTCGAGGCTCATTATTGCGGCCATACTTATGGATATTCGAATTATTCAAAACTTGAGTATTTACGTAGGACATGAAATCCCGCTCCGTCACAGTGGGTAACCGGCTGAATTCATGATCATAGACCCACACATCCAAAGCAGCATTGTCATCAAATTTGCTAGCCACGGCCAATATACGCTCAACAACTTCTTGGACCGTCCCATTCTTATACAAGGTCCGCATAGATCCTGTAACATCAAGCACGATGCCTACTCTAGCCGATAGATGGGTCATTTTCTTCTTTTCCAACGTGTACGCCACAATTTTCTTTCGCAAATCTATTTTGGACAATACGATCTCTTCCGCGACTGCTACAGCCTCGACAACCTCTTCCGACTGCTCGACCACAAGCCCATAATTCGTGCACAACGCGGCCAAACCCCCATAGAATCCACTGCCAATGGCATTAAACTTCCATTCCTCGTTATATCGATACAACTCGCCCACGACAATCGCTGTTTCCTTTGACAGATCATTCCCATATTCAAAACGAAATAATTCTTCTCCCGTAATCGTATCTACAAGCCGTAAATAAAAGTCTGAAGCATCACTTATCGTATGCCCCTGCTCGTCCCCAGCATGAATAGTCACAGAAAGGGCTACTTTTGCAACGCTTTTCGGCAGTTTCGATAGATGCAGCTCAATAGTCTCTTGGTCCTCTTGAGTAGTTGCACTATGTGCAACTGCACCATAATGATCAAAGGGATTCCCATAAAAAATAAAATCCTCATCCCGCTCGCATCGACTTTTCTCCGATAAAATAAAACAAGCTGCATCGATGCTCATCGTCGCTTTCTTCATCGTCCAACCAAATTGAAAGCTAAGGACGGATAACTTTCTACCTTTTGTAATTTCTATCTTTTGCCCTTTAAGTAGATTCAAGAATTATCTCCCCTTTTTGATAATATGTTCCAAATTGTACATCAAAAGTAAAAAGATTACTTCTTTAGTATGCTTCATTGGAATAGTCTCATGAAAAAAAGAAGAAGATGTCATACTATTGGAGGGTGGGATGCTCTTAATCATCTCTAACGAGTTTTTCATCATACAGAGCAAAGATGCTGCATGCTTTAGTTTTCAATCAACGCATACATCTTAGGGTGTTAAGCCAATCAACTACAAAGAGTCTTCATAGAGAAGTCTCTACGAAATTTACTAGCTGGCTTCAAAGGCGTTGTCACTGACCGGGCTGCATGTCCAGGAAAGGCAAAATCCACAACCGGATTCGGTTGTGGATTTAACATATGGAGACGGGGGAGTCGAACCCCTGTCTGAAAGCAACGCCACATAGGTGGACGCTTTTGCACTCTGACTTAATCTTCGTTTACGAATATATTTTTTCGCTGTTTCCCCAACCAAGCCTCGAAAAATCCGATAAAAAATGGGCAACTGAAAAAAATGCCTGCTCTGCAATAACATTGAGGTTGAGATCTTCTTATAAATGTATTTCGATAAAATCAATTGTTTTGTTAATCTTATCGTAGTAATTCATATCATCATCCAATTCAAGTTACACAAATTTTTCATTAACCGGAAGGGATATTTAATTTCACTCGACATAGCAAAGAACCAACCTCTTGGGGTCAAGTTTTTAGATGAACATTAATGAGTTTTTCCTGTGCTCTTATAGATAATTAGGTATAATTAAGCTTAAGCGAATTTATATGAGAAGGATGATATCATGTTAAACCCAGCACAAGTAAAACCGTTTATATTGCATCCCGAAAAGGTAATAGGCAATGCGGCAATTGAATATTTTTCTAAAGGGTGTCTTTACGACGATCAAGAGTTGATGCCTCTTCTTCTCGAGCGAATGCAGAATTCACAATCATTGGAGCAGCTACATCTTTTTTATGCTGAAAATTTCCCCCAAACGAACATGACGCTCGGAACACTATTCAATTTCCTGGAAACCGCCAATCTGCATATCAACACGAAATATCACCTCTGTAAAATCATATCCAATAGTGATCTTCAGCTTCTCGAGGCAGTTCGACACAAACTAACCCTGCTCCCTCTAGGGTATCAAGAAAAGATAGAGCATCGGTTTCAGCTGTCTTCGATAACTACATCTGCTTTGTGGGACCAACTGCGTAAACTATGTCTGGACGCAACAGGAAGATATGTTAATGAGTTTAACTATGAGTACGGGATCCTGATCATTCAAGAGATGTCAAAGCGGTCTGACCTGGATCCCGCAGAAATATTAAGCATCTTGAATCCTGCAAATGAAAGTTACGAACTGGAGTATGGAATACTGTTGGCAGGCGAGAAAAAGCTGCACGAAGCAATTCCAGCTCTGGTCGATCTTTTGGGACATGAGGGGGATCTAGTAACCGAAAATGCTGTAACAGCACTCGTTCGTATTGGTTCCTCCGATGTGGTAAGAGAAATTGCCTGTAGGTTCCCTAATGAAGATTGGGATTTCCGCCTGTTTGCCAGCGATGTGCTCGGCAGGTTGAAACAGCCTGAATCGGAAAGGGCAATTCTAGACCTATTACCTGTCGAACAAGATCAAACGGTAGCCACTTCGCTGGCTCATGGACTTTGTACATTACTATCGGTTGAGGGCATCCCATTAGTCTCGCACCAAATTGAACAAGGATGTGATAGACTGGTTGACCTAGAGGAATCTCTATACGTCAATTGCATCATAAATAATGTTCACTTGCCCGAACTGGAAAGATATAAACATAAAATTGAGCAACAAGAACAAGAATTTCTTGAGCGTGAGCAGCAATTTGCCAAACCAGGGAAGAAATCGAAGGGGGTAAATCCAACCAATACCAATCAGTTTGGTCTACCGTCCAGCGTCCCGTGTGTAGCTTCGGAAAAGGTCGGTAGGAATGACCCCTGTCCCTGCGGCAGCGGTAAAAAATACAAAAAATGCTGCGGTGCATAGTGTACCTAATACACAATATTAATTATGATATCTGTTTTAATGAAAGGAAATAACAATGAAGCGCTCGCTAACAAAAATGCAACATGATGAAATGTATTTTAGTAACTTAAACAAACATAAATGGATATTGACGGGCATTATGGTCCTTGGAGGAGTTTTAATAGGGGCGGGGGTTGCTGATTGCATTATAGCAATCAATCCATTGAATTTAGATCAAGCGGCTAGAGGCCTTACTATCTTTAGCGCGGGTCTTACCATTGTCGTGGTAGTAGATAACACAAAAACGCAAAAGGTTACCGAAAAAGTTCATCAGGAAGCGCTGCTTCGGTTAAAAAATGCAGAGGAGCAGCTAGAAGCAATCTATCATTCTCAGCAGCTTACAGAGAGACAACTTAATGAGATAAAAAAGTTGCTTCAAAAATCATAACTTTCGCTACGCTATAACATACCGCGGCTGTGCAAAACCACAATTCACCGCGGTGTGATTCTTAAAAGGCTAGTAAT
>RCUL01000911.1_pt1 | contig 12410 bp, 10 predicted proteins | sample 2167521 | NCBI WGS metagenome assembly RCUL01 (sample SAMN09932745, study PRJNA488358) | compost metagenome | feature: garden; material: soil; isolation source: compost soil in acetic acid-enriched culture | place: Germany: Experimental Botanical Garden Goettingen | collected 2016-01-27 | reverse complement strand
ATTGGTGCACTTTATATCCGACGCAAATCAAAACCCATTCAGCTTACACCATTAATTTTAGGTGGTGGTCAGGAGAATGGTTTTCGAGGCGGCACCTACAATGTTCCGGCCATCGTCGGCTTTGGAAAGGCGATCTCCACGCTAACTCCACAAGCCTATACAAACGTTCGGGCGTACCGGGATCTGCTGGAAGCCGAGCTAGCTGATATTCCTGAAATTACTATACATGGGCAAAATACCCTCCGCCTACCGACGACAAGCTATATCAGTTTCAAGCATGTGCTCGCAAGCGAGATTATGACCGCCTGTCCTACCTTGGCCCTGTCCTCCGGCTCCGCCTGTGTTACCGGGTCAAGGGAAGCGTCACATGTACTGCTGGCCATGGGCATATCCAAAGAAGATGCACTTTCCGCAATCAGATTTAGCCTAAGTATATTGACCACAGGTGAAGAAATCCTACAATGCGCACAATTGATCAAAGAAGCTGTACAAAAAATAAGAGAGCAATCACCCATATGGCAACTTTATAAGGCCGGTTTGATCAGTTAATTTATGACATTCTAAAAACTTAAAAGCGGGCGAAATATAGCGAGATTGTATGTATCTTTGTTGTAGACAAAGATACAACTATGATTACAGTTACTGATAAAGCAAAAACTCGTATCGAGGCAATCATGAAGGATGAGCAATATGACGGCAATTACTTTGTGCGTGTTGCTGTAGAAAGTGGTGGTTGCTCAGGCTTAAGCTATAAACTGAATTTCGATAATGAGGAAAAAAAGGGAGACCAGTTTTTCGAAGATAAAGGAGTTAAAATCTGTTTGGATATCAAATCATTTCTCTATTTAGCGGGAACAGAACTTGATTACTCCGATGGGTTGGATGGAAAAGGCTTTGAATTTCATAATCCAAATGCAAGCCGTACATGTGCCTGTGGCGAGAGTTTCTCGGTATAAGTGGATCCCATTCAATAGAACAAAAAAGCCCTGAAAATTATTTCAGGGCTTTTTTTATTGGGTCGGCTAAGTTTAGTTGCACCGACAAATTAATAGTTTAATAATTACATATTGACCTATTCGCTTTTTCTTGTAATATTTATATTTTTTCAACATTTTAATAGATAAATATCAAAAATCACAACAAAACATATTAGCAAATGATATTTTCATATTTTTGTATCAAATAACTGAATAAGAAAAATGATGCGATGTACAACGATCCGTACATGGCTTTTCAATTGACTCATATGGAGGGAAGAAAACTTTTAAATACCGAAGTTGCTATCAGCTTCGTTAAAGATACATTTGTCCAAGAATTAAAAAGCAAGTTAAATCTGATTCCAATTTCATCACCACTGGTGGTCTTGGATGGCACAGGATTAAACGATGATCTGAATGGCATCGAGCGCCCTGTTTCCTTTCCGATCAAATCTTTAAATGAAAAGCGTGCAGTCGTGGTTCATTCATTGGCGAAATGGAAAAGAGTGCGCTTAAAAGAGCTTGAAATGTTACCGGGTGAAGGTATTGTCACAGACATGAAAGCCCTTCGCCCAGATGAAGATTATACCCCTATACATTCCATTTATGTGGATCAATGGGACTGGGAAAAAGTAATCGGAAAAGATCAACGTAATTTGGTTCTCCTGAAAGATACGGTACTCAATATATACGAATCACTTCGATTTACAGAATTACAGGTGGAGCGTAAATACCCACAGATAAAAGCGATCCTTCCAGAGACCATTACATTTATCTCTTCGGAGGAGTTATTGCTAAAGTACCCCGACTTAAGTGCTAAAGAACGAGAAAATGCTATCACAAAAGAACACGGTGCGGTATTTCTCTACGGCATTGGCGGTGCACTGAGCAATGGGGTAGCACATGATGGTCGAGCGGCAGATTACGACGATTGGAGTACAACAAATGAAGCTGGCTACAATGGGTTAAATGGTGATATCCTTGTTTGGAACCCAATTTTAAATTCAGGGTTCGAACTTTCATCCATGGGTATCCGTGTCGACAAAACAGCCTTAGCCTATCAGATGGAAATCAGAAATTGCAGCGAAAAATCCAAACTGACGTTTCATAGCATGCTTCTTAACGATGAATTACCTGAATCTATTGGCGGTGGTATCGGTCAGTCACGTGTCTGTATGTTTATGCTTAAAAAGCAACATATCGGCGAAGTACAGGTCAGTATCTGGGAAGAAGATAAAAAACAAGCTTTACGCGAAGAAGGTATTGATATACTCTAAAACAATACTATTAAAGTATAATACATTGGAGTGTTAAAAAGCGTTCTTTGCTATAAAGTCCAATATAAAAATCTGACAAAGGTAATCCATCTGAAACAGGTGGGTTACCATTTCGTTTTAATTAGTACTTTTGTGCTATGCAGCTAGAAGCTATTTTAAACAAATTAGGTATTTCATCCCTGAATGAAATGCAACAAAAGGTATTGGACACCTACCAACAAGACAAAGATCTCATCTTGCTCTCCCCTACAGGATCAGGAAAAACCTTAGCCTTTTCATTATTAATACTACAACAGCTAAAAGATATCCCGCGTGAAGTACAGGTTCTGGTTTTAGTCCCTACCCGTGAACTCGCCTTACAGATCGAGCAAGTCATCCGGAAACTGACCACAGGATACAAAGTGACCTGTGCCTATGGCGGACATAGCACACGTATCGAAAAAAATGCATTCAAAGATGCACCATCTATTCTTATTGGTACCCCCGGTCGAATAAAACAGCATCTTGAAGAGGGAAATTTTGATCCTAGCCAAATCCATACCCTAATACTGGATGAATTTGACAAGTCCCTGGAGCTTGGCTTTCATCAGCAAATGGATTTTATCATTCGGCACATGCCAAAAATTAAGTCGCGCATATTGACCTCTGCGACAACAATGGAGACCATTCCGCCTTTTACGCAGATTCAGGATCCCATTACTGTCGATTTCCTGAAAGATGCAAACAATATCCCGCGGATCACGATAAAAAAAGTAGTTGCAACCAGTCAAAAGAAACTAGAAGCGCTTTTAAAACTTATCTGCAAGATTGGTACAAAAAAAATGATTATTTTTTGCAATCATCGTGATGCTGTCGACCATATCAGCGACTTATTGGATAATCGTAATATCATCCATGACATCTTTCATGGTGGCTTGGAGCAGCAGGACAGAGAGTTGGCGCTACTAAAATTCAGAAACCACTCCAACAATGTCTTGATTACGACAGACCTTGCTGCCCGGGGATTGGATATTCCTGAAGTGGATGCAATTATTCACTATCAGCTTCCACATAAAGAAGATGATTTTACACACCGCAATGGACGCACAGCGCGTATGCAGGCAAAAGGTGATGTGTATGTCATCTTAAAACCGGAAGAAAATTATCCCTACATTCTGGAAGATACCGCGGAGGAGGAGTTTCCCGACTTTTATGATCTCCCCGAAAACTCGCCTTTCGCTACACTCTATGTCAGCGCGGGAAGGAAGGACAAAGTCAACAAAATTGACATCGTTGGCTTCCTGTTAAATCTGGAAGGCATCGAAAAAGACGATATCGGAATTATCGAAGTCAAAGACAAAATTGCTTATGTTGCTGTCAAACGTAAACTGGCTTTAGCAATCATCAATGCCGCAAACGGACAGAAAGTCAAGGGCCGAAAAGTGAAAGTCGGAAGAACATAGAAAGCATAACAAGGTATATTTACACATAAAAAAAGAGGTTTATTGAACAAACCTCTTTTTTTATGTGTAGCGCAGTGAGCTTTATTTGATCAATCCAGATCTTTTAAATAGCCCAAATAGCGTTGTACAGCTTCCCGTTTTTGATCCGTTAGATGAAAATCAAGATGTGTTGTTAAATATTTTGTATAGTCAAACCCTTCAAATTCGGGCAGTCCCGCAATGACATCGGTCGCATGAGCGACACCATAAGCGAGGGCATCATTGAAATCTCTCACAAACGATTCAGGCAACTTTTTATTGCTTACCCAAAGGGCAAACGCAAAAGGCAATCCTGTAAAATCAAACCATTCCTTCCCCAGGTCATAGACGTAGGGTACAGTATTCTTTTTACCGAAGGTGCGGTCACCGATCAGGACATAAGCATCTGGTTCCACACTGTCGTCTGTAATCAACTGAACATCTCTTTTCCAGTAATTCTTTAGCAGCACACGGGCAAGACCATTAGAAGTACGCGATTGCTTATCCAATCTGAGAGTCTCCACCTCCGTAATGGGCTTATTGGAAAAAATAAACACCGAATCAACGGCGCCTTCAGTCCCTATACAAAAATCCGTATTGATATAATATTCAGGAAGACTGAGTAATGCGGCAGTCGGAATAATTCCCATATCTGCCTCGTCATCTATTACTTTTTGTGCACAGGCACTTGGATAATCGACACTGAGATCAATTTGATCCATTACCTTTGATTTGCGTATTCCGTTCAAAAACGGATATGTGTTTGTATACGATACGGCTGAAACTCTAATTTTATTCATTCATCAATGCTTCTAAGTGGTCTGTATTGTAATGGTCTATAATTTCAAATTGACCATTATTATACAGCAATTTATATAAAGCAGTATTTGTGTGTGGAAAATCATCCATATATCGGGCATCAATACCAGTCATGAGGCAAAGCATAATACGTAGGGCACGACCATGCATACAAACAAGGATGTTTTCTTCATTTGTTTGAGCCAGCATATGATCCAATGCAACCTGCTGGCGCTCCATTAATGCATTAGGAGATTCTCCATTTTCAATACTGACATCCAACTCTCCGTTGCGCCATGCAGCAACCAATTGCTCAAAACCAGATAACAACTCGGATGTCTGCTCTTTCCCTTCGTAGATTCCCCAGCTGATTTCATCCAACCCGACAAGCTGTTCCCAGGGCAAATTCTGATCAATAAAGCCCTTTACCGTCTGATGGGTCCGTAGTAAAGTCGAGGTGTATACTTTGTCAAAAGGCACTGTATTGTACCGTTCAAAGAAAGCCTGAGCCTGGGCCATACCTGTTTCATTTAATGGGGAATCAACCCCTCTCCCCTGCACTATGCCCTTTAGATTTAGATCAGTCTGTCCGTGTCGTATAAAATAAAATGTCTTTTTCAAAATGAATATGATCTAGTTTATGGGTTCACAACAGGTAGCGCGTAATAATTTTTCTTTTTGGTATCCTCTTCAAAGACAACATCATTATAGTCAGTCACCACATTATACAATGTATCACGTTCAATGGGATAACGACCTACCTTTTTAATCAATTCCACAACCTCTTGTGTTGTCATTCCGGGTTTTTGCTCTTCCGCACCAGCCATACTGTATATTTTGGTCGTATCGTCCAAAGTACCATCAATATCGTCCACACCAAAAGCCAGGGACAATTGCGCTGTATCTCTTGATATCATAGCCCAATAGGCTTTAATATGATCAAAATTATCCATGTAGATCCGTGCGATCGCATAATTTCTTAAATCTTCGATAACAGAAACTTCAGGGATATGTGACATCTGGTTCTCTTTATTCCGAAATTTCAATGGAATAAAAGTCTGGAAACCGCCCGTTTTATCCTGAAGCTGTCGCAAACGTTCCATATGGTCTACCCGATGCCAAAATTGTTCAATATGACCGTATAACATCGTCGCATTTGTATGCATACCCAGACGGTGAGCTTGCTCGTGAATATCTAACCATTGCTCAGCTGTACACTTATCATGCGCAATCTGCTCCCGGATTTCCGGATGAAAGATTTCAGCGCCACCACCGGGCATTGAGTCGAGTCCACAAGACTGCAAATATTTCAGTCCGTCATAGTGGCTCAACTTTGCTTTCTTGAAAATATAATAATATTCTACTGGCGTGAGTCCCTTAATATGTAATTCGGGTCGATGTGCTTTACATCTTTTAAAGAAATCTGCATAAAATTCGAGATTTTGCTTTGGCACAACCCCACCTGTAATATGCACTTCGGTAACGGCTTCATTGTCATATTTCTTCACGATATCCATCATGCCATCGACTTCCATTTCCCAACCCTCGGCGCGTTCTTTGATCAGTCTGGAATAGGAACAGAATTTGCAGTCATATACACAGACATTCGTAGGCTCAATGTGAAAATTACGGTTAAAGAAGGTATGATCTCCATGACGTTTCTCACGGATATAATTGGCGAGAACACCAAGATAGCCTAATTCACCTTTTTCGTATAAAAGAACTCCTTCATCAAAAGTGATACGCTCCTCTCGCAAAACTTTCTCGGCTATATTTCTTAATTCAACGTCTAAATGTTTATCATTGATCAAGAAATTTAATTTATCTATTGCGTTCATTAATGTATCTCCTATCTTAAACAAATGTACCTAAAAGGCGACAAAAGTTATAATAAAATGTGATAACACTCATTCAGGATTGCGTCATGTTTAGTCCTCGAAAGACAAATAAAACTTTCCTAAAACGACATGCTTAGTCGGTAAATTGCTGCATCTCAATTAACTTCTTATATAAGCCATTATGCTGTAGCAATTCACTATGGCTACCAGTTTCAACAATTTTCCCAGCTTCGATGACCACAATCTTATCGGCATTTTGAATGGTACTCAAACGATGCGCAATCACGACTGTCGTCCGATTATCCATCAATTTATAGAGGGAATCTTGTACTAGTTTTTCGGATTCGGTATCCAGGGCCGAAGTGGCCTCATCGAGCAGCATAATCGGTGGGTTTTTCAATACCGCCCGTGCAATACAGATCCGCTGACGCTGCCCACCTGACAATTTACCGCCACGATCGCCAATATTGGTTTGGTACCCCTGATCTGTCTTTAGAATAAACTCATGTGCATTGGCTATTTTAGCAGCTGCTTCGATTTCTTCCTGACTAGCGGCTAGATTGGCAAATGCGATATTATTGAAAATAGTATCATTAAATAAAATGGATTCCTGATTGACCACCCCGATCATACTACGTAAAGAATCCTGATCCAGATCCCTTAGATCTATACCGTCAAAAAGGATCTGTCCGCCAGTAACATCCATAAATCGTGGGATGAGATCCACCAATGTTGATTTCCCGCCACCTGAAGGACCTACTAGTGCAACTACTTTTCCTTTTTCAATCTCAAGGTCTATCCCCTGAAGAATCTTCTTATCTTTTGTATAAGCGAAATTTACATCTTTAAAAACAATACGTTGCTCGAAGCTTTCGACCTTTTTCGCATTCGGTTTGTCGGTCACCTCACTGCGTTCATCAACTAATTCCAACACCCGTTCTCCTGCTGCAAGACCATTATGAATTCCACTAAAAGCATCTGTTAATGCTTTTGCGGGGCGCATCACTTGCGAGAAAATGGCTATATAAGCAATAAACGCAGGTGCTGTCAAGCTTTTATCTCCAGATAGCACCAAATGCCCGCCATACAACAAAATAATAGCGACCATCATCACCCCAAGCAGCTCCGAAACAGGAGAACCCAATTGTTGTCTCTTCGCCATTGCCCGACCAATATTGGCATATCGTTCGTTCTCATTATGAAATCTATTTTTGATAAAAGAGACTGCATTAAAGGCTTTGATGATTTTGATACCGGATAATGCTTCATCCAGATAGGATATCATATTTCCATAGGATTCCTGAGCTGAACGCGCCTGGCTTTTTAAATTTTTTACAATTCGTGCTATAAAAAATGCTGAAATCGGAATAACCAGCAAAGAAAAGAAGGTCAGCTTGGCCGAGATATTAAACAACATCACAATATAGGCGATCAGCTGCAAAGGTTCTTTGAACACGACCTGTAAAGTACCCGTAACGGAATACTGTACAACCTGGACATCGGAAGCAACCTTGGAAACGATATCTCCTTTCCGCTGTCCTGTAAAATAACCGACATGCAGATCCATCACATTGTCAAAGACTGCCCTGCGTAGTTTCAACAAGGTGTGAATACGAAAATTTTCCATAATCCGCTGGCAGAAATAACGGAAAAGATTACTGATAAATACTGAAATTACGATAACAATACAAACGTACTTTAATGCCCCATAAGCACCAAGCTGGTTATTTGCTACATTCGCATAGTAATTAAACCAAGCCAGAATATCCGTATACGCTTCAGGTTTTACAACTTCAGTAACAGATTTACCGGAATTAAAAAGTGTGTGGAGTAATGGAGCGAGTAATGCTAAATTTAAAGTGCTAAAAACAACCGTAATCAAGGTGCAGATTACATACGGAATCGCAAATTTCTCAATGGGTTTAGCAAATGATAAGAGCCTAAAATATGTTTTCATTTATTTTGAACTAAGACAAATTAATTTGATACAAAAAAATAATTTGTCGACCTCTCCTCTTCCATTAAAATTCTGTTAAGCGAGGAAATTGAACAAAAATAACAAATTAATCAAGAAAAGCACTCATACAGTTCTATTCAATAAAATTCCTAAGGGTCAGTGTTAAACGATGAACGTGCTATTCATTTGAAAAAAAGACAAAAATAGCTACTTTTAATAGATAATTCCCTAATTTAGCTTCATTCAAATACCAAAATTATTAAAAATAAAATGCAAATAGACGTTGCCAAAAGATTGCAGCAAACTGAAGAATACTACTTCTCGAAAAAACTAAGGGAAATAGATGAGCTTAACAAACAGGGTGCACGTGTAATCAATCTAGGAATTGGAAGTCCTGACTTACCCCCTCACCCGGAGGTAATAGCGACATTGAATACGAATGCCCAACTTCCAAATGTACATGGCTATCAAAATTACAAAGGAGCTCCAGCTTTAAGACAGGCTGTTGCCGATTGGTATCAACGCTATTATCAGGCCACTTTTAATCCCAATACGGAAATCTTACCACTGATTGGATCGAAAGAAGGTATTGTCCATATTTGCATGACTTACCTACAGGAAGGAGACAAGGCTTTAATCCCCAATCCCGGCTACCCGGCTTATGCTGCGGCAGTAAAATTGAGTGGAGCTGAATCGATCACCTATAAGCTTACACAGGAAAAAAATTGGCTGATTGACTTTGATGAACTTCGGAAACAAGACCTATCGAAAGTTAAGTTGATGTGGATCAATTATCCGCACATGCCTACGGGAGCCTCGGCTTCGGATGCTTTTTACAAAGAACTGATTGAATTTGCAAAGGAATTCAATATTCTTATCTGTCATGACAATCCCTATAGTTTTATCTTGACGGACAAACCGCGTAGTATCATGAGCGTGGAAGGCGCAAAAGAGGTCGCGATAGAACTAAATTCATTGAGCAAATCATCCAATATGGCTGGTTGGAGAGTCGGAGCATTGGTTGGTAACGAAGAGCGTATTAACCAGGTGTTACGTTTTAAAAGCAATATGGACTCCGGAATGTTTTTGCCTGTTCAATTGGCGGCGGCAAAAGCCTTACAACTGGAAGCTTCATGGTATCAGGATCTTAATAAAATTTATGCAGATAGACGTCATAAAGTCTATGAAATCATGAACTTACTGGGCTGTTCATACCAAAAAGATCAGGTTGGTTTATTTGTATGGGCTCAAATCCCGAATTCCTATAAGGATGGTTATGCGCTTAGTGATGCTGTCTTGGACAAAGCACGTGTGTTTATCACACCGGGAGGGATTTTTGGAGATGGAGGGAATCAGTATATCCGAATCAGTCTCTGTGCGACAGTAGAAGTTCTTGAAGAATCCATCCAACGTATTAAGGATAATTTCTAGACACATTTTTCAAAATTAACATTTCAATCAAATGAAGTATCCGCGATCACAACAGACAAATAAATATAATCCGGATATCTCCTATGGGCTTTGAAAGACAAACACGAATAAATAATTATTCACATATGAATATTGCCATCGTAGGCGTAGGCTTAATTGGCGGCTCAGTTGCCATCCGCTTAAAAGAAACAAAATTCTGCAGTAAGATCATTGGTGTAGATAAAAGCGAAAAAAATCTTGACAAAGCCAAGCAGATAGGCTTTATCGACGAAGTAATGACTTTGGAAGAAGCAATAAAAACCTGTAAGGTACTTGTATTGACTATTCCCGTTGATGCGATTTTGCAGGTTGTTCCTCAGATCCTTGATCAGGTGACAGACCAGGTCGTTATCGACATGGGATCTACTAAGACAAACATACTAAACAAAATCAAAGATCACCCCAATAGAGGTCGTTATATTGCAGCTCACCCGATGGCCGGTACAGAATATTCTGGTCCCGAAGCTGCCGTAGCAGGTTTATTCAAGGGGAAGATGATGGTCTACGTTGAAGCCTTTAGAACGGATGAAGATGCATTCGAAGTTACTGATGCGATCACAGATCAACTGGAGATGCGTACCTGCTTTATGAATGCGGACGAACACGATGTGCATACAGCCTATGTTTCGCATATCTCCCACCTTACTTCATTCGCACTAGCATTGACAGTATTGGAAAAGGAGAAATCTCAGGGACGTATATTTGAGTTGGCGGGATCAGGTTTTGAATCTACAGTCCGTCTGGCTAAAAGTTCACCCGATATGTGGACGCCTATCTTCAAACAGAATCGCGAAAATGTACTGGAAGTCTTGGAAGAACATATAAAACAATTGCAATCCTTGCATGATTCAATCGCCAGCGAAGATTATGACAAGTTGCATAAACTCATCAAACGTTCCAATAAAATTAAACGTATCATTAAGTAGCGTGTGAACTGGTTTAACATAGAACAATTGCAGTTCCAGAGGGAACTAAAATAGAAACGGGGCTATCCAAAATTTTGGATAGCCCCGTTTCTATTTAATTGTATTCATCCTCCCCACAGTCTCTATTCAATTCTACTGGGGAAGCTTTTTCTTTTTTATGGCTTTCTTCTATTTATTCGTCTTCCAATTCATTAAACTTATCTAAATCGAGCTTAGCACCCACTGCATCACCGAGCTTTTCTTTGATAGCAGCACGATAAGAATATAAGTCCGAATAATAAGGATTCAAGTCAATAGCTGTGGAATAATCTACCAATGCGCCATGCATGTCCTCCAGTTTTTCCTTGAGATCGGCCCGCAAAGAGTACACATAAAAGTCATCAGGATTCAGTTCGACCAAACGGTCGAAATCAGACAATGCCTCGGGTAGACAGCCCAGACGTTCAAATAAAGAAGCTCGTTCTTCATACACTATAGATGAGTTGCTGTCATTTTCTTCCGCTTTCGCATAATCGTCAAGTGCTTTTTCGGAATAGCGGTAAGATTCAAACACCTTAGCACGGAATACATAGGCAGCAGTTTGATTTTCATCCAGCTCGATCGCCCGATTAAAATCATTCAAAGCCAACTCAAAGCAGGTCAATTTAAGATAGAGACTTCCTCTGAAAACAAAGAGATTACTATCTCCTGCTGTATTTTTATTGATGGCCGAAGTATATAATTCGATCGCCTTCAGATAATCATAACAATGTACATATTCAAGTCCTAATGAATTCAGCTCATCCGTACTGAGTTCTTTGGGTGTAGATTCCAGTTCCTGAATAACCAGATTTTCGGCTTCAAAATAGCTTACTTCGGCTTGATTTTCCTGCCATTCCAATACACTGTGATAATTAAAATCCAATCTTTTGGCAATCTGGTAATCATAAAATGCGCCCTCATCTTCACCGATCGAGCGATAGACTAGGCATCGGCTTGCATAAAAATAGGGTTCCTCTTTAAAATATTCAATTGCCCTGCTATAGACGGCAATTGCTTCTTCATAGGCTTTTATTTTAAAATAATAGAGTCCAAGGTAACTGTATGCCAGCGCACTGTTTGACAACGCGATGACCTCTTCTAGGACTTGCACAGGATCGTTATCAGCAATAATTCCCATCGAAAAGCCCTTTAACAGGAGTTTGATGTCTTCTTGTTGGATGTGATCAAACTCATCCGGGAAAAAGGTAATGATATCCGTTGGAAAAAAAGACGAAATTGGCAAAAAAGAAAATTTAGCAAGCAATACAGGTGTGGGAAGTTTAAAATCCGCCACTGTAACAGCATTGCTCCGAAGAGTAACAGATAGATTTGATATCATTTGCTTCATACCCAAAACTAAGCTAAATTTCGATACAAAAGAAATTTAACCGCCTCCCTTTCCTATTTAAATAGAAACCATTTAGTTCAACTCACCGGTCAAATAGAGGTATTTGTACCGAACGATATCCCTTGAATTCGTAAATCTGACAAGCTTTTCACGTTTAAAGACATAATTAGAAACCTTGTCTTCCATTAAACGTAAGAATTCAACAAACTCCGCGAAAAAGCTTTGGCGTTCACCGGCTGTAAACTGACTATTTCTTACAATCCAAAAAAATTGGTCTTCATTGACATGAAAAGACACTTCATTTTTCTTCTCTTTTCGAAAAATAAAAATCGGGTCAT